>ENA-UOUL01000174-UOUL01000174.1-bioreactor-metagenome-genome-assembly--contig:-NODE-174-length-108110-cov-6.217619_pt1 | contig 108110 bp, 80 predicted proteins | sample MGYA00249838_ERZ747220 | MGnify/ENA primary metagenome ERZ747220 (study PRJEB28778, sample SAMN05720191) | bioreactor metagenome | isolation source: Anaerobic biogas reactor | place: USA:Washington... | reverse complement strand
TATCGTGGCCGACGGCCAGGTGATCATCGTCGACGAGTTCACCGGGCGGTTGATGCCGGGGCGCAACTGGAGCGACGGGCTGCATCAGGCGGTCGAGGCCAAGGAGGGCGTGCAGGTCAAGGAAGAAAACCAGACGTTGGCGACCATCACGCTGCAGAACTACTTCAAGCTCTACGACAAAATCTGCGGCATGACCGGCACGGCCATGACCGAGGCAGCCGAGTTCTACAAAATCTACAAGCTCGACGTGTTCGCGATCCCGACGAACCGCCCCTTGCAGCGGCTCAACTGCCCCGACGTCATCTACCGCACGGTCAAGGAGAAGTACCACGCGATCGTCGACGAAATCGAGCAGATGCACAAGTACGACGTGCTCTGGGACGAAAGCGGCCGAAGCGAGCGGGGGAAGATCATTCGCGAGGAGAACAACTCGATCGTCTTCGAGCCCGAGGACGGTCGTCCGGCACAGACCATCCTTCGCGAACGCTTCAAGGAAATCGAACATCGCGGGCGTCCGATACTTGTTGGAACCGTGTCGATCGAGAAGAGCGAGTTCATTTCGGAGATGCTCGACCGGTGCGGCATCGCGCACCAGGTGCTCAACGCCAAGCACCACCAACGCGAGGCCGAAATCGTCGCCGCCAGAAAACGCGTCCAAGACGCACGCGACAGGATCGTTGTGGCCGCCGAAAACATGCTGAACGCCGAAGCCGAGCTTGCGAAGCTTCTGAATGAGAGCTTCGACCCTCGGAAGACGCTAGCCAAACTACTCGATCAGGTGACACCGGCCGCGCGCCGCAAGCGTCCCGTGCGCTAGCCGTTGCACCCAAGGGGTGCCGCGCCCCTGCGGTGCGCATAAAAAATCCCTTGGGCTCGGCCACCCCGCGATTTACCAGGGGGCGCGTACTGCCAAGGGAGAAATTATCGCCAATGCAGCTTTCTCTACCAGTTAACTCTAGCAAAAACGGCCTATGTTTTCAACTATCGGCAAAACTTCTACATGGCCGGTCGCAATCTGCAAACCGTCCTTCCGCCGCGTCGCGCCGCCGGCCCGCCGGGAGCGGTTACGCGCACTCCGGGGAAGCGCCGGCGCCCGGGTGGAGCCTTCACACCGCAAGACAGTCAGCCGAGGCCGCGTCCGACCAGCCGGCTCAGCCGTTCCTCCGGCACTCGGAGCGTGCCCCCCGCCGGCTCGATCCCGGCGTTTCACGCTGGGCTAATGTCAGGCCATGCCTACGGCACTCCGCGCACTCGTGGCTCCCTTCCGCCCATTCTGCCTGAGAGCTGATAGCTGAGAGCCGACAGCCCCCGCCGCAAGTCGAATCTGTGCAAATCTGTGAAATCTGAGGAGAAAAAAACCTCCACAGATTGCACAGATTGACACAGATTAGACCGGCGCTCGCGCACCCTGCATGGGCCAACCGGCGACGCAAGCGTCACATCCCAGCCCCCGGTCGGTCCGGCCGGCTGGTGCGTAAATCTGTCTCCGTCTGTGGCAATTCCAACCGCGCCGGCAAATTCTGCCTGAAAGCTGATGGCTGAGAGCTGATAGCCGACAGCTCTTGATCCCTCGATCCCTGCTCTTTCGCCGCAAACACCCACAATCCGCGCACTCCGGCTCAAGGCTGATAGCTGAGCCCTGAACAGGCGTTCTAGAATATCCAGCACGAACCGCGCCCACGCGCAGAAAGGGCCCGCTATGCAGCATTCGAAACGTCCCCACCGCTCACCTGTCACTTATCAACTGTCTCCCCGCCGCGAACAAAAGCCGGCTTCCACAGGACCAGGCACGCATCGGTTGCGGCCACCCCCTTATCACTTTATCACCTTATCGCCCTTGCGGCGTCCCCTGCTCGCCTCTCACCTATCTCCTCTCTCCGCGCAGCGGCGCGGCGCCTCAGGTTATCAAAATCGGGTGCACATAAACCAAGCGCATCTGATTACCTGCCCCCAGGACCCGATCCTGGCGAGCTTTTTATCAGACCGCTTGAGCACCTGAGGCAGCCGCTCCGCCTGAGCCGAACGAATGTTGCGCTCGACTGTCTCATCCGGCGCTAGGAATAGCGCTGGACGAATTCGCGTTGCTGCAATTGCGCCAGCACGGATAAGATTATGCTTACCAACGCACAAACCGTGTCCGTTAAGCGAACCGCACTGGGCCGTTGGCCGGCCGGCGGTCTGTGCGGCAAACGCGGAGCCTGGAGGATCGTGGGAAAGCGGTGCCCCCGACAGTCCTTTTCGACAGTCCTTCTCGACAATCCTCAATCTCCATCGGAATTGGGCCGTATTCCCAAACATAGGAGGCGGTTTATGTTCTCGAAGGCCCTCTCGGCTGTAGCGGCGACGCTCTTTCTCGTACCGCAGATCGCGAACGGGCAAAGTGCCCCGCTAAGTGATGGCGTCTACACGCGGCCCGAGAGCGCGGCCGTGGCGCCCGTCGAAATTCCCGAAGCGCGGCTTCTGGCCGGCGTGCGAGCCTATCCGCCGGGCGTGCTGCCGGCGCTGTTCACCGTGTCGCAGCAGCCCGCCGTCATGCAGCAGTTGGCCGAGGACCCGCAGAAGCTGATGAACCCCCAGGCGATCAGCCCGCCGGTCTCGGCGGAGTTGCAGAACGCGATCCGGCAGCTTCAGCAGGTCCCCGAGGCGGTGGCGCTGGCAGCCGCCTACCCGGACGAAATCGAGATATTGCGGCAGCTCTACGAGCGCGCCCCGCAGCAGACGGAACAACGGCTGGCAGACCTGCGTGCGCGCTACGACGCGGCGCGCGTGCAGGCCGGCCGCGCTTGGCAGGAACTTCTTTATGAAAACCCCGGGGCCCTCGATGCCTATCGCGCGCTCGTGACGCAGTTCACGCGCGACCAATTGAAACAATATGGCGACTTTCCTTACGTCGAAGTCAAACAGACACGGTACTACTACGCCGCGCCGCCGAACGAACTGATCAAGGCCTATGCCGAGGATCGCAAGCCCGGCGCGCCGCTCGACGCCATCCTGCAGATTTGGTGGAACCGGTACGGACCGGATCAGGTGGACGACCTCGTCTTTTCGCAGAGCGACCTGGCTGTCGGCGGTTCGTCCGTGGCCGCCATGTCACCCGAGCGGCGGGCCGAGATGTGGCAACCGGCAAGAGACCGCACGGGCTCGGGAAACGCACTGCTGCCAATCATCATGCAACCCCTGCCCGATCAGCCGGCCGACGCGCAAGCCGCATTCGCCATCGTGGAGAACGCCCGGCTGTGGTCTGGACCGCAGAACGATCGGCTGACACAACAGCCGCCGGTCGCGTCCCCTTCGCCGGACATGCCAGGACCGAACGCGGCGCCTCAGCACGCGGCGCCGGAAGCGGGCGAGTTTATTCCGCCCGAGGAACCGCCGGCCTATGTCGAGCAAGGCCCGGATTACGAATACGAATACGAGTACACAACCGAAGTTGGGGTGCAGCCGCAGATCGTTTACACGGCTCCCGCGACCGTCTACTACAGCCCGCTCGTGCCCTACTACTACGCTTATCCGGCCGCGTGGCCGGTGGCCTACAGTTGCTATCCCGGCCTGTACACGAGCTGGCCATACGACTGGTATGCCCCGGGCGCCTATTTCTCTTTCAGTTTCGGCCGCGTGCCTCACTATTACCGTTGTGGGTCGGCCTACTGGGGTCGCGGCTATTGGAGCTGCGGCATTCGGCGCGGGCATGGCCATTGGGCACGCCCGCACCACTACTATGGTCAGGGATACCACGGTCGCGACGGGTACCACGTTGGTCGTTATGGCCGTGGGCTGGATCGGATTACCCATCAGTTCCGCGGCGGCGAGCGGTACGGGCACGGAAGAGATCGGATCGGTCATATTGGCCGGGATGGCCGCGGCGGGGATCGCTACGGTCTTGCCGACCGGATTGGCGCGTTGCGCAGCCAACGCTTGGGCACCGTGCGCGGCGATCGCTCGGGCATTGTGCGCGGCGATCGCTCGGCAAGCGCACACGGCGACCGCTTGGGCAGCGTGCGCCGTCCGGCAACCGATCGCGGTGACCGAATCACGGGCAAGGACCGTTCGGCAGATGGCCGCAGCGAACGGCTCGGCGGCGATCGGTCGGCCGCGGGTCGCGGCGGAGCCGACCAGCGCTCCGGCATACGCGGTCCGGATCGCAAGGTTGAGCGCCGTTCGCCGGAAGGCAGTCAAACCTTGCGTCAGGGCGGCAGCGGACGGGCAGTCGAGCGAGGTCAGAGCACTCAGCAGCGTGCCGGCAGCCGGTCGCGCGACGCAAGTCCGGGCTCCGTAACTGGTGGTAGCCGATCGCCGAAAGGAGCGGCAGGCGTACGTCAGGGCGCTGGAGGCCGGAGTACCCAACGCGGACAGGCGTTGGGCGGTTCGTCACCGTCGGCAGGCTCCAGGGGGACGGGTTCGATCAATCGGGCGCCGGGCGCCGGCCGGGCGTCCGGAGTGTCCCGCGGAACTCAATCCGCTCCGCGCAGTATCGCGGCCCCCCGCAGCCCCTCGGCTTCGCGCAGCCCCGCGGCCCCGCGCAGTCCCTCGGCTTCGCGCAGCCTGGCGGCTCCCCGCAGTTCCTCGGCTTCGCGCAGCCTCGCGGCGCCGCGCAGTCCCTCGACTTCGCGCAGCCTCGCGGCCCCGCGCAGTTCGCGCGGAAGTCGCCCGATGGGAACGATTCGCAGTGGGGACGGCGGCATGCGGAGCGGAGGGGCCGCGCAGCACCGCGGAGGCGGAATCCGCAGCGGCGCCAGCGGGCGGCAAGGCGCGGGCGCCGGGCTCCGCAGCGGCGGCGGACTGCGCAGCGGCGGATTGCGCAGCGGCGGATTGCGCAGCGGCGGATTGCGCAGCGGCGGACGGCGGTAGAAGAGCGCTAGCTCTGCTGTTGCGGAGAACCAAGCGGCGGGTGCCGAGTGCCATGCCCAAGCTCTAAGCGCGGGCATGCCCACGTCGAACGCCGCCAAGTGTAAGTTTATTGACGACCGCATGCCCGCGCCGCTGCGCGGCTTGGGCATGGCACCCGGCGAGTTACAGCTCGGCAGGAGCCCTCCGCGGGCAGCAAGATTAGCAAACCAACGCACCAAAGCTTATCATGCCATAGGAACGGCATAAGGGGCCCACGGTCCGGAAGGAGACAGATATGCTCGCTCTAATCTGGCTGATTATCGCAGGCAATTTCGTGGCGTTCGCGGACGCGCCGCCGCCGGCCGAGCGGCAGTTGCGTGGCGCCGTGGATACGCGCGTGGAATTGATGAGCATCATCTTCCGCCTGGCTGGCAACCCCGAATACAACATGCCCAACTCGAACTCGCGCTACGCTGACGAAGTTGAGCAGCACTTCGGCCGCCTGCGCAACCACCCGGCCGTGAAATACGCCCAGGAGCTCCGCCAGAAGGCCGGCATCAGTTACGACGCCGTGATGAGCCTGGCCGTTCACACCACCGACGCGCTCGAGCTGAACGAGAAAATCCCCTTCGACCAGGCCCCGGCGCGCCTGGACGCGCGCTGGAAGACCGCTGAGGCGCGCGAGTTCCTGAACCTCGCGCGGCAGTTCGCGCGTGACAGCGGCTTCCGGAGATTCGTCCGCAACCACGAAAGTTACTACAACGCCGTGGCCGAACGAATCAATGAGCAACTCGCCCAGCGCGACTATCTGAAGTGGTTCGACGACTTCTTCGGAGCCCAACCTCAGGCCAGTTACTCGGTAGCCGTCGGGTTGCTGAACGGCGGATCGAATTACGGCGTCGGTGTGCGCTATCCCGACGGCCGCGAGGAGATAACGCCGGTGCTGGGCGTCGCGCAGTTCGACGAGCAAGGTCTGCCGGTGTTCGATGACAGCTTCGGCCCGCTGCTGATACATGAATTGTGCCATTCGTACGCCAACCCGCACGCCGAGAAGTACGAGAAGCTGCTCGAGCCGGCCGGCCTCGCTCTGTATGCCCGAGTGGGCGAACAGATGAAAAAGCACGCCTACAGCAACTGGAAAACCATGCTGAGCGAATCCCTGGTGCGGGCCTGCGTCGCGCGCTACCAACTGGCGGCCGAAGGCGAGGAAGCGGCGGCCAAGCTGCAGGCGCAGGACGCTGCGCGCGGCTTCTACTGGATTGGCGACCTGGTCGAACTCTTGGGCCAGTATGAAAACACGCGCCAGGAGCACCCGAAGCTGGACGACTTCATGCCCGATGTGCTCGTGTTTTTCGACAAGTTCGCGAGGCAGGGCGAGCCGGCTCTGGCGACCAAGAGTGATAGCACGGTCCTGGCCAGCCGCGCGCCCGGAGACACGGCGGTCAAGGGCGCGCCCAGTGAAGACACGGCGGTCAAGCCGGACAAGCCCGAGCCCGGACCGTTGGCGGCGGCGCCGGCCGACCGCGGGGCGCGGGCGCAGGCCAAGAGCAAGATCAGCGGCGGCGGGCCCGCGCCGCGCGTGGTTTCCATCGAGCCCGCCAACGGGGCGCGGGATGTCTCGCCCGACCTCGAAGCCATCGTCGTGCGGTTCGATCGGCCGATGATGGACAAGTCGTTCTCCGTCTGCGGTTCGGGTCCGCATTTTCCGGAGCTGGCCGGCGACGTGAGTTTCGACTCGTCGCGAAAGGTGCTGACGATTCCGGTCAAGCTCAAGCCCGACTGGAGCTATGAATTCTCACTGAATTGCGAGTCGTACCGGAACTTCAAGAGTGAAGAGGGCATTGAGCTGGAGCCATACAAAGTTGCCTTCAGGACGGCCAAGAAATAAGGCCGGACAAACAGGACGGCCCGAAGAAGGCCGAAGGCGAAAGGCGGAACTGAGAAGTTAGAACGGACGCATAAGAGGGCATGCCCGCGCTTAGAGCTTGGGCATGGCACCCAAGCTTTGGGGCAAGACACCCAAGCTTTGGGGCAAGGCACCCAAGGCGACCGGCACCCACGGCGCGTGGCGCCTATAGAGCTGTGGCCTAACGCGGCTGAGCGTCGCCGTTCGGCGTCAGCACTACCTTGATGCAACTGTCGCGCTTGCTGAGAAACGTCGCGTAAGCCTGCGGCGCATCGGCCAGGCGGGCACGATGCGTGATCACGAAGCTGGGATCGATCTCGTCGTTCTTGATCCGATCCAGTAGCGGGCGCAGGTAGCGCTGTACGTGCGTCTGGCCCATCTTGAAGGTCAGACCTTTCGCAAACGCGATGCCGATCGGGAATTTGTCGACTACGCCGGCGTACACGCCGGGGATCGAGATGGTTCCGCCCTTGCGGCAGGCACGGATGGCCTGGCGCAGGGCGCTCGCGCGGTCAGTCGCCAGGTATGTCGCGGTCTTCACGCGGTCGTACATGGCGTCCAGCGTCCGGCCGTGGGCTTCCAGGCCGACCGCATCGATGCAGGCGTCCGGGCCGCGTCCGCCGGTCGTCTCCATCAGGTGGTCGTGTACGTCAGTTTCGGTGAAGTTAACGGTTGCCGCGCCGCCGCGGCGGGCCATCGCCAGGCGCTCCGGCACATCGTCAATCGCGATCACTCGCTCGGCCCCCAGCATAAACGCGCTGCGCACCGCGAACTGCCCGACCGGGCCGCAGCCCCAGACTGCCACGGTGTCGCCGGGCGAGATGTTGCACTGCTCGGCCGCCTGGTAGCCGGTGGGGAAGATGTCGCTCAGGAACAGCACGCGCTCGTCCGGCAGCTCCGGCGGGACCGGCAGCGCGCCGGTGTCGGCGAAGGGCACGCGGACGTACTCGGCCTGTCCGCCGGGATATCCGCCGTAGAGGTGCGAATAGCCGAACAGACCTGAGGTCGACTGGCCGGCCACCTTCTCCAGCATGTACGCGTTCGGGTTGGAATTATCGCAGCATGACCAGAGTTCGTGCCTGCAGAACCAGCACTGCCCGCAGGCGATGGCAAACGGCACGACCACGCGGTTGCCGGGCTTCAACTTCTCGACCTTCCGCCCCACGTCGACGACCTCGCCCATGAACTCATGCCCCAGGACGTCGCCGGGCTTCATGGTAGGCACGGAGCCGTTGTAAAGATGCAGATCTGAGCCGCAGATGGCGGTCAGGCTGACGCGTACGATAGCGTCGTGCGGGTTGACGATGCGCGGTTCGGGGACGTCTTCGACGCGGACGTCCTGCTTACCGTTCCAGCAAACTGCTTTCATTTGACACCTTGGCCAGAATATTCCGCACAGCGGACGACCTTCGCCCGCTGGATCAGCTCCAGGCGGGAGCATCACTGGCCGGAAAAGACTCCTCGGAGGCTTCCTGGACTACGTCACCGGCGCGGGCGGCCGGTTCTGGACACGGAGCGGCGCTGATTGCGGCGGCTTTGGGAGGGAGGCTTACGCCGGCCCGTTTGTCTCGGGCGCCGAATGGCCCTTCATTCGTGGCGACTTCGCCCGTTTCGGCCAACTGCTTGAAGCGGCGCAGGAACTCGCGCGCCCGCCCGTCCACACTGCGCCCACGCAGCTTGTTAAACGCGGCGCCGAAGACACCCCCTGGAACCCGGTAGCGAAATTCCAGCCGGACCACGGTGCCGCGCTCACCGGCGGCCGGTGAGAAAGTAATCTGGCCGGCCGTGAAGGGCGTCGGTTTGTTGTGGCGCCAGGCGATGAATTGGCCAGGACGGTCCTCAGTGATTTCAGCATCCCATTCGATGGGCTGCCCGCTGTCCGGGTCGCGTGAGACGAAATGCAAATGCCGGTCGTCGTGCTGGTCCACGCGTTCCATAAGGGGCAGAAATTGCACAATCGCTTCGGGGTCGCACCACAGGCGGTACAACTCTTGCGGCGAGCGCATTACTGTCATGCTGTTTTCCGTCCGCAGTTCGCGCGTGAACGGGTTGCTCAGCTTGTCCGCGTCTTCCGCGCGAACGCCGAAAGTCTCGTACAGCGCGCAGTGCCCGGTTAGGCCGCGCCGCAGCAGGTAAGCGCCGCCCGCCGCCAGCGAGACGCCCAGCAGCGGGTGCCGGCCGACCAGCATCCTCAGCGCCGCCAGGGCGGCCGTGCCTCCGACCGCCACCGAGGCTATACGCTCAGCCTGGCCGACGTTTGCCTCCGTTTTTGTGTTTCGGGCGACCGCCGCGCCGCCGTGCTGAATCGCAACCATATCTCAACTCCGCTTGTGCCGTTCGTCCGGCGACATCTCCGCCGGCCGCTATGAACTCGCCTCAGGCCACCGCGGCGCTTACTCGTGCCCGAAATGACGTACGAGCTTGCTGTACAGACCCAGCGCCAGGAAGGTCGGCGCCCATTGGCCCACGAACTGCGCGTGCTCGCGGCGGTTCATGATCTGCAAGACCAATGAGGTGACAATCGCGGCGCCCGCGGCCCACAGGAACGTATCGCTGGGCAGCCGCGAGGTCTGCTCCTCGATGACTTGGGTCAGCTTTGTTCCGCCGTTCCAGCCCCTCAGGCGGTTGCGCATGCTTTCCATGGATAGTCCTCGCTTAGAGTATTCGCAAAAACCGGCGACTGACCGGCAGTAAACCGGGGTTAGTCGCCGCGCCGCTGTGCTCGGCGGCCATTCCGACTCGCTCCAACTCCAATGAGTATCTGCAGATGGGCTGACGCGCTACTGAATTTGGCATGAAACCCGCGTCACGGCCGGCGCCGCGCAAGGCTTGATGGGTGGGCGCGGCTGGGACGCGCGGGGTTTACAGTCCCAGCCGGGCGGCGACCCGGGCGGAGATCGTCTGGCGGGTTATAAATAACTTTTCCCACGGGTCACGTTTAAGCTTTGCTAAGCGCTGCGGGATGTTTTTGACGGTGTAACTGGCCGGACCGATTTCCGGCGAAAGCTCATCCCACGCCAGCGGAGTGGAAACCGGCGCGCCGGGGCGGGCCCGGGTTGAATAGGGCGCAACGGTCGTCGCGCCGCGCGCGTTGCGAAAGTAATCAATGAATATTTTGCCCGGCCGGCGTGACTTGCTCATGGTCGCCAAATATCGCTGCGGCGCGACCCGCGCCAGGCGCTGCGCCACCGCCCGAGTGACCGCGTGAGCCTGGTTCCAGTCGCAGCGCCGCGCAATCGGCACGATTACGTGCAGGCCCTTGCCGCCGGAAGTCTTTACAAAGCTCTCCAGCCCCAATTCGTCCAACAACGCGCGCAGCTCGCGGGCCGCCTGGATGACCTGCTCCCAATTCACCTCGGGGGCCGGGTCCAAGTCGAAGTACAAGCGGTCGGGCCGCTCGATGTTATCCGTGCGCGCTCCCCAGGGATGAATCTCGAGCACGCCGAACTGCACCAGGCTGATCAATCCGGCCAAGTCGGAGATGGTGATCTGCACGGCGTCCGGCTCGCCGCGCGCCTGGTTCTTCTCGCGGATCCGCACGCCGTGGATCGTGTCCGGCAACGATTCGCTGACGTGCTTCTGGTAGAAGCAGTTCTTCACGCGGCCTTCGGGACAGCGCACGACCGCCAGAGGCCGGTTTACAATGTGCGGCAGAATCCAATCCGCTACTGTGGTGTAGTATTCGGCGAGCGCGGCTTTGGTCACTTGCTGCTCAGGATAGAGCACGCGATCCGGGTGTGTGAGGCGCACGCCGGCGATAACCAGTTCGTCAGCGCGCGCTGCGACAGCCGTCGCTGCTGTGGGGTTACCGCGGCTTTGTCCACGCGACGGCTTCGTAGTTTGGCGTTCGCGCGACGGCTTCGCACTGTGGCGGGCGGCGGCGCTCTCTGCACGGTCTTGGGCAAGACTCCCGACGCCGTTCTCGCGCACGACCTCATCGGCGCGTTTGTCCTCACGCAAGCCCAGGAATGACGGATGTCGAAGAATGCCTTCGCGCGTCCACGAGCCGAATTCAACTTCGGCCACCAACTCGGGGCGGACCCAATGTACCCCGCGGCCCTCCGCGCCGGTCGGAGGATTCGTGACCGGCGGTAGCTGCTGGGCGCGTTCTTTCAGGTAGCCATGAATACGCCGTAAGGCAGCCTCGCTAAAGCCGGTTCCGACACGCCCACAGTAGATCAGCCGGCCGGCTTGGTCATGGTACGCGAGCAGCAGCGCACCGAAAGCCGTTCGCGCGCCGCCAGGTTCGGTGTAGCCGACAATCACGAACTCTTGGCGATTGAGGCACTTTATCTTGAGCCAGGTGCGTGTGCGGCGCTGCTCATAGTTACTGTCACTGCGCTTGGAAACAATGCCCTCCATTTTGTATTGGCAGGCCTGGCGGAACACGGTGTCGCCTTGGCCTTGAATATCGTCGCTGTAGCGCAAGTGGCGCGCGTCCTGCCCTAGCTTTCCCAGAAGAGTTTTTAGTAACTGCTTGCGTTCGACCAGCGGCGTCCGCGAGAGGTCATATCCCTGGCAGTAAGGTAGGTCAAAGACAAAGTAGACCAGGTTTCGGTCGCGGCCGCTCGTGAACGCATTCTGCAGCGCCTGGAAGTTGGTTGTGCCGTCAGGATTGAGGGCGACCACTTCGCCGTCCAGAATGGCGTTCTCCACGGGGAGCTGGCCCACCTCGTCCGCCACGGTTGGGAATTTCGCAGTCCAGTTGTTCTGATGCCGGGTAAAGAGGTAGGCGCGTCCACCGGCCAGAAAACATAGGATGCGGTAGCCGTCGTACTTGATTTCGTGCCGCCACTCATCCCCGGCCGGCGGCGACTTTACGAGTGTCGCCAATTGGGGACGAATGCGTTCCGGCATAGCGGCCCGGCGGGCATTGGTGAGTGTGGACGGGTCTATTGCCGCCTGGGTCTGCTGCGACTTGCGAGTACTGCTCTTGCGGGCGGCAGTTGCGGGCGCCGAAGCGCGCCTGGTTCTGGTGTTCTTCGCGCGGTTCGATTCCCAGACCTGGTCGCCTTGTTGCGCGATCTGTTCGAGGCTGCGGCCCGTGAGGACGCTGTCCGGCAGTTCACGCGTCACGTCGAATTCTTGGCGCGGGCGGGCATATTCGTCGCGCTCCTTGATCAACAGCCATTGCCGGCCCTCGGCATCCGCCGCGCGCCCGCTCATGCGCACCAGCGCCCAGCCGCCGCGCAGCTTCTGGCCGTTCAAGCGCAGTTTCATTCGGCCCTGCTCGTAAGTCTTGGCGGCGTCGCCGACCGGCTCCCACTGCCCGCGGTCCCAGACCATGACCGTGCCGCCGCCGTATTCGCCCTCGGGGATAATGCCCTCGAAAGAGGCGTACTCCAGTGGGTGATCTTCGACGTGCATTGCCAGGCGTTTGTCGGCCGGGTCGAGCGAGGGGCCCTTGGGCACGGCCCAGCTCTTTAGCACGCCGTCCAGCTCCAGGCGGAAATCGTAGTGCAGGTGGGTGGCCGCATGCTTCTGCACCACGAAGAGGCGGCCGGCGCGGCGCGCGCGAGGTCTGGCGCCGGCCGCGGGCATGGGCTCAGGGGTACGGCGGGCATTCCGTTTGCGGCGGTACTCGGTCAATGCCACGGGAACATACCTCGTAGCTACACAATAAGCGGCGCGGGCGGCCTCGCCCAGCCGCCGGGACCGGCTTTTACTGGGCTCCGCAAATGAGAGTAGCAATAGGCGCCTGCCAGTTCACATTTACCGGCCGTAAGGTTTACTTGCCGACCGCGCTTAACAAATGGTATGCTGGCAACTCAAAGACCGGGTTTTAGCGTCGCTCGGTGCCCGTTCGGGCGCGTGGGTTTCAAAGCCGGAGGAGCAAATATGTTCTGGCATAATCGGCCTGTCCCTGGGCGGATTGTGGTTGTGGCGTTAACGACCGCGCTAATGTTGCTGCTCAGTTCAGCTAGCGCCGACACACTGCGGCTCAAGAACGGGACCGTGCACCGGGGCAAGCTGGTTTCCCGAGACGATGACAAGGTGGTCTTCAAAGTCGAAAAGGGCTCAATCACTTATACGATCGAGGTTCGGGCCGACGAGGTGGAGTCGGTTGAAGAAGGCCAGCCGGCCCCTGAACCGACGAAGCGGGCTGAAGACAAGAGCCCGGCCGCGGTTGCAGTCGAGAAGTTGAGCGGGAAGGGTACGCCCTACTACGTGCTGCCGCTGCACGGGCCCGTTGGAACACGCATTACGCGCGAATTGGTGAGCGATTGCCTCAGTGCCGCGCGGCAGGTGGGCGCAAAGGTCGTCATCCTCGACATTGACAGTCCCGGCGGATCGGTCTCCGAACTTGACGGCATTCTGAGAGTGCTTGACCGCTACAGCGACTTGCGCCTGGTGGCCTATGTGCACGAGGCCAAATCCGCCGCCGCCATCCTGGCGATGTCGTGCCGCGAGATCATCATGGCCGAGCGCGGGCAGATTGGGGCCGCCGTTCCATACCAACTCGCCCCGGACGGCACGCCCAAGAGCATCGCGGCCAAGTTTGAGTCGTCGTTGCGGGCTGATTTCCGGTCCGTGGCCGAGCGCGGGGGGCACAATCCGCTGCTGGTCGAGGGCATGATGCGGGATGACATCGTGCTGGCGCTCAAGTACGACAGGCGCGGGTCGGTGCGCGTGGTCGAGAACAAGGGTGACAGGCCGCTGAAGAAGCGGGGCGAAATCCTGACGCTGACCTCGGCCGAGGCGCAAGAGGCGGGACTGTCAATCGGGACTGCGGCCGACTTGGCCGGCTGCCGCAGTCTGTTGCGCATTGAGGAGTGGCACGAAGCCACACGCCACGGCTGGCAGCGCTTCAGGCAATGGGCCGAGGAGATCGATGCGGCGGCCGAAAAATTCCGCCAGGCCTGGCAGCGGGCGCAAGCTGGGCTCGCAGATGCTGAGGCGGCCGCCAAGGCGCGCCGGCGGGGCGAGATCGGCGACGGCCTGCGCCGCGCCACCGCCAATCTACGGCAAATGGAAGAACTGGCCGAAAAGTACCCGGGCCTGGGCGACAGCGATTCGTTGCACGCGTTTCGTACGAAAGTGAAAGCCGTCCGGCAGGCGCTCGATCCCTAAGCTGCGCAGTCTTAGGCGAAAAAGAAGGCGCGGCGCGCCGCGCCTGCGCCGCGCCCTGTCAATAGTATCCAACCACTATAACGCGCCAGGAGCGCCTTATGCGTGGGCGGCCTTGATGTTGATCGATTGCGCGGCCAGGTCGGTTAGCTTCTTGTCCGTAACCTTTTCCTCCTGCAATGTCTGGTCGAGCAATTGTACTGCCTCGTCATAACCAAGCTGCTCGGCGAAGGTGCGGGCTGTTCCGTAGCCGGCCATTTCATAGTGTTCGACGCGTTGAGCGGCGCAGATGAGCGCCGCGTCGCGCACCATGTCGTCACCCTTGGCCTTGGTGTACTTCTCACCCTCCTCAATGATGCCCTTAATGCCCTCGCAGGTCTCGCGTTCGGGCTCGCGGCCAATGCTACGGAACACCTGATCCAATCGGCGCACCTGGTTTTCGGTTTCCCGCAGATGCTCACGGAAAGCATCAGCCACCTGAGGCGAGGTGGCCGCCTGGGCCATCTTGGGGAGGGCATCCAAGATGCGTCTTTCTGCGTCGTAAAGGTCTTCCAGTTGATCGACAAACAGATCTTCGAGATCGTTGAACTCGGGGGCCATCCAGGTAACCACGCGAAATCTCCTTTCGGTCTGAACATGTCTGGCGCCTGAAAACTCTCTCAGCGCCCAAAGGTCCGAGGATGCTAGCGCGGCGGCCTGAAAACACGATGAATACCACCTGAGAAGTCGGTGAAAGCCGCTTGGTTTTCGGGGAATCGGTTGCCCTCGCTCAGCTTCGGGGAAACGGAAGAGGCGGGGCGGGCTACTACGCGGATGGGAGGCCGTTGGCGGCAATCCGGGGCGGTACGCCCCGGCTCTGCTCTTCACACCTCTTAATCCCTTTCATCCCTAGATCCCTGATCCCTCTCGTTCTGCGATATACTGTTCGTCACCCTGGAGGATGAGCATGGACGTGCACGAGGCCATAAATATCCGGCGCAGCGTTCGCAGCTACGACGCCAAGCGCGCCATCCCGCCCGAGGTGATGGAGCGCCTGCGCGCCGCCCTGCGTTTAGCCCCGTCGGCCTGCAATTTTCAGCCCTGGCACTTCGTTCTGGTTACCGATCCCAAGCTGCGGCACGAGTTGAGCAAGATTGCGAACGATCAGCACTTCATCGCGGACGCGGCGCTGATCGTCGTTGCCTGCGGCCTGCCGCTGCAGGCTCACAAGCGGATGGCCGGCCACCGCAACAGCGTCGAGGTCGACGTGGCGATCGCGCTCGATCACCTGACGCTGGCGGCCGTCGCCGAGGGGCTGGGCACCTGCTGGATCGGCGCCTTTGACGAACAGAAGGCCAAGCGCCTATTGGAAGTGCCGGAGGAGTTGGAGATTGTGGCGCTCATGCCGGTCGGCTACCCGGCGTCGCCGGATCTGAACCATCCGCTGGACGAGTCGCGGCGCAAAGCTGAGGGCGAGATTTTCAGCACGGACAAGTACGGGCGGCGATAAGCTCAGGGAATGAGCCGCTGCAAGTGGCCTCCGCGAATGCCTCCGCGCGGCGTAGCGCGTCACGCCCCCCTATACTCGGCGTTGGCTCGCCGCTGTGCGGTCAATCGGGACCGGATTGCCCGCGAATGCTGAACGAATGACAACGACCACCTCACTTTTTCAGCGCGTGCGCCGGGAGCTGTTGCCCTACGTACGCCAGCCCGCGCAGTACATCGGCGGGGAGGTCAATCAGCTTGCGCAACCGGGCGATTGGGAGCGGGCCGCGGTGCGGGTTGCGATCGCGTTCCCGGACACGTACGCGATCGGCATGTCGCACCTGGGCTGCCAAATCCTGTACACGATCGGCAACAACATGCCCGGCGTTTGCGCCGAGCGCGTTTACTGTCCCTGGGTCGATGCCGAAAGCATCATGCGCGAGAAGCACATCCCGCTGTTCACCTGGGACACGCGGCAGCCGGTCAGTGAGGCCGACATCCTCGCCTTCTCGCTGCAATACGAGATGAACTTCACCGGCGTGCTGAACTTGCTGGATTTGGCCGGAATCCCTCTGCAAGCCGCAGCGCGCACGGATGAGCACCCGCTGGTGCTGGCCGGCGGACCGCAGATCGACAACCCAGAGCCGCTCGCCGATTTCCTCGACCTGGTGGTCATCGGCGACGGTGAGCCGAGTTTCGCCGCGATCCTCGCCGCCTACGGCGAATACAAAGCGGCCGGCGTGCCGCGGCGCGAGATGATCGCGCTGTTGGCCCGGCGCTTTCCCTGGCTCTACGCGCCGAACCTGTACGAGCCGAGTTACAACCGCGACGGCAGGCTCGCCGCGCTCACGCCCAAGTTCGACGGCCTGCCCGCACGCATCGAGCGCTGCCGCACGCCGGATTTCGAGCAGGCCCCGGTACCCGTCCGCCCGCTGGTGCCCTGGATTGAAACGGTGCACGATCGCATCGGCATCGAGATCATGCGCGGCTGCCCGCAGCTGTGCGCCTTCTGCCACGCGGGATACACGAAGCGCCCGCTGGCCTGGCGTTCGCCGCAGCGCATCCTCGAGATCGCCGAAGACGCCTGGCGCGCCACCGGGCACCATGAAATCGGCCTATTGTCGTTATCTACGGCGGATTACCCGAAGTTGCGCGAATTGGCCGAGTCGCTCAACTCGCGCTTCGCCGAGCGCATGGTCAACCTGAGCTTCCCATCGTTGCGCATCGACCGCATGCTCGCCAACATTCCCTGGCTGGGCATCTCGGTCCGCAAGGGCAGCATCACGATTGCGGTTGAGGCGGCCCGCGACGACATGCGCCGCGCAATTCGCAAAAAAGTCACGGATGGCGACCTGCTGGACGGCGTGCGCGAGGTCTACAAGGCCGGCTGGAACAAGCTCAAGCTCTATTTCATGGCCGGTTTTCCCGGCGAGCGGCCGGACGACATCGACGGGATTTACGAGCTGAGCAAAGCTATCGCGGACGAGCGGCGCCGCAGCCTCGGCAAACCGCCCGGCATTGTCACGGTTTCGGTCGGCTGGCTGGTGCCCAAGCCGTTCACGCCGCTGCAATGGGCGGCTCAGCCGCGCGTCGAGTACTTCCACGGGGTACGGCGCCGGCTGCGCGAGTTGAGCCGCGGCGGGCCCAAGTACGTGAAGCTTCGCACGCACGATCCGGAGCGCTCGATTTTGGAAGGGGTCTTTTCTCGCGGCGACCGCCGCCTGTGCGCCGTGGTTTACGAAGCTTGGCGGCGCGGGGCGCGCTTCGACGGCTGGGACGATACGTTTGACGATCACATCTGGCAGCAAGCCTACGCCGCCACCGGCGTCGATCCGGCCTGGTATGCCCACCGCGAGCGGCCCTTCGACGAGCTGCTGCCCTGGGACCACATCGGCCAGCACCTGCCGCGCGCGTACCTGGAAAACGTTTACACGAACCTATTCGCCGCTCTCTCGACGCCGTAGGGTGCGTCCTCGACGCGCTTGGTCAAACCGCGCGCCCTCGACGCACTTTTGGGGATCATGACTCCCGCGCGACTGTTGAATTGAGATGCCGAACGGCCGCCGGATCACCAGCCACCCGGCGCAACGTGCCGAATAGCCGCTTCGTTTCGCCCAGCGCCGCCGCTGAAAAGTTCGCGAACTCGCCGGCAATCTGCCGCGCCCGCTCAAGTACTTCCGCGTCGGCGACGACCTCGTCTATCAGCCCCATTGCGACGGCCTCGCTGGCCGAGACGGCGCGCCCGGTCAGGACCAGATAGCGCGCCTGGCGCTCGCCCACCCACCGGCACAGATAGCTCATGACAATCGGCGCGACCAGACCACGCTTTATGCCGGGATATGCAATCCGCGCCCCAGCCGCGCAGATCGCCACGTCACAGACCGAGGCCAGCGCCGCACCGCCCGCCACGGCCGGCCCGTTCACTGCCGCGATTACGGGCTTGGGCAGGTTCTCGATCGTCTCGAACAACGTCAATAAGGGCGCGTTGTCGAAGTTCTGCCCGGCCGCCGCGACTTCGTTGAGGTCCAGTCCGGCGCAGAAGGCCGGCGGCGCGCCCGTGACGATAATGGCGCGGAGCGCGGCGTCTTCCGCCGCTTTGTTCAACTCCGCCGTCAGCTCGAGGACAAGCATGCGTGAGAGGGCGTTGCGCACGGCCGGCCGGTTGAGCATCAATTCAACGTGCTGCGGCCGTCGGGTGACCTGGAGTTCACTGCTCATGGCAGGCGCCCCACGTTGAGTCCGGCGGCCAGGTCTTCGCTCTCCTGCCAGGAGAAGACGTCGGCGATCCATATCTCGCCGCTGACAACGGGCCGATCAATGTACGGCGCGCAGATCAGTTCGCCATTGATCAGCACGGCCAGGCGCGGCGGCGTTTTCGCGGTTGGTGACGCGCCAGACGCGGGACGCCCGGGTACCCCGGGAAGACCGTGCTCGGGTGCAATCGGGCGAACGTTGGCGCGCGTCACGGCGGCGCGCGTCAACGCCTCGAGCGCCCGCCGGCCTGTGTAATTGAACACGAGCTGCAACATATGGCGCTCCTGGCTGTGCAACGCGCGGGCGACTTCCAAGTCGGAGCGGTTCAATGCGACGTCCGGCGCGACGTAGACCTGCTCGCCAAGCCGGCTGATCATTAGTTGATGGCCGGGTTGCTCCTCGTCGTAAGCCAGGTGAATGGCGAACGTCACGGGCCTCGGGGTGGGATCGGATTCGGCCGACTCAGCCGGGTTCATTCGGGCGGCGGCGCAGCCGCCGACCGTGCCAAGAGCCAGCATCACGCTGCATGCCAGGGTGACCCGCCGTAGCGTTGGCCCCCCGTGGCTGACGTTCCTGATCAGCGTCATTTCAGCAACCCCCGTTCGCGGAGCAAATCGTCCATGGCTGCCAACGCCGCGTCGCGCGTAAGCAATTCCAAATCCAACTGCCGCGTGTACAGGGCGTCCAAAACCTCCTTGTACACGGGGCCCGGCGGAATGCCGCTCGCCGTCAGGTCGTCGCCCGTCACCAGCGGCGGCGGCTGGACGGCTTCCGGCGGAATCGCCGCGAGTCGGGCTTGCAGCGCGTAGGGCCAAGCTGCGGCCGCAGGATCGCCCGCCCAGCGTGCCAGCGCCAGTTGCCGCAAATCGCCGAAGGCGCGGTGCGCCATCAGCCGCTTGAGTTTCGACAGCGGGATCGAGGCGGGATCGTCCAGGTCGCGTTGATGTTCAACCAGCCAGGCTACGTCCTCGCGCTCGTCGTTCGAAAACGTGAGGGCCCGCGCGATGTTGTGTATGTCGGGCACGGGCCGGTCCAGAACCAGTACCGCGAAAGCCGGCTCAAAGCGCGCCTCGGCCGGCAAACGCGCCAGCAGCGCTTTGGCGGCTGCCACTTGCTGCTCCGACCAGGTCGCCTTCGGCCAAAGGAATGGCAGCAGGCCGGCCTGGTGCAGCAAATCAAACGCTTTTGCGCGATTCGCGTGGGAGAGCATGCGCTCCAGCTCATCCCGCACGCGCTCAACCGCGACCTTGGTCAACTGAGGTGCATGTTCACGCAGCGCGGCGAAGGTCCGCGGCTCGATCGGGAAATTGAGCCGGGCCGCGAAGCGCACCGCCCGCAACAGCCTCAGGTGATCTTCTTCGAAGCGTGCCGAAGGTTCGCCGATGGCCCGGATAACGCCCGCCCTCAGGTCCGGCTGGCCGCCGACGTAATCGATCACTTGGCCGGCCAGCGGATCGAAGAACATCCCGTTGACGGTAAAGTCGCGCCGCAGGGCATCCTCGCGAGCATCGCTGAAGACGACCTTGCTGGGCCGCCGCCCGTCGAGGTACGGCCCATCCCAGCGAAACGTCGCCACTTCCACCCAGCGCCGCCGCTTGCGCACCAGCACGACCCCGAATTGCGCGCCGACCAGCCGGGTGTTCCGGAAGAGCTGCACGATCTGCTCGGGCCGGGCGCTGGTAGCGACGTCATAATCCTGCGGCGGATGCCCCAGCAGCAAGTCGCGCACGCACCCGCCGGCCAGCAGCGCGGTGTGCCCGGCGTCGACCAGCTTGCGCACGATCGCCACGGCCGCATCAGCTTCGGGCGGCAGCTCGATTGACGAGGGCTGGACGGCGTTCGAAGGATTATTCATCGGGTCCAATCAGCGCACCCGCGCTCCGCGTCGCGGCGCCGTACAGCCGGCGGACTAGGCGGCCGGTTCCGCCTCGCCGCTCGGCGCCCGTGCCAGCAGGTAAAAGATGATCATACCCACCGTGCCTGCGAGCCCGAACGCGCCCAGGTAATACCAGACGCGCTGTGGGTTGTACGTGGTCCACAGCATTTGCCGCACGGCGTCCAGGTCGGCCGGGCTGACCTGTTCGCGAATCGGCGCGTAGGCCTGCTTGAGGGCTTCGGCATCGGGCTTTTCCTGGCCGGCAAAGCTCGCGATGATCTCGCGCAGGTTCTCAACGTTGCCGGTCTTGGTGACGTAGGCCAGGCTGGGGACAACCTGGTCGCTCGGGAAAGCCTTGTTGTCCTTCGTCGCCAGTTCGGCGGGCAACTGATACACCTGCACGAGGTGCGCGCGGGCCAGCATTTCCTTGCTGCCGATCTGATCGTACATAGGACCCGAGACGAAGTTGCCCATGCCCCAGCCAATCGCAAACGGTATGTTCGAATAGCCCATGTAAAGCGCTTTGCGAGCCGGCGGTGCGATCAGGCCGATGTACGCGCTGAAAGTCGGGCTGCAAATCATCTCGCCGATCGCGAACACGAAGATCATCAGGCAGCAGATCGCGCCCACGTTGGTCGCCCCCGCTCCGACAAAGCCGACCAGCGAGATCAGCATGCCGAGGATCATCGCCGCAATCTTGTGCATCCGCCGGATCATCCAGGAGATCACCAGCACGAACAGAAGGATCGAGGTCGCGTCAATGTTGATTATCATTTCGGGTTTTACCTGCCCACTCGGCAGCACCCAAGTCAGGTTTTCGCCAAACACCGATTTCAGCACGCGGCCAACCGCGCTGGTGTCCACCCACTCATTCAAGAAGTTCGGCAGCAGGTCCCAAAGCTGCATGAACATGAACCAGAAGCACGCCGCGATCAGCAGAAACAGCACAAAACGCACATCGCGCAGTAGCGTCGCCAAGGAGGTCACAAATACGCCCAGCGGCCCCTTTTGGCCCTCGGCGGGAACGACGCGTTCCGGCTCGCGATAAATGAACAGCGCGGGAACGAAATTCAGCGCCGTAACGATTGCGCAGCCATAGAACACGTTGCTCCAGTTCAGCCCGGCCTCGCCGCGCAGCCACGCCGCCAATATTGGGGCCAGGAACCCGCCCACGTTGACCACCCAGTAGAACAAGCCCCAGGCCATCGACGAGGTTTCGGCATTCACCACGCGCGCCAGCGTGCCCTGCACCGCCGGTTTGAAAATGGCCGTCCCCGGACCGATCAGGCAGGCCGCGCCCAAAAGTACCCAGAAGCTCGCGTTGGGAACATCAAGGGTGGCAAGCCATTCCGCCACGGGCAGCGCTCTGGCCAGCAGGAGGTAGCCGCAGCCGTTCAGAATGAACGCCACGATCAGGCTTTTGCGGTACCCGTAGCGGTCCGTGTAACCGCCGGAGATCATCGGGATGATGCACTGCAACCACGCCCAGATGCCGAAGACGGTGCCAACCTCAGCATAGCTCAGTTCGAGGCCGTTCTCGCTGGCAGGCGCCTTGGCGAACAGCGGGCGAATCGCGAGCAGGCTGAAAAAGGCCAGCCGCTCCAGCATTTCCATGGCATTGGCCACCCAGTAGTTGAACGGCAGGCTGCCGATCTGCTGGGCCACACTCATCTTCGCCGGCGCGGCGGTCGAGCTTACGGACATAACGTCTCCAGGTGTCAGATCGAGCGTTTATATCCGCCCCCGCACCCGGCGGGAAGTCGTGCAACCATAAGAACTTCCGCTGGAGTGCCGCCGCGGCTTGCCGTATGCTAGCCGCACCCCGCCGGCGGCGCCGCCGGCCGGGTTTGGTGTGCGCAGCCGGCGAAAGCTTTACGCCCGCCGCGGCGGGCAAATCGGAGTCGTACGTGTCAAAGCAGTCTGCCGATCCGGTCCCCGCTGAGACCGGTGTCCTGTCAGCTCCCCCGCCAGGCGAGCCATTCGGCCACCCCAAAGGCCTGTTTGTTCTTTTCAGCACCGAGCTGTGGGAGCGCTTCAGCTTCTATAGCATGCGCGGCATTCTGACCCTTTACATGGTCAACGTGCTCGGGGCCGCAGGCGGCCATGCGGACCAGATGTACGGTGCTTATCTCGGGTTCGTGTACGCCGCCACGTTTGGCGGCGGCATGCTGGCCGATCGGCTGCTGGGCCAGCGCCGCGCGATCTATATCGGCGGCGTACTGATGGCCCTGGCGCAGTTCACGCTGGCCACGCACTCGTTGCTCGTTCGTTCCGGGTATTCGGTGCGCGGGCTTGATCCGATGTTTTTCTCCGGTTTGGGCCTGCTCGCATGCGGCAACGGCTTTTTCAAACCGAATATTTCCACCGTCGTCGGCACCCTGTATAAGCCGGGCGACCAGCGGCGCGACAGCGCCTTCACGATCTTCTACATGGGCATCAACATCGGCGCTTTTCTGGCCGGTTTCTCAGGCCAGATCGCCGAGACCTGGGGCTGGTATCTCGGGTTCCTGCTTGCCGGCATGGGAATGGTCGCCTCGCTCGTCGTGTTCACGGCCGGCCTGCGACAGCTTTCCGGAAAGGGACTGCCGCCCGAAGGCGCCACGTTGACCAAGGGACGGTTCGGCATACCCAATGCGGTACTCGTGGTGATCGGCGTGCTGCTGTTTGTGCCCGCCGCCGCATTCCTGATCTCGAAACCGAGTTACGTCCAGTCGATGGCGGTAGTGATTGCCCTGATTGTGCTGCCGTACCTCCTTTATGAAGCATTCCGCGGAACGCGCGAGGAAGCCGGGCGGATGCTGGTGATAATTATCCTGTGCTGCTTCTCGATGCTGTTCTGGGGCTTTTTCGAATTGGCCGGCAGCACCATCACGCGCTTTACGAACGAAGCGGTTGACCGCGTTGTGTTCGGTTTTGAACTGAAGGCTTCGCTGCTCAGCCAGGTGATCAATCCGCTGTTCATCATTACCCTCAGCATTCCCTTTGCCGGCCTGTGGGTGTGGCTGGATCGCCGCAAGCTCGAGCCTTCCAGCCCGGTCAAATTCTCGCTGGGCCTGTTCCAGCTCGGACTGGGCTTTTTCATGCTCTACATCGGCGCGGCTCAGGCCGCGTCTGGCGGCAAGGCGGCTCTGATCTGGCTGTTTCTGGCCTACTTCTTCCACACCACCGGTGAACTCTGCCTGTCGCCGGTCGGGTTATCGATGATTACCAAGCTGGCCCCCGCGCGGCTGGTAGGCATGTTCATGGGCGTGTGGTTCTTGTCTTCGGCGCTTGCGAATGTATTCGCTGGGCGCGTCGGCGGCATGACCGAGGACCACGGCTTCGGGGCGGTGTTTGTCGGTATTGCCGCCACGACAGGCGCCGCGGCCCTGCTGCTGTTTGTTCTGTCGCCGCTGCTCAAGCGCATGATGCACGGCATCAAGTAGCAGAGCCGGTTCGTATCGCCCCGGAGCGTTTTCGGTTCGAAAATCGCGAGTTCCCGTTTATCGGCCACTAAAATAGTGCGATTTTTGTTGCCCTGCTGCCCCCTTCGACGTACAATGATTGCGCAGGCCGAGTTACGGCCAGCGACGGCCCTCAAAAGTGGGCGAGGGCCGCAAGCCGCGGCTCACCTGCCGAGCGACGCGTCAGCGCCGCGCGTTGGGTCGGTCGGCGACGGCCGGCCGACAGGGCTTTGGCGGCCTGTACCTCGGGTCGCCTGGGTGCCCAATTGAAAGGAGGTGATCCGTTGCCAAGTGATAAACAGAGGTGGCTGCGGTAACGCAGTGAACGTGGCTGCATACCGCAGCCCCCCAAAATTGGCCCGCCGACGACCTTAGCAGTTGCCGGCGGGTTCTTGTATTAGGGGAGGCAATCAAGCCCGGTCGCGGTTACCATGCCGGCCCGTTATGTACCTGGGCGCCCTCCAAATCGGCGGACTCGTTGCGATCGGCTTGGCGGCCGGCGTTCTCGGCGGATTGCTGGGCGTTGGCGGCGGAATTGTGATGATTCCGGCGCTAACTTTCATTTTCGCCGATAAATACGGGCCGAATTCGTTTCACGTGTACAACCTGGCCGCGATCAGCACGTCATTTGTGCTGGCCATTCCGGCCGCCATCCGCCACACGCGGGCTGGGGCCGTCATTTACCCGTTCTTGCGCTCCATCGTGCCGCTAGCTGTAATAGGCGTCGTCGCGGGCGTGCTGCTCAGCGCCACCATGACCGGCGAGCGCACGCGGATTCTCAAGCAGATTTTCGGCGGCTGTCTGGAATTCGTGGTTTTGGTCAATCTCATCCAGGAATGGATCGCCAAACGCGGCGAGCCTTACCTCTTTCCGAGCAGCCCGATGCCGCGTCGCTGGGGCCTGATCGGCCTGCTGGTGGGCCTGCCGGCCGGCTTCATCGCCGGCCTGTTAGGCGTCGGGGGAGGGATCTGGGCGGTGCCGTCGCAGTCACTTCTGCTGGGAATTCGCGTTCGCAACGCTATCGCGACGTCGATGGTGATGATCATCCCGGCGGCGCTGGTGGCGGCCGTGTCGATGGCGCTTAAGCTGGCGCAGTTGCCGCACGAACCCCCGTTGCAGTATGCCGCCTGGTGGCTCACGCTTTGTCTGGCGCCGGGCGCGCTGCTCGGCGGCTGGTGCGGGGCGAGCCTGACGCACCGTTTGCCGGTGCGGCTAGTGCGATACATCTTCTATGCACTGCTCTCGATCACCGGGCTGCGCCTGCTTTTTCCGTGATACCCGAAGGAGCCCCACGTGAGCGCCAAACTGAAATGGTCCGACACTGAAGAGATAGGCATCCGCCTGCACGAGAAGTTTCCGGACGTCGACCCGCTGTCCGTCCGTTTCACGGACCTGCTGCGCTGGATCAGCGAGCTCGAGGATTTCGGCGATGACCCTAAGGCGGCCAATGAGAAGAAGCTGGAAGCCGTCCAGATGGCCTGGTATGAGGAGTTTCAGGGCAAGTAACGTCCTTCGTCGCGACGGCTACGCCACGCGCGCGGCTCCCGGGAACGTTCAGCGCTGAGGTTTGGGTCAGCCATGGCTAAGACTGGACTGGCAGCATGTATAATGGCTTACGGTGATGTCATTTGCGCAGCCGAGGTCGAGCGCCTTTCGGCCGCGGAGGAGTTTACGAAATGGTTCGCATGACGGTTTTGTGTCTGGCGGCAGGGATGCTGGCTCAGGTGTTGCCGCAGGGCTGCCTGCCGGAGCCGACCGAGGAGCCGGTGGACACGGAGCGTCGTCCGATCCTCATCAGCGCTTTCGCCCCAGAAAGCGCGCAATGCAATGAAACCGTCACACTCACCGCGACGGCCGTCGGCGACCTTGACGGCGGCGAGATAGCCTATAGCTGGTTACAGATCAGCGGGCCGGGGGTACAGATTCTCAACGCTAACGAGGCCGAGGCCACCTTCGTTGCTCCATCACTCGCTTCGGATGCCGTTTTGGCCTTCGCGGTTGTGACCACCAACGAGCGCGGCGATTTCGGGCGGGCGGACGTCTCGGTGCTCATCCAGGCCGACCCGGATTACGGCGCACAGCCGGAACCGGGCGTCGCCGGCGCGCCGGTGGCCCGCGCGGGTCCGGATCGCGAGATCACGGAGGCGCTGCCGGTCACGCTGGACGGCAGCAATAGCCGCGGCGATTCGCTGACGTACGAATGGACGCAGATTCCAGCGGCCACAGTAGAGCTAACGGGCGCGGACACGGTTAAAGCTACCTTTACGGCGCCGGCATTCGTCCCGGGCGGGATCAACGACCTGGAATTTACGCTGACAGTGCGCGACCGCCGGGGCCGCAGCTCACATGACACGGTTTTGCTGAAGGTGATGGAAGGTACGGGGGCCGAGCCCAAGCCGCACGTGCGTCTGACGACGTCCAAGGGTGAAATCGTGGTGGAGCTCGACCGCACGAAGGCCCCGATTTCGGTGGACAATTTCCTGCGGTACGTAAGAGATGGCTTTTACGACGGAACGATCATCCACCGCGTGGACTCTGACGTGATTCAGGGCGGCGGCTTCCGGCCGGGACTAAAGCCCAAAGAAGGAACGCGCGACCCGATCGTTAACGAGGCTGATAACGGCCTGAAGAACCTCAAATACACCATTGCCATGGCCCGCACGAGCGATCCGGATTCGGCGACATCGCAGTTCTACATCAACCTTGAAGATAACCCCGAGTACGACTGGCGCCCCGGCCAAGGCGGCTACGCCGTGTTTGGCAAAGTCATCAACGGAAAGGATGTCGTGGACGCGATTGGGGCAGTCGCGACGGAAGCGCGCGGCGAGTTCAAGACGGTCCCCATTTTTGATGTGCTGGTGGAGAAGGCGGAGCGGATCGCCGGCGATTAGCGCGTCGGCTAAGTCCGCGCATCGCTGCCGATCCGCCTAAAGGCTGCCAGCGCGCGCAGCCTGTGCTAAACACGCTCGACAACCGGTGCAGACTACTGAATTAGCGGGGCAACATCGGCTGCGAACGCCCGGGCGGCCGCGGCGATGCAGGCCCTCCAGTCGGCGCCGTATTGCTGGACCATCTCCGGGTGCTCATAGGCGTAGATTACTGAGCGCGACGCGTTGACGACGGCGCCCGTGCCGTCGCGCCGGAAGCATGGGCGGCACTCGGCTGCGCTGGCGCCCTGCGCGCCGTAGCCCGGAACAAGGAACGGCGTGCGCGGCAGTTGCACCCGCAAGGTCGCCGTGCTGGTGAGGTCCTTCGGCGCGACGACTGCCCCGACGCACGACAGACCGCAGTGGCCGATCAGATCGCTGCGGCGGCCCCAACGCTCGACCAGCCGCCCCATCATTTCGTACAGCCGCACCGATCCGCCGAAGCCCGCGAATTCGTGTACTTCGTCGGCCCCAGGATCCGAAGGGCGTACCAGGATGAAGACGCCGCGGCCGCCGGCTTTGGCGGCTTCAATGAACGGCCGCACAGCGCTTTCGCCCAGGTAACCGGCGAGCGTGACCGCGTCGGGTATGCTGGCCGGATCGACGTCGGAGAAGGGCGGCTCGACCAGGTGTGCTGCGGCATATAGACGCGCGGTAGATCCGATGTCGCCGCGCTTTATGTCGCCAATGACCAGTAGGCCCAGGCTATGGGCGTATGCAATCAGCCGGTAGTAGGCGGCGATTCCGGCCTGATGGAAGACTTCGAAGAACGCCGAGTTGATTTTGACCCCGGGGACGACCGGGGCGACCGCGTCGAGGACCACACGGCAGAACTCTTCAGTTGCCTCGGCGGCCGCTGAAGCGGTATTAGCGTGTCGACGCAATTCGGCGGGGAGGCGTTCCAGAACGGGGTCGAGCCCGACGATGGCGGGCGTAGCGCGCGCCGCGACGGCGGCCGTCAGCCGATCAGCAAAGTGTTCCATAGTGCGTCATATTGGACTGTGGCTCGTAGAGTGGCTAGTGGACGGGCTGCGAGTTCCGCTATTCACTGCCCACATTCACTCAACTCACCATTTACTAATAACCATTCACCGGCGCCTTGCACGCCGCTCCATTAGGGCACAGCCAGCCGCTGCGCCACGGGCGCATCCTACGATTGCCGCGGCATTTGGTCGAGGAAATCCAGGATTTCCTGCTCGTGGCCCGCCGGATTTACCTGGCGGAACACTTGCGCGATCCGCCCCGCTTCGTCGATCACGAAGCTGGTGCGGAGTATGCCCAGCCGAAGCTGCCCATCGCTCCCGCGCTTCTCGCCCCAAGCGCCGTAGCGCTCGGCCGCCGCGTGGCTCTCATCGGCCAGCAGCGGGAACGTAAGGCGGTACTTCTTGGCGAAAGCCGCGTGGCTTTCAGGCGCATCGGGCGAGACGCCCAGGACGACCGCGTTGCGTGATTCGAACTCATCCAGCGCGTCGCGAAAGCCGCAGGCTTCGCGCGTGCAACCGGGTGTATTGTCCTTGGGGTAAAAGTACAGCACCACGCGGCGGCCACGATACGAAGCGAGCGTGTGCATTTCGCCGGTTTCGTCCGAAAGCGCAAAGTCGGGCGCCGGCATGCCAGGCCTCAACTGGGCATGCGCTGAGGGCGAACCGGCGTGCTGCGCGGCCGCAGGAGCTGAGTGTGAGGCTCTCCTGCGGCCGCGGGGCGAGTCTTCGTCGTCTTCCTCCTCTTCGCCTTCCTCCTCGCTGCGGGGCTCGTCGGGCTCGTAGAGGGTGGGCCCTTCCTCCATTTCGGATTCGACGTCCAGCACTGAGGCGCCGCCGGGTCCCGGCTCTTCGAAGCCGGGCATGGTTAGGCCGGTTTCCTCAGGGTACGGGCGCAGCTCCTCGGGTGGAGGGGGGGCTGGTTTGGGCGGGCGTGGAGCCGCAGGCTTCCTGACCGGCTTGCGAACCTTCTTAGCGGCCGCTTTCGGAGCCTTCTTGGGAGCCGCTTTCCGCGTTGCCTTCTTGGCTGCCTTTGGTGCAGCTTTCTTGACGGCCTTCTTGGCAACCTTCTTCTTGGCCGCCGGCCGGCGGGCACCACGGGAAGGAGCTTTCTTTTTGGCAGTCTTAGCCTTCTTCTTCGCCACCTTGGAAGTTTTCTTAGCGCCAGCTTTCTTTTTCTTTGCCATCGCGCACCCTCAGTAGCAAACTAGCATGAGTAAAGCGGATCCGGTGAACTTCGCGCGTCAACGCGAAACTCTCACGCCTCTGCCGCGCGACACGATCGCGCGCCCGCTGCACCGTTCCCGAGTCCGTCGCGGCCGCGCTTTGAACTACTCACCAATCCGCGACGGTGCGTCATATAATAAACGCGTTTTGTGCGTTTCGCGACAATAGGGCGCACATCAAATCTTGGCGGCGCTGGGCAGAGGTATTGTGCATCTTCGCAGTCGTCATAATCGATCGGCGGAATGCAGTGCTGGTCAGTTGTCTGACTGGAGAGATTTCGAGATTCAGCGTTCTTTCCGTAACCGCGCACGGCCTTTGAAACGGCGCTGGCGCGATTGCCATAAGCTCTTGTGCGATAGAGGGTTACAGACTCTTGCGAGCGGCCAAATTTGCCTGTGTAGGAGGTGCGTCGAGAACACGCCCGGCAGACTATGGTTGGCACCGTTCGTCATGCGCGGCCACTTTGCGGGCCCGATCCTCGCCGACGCTAGCTCCACCTTCGCCCAGACCCACTTCTCCAACGGGCGGTTTCCGCGCGCCCGATTCCGCAACGCGAACCGCCTGAATGGATGCACCAGAGACCGGATCGTGTTGAAAACCGACGCCCATGCCCTGACGTGCGAACGTGATACCCGAAACATCGCCTCCCAGACCCCAGATGTTTACAGCGGGGCCACCGAGATCATCACTGACCAAGTTGACGGCCGGCTTCGGTACGTAGAACTCGAGCCAGTTAATGGGCTCGGGCTCGATGCACAGAGCCTCCTTCTCCTCGGGCGTCAACTCGGGTTCTGTGAACTGGCCCACCAAGCCCGGCCGCGGCTGCAACGGGCGCCCTTCAACGGCTACCGTAGCGCAGATCGTACTGGTGTGCGGCTCAATCACTATGAGTTCATCGGGCGAGGGCGGCACGTCAAGGGTCGAGCACCACGGTTGTGCGCCACGCGTCGGGCACGCCGGCGCTGCCGAAGTCGTCGGGCGCGATGGGGCCGCATCGGTCGCCACGCAGGGCGTGCCGCTAGCGCAACCCAGGAGGATTGAACACGAGGCAGCCAGCACGGTAAGAATGATGGTTGTCGTCCGCATGGCTGTGGATTACCCGAAGCGGAAGAAATTGGCAAGCAATTTCTGGCCGCCAGGCGTCAACAAACTTTTGGGTTGGAACTGCACGCCGAAGTCGTCCGGTAATGTGCCGGGTTCGATAATCAGTAAATGAAAGCGGTGACAAGCATGCGCCGCAGAGGCCCGCAAGGCTTTACCAGCCCGGCGCCCAGATATACATCATCTGCGGCGCGGGACTGGTCAGCCAATCCGGCAACTGGATATTGACCATGTTGACTTGGGGCGCGGGCTGGTCTGAGCGGGCGTAGACGTTAGCCCGGTAGCCCCAGGGCCGGGCGTATTCGACCACGAGCACGTTTTCCTCGCACAGTCCGGCGGCTGCCTTGGCCGCCCCGACAGCTTCGTATATGCCGCCGACTTCGTCGACCAGGCCCTGCTCGTGTGCCTCGGGCCCCAGGAACACGCGGCCGTCAGCAACCGCGCGCAGGTGTTCTTCGTCGAGTTCCGGTCGGCCGTCCTGCACCGCGTTCAGGAAGCGGGCGTACATCCGTGCGACGAGGTCGTTGAACATTTCGCGGTCGCGCGGGGACATCTCGCGAAAGAGAGCGCTGGCGTCTTTGAGGTCGCCGCTTTTGAAAATGCGCATGCTCAGGCCGATTTTCTCCATCGTGCCGGCCACTCCCGGCAGTAGCATGATGACGCCGATACTGCCGGTGAGCGTCGTGGGCTGGGCGTAGATTTTGTCCGCGGCGCAGGCCAGGTAGTAGCCGCCAGAAGCCGCGACATCGAGCATGCTGGCGATGACCGGCTTGCCGGTGCACTGCTTAAAACGCAGCACTTCCTGGTACATCAGGTCGCTGGCGGTGACGGTGCCCCCGGGTGAGTTAATGCGCAGGACGATGGCCTTGACCCGTGCGTCGCGCGCGGCGCGGTCGAGCTTTTCCTTGAACAGCGCCACCGGGTTTTCGTCCTGCACGCCCAGCAGCGACCCGCCACGGTCGTTCTTGAGTACTCCTTCGACGTCGATCAGCGCGATCTTCTGGGTGGCCAGCGGGGCTTCGCGGAGGACGACGTGCTCTTCGAGCTTGCGATCCGCCCTGACCGGCGTGATCATGAACGAAGTCGGCCCGCAGCCGGCCAGCATGAGCAGCAGGGCCGCTGCCGCGGATATCGGGGCAGTCGTGAAAGCGGCCCGCCTACGGGTGTTGCACAAGTCGCGGGCGGCGCATAAATGCGAAGTTTGGGCCGAGCGAATCGCGGTGATCATCTGTTATACTCCTCCTCGACGGGCTCGCGGCCGCGGCCCATACGCTGCTTGCATTACAGGGTGCGCATGATACGCATTTCTGACGCCGAGTTCGACCGGGCGGTTGAAGAGGCGTTGGCCGATATCCCGCCGGATTTCGCGCGCTACCTGGAGAACGTCGTGGTTGAGGTGCGGGCGCGCCCAGACCGCAAGCTGATGGTTAATGAGGACGTGCCGGAGGATGCGTTGGGCGTGTACATCGGGGTGCCGCTCGGCGCGCAGGAGTCGGGCACGCTGTACCCGCTGCCCGACCGCATCCTGATCTTCCGCGAGAATTTGTGTGCCATGTGCGAGTCGCGCGAGGAGCTGATCGACGAGATTCGCATCACGGTCCTGCACGAGGTGGGGCATCATTTTGGCCTGGACGAGGACCGGCTGGAGGAACTGGGGTACGGCTGAGCGGTGAACGTAAATGCTGGGGCCGGGCGTAGGTCAAAAAAAGGCGGTCGCGCTTGCGACCGCCGTTCGTTAATGCGGCTGACTGGAGTCGAACCAGCACGGGCTTATCGCCCACAAGGACCTGAACCTTGCGCGTCTGCCAATTCCGCCACAGCCGCGGAAGACCGGGCCGGCAGCAACTTGCGTTTGCCAGTGCCCGACGAAAGAATCATGATAAAGGTTTGTCGGCCAACGTCAAGGAATAGCCAGGGGCCGGGTTTGCCGCTGGGCCGTTGGGCGTGCCGGTGCGGTGGCCGGCGAAGGCGGTTTGGCTTGAAAGTGCGGGAGTGAATGGCGGCCAGCTTTCGGAACGGAAACCTATTTGCTGGAACGCGACATGAAAACCGCCGGGTCGTCGTGACCGGGCAGGTGGGCGTGGACAAAGGGCCGTTTATCGACGAGATGGCCCGGCTGGCCGAGTCGCGGGGCGATCCGGTACGTGTATTTCACATCGGGCAGATGATGTACGCCGAGGCGCCCGACGTGCGCCGCGGCCGGATTCTCGATCTGCCGCTGGCCCGGCTGAACGCCCTGCGGCGCTCGGTGTTCAAGGACGTTTTGGCGCAGATCGACACGCCGGAGACGGTCATCATAAACACGCATGCCGCGTTCCGCTGGAAGCACGGGCTGTTCCCCGCCTTCGACCACGACCAGATGCTCGACATCGACGCGGACGTGTACGTCACGCTGGTCGACAACGCCGACGCGGTGCACGAGCGGCTGATGCGCGAGCACGACCTGCCGCACACGCTGAAGGACATCCTGGTCTGGCGCGAAGAGGAAATCCTGGCGACTGAGGTGCTGGCCAACGCGATTCGGGGGCACGGGCACTTCTTTATCTACGCCCGCGGCAACCAGGACTCGGCCCTGATTTCGCTCTACCGCCTGATCTTCCGCCCGTATATGAAACGCGTTTACCCGTCCTTCCCCATGACGCACGTGATGGACATGCCCGCAGTCATGGCCGAAATCGACGCCTTCCGGGCCACGCTGGGCGAGTACTTTATCACGTTCGATCCGGGCGACATGGACGAAAAGCGGCTGCTCTTCGAGGCCGGCGCGGCCACGCAACGCGGCGAATCGAGCTTCACAATAAAGGTGAACGGGCGCGACCTGACGTTCAGCGTGGCCGACGTGAGCAGCGTGGCCCGCGACATCGACGCCCAGATCTACGCCCGCGACTTCAAGCTGATCGATCAGGCCGACATGATCGTGACGTTCATCCCGGAGCTGCCGGACGGCAAACCGGGGCTCTCTTCGGGGGTGGAGCGCGAGTTGCAGCATGCCTGGGAGGCGACCAAAGAGGTTTACATCGTCTGGAAGCCCAGTGTCGAGCCCTCGCCCTTTTTGACTGAGACGGCCACGCGCATCTTCCGCACGGTTCCAGAGGCGCTGGGCTACTTTCAAGAGAAAGGCTACATCAGCAACTTCCAGCCGCCGTTGTTTCCGGGGTAGCGGGCACCGGCGTTCGCTACCGGTCAGGGCCACCGCCCGGCATAATGCCGCCCATGCACATTTGCCACGTTATTACCCGGCTGATCGTCGGCGGCGCCCAGGAGAACACGCTCCTCACCTGTGAGGGTCTGCACCAGCGCGGCCACCGCGTCACACTTATCGCTGGCCCGACCACCGGGCCCGAGGGCTCGCTGGTACCGCGCGCCCGTAGTGGGGGCTACGAATACATCGAAATTCCCGACCTGATCCGGGCCATCAACCCGTGGCTCGACTGCCGTGCCCGCCGCCTGCTCGCGATGGAGTTTAACCGCCTGCGCCCCGATATCGTGCACACCCACAGCAGCAAGGCCGGCATCCTGGCCCGCTTTGCGGCTCGCGACGCTCGCGTCCCCGTGGTCGTTCACACTATCCACGGCATGAGTTTCAACCGCACGCAGCCGGCCCTGGTCAGGCGAGCGTACGCCTGGGCCGAATTGCTCGCCGCACGCCGCAGCCACGCCATCGTGACCGTGGCCAACGCCATGATCGAGCAAAGCGTGGCCGCACGTATCTGCCGGCGGGACAAGATGTTAACGATCTACTCCGGCATGGAAGTCGAGCGCTTCACGCCCCGGCCGGAGCTGCGCCAGGCAGCTCGGGCGGCCTGGGGCGTCAGTGACGAGCAGGTGGTAGTCGGCACAATCGCGCGCCTCTTCCGCCGAAAGGGCTACGAGCAACTGCTGCCGATTATGGCGGATGCGGCCGGCCGCGAACCGCGCCTGCATTTCGTCTGGGTCGGCGACGGCGCCCAGCGCCGCGAATATGAAGCGGAATTGGAACGGCTCGGCCTGCGAAAGCGGACGACGCTTGTCGGGCTGGTCCCGCCGCAACGCGTGCCGGAATTGATCGCCGGCTTTGACGTTCTCGCGCACACGTCGCAATGGGAGGGCTTGCCGCGGGCCGTCGTTCAGGCGCTGCTGATGCAGGTACCGGCCGTCGCGTTCGATATCGACGGCACGCCGGAAGTCGTCCTGGACAATCAAACCGGGCGGCTGATCCCGCTTAACAATTTTGCCGAATTTGCGACGGCCTTGGTCGAACTGGCCGCCGACGCCAACCTGCGCCAGCGCCTCGGTGAGGCCGGCCGCGCCCACTGTTTGCCGCTGTTCGACTGGCACACGATGGTCGACCAACTGGAGCAACTGTACCTGCGCCTGGCAAGGCGCTAGCGAACCCCATCCCTTGACCGAATCGCGCATGCCACGAACCGGCCCTGTCGAATTCCCTCCGCCTCGAACAGAATAAGGATTGTGAGCAGCCCTAACGACCCAAAAACCGAACGCGGCCGGAACTCATCGCCCGGTGCAATGGCCGGCGCGGGGCCTGAGGTCATCCAGCAGTTCGTCGCTGATCTCCAGCGCCGCACCGCCCACGCCGGCATCCGCGAATCCGCCGATTCGCTCACACTGGCCGAAGCGGCCCTGCGCCTCGGCCGGGCGCCCACCGCGGCCGGCCGGCCGCTGCAAGTCGCGCTGATCGGCCCGACGCAGGTCGGCAAGAGCACCGTTTTCAACCTGCTGCTGGGCCGCGAGGTCAGCCCGGTGAGCCCGCTGGCCGGCTTCACCATCCACCCCTTCGCGTGCGCCGTCGGTAACGCCGCTCCCGGACAGGCGACGGCAGCCGGCGACGCCCGCCGCCACGAGGCCGCTCCTGAAGCGGGGCAAGTTTGGACTACGGAAATCTTCCCTGGCTGGCGCCAAACCGCGCCGGCTGACTTGCGCCGCGACGATCTGGCCGCCTACTCCCTGGTGACGCTCGACGACGCCACTGCCACCCCCCTCGCCGCCGGAGCTCCCGCGCTTGGACGCACCGTGTTCTGGGACACGCCCGATTTCGATTCGCTGGCGGCCGCCGAGTATCGCCGTGGAGTGCTGGAAACCGCGGCCCTGGCTGATGTCTACGTCCTGGTGCTCAGCAAGGAGAAGTACTCCGATCTCTCGGTCTGGAACATGCTCAAGCTGCTCGCGCCGCTCGCCAGGCCGCTGATCATCTGCTTGAACAAGGTGACGCCCGATTCCCTCGACGCCGTGCTGCGATCATTGCGCGAGCGTCTGGCCGAGCATGGCCAGCGCTGGGGCGAGGTGCCGGTATTCCCACTTGAGTACCGGCCGGAACTGGCGGCCGTCGCGGACCCGAACGCCGCCCCCCGCAGCCGGGAATTGATAGCACCTCTGGCGGTCGAACTGCACCAGACGCTGACCCGCGCGCCCAAGCGTTCGCTCGCCGGCGTGCGTGCGCTGGTCGAAGAACATTGGCCGGCGTGGACCGCGCCTATCCGGGCTGAGCATGCCGCGCTGGCGGAGTGGAACCACCTGGTGCAAGCCGGTTTGCAGCAGTTCTTGGAACGCTATCAGCAGGACTACCTGGATCACCCGCAGCGCTACGACAGCTTCCGCCGCGCGGCGCTGGAACTGTTGCACCTGCTCGAAATACCCAAGGTCAGCAAGTGGATCGCGGCGGCCCGGCAGACGGTGACCTGGCCCATTCGCCAGCTATGGGGCGCGGGCCGCGAATTGCTGCGCTCCAGCCCCGGACCGCAGCACGAGTTGGGGCCCGAAACAACCGTGCTGATCGATTCACTGGACAACATGCTCATGTGGCTGGAGCGCGAGCTGGCACGCCGCAGTCCGAGCGACGCACCCGGAGCTGCGGTGTGGCGGGCCATCGCCGCACGCCTGCAGACCGACGAGCGCCGCCTGCGAGATGTATTCGAAACGGCCCTCCTGGCCCACCATGAAGAAGTCAAGAACGAAGTCCAGACCGCTGCCGGCCAGTTGTACGAGGAGCTCCGCAAGCACCCGGCCCGCCTGGCCGCCCTGCGAACCGGACGCGCCGCAATCGACGCGGCCGCCGTGGCCCTGGCGCTGAAGACCGGCGGGCTTACGCCGGTGGACGCCGTTTTCGCCCCGGCCAGCTTTGCCGTCAGCAGTCTGCTGATGGAGGGCATCGCGGGCTTGCAGATGGGTTCAGTAGCCCGAGATCTCAAAAAGCGCCAGCTCAAGGCCGTGCAGTCGAAGCTCGTTCAGAACGTGCTCGGCGCCGAACTGTACGCCCTGGCCGGAAATCTCCAGGCCAAGGGGCTGCTGGGCATTCCGCCGCAACGGCTGGAGGAGGCCGGCCGCGCTTTGCACGCGTGGACGGCGGGAGGAAAGCCGTGATCGAGGATTTCGCAGAACTCGTGCGCCGCTCGCGTGAGTGGTTTGAACGGGCTGCGGCCGCGGGCTGGTTCGCCGCGGGCGACCGCCGGCGCTTCGAGGCGGTCGAGCGCGCCACGCCGGCCGACTTGTTTGAAAGTGAGCCGGCCCGGCCGCTGGTGGTGGCCTTGTTTGGCGGAACGGGCGTGGGCAAGAGCAGTCTGCTGAATCGCATCGCGGGTGCCCCCATCGCGGTCGTCGGCGCCGAGCGGCCGACTTCGCGCGAAACAACGCTGTATGTACACGAGGCGGTCAAGCTGGCCAATCTGCCGCCGGAGTTGCCGCTCAACCGCGTGCAGATCCGCCGCCACAGGTCCGCCGCCCAGCACGACGTGCTCTGGATCGACGCCCCCGACATCGACAGCGTTGAGGAGGAAAACCGGCAAACCGCGCTGGCCTGGCTGCCACATGTGGACCTGCTGCTGTACGTCGTCAGTCCCGAGCGCTATCGCGACGACGTCGGCTGGCGCGTGCTGCGTGAGCGCGGGCAGAAGCACGGCTGGATGTTTGTAATGAACCGCTGGGACGAGGGCGACCCGCGGCAACGCGATGACTTCCGCCGCATGCTGCGCGGCGCCGGCTTCGAGGAGCCGCTGCTGCTGTGTACTTCGTGCCGCACGCCGCCCGCCCGCCTGCCGGCGCCCGACGAATTCAACCAGGTCCAGGCCACCATTCGCCAGTTGCTGGAGGCACACGCGGTGCGCGAGTTGGCCCGGCTGGGCGTACGGGCGCGAGTGCTCGAACTGCAGGCTGCGCTGGCCGAGCTGTCGCGGCCATTCGGCGATGATGCGCAGTGGGCGGCTTTGAGCAGCGCGCTGCGCCGCGAATGGGAGGCAACACGCGAGAGACTCGTCGCAGGCATGAGCTGGGGCCTGCAGACGGCCGCCGCGCGTTTTGCGGTGCGCGAAGGCGGCTTGCTGAAACGCGTCGGGCGCGAGGTCGCGGAATTGCGAGGCGGGTCCGAGCGAAAAGCCAGGAATGCAGTCGGGCAAAGCACTGCATTGCAAAGCTCCGCTATGTCGGATGCCGAACGGCCGCCGGACCTATCCGACCTGGCGGGCCTGACGGCCTCATTGTGGGATGAATGGAGCCAGGCGAAACTGACTGCCGCACTGGACGCAGTCGAAGTCGCGACTACGCGTGCCGGCATTACCACTGCCCCGGTTCGCCGCCAGCTAGACCCGGTCGCAGAGCGCGCCGCACAAGTCATACATGATCGAATGCAGGACGAAGTGCGCGTGAAACTGTTGAAGCCGCACGGACTGGCCGCACGCGCCGCCCGCCGCATTACGGGTTTTCTGACGGCCGCTTTGCCGCTCGCCGCTTTGGCTGCCGTGGCGTATCGCGTCGTGGTCGGCTATTTCCCGCGCGCCGGCCAGCCGCAATACCTGGGCGTTGAGTTCGCCATTCATAGTGCATTGCTGGTTCTGCTCGCCTGGCTGGTGCCATTCCTGCTCGACCGCCTGCTGCGCCCGTCGTTGGAAACCGCTGTTCTGGCCGCGCTGCGCCGGGGATTTGACGACGGTCTGGCGATTGTCGGCGACGGCCTCGCACGCGCCTTGTCGCGGGCCGGCAGCGAGGCCCGCCAATTCCGCGACGAGGGGCAGGCGCTAATTCAGCAGGCGAAAACGCTCACCGCAGCGCCGCCCGCCGCGTGCGAACCAGTATTGCAAAAGATAATCGCGCGCACATAACCCCCAGCCACCGCCGAAAGGCAATCGCGCACGTAACCCCCGCGCCCTCGCCGCCAAAAGCCAATCGCGCGCACATAGTCCCCGTATTGCCAAAACCTGTAGCAGAGCCGGCTCGTGTCGAGCTGGAATCAGAACAGTGGGCGTCGAACTGGAGTCAAGCCAGTTAGTGGCGAGCCGGAATGCGCGGCTCCAGACCCGAGGTAGTCAACGGCGTTGGGGTGCATGCCTGGCCGCCCAAGCCGAGCACGACGATTGGAAGAGATGGCGCATTATCGGTTGCATATCCGATAGAATCGTGGTATTGTAAAGTAGCCAGTCGTACAGTGGTACAGTCGTACAGTCGCAGGGAGGTGCGCAAGCGTCGGAGTGGCATAGGCGGCGAGCGAGAAGGTGACGTGATCTCGATGCTGACGGCATCGGGAGCGGTACGGGAGCGCGGCGCCGAAATGGAGCCGGTGCGTTTTAAAAAAATGTTTTCGATTTTTATGAGCGCGCGCGGCGCAGTTTACGTTTTATAGGTAGGCGAATAGGCGAATCGCGGTTGGGACGCGAAAGCCGGGAGCAAGCATCTTGAAGCTTGCGGTACAATGAACATGCGGCAGTTTCGGAATAGCTCGGCTGACTGCGGTACCGATCGCGAAACCGCCGGAGGTGAATTGTGAGCAAATGCGGACCAGTTTTGATAGCGATAGTTATCGGTGCAAGCGCCGCCAGCGCCAACTGCCCGAGGGAATGGTCGTTAGGCTTCCACGCCGCGGGCGTATCCGCGTTGGGCGCAGGCGTGCTCGCCATGACGACGTTCGACGACGGCAGCGGCCCGGCACTGTACGTGGGCGGCAATTTCTGGGCCGCCGGTGATGTCCCGGATTCGGCCTATATCGCCAGGTGGGATGGGATGCGCTGGTCCGCCCTGCCGGGCTTGACACCCTGGGTCGACGCCCTGGCGGCTTTCGACGACGGCAGCGGCCCGGCCTTATACGCCGGAACCATTTTTGGCGTCAAACGCTGGGACGGTTCGACGTGGCAGGACTTTGACGACGGTCCGTCGTACGACGTCCTGGTCCTGGGCGTTTTTGACGACGGCGGCGGGCCGGCGCTGTATGCCGGCGGCCGGTTCGTCAGCCTGCGCGACGGCACGGTGGTAAACAACATCGCGAAATGGGACGGCCAAAGCTGGTCCGCCGTCGGCGGCGGAGTGTTGGGGCGCTTACATACCGATCCGGAGGTCAAGGCCCTGGCCGTCTACGACGATGGGAGTGGCCCGGCGCTCTACGTGGGGGGCCTTTTCGACTATGCCGGGGGCTTGCCGGCGATCGACATTGCCCGCTGGGACGGGCAAAGCTGGTCAGTTTTGGGCGGCGGCAGATCGAGCGGCTTACCGAGGTGGGGCATTGAGGCCCTAGTGGTACACGACCCGCCTGGGCCGGAGGGGCCCGGACTCTACGCCGCCGGCGACATCGAGTACGCAGAAGGGCAGGCGGTGAATGGGCTGGCCCGCTGGGACGGACTGAGTTGGTCCGGGGTGGGAGTGGACGCGCCGGGCGTGTGGACACCAGAGGGGTGGAGCCGGCTGCGGGCATTGGCTTCGTACGACGATGGCACCGGCCCGGCGCTCTACGTGGGGGGCCTGATCGAATGGTTTGAGGGCGATGGGTGGGCTCAGGACGGGCTGGTGAAGTGGGACGGCGCAGCTTGGACGCGCCATAACGTGGAAGGCACCCCGGTTTGGGCGCTGCACGTGTTCGCGCCGCCGGGCGGTACTCCAGGTCTTTACCTGGGCGGACCCTTCTGGGTGGCGGGCGGAGTGGCAGCGACGCACATAGCGCGCCTGGACTCGGACGGCTTTTCACGCTTGGGCGACGGCGACGGGGCGGTGCCGTTCGTGAGGGCCCTGTGCGCGTACGACGACGGGACGGGGCAGGCGCTGTACGTTGGCGGGCCCGGCATCGCCGGGGACGTGGTGACGCGCGGTCTGGCGCGCTGGGACGGGTCTGGCTGGTCGAGCGTGCCGGGATGGGTCGGAGGTCCCTTCTACGACACCATAGCGCTGACGGTGTACAATCCGCCGACCGGCGAGGGGCCGGGGCTGTACGTCGGTGCGTCCGTCTATATCCCCGCGGAGGACCGATGGCTTCACGTGCAGCGCTTTGACGGTACATCCTGGTCGGCGCTGGGCGAGGATGTTGCCCTGGGCATCAGGACGATGGCCGTCCATGACGACGGCAAGGGGCCGGCGCTTTACGTTGCCGGAGAAAATTACGAGGGCCTGACGGGCTTCCAAGCCAACGGGATCGCCAAGTGGGATGGCACGAGTTGGTCGGCGCTGGGCACGGGAATATCGGAGGATCACGTTGAAGCCTTGTGCTCGTTCGACGATGGGCGTGGGCCGGCGCTGTATGTGGGGGGCAGGTTTCACAAGGCCGGAGGCGTGGTGTCGCCCGCCATTGCGCGCTGGGACGGCAGTGCCTGGTCGGACGTGGGCGGCGGCCTGCGCGATAGTGGTTACAGCGGCTGGTACGGGCAAGCGGAGGTCCGGTCGCTGGCGGTTTTCGACGACGGCACCGGGCCGGCTTTATACGTCACCGGCGGATTCACGTGCACGTATCCGGATGGCGCAGTGCCGCTGCCGGGCTTTGCCAAGTGGGACGGGCAACAGTGGTCGCCGGTGGTTATTCCGATTGTTGAGGCGCGATATGCGAGGTTATACGTTGCCGACACGGTCGAGGGGCCGCGTCTCTACGTCAGCGGCCGGTTCGTTTTAGTGGGCACGGAAGCGCGCCATGATCTGCTGCAATTTGACGGCGTGGAGTGGTCGCCGGTGGGGCGGATATCGGGGCCTTCCGTCGTAGCGCACGTGCGTGAGGGCGGCGAGGACATACTGTATGTCGGGGCCAACAACCTGATACTCCTCGGGGAGGAGCAAATTCCGGCCTTCGGGTTTGGTAAATGGAGCTGCCGCGCCGACTTTCGGCGTGGGGATCTCAATTGTGACGGTTTGGTAAACGCGTTGGACATCGCACCGTACGTTAGTGCGCTCACATGCGCGGAGTTGTACCAGGCGGAGCACCCCGATTGCTATCTTGAAGCGGCCGACTGCAACCGCGACGGCGCGGTGAATGTGTTTGACATTGATCCATTTGTGGAGATCCTACTGCAACGGTAACGAACATTTGCTATTCGCTTGAGGCGTAGGAACGCCGTAGACCACAGGCCACTTCATCATTGACGCGTTTTGGCGCGGATCGCCGGGACGGTCCCGGGAGGATGCGCGCGTCTTTTCGCACAAGGAGGTAGTTATGCGCAAAGTCAAGTCCTTTGGAGATCGGAGGCGGAGACATTGTTTTCTTTGGCCAGTACTCTTGGCCGGCGCTCTAGTATCGACGCCAAGCAGGGCTGGCGAACTGGAGGTACCCAGCGCACTGTACGACACGATCGCTGAAGCGCTCGAGGCTGCAGCGGATGGCGATGAGATAGTTCTGGTTAACGCGACTTACGGAGGGCCCGGCAACCGCGATCTGTTCATCTCGTACAAGCGTGTCACGATTCGCAGTGCATCGGACGTACCGGGCTCATGTACCATCGACTGCGGCGGAAGTGACCGTGCTTTCACATTCAGCAGCGCGCTGAGTAGCGGTTTCGATTATCCGTGGCATCAAGATCGTTAACGGTTATGCCGATGTGCGGGACCCGCTCCCTGGCGGCGCAATTCTCTGCCTCAACAGTTCCCCAATGATTGTCAACTGCATATTCCAGAATAACAATTCCAGCGGGGTGAATGGCGGCGCGATTGCCTGCGTTGGCGGCAGCAGTCCAACGATAAAACATTGCCACTTCCAGAGCAATAACAGTTGGTTACAGTTGGGCGGGGCGATATACAGCGATAACAGTGCGCTGCTGATTTCCCACTGCACTTTCGTTGGCAATGGCACTAATGCTCCTGCGCTTGCCGGCGGGGCGATTTATTGCCATAACAGTCGACTGGTCATGAGCCAACATCGTGGGCGACTATTATACTTCGCCCGGCGGCACTGGAGATCCATCTCGCACGGCGGTTGACCTGGACGGAAATCTGTGGATCGCCAATCGGGCCGACCACGCGAATGGCGGCGGCTCAGTAACCAAGATTGGCCTGGTCATCGGCGGCACACGCTGTGACCGGTACGGCGTCGAGGATGAGAACGGGGACTATCTCAAGCCGCCGTTCATTTACAATACCTGCTGCGACCGTGACGGCGACGGGCTGATTCGCACGTCGCGCGGCTACAACCACCAGTTGCCGTGGATGGCGCCGGAGGGCGCCGCGCGCGAGCCAGCCCACCTGTACCTGGCGGACGACGAGTGTATCTGCCAATACGAACGCGTGCGGGCCGAAGGCACTCGCTTCCTGGCAGTGGACCGCGATAACAACGTGTGGACAGGCAGCCAGCTTGACCGAGAGTTTGATTTCCTAGACACGGCTGCCGATACGGTCACACCGGCCTTTGAACCGGAATTGGGCGGCTACGGCGGGCTTTTTGCGCTCTATCCATCGCCTGAGGGTCTGAGGCGGGTGATCTGGTCCACCAGCAACAACTACGGCACGCCGACAGGGTACGTACTGCGCTACGATCTGGACGAGCCGGCGGCCTACGACTCTGAGGCGTTGCGCAGCTACGGCATTGGCATGGATCGCGACGGCAATGTTTGGGTTGCCCAGCATGATGTAGGGACACTGCGGAAGTTCTATCCCGACGGTACTTTTGACACGGTGGACCACGCCGGCGGCCACGCATACGGGCCGAAGGGCGTGGCAGTGAGGCTCGCGGACAACAGCGTCTGGGTTGTGAAAATCGGGCGGCACCAGGGCAGGCACTACATCAGTAAGCTCGTCGGCGGGTACGTGCAGAATTATCCACTCGGAGGACAGTATGCCGCCGATACCGAGCACCCAACCGGCGTGGCCGTGGACAGCGCCGACTATGTCTGGACGACGTGCGAAGGCGGCGATACCGCAAAGCGCGTCAGCGCAACCGGCCATGTAGATACCATAGAGTTTGACGCGGGCAGCGGGCCGTACTCCTTCAGCAACATGACTGGCGACGTTACGCTGCACTCCACCGGCGCCGGCACGTGGAACGTAATTCACGACAGCGGTGCGTTCGGGGCGCCCTGGCACCTGGCAGTTTGGAATCGTGAGAATTGCATCGCTGGTGATGAGATACCCGAACTTACGGCGCTAACGGTGGAAATCCGCGCCTCGGATGTCATGACCGAACTGCCGTCGCTGCCATACGTCCAGGTCGGCAGAGCCGAGTGGATCGACGGCGACTTCGTCGAGGTTGGCAATGGGACGTGGTTCGAAGGGGTCACAGGCAGGTTCCTCGAGGTCCGCGTGCGCTTCATGGGAACCGTGCCGGGGCAGTTGCCTTCGCCGGAAACATTCCGCACGCCCACGCTGTGCGACCTCAAGATTACGAGTGCCCTCGCGGATATGAACTGCGACGGCGCCGTTAATACCTTCGACATCGACCCGTTTGTCCTTGCGATGACGAGCGAGACGCAGTACGCGGAGAACTTCCCGTTTTGCAACTACATGAACGGGGACGTGAACTGCGACGGTTCGGTTAACGTCTTCGACATTGACCCGTTCGTGCTCTGCCTGACGAGCGGGGAGTCTTGCTGCCAGCAGTAGAAGGCTCCAGGCGAGGCCGCGCCCTGCTGCTTGTTCATGACCCGCACCGGGCGCCTGGCCCAGACCAGGCCGCCCGGTGCGAATTGCTCCTCCGCCGCGGACCCGTGCCGACCGCCAAAAGGCAATCACGCATACCAGAGCCGGTTCGTGTCGAGCCGGAATCGGGAATGCCCACTGTGGCGGAGGCATGCCCGCGCTTACAGCTTGGGCATGGCACCCCCGTGATCCGCCACCCGCGCCACACGCCGCGACTTCAGTCCCTCGTCCCCACCCGCCCGCCTCACCCGTTGCCCGGCGGCCGCGCCGGCTCGTAGAATCCCGGCGTGCCTGAACTTCCCGAAGTCGAAACTATTGTTCGCCGCTTTCGGCCGCTGCTCGAAGGGCGGCGCATCACCGGGTTCGATACCCGCTGGAAGAAGCAGCTTTCGCCCAGCCTCGCCGCGGTTCGCGCGGGCTGCGTCGGGCGTCGCATCGTGCGGCTTGCCCGCCGGGGAAAATTCATCGTCTTCCAACTCGATCCGCCGGGCTGTCTGCTCGTACACCTACGGATGAGCGGGCGCTTCGAATGGGGCGCTAACTGCGAGTGCGAGCCGGGCCACCTGCGGGCGATTTGGACGTTCGAAGACTCAGAGCGGCTGCTGTTCTGCGATCCACGCAAGTTCGGACGCGTCATATACGCGCCGGATCTCGCCACCGCGACCGGCGAACTGGGCGTCGAGCCGCTCAGCCGCGCCTTCACCGTCGCCAAGCTGGCCGCCTTGCTGCGCCGGCATCGCCGCCGCCTCAAGCCGCTGCTGCTCGACCAGCGCGTCATCGCCGGTCTGGGCAACATTTACACCGACGAAGCCCTCTTTCGCGCCGGCCTGCACCCGCTGACCGCCTCCGACACGCTCCGTCCGCCCCAGATCGCCGCCCTGCACGCCGCCATCCGCGCCGTGCTGCGCGAGGCCATCCGCTACCAGGGCACCACTTTCGACCACGCCTACGCCGGCGGCGACATGCAGCACCGGCTGGCAGTTTATGGCCGCAAGGGCCAGCGCTGTCCGCGCTGCGGCGCGGCGATCCGCTACGCACGCGTCGGCCAGCGTGGTACGCACTTCTGCCCGCGCTGTCAGCCGATTCGCGGCAGACGGCGCAGGCTGGTCCGGCGCGGACAGCGGCAAACGCAAGCTGGTGCAGCGCGGTAGCACCGCCGCCCGACTCGTCTTATCGTGGGACGCCATGTGTGGAATCGCCGGCATCCTGAGCCTGTCGCCCGAGGCACGCGTCGAGGACGCGGCGCTGCGCACCATGGCCGATCAGGTTCGGCATCGCGGCCCGGATGACGCCGGCTTCTACCTTGATCCGCAGGCCCGTTGCGGCTTCGCGTTCCGCCGCCTGTCGATCATCGATCTCAAGACCGGCAAACAGCCGTTAAGCAACGAGGACGGCACGGTCTGGACCGTGCTCAACGGCGAGATTTACAACTACCGCGAGTTGCGCGCCGAGCTCCTGGCGCTCGGCCATGAGTTTGCCACTCAGAGCGACACCGAAACGATCGTCCACTTGTACGAGCAGCATGGCCCGACGTGCTTCGAGCGCCTCAGCGGCATGTTCGCCATCGCCATCTGGGACCAGTCGCGCGGCCGGCTACTGCTCGCGCGCGATCGCCTGGGCAAGAAGCCGTTGGTGTACACCGTTTGCGGCGAGCGCTTGTATTTCGCGAGCGAGGCCAAGGCACTGCTGGCGTTGCCCGAGATGCCGCGCCGGCTCGATCCGCAGTCGCTGCATCGTTACCTGATTTTCCAGTACGTTCCTGCGCCGCATTCCATTTACAGCGGTTTTAAGAAGGTCCTGCCCGGCCACTACGAGTCGTTCGAGGCTGGTGCGGCGCAAACACCGGCGCGGCAGGAGCCGCGCCCTCGCAACTGCTGCGGTCAGGCTTTCTGGCGCGTGCCAGATCCGGCTCCTTTTGACGGCAGTTACGAAGATGCCAAGGCTCGGCTGGGAGAGTTGTTGACGGATGCCGTGGCCGCCCGGCTGATCTCGGATGTCCCGCTGGGCGCGTTTCTGTCAGGCGGTATTGACTCGTCGATTGTCGTCGGTCTGATGCGGAAGCTAGGCGTTAGTCCGCTGCGTACGTTCAGCATCGGGTTTGCCGATGCGCGCTACGATGAGACGCCGTACGCGCGGCGCATCGCGCAGCTCTTCGCCACCGAACATCACGAGTACACCGTCACGCCGCAGGCCCGTGAAGTACTGGACACGCTGGCGTGGCATTACGACGAGCCATTCGCGGATTCCTCGGCCATTCCCACATACTACTTGTCACGCTGGACGCGCGAGTCGGTGACGGTGGCGCTGACGGGCGACGCCGGGGACGAGTGTTTTGCCGGCTACGACCGCTACCGCGCCGCGCAGCTCGCCGGCAGCCTCGACCGCCTGCCGCACGGCATGCGGCGCGGGCTGGCCAAGCTGGCCGCCATCGTCCCGCATGGCCAGCCAAAGACGCGCACACGCCAGCTCTATCGCTTCCTCCGCGCTGTTCCCCAGGCTCCGGCTCTTCGTTATCTGGATTGGGTCAACATCTTCTCACCCGCGATGTTGCTTGCGGGCTATCGACCCGAGTTTCGCGCCCAACTCGACTTTGACGAGCCGATCCGCTGGTTTGACGGGCAGTACAACCACACCGCAGGTCCGCCGGCCGCGCGCGCGATTCGCACGGATTTCGAGACGTACCTGCCGTACGACCTGCTCACAAAGGTCGACATAGCGTCGATGGCGTGCAGCCTCGAATGCCGTTCGCCGTTCCTCGATCATCGCCTGGTCGAGTTCGCTCTGTCGCTGCCGCTATCCTGGCGGCTGCGTGGGCGCAACACCAAGCGCATCCTCAAGGACTGGGCTGCCGGACTCCTTCCGCCGGAGATAATGGCCCGTCGCAAAATGGGCTTTGCGGTGCCGATCGGCCAGTGGTTTCGGGGCGAGCTGCGCGAGTACCTGCGAGATTTGTTGTTCGCCCCCGAGGCCCTTTCGGGCCGCATCTTCCGGCCGGAATGGCTGCGAGACTTGTTCGAGGGGCATTTATCGGGCCGAGCCAATTACGAGGCGCCCCTGTGGTCGTTGCTCATGGTCGAACTATGGTTCCGCCGCTGGCAGCCGGTCGTTCCATAGGCGTTCGTTGCAATTCTGGGGCGGCACGGCTCTGCCCAGTTTTCAGCCGTTTCTGCCGTTCCGCCGATGTATTTAGGGCAGCCGCTTATGGGTCTGGCGGCGGCTGGAGACGCTGCGCGATGCTGGTTGATCAGGCGGAGATTGACGCACTGCTAGCCCAGGCCACGGGCGGTGAGGCGGAAGGCGGCGGCTGGGTGCCGGAGCCGCCGGCACCACCCCCTCCAGCGCAGCGGGTCGCGTTTACGAATCTGAATGCGGACGTGCGCCGCATTCTGCGGCTTCGGGTGCCGGTGATCGTGCAATTAGCGCGGCGCCGGATGATGATCGCGGCGATTCGGAAGCTGGCGCCGGGTGCGATTATCGAATTCGACGTGTCAGTGGCGGATTCGCACGACCTGCTGATCAATAACCGCCCAATCGGGCGCGGCAAGTGCGTCAAAATCGGCGAGCACTTCGGTCTGCAAATCACGGAAGTCCTGGATCGCGCGCAGCGTATCCGTTCGATGGGCTCTGGGCCCCTGGAGTGATCGAACTCGAGGTGGGCGGCATAGCGGGGGGACATTGTCCGACTCTGTTCTGTTTTGGGAATCCACTGGGAAAAAACGCGCACTTCGCGGGTCGTATCATCCTCAAGGCGCGTCAAAATCTCCAATTTGGGTAATCTTGCGCACGGGCGGGACACGTGAGGAACTGGGCGACGGAGCGGGCATCTCAGTAGCCAGGTGTTCTTAAGTCGTGCTTCACGAGCGGCTTACGGAAAAAACAGGCAACACTGGCTTCTGTTCCGCCGCGGGAATGCCGCGTGCTAAGCGGCGGACGGTCAGCGCGCCGCCGGGAGCCTCGGTTCGCTTTAGCAAGTCCCGGATCAAGCGCCGGCCCGGAGGATTGCAGATGAAAACCGAATTGCTGCTCGGCGACGATGCGGTCGCTCTCGGGGCGATACATGCCGGCATCGGCGGCGCCTTTTCTTACCCGGGCACCCCGGCTACAGAAATTTTCGAGTACATCCAGGCTAAAGCCGCGAAAGTGGGCGGCATTTCCGCTCGCTGGTCGGCCAACGAGAAGGTCGCCTACGAGGAAGCCCTCGGGATGTCTTACGCCGGCAAACGTGCCATCGTCTCGATGAAGCACGTCGGCCTGAATGTAGCCGCCGATCCGTTCGTGAACTCCGGGCTGACCGGCGTGAACGGCGGGCTGGTGCTGGTCGTGGCGGACGATCCCGGCATGCACTCTTCGCAGAATGAGCAGGACAGCCGGTACTACGGCGAATTCGCTCAGATTCCAGTTATCGAGCCGGGTAATCAGCAGCAATGCTATGACCTGACGAAGCAGGCTTTCGAGTTGTCCGAGGAGGTTCGCTTGCCGGTCATGATCCGGCTGGTGACGCGCTTGGCGCACAGCCGGTCGAACGTGCGCGTCGATATGCCGGAAGGTCTGCCGGAGCGGACCCGGACGCGGCTGCCGCTGCCGAACCCGAATGACTGGACGCTGGTCCCGGCACACGCCCGGCGGCGCTTCCGGCGGTTGCTGGACATGCAGCCGGTCCTGCGGGAGTGGGCGGACCGCGCCCCGTTCAATTCGCTGCGCCTGGCGGGGGCGACGGGGATCATCGCCTCGGGCATCGCTTACAACTATGCACGCGAGGCCATCGGGGCGGACGAGAACTACTCGCTGCTGCGGGTATCGACGTACCCGCTGCCGATGAAGTTGCTCCGCGAACTGGTAGGGCACTGCAACGAGATCTGGGTCATCGAGGAAGGTTATCCGTTCATCGAGAGCCGCCTGAACGGGCTGCTCGGGCTGCCCGGCAAGTTCGTGCGCGGCAAGCTCAGCGGAGACCTGCCTGCGACCGGTGAGCTTACGCCGGAAATCGTGGCCCGGGCGCTGGGGCGGCCGTGCACCGCGCCGATTGCAGCCATGGAAGACCTGGTGGCCAGGCCGCCGGCGCTGTGCCGCGGCTGCCCGCACGCGGATACGTACAAAGCCATCATTGACGCGACGGCTTCATACCCGGAGTCGCTGCTATTCAGCGACATCGGCTGCTATACGCTGGGGGCGATGCCGCCGTACAAGGCGGTTCATTCGTGCGTGGATATGGGCGCGTCGATCGCAATGGCGCACGGGGCGGCGCAAGCGGGTGCTCACCCGGTCATCTGTACCATTGGTGATTCGACCTTTACGCACTCGGGCATGACGCCGCTGATCGGCGCGGTGCGGGCGAACGCGAACATGACGGTCTTTATCCTGGACAACGCCACGGTCGCCATGACCGGGGCGCAGGAGACGATGGCCACCGGGGACGACCTTCTGAAGCTGTTGGCGGGGCTGGGCGTCGATCCCGCGCATGTGAAGGTGATCGAACCGCTTTCAAAGAACCATGCCGAGAACGTTGCGGCGATTAAAGGCGAGATCGAACATCGCGGGTTGTCGGTCATCGTGCCGCAGCGGGCGTGCCTGTTCGCAATGCGGAAGACAGTGGCGGCCAAGAGCAAGCCGGCCGCTGCCCCCGCGACTGCGTAGGATAGGGACGAGAATATTCCTGCAGCGCCGTGGTGCGCTCACGACAGAGGATCAATCGTGGAACAAAATATCATTCTTGCGGGCGTCGGCGGACAGGGCATTCTCACCATTGCGCGGGCCATCTCGATTGCAGCGCTGCGGCGCGGGCTCACGCTCAAGCAGGCCGAGGTTCATGGCATGTCGCAGCGCGGCGGGGCGGTAGAGTCACACCTGCGCGTGGCGGACCATGAGCTGTTCAGCGACTTGATCCCGCTGGGCCAGGCCAACATGGTGCTCTCGGTCGAGCCGCTCGAGACGCTGCGCTACGTGCAGTATCTGAACGGCGATGGCGTGGTCGTGGCGGGCACGACGGCCGTAGTGAATATCGACAATTATCCCGCGATTGAGCAGGTGCTCAGCCACGTCACGCGTTTTCCGCGGCACGTGCTGCTGGATGCTGAAGGTCTGGCGAAGAAGGCCGGCTCGGCCCGGTCGGCGAACATCGTCTCGCTCGGGGCGGCCTCGATTTACCTCGAAATCGACGCCCAGGACCTGGAGGACGCGGTGGCCGAGATGTTCGCCAGCAAGGGCGAGGAGATCGTACAGACCAACCGGCGGGCGTTCCGCATCGGGCGCAACGCGGCTGAAGCGTATCGGGCCGGCCTGGGCGCCGGGCTGACTTCGCGTGCGGTGCGTGAGCGAATCGACGCGCTAAGCCCTGAAGTGCTGCTGAGCTCCGAGGCGGGCGCGGCGGTCTGCGGCGATGGGCGGGCGCGCGTCGATCGGCTGACCGGCGCGGAGGCGCAGGCCTTCGAAGCCACATTGCTGCGCGTGTACGAGGAGGGCCGGCGGAGCTTCTACGAGCACGAAGTCTACAAGCTGGTGGAGCTGGTCGGCGCGATTCAGCCGCCGAAATACGTTTTCGTGCCAAAGGGCGGCATGATCACGCCCGAAGTGCTGGCGCAATATCCCGGCGAAACCGTCGTGCTGAAGATTGTCTCGCCGCAGATCACGCACAAGACTGAGGCCGCCGGTGTGGTGTTCGTCCCCAAAGACTTCGTGTCCGTCAAGCGCGAGATCGAACGGATGGTCACCGCCCACGGGGCCAACGTGGAAGTCGAGGGCGTGTTGGTGGTCGAGTTCGTCGAGCGCCGCCAGGCCGGCTTCGGGCACGAGCTGTTCGTGGGCGTGCGGGCCACACGCGAGTTCGGGCCCGTGATCGCGGCCGGCCTCGGTGGAGTGGATACCGAGTACTTGGCCAGCAAAATGCGCCCGGGGATCGCCGTCGCCAAAGCCTGCGCGATGGACATTACCGCTGAGGAATTCCTGGAGCTGTTCAAGCACACGGCGGCATACGACGTGCTCTCGGGCCGGGCCCGCGGGCACGGGCGGATTGTCTCCGATGGCGAACTGCTCCGCTGTTTCCGGGCCTTTATCTCGATCGCACGGCATTTCTGCGTCGATCGCGGAGTGGAGGGGCCGGACATCGCCGAACTCGAGGTCAACCCGTTCGCGTTCCGCCAGCAGCGCATGGTTCCGCTCGACGGCCGCGGACGTCTGGCGCCGGCGGCCAAGGCGCGCGCGGCCCGGTCGATCGAGAAGGTGCGGCGGATGCTCGAGCCGCGGGCGGCAGCCGTGCTGGGCGTCTCCAGCTCATCCATGAACTTCGGCCGGATAATCCTGAACAACGTGAAGAGGTGCGGGTTCCCGCCGGAGCATCTGTACGTCGTAAAGGAGGAAGAGAAGACGATCGACGGCGTGCCGTGCGTGCCGAACGTGGCGGCATTGCCCGAGCCGGTGGACCTGCTGGTAATCGCCGCTCCGGCGGCCGCAATGCCGAAGGTAGTGGACGAAGTGGTCGCCAGCGGCAAGGTCGGGGCGGCGGTCATGATCCCTGGCGGCATGGGCGAAACCGAGGGTTCGGGCGATTTGCAGCGACGGGTGGAAGAGGCGGTGGCGCGCGGGCGGGAGTTGCCCGACGGTGGTCCTGTGTTTGTGGGGCCGAACTGCATGGGGCTTCAATCGCGCCCGGGGCGTTACGATACGTTCTTCATTCCGCCCAAGAAGCTCGATCCGCGTTGGAGATCACCCGCGCGGCGTGTGGCCCTGATTTCGCAGAGCGGGGCGTTCATCATTTCGCGTTTGAGCAACATCGGCACGCTGGATCCGGCGCTGGCGCTGTCGTTGGGCAACCAGATCGACGTCACGCTGGCGGACCTGCTGGAGGCGGTCGGATCACGCGACGACATCGACGCGATCGGCGTCTATGCCGAGGGTTTCGCAAACCTGGGTGGGCTCGAATTCGTCCGCGCGGTCGCCAAAGCCAGGCGCGCGGGCAAGACAATCGTCTTCTACAAGGCCGGGCGGACTGCGTCGGGGCGGTCGGCGGCGGCCGGTCATACAGCCTCGCTGGCCGGTGACTACGAAGTCTGCACTGCGGCGGTGGAACAGGCCGGCGCGATAGTGACGGATACGTTTGCCGAGTTCCAGCAAGTGCTGGAGGTCGCGACCGCGCTGCACGACAAGCAGGTCGGCGGGCGGCGGGTCGGCACGATCAGTAATGCCGGCTATGAGACCGTCGGTATGGCCGACAATATCACCGGCCTGCGGTACCAGGTTGAGATGGCCACACTCTCCGCTGAGACGCAGAAAAAGCTGTCGGAGACGTTGGCGAAGTTCAAGCTGGATAAGCTCGTCAATGCGCGCAACCCGCTGGATGTCACCCCAATGGCGACAGACGAGGCGTACGAGCACTGTGTGCGTGCCATGCTCGAAGCGCCCGAAGTGGACGGCGTCGTCGCCTCTCTGGTGCCGCTGACGGCAATGATGCTTACCGCGGCCGACGAGATCACGAAGCCCGGCTCATTGGCCGAACGGCTGCCGAGGCTTTTCGCCGGTGCGTCAAAGCCGGTAGTAGTCAGCATCGATTCAGGCGAGCTGTTTGATCCGTTTGTGAAGGCGATTCGGGCGGCGGGCGTGCCGGTCTTCCGCTCGTGTGATCAGGCGCTGCGGTCGCTGGCGCGGTATCTATGTTACCGGGCGCCGGTGGCAGGTTCGGACCAGAACCAGGGGTAGGAAGAACGCTGCTGGGCCGGGGGAAACTGTGCGGGCGCGGTGAACCATCCGCCGCGTATGGACGTGCCCGGGCCAAGACAGCGGCACTGCTCGAAGCTGCGCTCCAAGCAGTGGCCGCCCACGGGTTATTTGACAGGGCAATAGCACGTCATTAGAACCTCCTGTAGAGGTCATTAAAACCTCCTGTAGAGTTTCATATTGGAGGAGGTGCGACGTGCAACTGGGTCCGGCCGCCCGTCTGTTGTTGACTGCGGCGCCGCTGCTGGCGGCTGCCGGCTGCTGTTCCCGAATTACGGCTCGCAATTTGGACCCGTGCGTCAACGAGCGCGAGGGGATTCCCTTCTATCTGCCAAAGCCGTATTTGGTGGTGGCCAAGAACGTGCGCTTCCTCCCGCCGCCCACCGTCGGGCTGACGCAGCCGGCGCCCGTCCCGGTGGTGTTCGACACCGAGGCCCGCGAAGTGACCATGACCGGCAGCATCACCGAGGCGCGCACGCTGGCGCTGGAGCGCAAGCTGTTGGAGGAGAGCAGGTTCTCGCGGGCCGAAACTGATGCGATGGCGCGCACCATCGAAGACCGGCTTTCGCGGCTCATTGAGGATAAGTTAAGCCGGCTCGAGGAGGACAAGAAAAGTGAGGCGGTTACCAACACTACTACCGTGACAACCACCAGGACCGAAACGACGCCCGACGATGCCACTGTTACGCGAACCGACTCGACCACCACGACCGACACCACCAGTAGCACCGATGTCCCGCAGGATGGGTTTTCCGGCGGCGGCACGCAGTTGCAGGGTGCCGAGGTTGGCCAGGCTCCGGCTGCCGCGGCGGCGCTGGGGCAGGTGCTGGGAATGTCCGATCCTCCGGTCGTTCCGGCCGGCGCCATCCCGGACGGCTTAATTCCGCATACGTTCTACACCTTCCAAGTGGTCTACCTGCCCGACCTGACGCAGAAGTATGGGCTGGAGATTCACAACGGCCCGGGCGAGTTTCGGGCCACTATGAACCTCGTGAACGGCTGGATGCACACGGGCGCCGGGCCGATCTACATGCGCGATAGCACCACTGCCGCGAACACCGTGGCGACCGGCATGGCCGTGGGCAACGTCATTGATGCACTGGCCGGCTTGGGTTTCGCAGGCGCGGGGCCCATTGCTCCCACATCGTCCGCGGCGGCGCTAGCCAACATCGTCCCGGGCCTCGCGGAAGTGCGGCCCGGCACACAACTTCAGGGCAGCGGCGGCACGCCCGAGATGCACCGCATTCCCGGCTACGCTGAACTCTACATCTACGAGCCAACGCTGGTCGAGATGTGGATAAACGGCTGCAAGACCAAACGCGTCGAATGGGCATTGGTGGGCGGCGGCCCGATTCAAATGGATCGCGACTGGCTGGCGATTTCCGGTGACGTTCCGCCCCAGACCGCGGAAAACGTGCCGGATTCCGAAAGGCGACTGGAGCAATTGCGGCAACAGATTGACGGGGAGCTGCCGGGCCTTCTGAAGGCCCAGAACTTTATGCTCGCCGACGGGCGGCCGGCCGAGAAGACGGTCCGGGTCGAGCGAGAGCCCGGCACCCAGATCATGAAGATCCGACTCAATGGTAAGCTATCGGAGAACACGCAGGAACAGCTTAAGCAAGTGCTGCGCGAGCGGTTCGGCCCGGATCTCGGCTTTGCTTTTCTAGACTAGCCGCATGGCATCCCGGCGAAATGCGACGGCGCTGTTGCAGCACTACGGCCCGCGTCTGTTGCGCTTCCCTAACGTCGTGGCCGTCGCGATTGGCAAGAAGCAGACGAAGGGCCGTACCCGCAAGACAGGCTGGTGCATTCGGGTCCACGTCACGACCAAGACTTCTCGCCCGAAAAAGCGTGTCCCGCCAGTCCTCGGCCCTCCGCGCGGCCGCGCGCACCTGGGATCGATCGAAACCGACGTCATCGAGACCGGCAGCGCAATCCTGCACGGCCAGGTACGGCCGGGTTTTCCGGTGCGCATCAAGGTGCGCGGCGTGGTCGGCTGCCTGCTGCGCGACCATCTGCAACAGGATTACATTCTTACCGCCGGCCACGTGGTCGATTACCGGCTCGTCGTTGACGAACGCCGCAATGGCAATCTCAAGTTCGGCGCGCAGCCGCACGCTTACGTCACGACGCCGGATGGCGTGGAGTCGCTGGCCGGTCCGTGCGTGCGATGCTCCGGGCGACCGCCGCTGGACCTGGCGCTGGTACTGCTGACCGTCGGCCGCGCGGTCCCCATCGCGCGAATCTCTGGGGTTCGCGATCTTCGCCAGAGCCCGCTTCGGCCGGGTGAATCGATCCGGGTCCTGCGCGCCCGCGGGGCCTTCACAACGTGGTTTCACGAGGGTGCGGACGCCGATGGAATGGTGACGTTTGAATATCCACGGCCGACGGGCACCGGGACGATCGCTGTTACGTATCGGGAAATCGTCTTCTACCCGCGCTCAGGGGATGGCGGAACGCTGACGCGAGGAGACAGCGGCTCGGCCGTCGTCGATTGCGACAATCGCCTGCTGGGCATTCACATTGGCGCAAGTACCCGCAAACAGGGCGCTGATACTCACCTGCTTGGCTACGCGCTTCCCACGCACGTTGCGGCGCGCTGGGCGTCGGGTTTCTCGGTGCTCACTCCTGCCGGTCCCGTCGCCTGGCAGTGGGAGAGGTCCCGTCTCGGCATTACCACTCCGTCATGCGCGGCCGGTGGACCGGCACCCTGGATTTCGCCGAAAGGCTTATCGTGAGGGCTTTCGGTCCATTTGGGCGCTATGATAGGTTGAATTTCAGATGCAACCCCTCAGCATCGCATGGCAAGTCGCATTTCAGCAGTGAAAGGAACCACATGCGCCTGCTAAGCCCTGCGTTCGCGGAGCATGACCCGATACCGAAAAAGTACACCCAAGATGGCGCAAACATCTCGCCGCCGTTGGTCGCGGTTGACTTGCCGCGAGGCGTTCGCGAATATGCCCTGGTAATGGACGATCTCGGTTCGCCGCAGCGCCAGCCACGCGTGCACTGGGTGATCTACAAGATTCCCCCCGAGGTGCACGAATTGCCGGAGAACATCGCCCGGCGAGAAGTGCCCCCACGGCCTGTGGGCGCGCGGCAAGGTTTGAACTCCTGGCGGCATAACGTCGGCTATCGCGGCCCGGCTCCGCCTCCCGGCGATGGCGTGCACCATTACCTGTTTACACTGTTCGCGCTGGACGCGCCGGTGTACTTGGCCTCAGGCGTCAGCAAAGGCGCCCTGTTGAATGCGATCCGCGGCCACGTGCTTGCGCAAGCAAGCCTTATCGGAACTTACAAACGCTAGCCTGCGACCGGGGCCGCATTAAGGAGACCGCTTCGGCGTGTGCAGTCGCCCAGTCGAGAATTTGGTCGAACTGCCTTCGGCGGCAAGCGGTACAATAAATGCGGAACGGTCAGGTTGGAGGAAGCCCGTGCAAACACAAATCGTGATACGGAACGCCGAACTGAGCAACGGTTTGCGCACCTTCGCCGAAGAGAAGCTCGCGGAAGCCCTGTCGCGCTTCGAACAGAACGTGATGACGGCGGTCATGCGGCTCGAAGATATTACCGGGCCGGAGAAGGAAACGGGGCGCGACAAGCTCTGCAGCCTGCACGTGAAGCTCCGTACGGGCGACATCGTCATCAAGCAAGAGCACACTGACTTTCGCGCCGCGATCGACGTGGCGTTGGACCGCTTGAAAGTCCAACTTGGCCGCGAAATCGGGCGCGCCAAGCGCGGCATCGCGGAAGGCTGAAGCCGCAATTGAGGCCAAAGCCCGGATCACTGGGTGGCCCGGTTCGAATCCGGTACCATTGCAAGCATGAGTGGCCCGGCTGACGGCCCGCTATTGAAGGTTGAAGATCTGCGGACCTGCCTGCCTGCCCGGCGCGGCGCGGGGCGCAGGAAGTCGTCTCGTGACCAAAACGGCTCAGGTGACGCGGCGGACGTGATCCGGGCCGTCGACGGCGTGTCTTTCACTCTCGATCGCGGCCAAACGCTTGGGCTGGTGGGGGAGAGCGGCTGCGGCAAAACGACGTTAGCGCGCACTATCCTGCGGCTGATTCCAGCCACGAGCGGGCAGGTGCATTTCGAGGGGCGCGACGTGTTGGCGCTGCGCGGGGCGGCCCTGCGAGCGCTGCGCCGCGACATGCAGATCGTTTTCCAAGATCCGCTGGGCAGCCTCAACCCACGCCTGCGCGTCGAGAGCATCGTGGGCGAGGCGCTCACTGTGCACCGTTTGGTAAGCAGTGCCGTCGAGCGGCGCGAGCGCGTGGCCGAGTTATTGCGGCGCGTGGGGCTGTCGCCGGATGCGTTGTGGCGCTACCCGCACGAATTCTCCGGCGGGCAGCGGCAGCGGATCGGCATCGCTCGGGCGCTGGCGTTACGGCCCAAGCTGATCATCTGCGACGAGCCGGTTTCGGCGCTGGATGTGTCAATCCAGTCGCAAATCTTAAACCTGCTCAACGAGCTGCAAACGGAATTTGGCCTGAGTTACTTACTGATCGCGCACAACCTGGCCGTCGTGCGGCATGCCAGCGACCGCGTAGCGGTCATGTACAAGGGGCGGATCGTCGAGCTCGCTCCGACGGACGAGCTGTTCGACAACCCGCAGCACCCTTACACGCGCACGCTGCTGGCGGCTGTGCCGCGCGGGGCATGGGGCTCGGCCGTGCGGACGTGAACCTCCGGGGCGTTTGCCCTTCCCGGGAATCGTATCAGCGTGTCCAGGTTCGTGCCGCGGCAAAGCCGCCGCCGCTCGCGACCCATTCGTAGATGTGCGCGTAGGCCCGGTACGCCTGCTCGCGTGCAAAGCTCTGGCGTAGAGTTTCCGGCAGCGCGGGCGGCTCCGGATTTGCCGCGGTGGCGAGCAGGGCGGCGGATAGTGCGTCCACGAACTGCGTATTTGCGGCGCGGACTGAGTTGTAGAAACGATACTCGTCGATTGTGCCGAGCGAGCCGCACGGGACGGGAATCAGGCGGCCGCCGGTGCGCGCGAGCAATTCGCGGGCTGCGCCGGCGTCGGTGGCGATGATCGGCAGACCGGCGTAAAGCGCTTCGGCCAGGGCCAGGCTCCAGCCCTCAATGAACGAAGGCAGGACGAACGCGTCGGCCAGGTAGTAGAACTTCTGCGGCCGCTCGTGATAGCCGAGGAAGGTGACTGCGGAGCCCACGCCGAGCCGGTCGATTTCCAGACGCACGAGCTTGGCGTAGTCGGTTTCATTCGGGCTGCTTTGAGCCTGGCCGAGCAGGGCGAGCCGCAAACGTGGGTTTTTGCGGAGGGCCGCCGCGAGCGCCCGCACCAGGAAGAGTTGCGCCTTGACTTCACCGAGCGAAGCGGTGCAAAGAAAGACGAATTCGTCGGGCGCGAAACCCAGGGCGGTCCGCTCGGCGGCGCGATCCAGGCCCGAGCGGGCGGCGTCGAGGGCCTGGGTATCCACACCGTTCGTGACGACTGCCATTTTGCCCGGCAACAATCCAAGCCGGAGGTCAGAATACGCGGCGACGGCGTTCGAGACGCAGATATAGCCGGTGGTATGGGCATCGGCGGCGCGATATTCGGCGATCTGCTGAGGCGAAAGCCAGACATAGGTGTTGTGTATTGTCTGGATGAAGGGAATACCCAAGTTGGCGGCCGTGCTCGCGCCAAAAAGGGAGTAGTGTGCGTTGACAACGTCGATGCCCTCTTGCCGAAGCAAGTCGCGGTAGGCGCTTTCGCGAGCAGGGCTTTCAGTCTCCAAATGCAGTACGTGAAGGCCGCGCTGGCGGGCTTTAGCCGCGGCCGGTCCCTCTCGCCCGAGCACGAGGAGCGCCGGCTCAAACCGCCGCGGATCAAGCGTCGCGGCGACATCCAACACCACGTGCTCGAGACCGCCCTGGAGGAAATCTTCGACCTGCAACAGCACGCGAACTTTCCGGCCGGTCGGCAGATAAGCGCGCGGCAACTCGCGCCGGGCATCCGCTTTCGAGATTGTCTTATTGGTGAACAGGTGGTTATTGGCGTAAGCTAGCGCCAGATCGACCAGCGCCCGTCCCGGAGCAGCGCGAAACGCCGCGCGCGTGAGCAGGCCCAGCCGCGCCAACGTCGTTTCGTCGGGCGCGAAGCAAACGTCCGCCAGCGACTGTATTTCGACCGCGAAGTCGTAGGGGTTCGGCTCCGGGCCGGCGAACCAGGCTGCAACGCAAAGGTCCGGCGAGCGCGGGTAGTTGGACAAACTGGGCAGAGCATCAGCGCGAACGAGAATCAGGGTCTTGCCACCGCAGTTCGCCGGAGGCTCGCCGCCCAGACGGTGCAACTTGCAGCGTGCCGGAGTCAAAGGACTTAGCCACGCTGCGGTAGGTTCATCGACGAGGATCGTCCACCCCTGGCGGTAGTAGCGGGCGCGGTCGACTTCGTAGGTCATCAGACGCGCGGCATGATCGTGAATTTTGTGCTCCGCCGCGCGGGCATTCAGCGTGTTATCGTGGACGCGGTAGCGGTACAGAAGCTCGTCCGTGCCCAGGTGGCAGACGGGGAGCAAGCTGTTCATCCGCATCCAGTAGTCGTAGTCCTCAACGCCTTGCCAGGGGAGATAATCGCCCAACAGGCGGCCCACCCAGCCGCGGTAGAGGAACGAAGCGCCGATGAAATTATCCTGAACGACGTTCAGGTTGGCCGTGTTGCGCGGCAGGTGAATTTCGGGCGCGTCGGGACTGCGCCGGTTCTGCGGCCGAAACGCGGGGTCACGCAAAGGCTGCCCGCGGTCATCTATCGCGAGATAGTCGCTGTAGACCATGGCGGCTACGGGGTAGGCGCGCAGGAAGCCGACCAGCTTTTCGAGCTGAGTAGGCTCCATCAGGTTGTCCGCCGAGGTCCAGGTCCAGAACTCCCCGCGCGCGAAGTCGAAGCCGTTGCTGAGCGCTTTGGGCAGCTTCTGGTTGGGCTGCGTGAGCAGGCGGATGCGCGGCTCGCGCAGGTAGGGCTCTAAGGCGGCGGCCACGTCATCGGTGGACCCGTCATCGACCACGATCAGTTCCCAGTTCGTGTAGGTTTGCTTCAGGACGCTGTCGATGGACTCGCGCAGCAGGCCAGCCTGGTTGTAGACCGGGAGAACTATGCTGACGAGCCCGGGCGCCTGGCCGGGAAATGCCGGTTCTGTGCCCGGACCATTCGTAAGGGCCACGGACGCGATAGGCTTGTACCGGTAGAGCAGCCGCCGGCCTGCCAGCCGCAGTTTGCGGCCCAGGGCGCGCGTCAGCGCGGAGGGGCCTTGCTGCGCGTGAAAGACGAAGCGGCGCTGGTTGTGAAGCAGCCAGCGCGCCAGTCGCTCGCGCCGGCTGCCGCGCGGGAAGGCGGCATAACGCAGGCGCTGGGCGGCGGAGGCGTCGGAGTTCTTGCCCTTCGAATTCATGGCTCGCGTTGAGCGACACTGTACCCGATCTGTGTGGCGGGTGCCCTGGCTCCGTCACTTGCGGTGCAGAAACGTGCCTGCCCTCCCTTTTCAACGAGAGCCGGCGGCGCGATCATGAACGCCGTCTTGCCTGTTACGGCTCGAAACGTCAAAGGGAGAACTTATGACCGCCAAGGACGTTATCAAGAACACGTTGGATTTTTGCCGCATGGTCACGGTCGAGTACCTGAAGGACTTCGCCGATGCGGACTTGCTGGTTCGACCGGTGCCGGCGGCGAATCACACCGCCTGGCAGTTGGGGCACCTGATCACCTCGGAACATGAGATGATCTCGGCGTTGGGGCACAAAATGCCCGAGCTGCCCGCTGGTTTTGTAGGGCGATACACGCGAGAAAGCGCCAGGTCGGACCAGCCGGCGGAGTTCGCGACCAAGCAGGAGTACCTTGATCTTCTGGAGAAGGTCCGGGCCGGCACGCTGGCCGCACTGAACGCGACGCCCGAGGCTGACTTGGACAAACCCGCGCCGGAGTCGATGCGGGCCTACGCCCCGACGGTGTCGGCGGTCTTCCTGATCACCGGCACACACGAGCTGATGCATGCCGGTCAGTTTGTGACGGTGCGGCGAAAGCTGGGCAAGCCGGTGCTGTTCTAACCGCAACGATTTGCGGATAAAAACACCCGCGAATTCCGGGGCGACGCGCCCGCGTTCTGCCCCTCGCCCGCCGCTCTGGCTTGACGCTTCGGCCGGTGCGCCGTTACCTTCCGGCTTTCACGTTTGAGGCGTGAGAGTGGGAGTCCAAGCGTGCCCTACGACTCGATTGTGTGCGTAAAACAGGTGCCCGACACGGCCAATATCACCGGCGAGGCGATGCGCCCTGATGGGACGGTTAACCGGGCGGCCCTGCCCACGGTGTTCAACCCGGACGACTTGCACGCCCTGGAAATGGCCTTGGCGGTGCGCGAGGCGCATGGCGGAACCGTGACTGTGCTCACCATGGGCCCGCCCAAAGCCGGCGAGGTGCTGCGCGAGGCCCTCTACCGCGGCGCCGACCGCGCCATCCTGCTGACCGACCGCCGGGCCGCGGCCAGCGATACGCTCGCCACCAGCTACATTCTCAGCATGGCCGTCCGCAAAATCGGCCGCTATGACTTTGTCTTCTGCGGCCGGCAGGCGATCGACGGCGATACGGCCCAAGTCGGCCCGCAAACGGCGGAAAAGCTGGGCATTCCGCAGGTGACTTATCTCGAACAAGTGGTAAATCTGCACGAGAACATCGCCCGGCTGCGCCGCAACGTCGGCAGCGGCTGGGAGGTCGTGGAAGTCCGGCTGCCAGTGCTGGTGACCGTGCTCGATACAGCCGGCCTGGTTCGGCCGCCGGCTGCCAAGCGCGTGCTCAAGTACAAGCGGGCCCGTACGCCGAGCGAGTTGTTGATCGAAGTGTCGCGTGAGAACCCCGATTTCAGCGACCAGCAAAAGGAAGCCGAGGCCCTGCGGCGGGCCGAGTCCCTGCGTTGCCGCGGCCTGATGCTTGCCGAATGGAACCTGGATGACATCGGGGCCGACCTGGCCTGGTGCGGTCTGAGCGGCTCGCCGACCAAGGTCCACCGTGTGCAGTCGATCGTGCTGACAAAGCAGGGCTACACAGAAATTCCACCGACAGACGACGGCATTCGCGGCCTGATCCGCGAACTGGTCATTGACCACACGCTAGGATGAGAATTAACCACAAGACACAAAGGCACAGAGAAGAATTAAGGTGAAAAGTTGTATCTATGTCTTCTCTGTAGCTCTGTGCCGCTGTGGTTGTTTTTAGTTTGAGGAAAGCATGATCCCGGTGAACCGCAGTGGCGAGGTGTGGGTTTTTGCCGAGCAGGAAGAGGGCAGTCTGCACGACATCGCCCTTGAACTGTGCGGCAAGGCGCGGCAATTGGCCGACCAGCTTGGCGTCAAGATGGCGGCCGTGCTGTCCGGCTGGAATGTGCGCGAGCTTTCGCAGCGGCTGTTCGCGCACGGGGCCGATCGGGTGTACCTGGTCGAGGATCGGCGGCTGGAGCACTACCAGACGCAGCCATACGCCAAGATCCTCTGTACGCTGATAGACAAGCACCGCCCGCAGATCGTGATTTACGGGGCGACGCCGCTGGGGCGTGATTTGGCGCCGCGCATCGCTTCGGCCATGAAGGCGGGCTTGACGGCTGACTGCACCGCGCTGGAAATCAGCGACGTGACCGATCCCAAAACGCAGCAGGTCCACAAGAACCTGTTGCTCCAGATCCGCCCGGCCTTCGGCGGCAACATCATTGCCACCATCGTCAACTGGGACCGCTGGCCGCAAATGGCAACCGTGCGTGAGGGTGTCATGCCCATGCTCGAGCCGGACATGCGACGCACGGGCGAGATTGTGGAAGAGCAGGTTGCCCTGACTGACGCGGACTTTCCGCTGCGCCTGGTCGAACGCCACCGCGAACCGCGTAAGGTCAACCTCAAGGGGGCGCGAACCATCGTGGCCGGCGGCGGCGGCGTGGGCAGCAAGGCCAACTTCCGCATCATTCACGAACTGGCCGGCGCCATTGGCGGCGCGGTCGGCGCCTCGCGCGCCGCGGTCGATGGCGGCTACATCGGCAAGGAGCACCAGGTCGGCCAGACAGGCACCACGGTGCGCCCGGCTCTCTATATCGCCTGCGGGATCAGCGGGGCGGTGCAACACCGGGCCGGCATGGAAGAATCCGCCAAGATCGTCGCCATCAACTGGGACAAGGAAGCCCCCATCTTCGGCGTCGCCCACTATGGCATTGTGGGCGACCTGAACGAGGTCATTCCCAAGATGATCAAGGCGCTGAAGGAGCGTCCGAAGGAATAAGGCAAGCCGGGGCCGTCCCGGAGGTATGCAGCGTGGCCTCGCGGAATGGGACGGATAAAAACGCGCGATCGGCTTTCCTGGTCGGCGAGCACTGGTCGGCAAAGAATGACGTGACGCTGTTTGCGGGGGATTGCCGGGAACTGCTGGCGAGGCTGCCGGCGCGATCGGTTCAGCTCGTCGTCACGTCGCCGCCGTACAACATTGGCAAGACATATGAGCGGCGGGTCTCACTGCCCGACTACCTGCAGCGCGAACGCGAAGTGATCAATCTGTGCGTCGACAAGCTGCGGGCGGGCGGCAGCATCTGTTGGCAGATTGGGAACCATGTCGCCGAGGGCGAGATTTTCCCGCTCGACACACTGCTGTATCCGTATTTCAAGGAGCGCGGGCTGCATTTGCGGAACCGGATCATCTGGCATTTCGAGCACGGTCTGCATTGTTCGCGGCGGTTCTCCGGGCGGTACGAGACAATTCTGTGGTTCACGAAAGACGATGCCGCGGGACAGTACTATTTCGATTTGGATCCGGTGCGCGTTCCGCAGAAATACCCCGGCAAACGCCACTTCAAAGGACCGCACAAGGGCGAGTACTCGGCGAACCCGCTTGGTAAAAATCCGGGCGATGTGTGGATTATCCCGAACGTCAAACACAACCACCCGGAAAAGACGGTTCACCCCTGTCAATTTCCCGTTGAGCTCGTCGAGCGTCTGGTGCTGGCGCTTACCCGCCGCGGGGATTTGGTCCTCGATCCCTACATGGGCGTTGGAACAACGCCGGCGGCGGCCGTCGTTCATGGACGGCGCGCCGCCGGTGCTGAAATCGTGCCGGAGTATGTGAAGATCGCCCGCGAGCGGGTCGCGCAGGCGGTCAGCGGTACGTTGCCCGCCCGGCCTCGGTCTCGTCCGGTTTACGTGCCGTCGCCTAATTCGCCACTGGTGAAGCGGTCATAAGTGGCCGACGACTCGCCGGCTGTTTCCGCCGCAGCGGTTAGGCTGCGTGAGCCGGAGGGCCGGTGACCTCCGGCTCACAATTCGTGACACCTTGATCGAAGATTACTCGCCGTACTTGGCGATAATCTCTTCCTTCGACTTGTGCAGAATGTCGTACTTCTTGCCAACCTTCGTGAACGCCTCAATCGTCCGGTCGATGTGGCTGAAGTCGTGCGCGGCCGACATCTGGCAGCGGATGCGGGCCAGGCCCTTGCCGACCACCGGGTAGAAGAACCCGATCACGAAGATGCCTTCGGAATACATGTCGCGGGCGATGTCCTGGCTCAGCTTCGCGTTGTACAGCATGATCGGAACGATCGGGTGATCGCCCGGCTTGATGTCGAAGCCGGCTTCCTTCATGCCCTTGCGGAAACGCTTGGTGTTCGCCTCGACCTTGTCACGCAACTCGGTCGACTCGGTGATCATGTCGAACACCGCGATCGAGGCCTTCACCACGATCGACGAAACCGTGTTGCTGAACAGGTACGGCCGGCTGCGCTGCCGCAGCATCTCGATGATTTCCTTGCGGCCGGTGGTGAAACCGCCCGACGCGCCGCCCAGGGCTTTGCCCAGCGTGCCGGTAACGATGTCGACCTTGCCCATGACGCCGCAGTACTCGGTTGAGCCGCGGCCGGTCTTGCCGATCACGCCGGTGCAGTGGGCGTCGTCGACCATGACCAGGGCCTCGTACTTCTCGGCCAGGGCGACGATTTTGTCGAGCTGGGCTATGGTGCCGTCCATGCTGAAGGCGCCGTCGGTGGCGATCACGCGATAGCGGCAGTTCTGCGTTTCCTTGAGCTTGGCCTCGAGGTCGGCCATGTCGTTGTTTTTGTAAATGTGACGGGTGGCCTTGCACAGGCGGATACCGTCGATGATCGACGCATGGTTGAGGGCGTCGGTGATGATGGCGTCGTCCTTGCCGAAGAGCGGCTCGAATACGCCGCCGTTGGCGTCGAAGCAGGACGAGTAGAGGATCGCGTCTTCGGTATGGAAGAAGTCGGCGATCTTCCGCTCGAGTTCCTTGTGGATGTCCTGGGTGCCGCAGATAAAGCGCACGCTGCTCATGCCGTAGCCGTGGGTCTTGAGGCCCTCGTGGGCGGCCTCGATCACGCGCGGGTGGCTGGACAGGCCGAGGTAGTTATTCGCGCAGAAGTTGATGACTTCCTTCTTCGGCGCGCCCGGCGGATACTCCACCTGCACATCGGCGGCCTGCGGCGTCAGGATGTAACGTTCTTCCTTGAACAAGCCGGCTTCACGAATGCTGACTAGTTCCTTCTGAAGGTCTTGCTTCATCTTGCCAAACATAATCTCTCGCTCCAATTCGCCGGGCTGTTCCGGCAATCTGTAGGTCGGGTCAACCGACCCGACGCACCCTTTGATAACGTCGGGTCTGCGGGACCCGACCTACGGTTGTTGTGTACTGTGAAACCGGTTTTTAACCGGTCATGCTCGTCGGACACCAGTCGATTACGTCGGCCATGGGGGCCGACACTACCCGGGGGTCCTACTTCTGGCCGCGGCGCTTCATGGCCGCCTCGTATTCGCTGCGATCCGGGAACAACACCACCTTGGCGCTGGTCCGCGGACGCTCCAGCATCTTATTGAAGCCCGCTTCGAATTCGCTCAGCGGGAAAATATCCGTGATCACCGGCGTCGGGTCCAGCCGCCCGTTGGCCAGCAGGTTCCGGTTGCGGTACCACGTGTCGAAAATCTTGCGGCCGTTGATGCCGTGAATCTGGCAGGCCTTGAACACGATGCCGTTGTTGTAGTCGACCGGCAGCCGGTTCTCCGCCGCTACACCGAAGGCCGTGATGCGCCCGGCCTTGCGCACGCAGGCGAAACAGTCATCCACGGAATCCTGCGAGCCGACCATCTCGAGCGCGATGTCCACGCCGTTCCCGCCGGTCTGGTCCATGACAAACTGGAACCGTTCCTTGGCCGTGGTCTTGTTGGTGTACATCTGATGATCGGCGCCCATCTTCTTGCCGATCTGCATGTTCACGTCGTACTTGCCGAAGTGAATGATCTTCGCCACACCCACCGAGCGGGCCACGCCGATCGCGAACAGGCTGATCGGACCATCGCCGGTGATCAGCATGCTCTTGCCGGCCACGTCCGCATCCTCGCCCAGCACCGCGTAGGTCGCGTTGCCGAGCGGCTCCTGGATGGTGGCTACTTCGGGCGGAATCGACGGATCATTCGGCCAGCAGATCGATTCGGGCAGCGCGAAGTATTCGGCGAAGCAGCCGTCAAAATCGACGCCCAGAATCTTCATGTGCTGGCCAACATGCGGCGAGCCGAGCATCGTGGTCAGATCGCCGGGATCGAAAATGTGGGTCTCGGCGGAGATATAATCGCCGACTTTTATCCGCTTGCAGTGTTCGCCAACCTCAACCACCTCGCCCGCGACCTCGTGCCCGAGGATTTGCGGCAGCTTGGCGGCGCCGATCCGGCCGGCAGACCAGGGATCCCACTTGTAAATATGCACGTCGGTGCCGCAAATACTTGTGGCACGGACCTTTACGATCACCCAATCGCTCTTGGGTTGCGGAACCGGCTTGTCCTGCATCACGGCGCCGAACTCCGGCTTCGTCTTGACCACCGCCTTCATGGTCGCCATCAACTATCTCCTTGCGTGAAACTCAACCGCCAGCGTGTCTGTATGGGGAATTTGACGCGAGCCAAACCGCGTCGCCATCGCCGCCAAGGCCGAGTGTGCGTTTTATCGCAATCGGTGTTCCAGCCGCACGGGCCCCGCTCGGCCTACTAAGGTCAAAACTGGCCCTGGATCAATCAGTTTAAGCCGCGCCTGGACCGCCGGCAAGAATCCGGCTGCGGTGGTGCGAGGTTAAGGTGCTGCAGGGAGTGGGAGCCGCGGGGCGTGGGTGCTGAGCGGGGTTGCGTATTCAAGCGTGGGTGCCATGCCCAAGCCCGCGAAGCGGGCGCGGGCATGCCGTCCCCAGCAGCCCCACGCCTGGCGCTGTTCTGGCGCCGTGAGGACGGCATGCCCGCGCTTACAGCTTGGGCATGGCGCCCAACCCACCCGGAGTTGTTAACGCCTACCCGCGTTTGCAGCTTCATCCGGCGCCCGCTAGACGTGGCCCGCCAGAGCTAACAGGTTTTCCGAACGCCCTCGGGAAAACGCAGGTCAAGCGGAATTATTGGCGAGGTGCGGCTCTTTTTTTCGCAGAGGCCCATAACCCGCACTCTTCCTGAACCCACAGTCTTCCTGTCGGAAACGGCCCGCTAATCATGCGCGCCGGGCGGGCCAGGCACCCCTGACTTCGGGACCTGCCCGCCGGCGTCCCAATTCCGCGACATGAGCCCCCCACGCCCGACAAAATTCGTGCTACAGCGTTGGCTTCCGGCTCCCACGTTTTGAACCCTTCCCTCGGTTCATACCCGCGACAGGCAAACGAAACGAAGGAGCACGGCATGGCACTGACAGTGACCAACATCAACACTCTAACTTTGCTCAACATCCTGAATCGCACAGCCACCAGTCAGAGCGGCACTCTAACACGCCTCAGCACCGGTCAAAGGATCAACAAGGGAGCGGACGACCCCGCCGGCTTGCTGGCCCTCCAATCCATTCAGCGCGAGCTGATCAGCGTGGATGCCGCCATTCAGAACGACCAGCGCAGCGACGCCATGCTGAGCGTCGCAGACTCTGCACTGACACAGTTGAACGATCTGTTGGGCCAGATTCAGACCCTGGCCGCACAATCCTCGAACTCAGCCGGTCTGACCGCCAGCGAAATCGCGAGTAACCAGTCGCAGATTGACGACGCGATTGCCTCGATCGAGCGCATCGTTCGCACCACCGAGTTCAACGGCAAGAAACTGCTTGACGGCTCGCTGGGCATCAACGTGACCGGCGCCGACGCAACCTACTTCGAGAACGTGCGCGTCTACAGCCGCGACCCGAACGCGGACAGCAATACGATCCGCGTTACAGTGAACTCTGTGGCAGAGCGCGCCAAGGCAACCAACTTTGCCACGACCTCCGCGTCCGAAGCCACGACCATCGAAGTGAAGGGGCGTCTCGGCACGCAAATCATCGAAATCGACAAGGACGAGAACCTCTCATCCATCGTAGCGAAAATCAACGACGTGACCGCCCTGACCGGCGTGTACGCCTCCCAGGCCGGCGGGGCCGCCAGTGCGGCCGTGGATCTGTACAGCTCGGGCTACGGTTCGGCCGAGTTCGTTAAGGTGAGCGTCATCACCGGCGACACGACCAACCTCAAGGAGCTGAACAAGGTGGGCGTGGATGCCAGCGTCACGGTAAACGGCGCGGCCGCCTCGGCCGACGGTAACGAAGTCCTCTACAGCCAGAACGGGCTGAATCTGGCCTTTACGATCACTGAAGCGTTTACCGCCGGCACGACCGAGACCTTCACGGTGGACAGTTCCGGCGGCGCCACCTTCCAGCTTGGTACAGACGCAAGCACGCGCTACACGTTGGGCTTTGACAACCTCTCCCCGCGGCGCCTCGGCAGTAAAAGCGTGGGCGGATTTCTGGCAGACCTGAAGGGCGGCGGAGCAGCCGCTCTGGCCAACGACCCAGCAACCGCGGCGGCCATCGCGGCCGAAGCTCAGAAGCAGGTCGCCACCCTGCAGGGCCGGATCGGCAGCTTCCAGAAGTACCAGGTCCAGACCTCGCTGAACGCCATGACGGCCACCAAGGAGAGTCTGACCACCGTCAAGAGCCTGATTGGTGACGTGGACTACGCGGCCGAGTCGTCAGAGTTGACGCGTCAGAACGTGCTGATGCAGTCCGCGATCTCCCTGCTCGGCGTCGCTAATCAGCAGAGCGCTCAGATTCTGAGCCTGCTGTAAGGATTCGAGCCCGCGCGGTCCGCCGAGCGGGGACCGAGCATCTAAACCCGGGCCGGGTGGTGTTCAACCGCCCGGCTCCGGCTGTCTATGTTTAAAAGTGACCGCTCGTGGCGCTAGTTCTAGCGGCCAATATTCTTTTGCCTCACAAGCGGTGCCGTCAGCCTGCCCCGGGGGCCTCAGGCAGCGAGGGGCGCGCCGTCCGCTGAGCGGCGACTCGGCGGGCGGCGCGTTCCCGCACGCCTCGGCTACTGCGAGAGAAACTGGCCCATCAACTTGTGGCCGGGATCGACCATGATCCCGGTGGTGGCGGCCGCCGCCTCTGAAAACTCGGCCGCGTTTGAAGGCGCGACGTCGTGACCGGCCAGAGCGAACGGCGTGGGCGTGGCATCATGGGCAGTCGTCGTGCAGGGCGTGTAGTGGTCAGGGACAACGAGAATTCGCCACTCGTCAAACTGCCGCAGCTTCTCCAGCAGCGGCGCGACGATGTGCTCGTCGATGCACTCGAGGGCTTTTACCTTCTCGGTCGCGTTACCCGCGTGGCCGGCCTCATCCGTTGCTTCGACATGGACTGCGATCAGGTCAAAGTCATCCAGCGCGCGGACCGCTGCGCGGCCTTTCCCGGCGTAGTCCGTGTCGAAATAGCCGGTCGCACCGGGAACGTCGATCAGCTCCATTCCCATTGAGATGGCCAGCCCACGAATGATATCCACGGCAGTGATGGCGGCGGTGCGCAGGCCGAAGCGCTCGGCGAACGGCTCGAAGCGCCGGGGACGCCCCTGCCCCCACAGCCAGATGTCGGAGACGGGGTCGCGCCCTGCTGCGCGACGCGCCTGGTTGACTGGGTGGTCCGCGAGAACCTCCGCAGCCCGCTCCATGATCTTTAGTACCCGCTCGGCGCCCGGTCCCCGCGGCAAATGCCCGGACACGGCCTGATTCGGAATGTCGTGCGGCGGCGTGCATTTCACGTCATAAGCGGCCACCGGCGAGGCCAGCATCAGGTTCCGATACCCAACGCCGGCGTGAAACTTGCACCCCGCAAAGGCCGGGTCAGATTGCCGGGCGAGAGATTCGAGCTCGGCGATTAATTGCTCGGCCTCGGATTGCGAAATGTGCCCGGCGGTGAAGTCGCACATGCGGCCGCCCAGGATCGTGACGAAGTTGCAGCGAAAAATGACCTCGTCGGGACCGACCGCCAGCCCCCGCGCCGCAGCCTCGATCGGGGCCCGCCCGGTGTAGTACACGTGCGGGTCGTAGCCGAACAGCGTCATGCTGGCCACGTCGGTGCCGGGGATGAACCCAGCGGGTACGGTTACTACTCGTCCGAGGCGTCCGGTGCGGGCGATCGCATCCATGTTTGGGATGCGCGCGGCGGCAAGCGGCGTCCGCCCGCCGAGTTGCGGCAACGGAACGTCGGCCGCCCCGTCCGGCAGAATTATCGCGTATTTCATCGGCGCTCCTTGGCTTGGCGAAGCGCTCATGCCGGCAGGCAATCATGCCGCCTGGCGCTGGAGAAGCGCTTCGCTGATGGAATCTTACCGGCTCGGCGGCGTTTTTTTGACTCCCGCCAAACAGGTCAACGTGGCCGTTCGCGCCGCACGGAAGAAGGGTCGGCAGTCGTTTCTTCGCCAGCGCGCTGAAAAGTTCCGGCCCTTCTTCAGAGCTGCACCCGGCGCAGGCGCAGAGCGTTGCCCACCACGGAGACCGAGCTGAAGCTCATCGCCGCCGCCGCAATCATTGGATTCAGCAGCAGCCCGAACACGGGATAGAGCACACCCGCCGCAATGGGAATGCCGATGGCGTTATAAATGAACGCGAAGAATAAGTTCTGCCGGATGTTGCGCACCGCGGCCCGGCTCAGCAGCCTGGCTTTGGCAATTCCGCGCAGATCGCCCTTCACCAGCGTAATGCCGGCGCTTTCTATCGCGACGTCGGTCCCCGTGCCCATCGCGATTCCCACGTCCGCCTGGGCCAAAGCCGGTGCATCGTTCACGCCGTCGCCGGCCATCGCGACTTTCCGGCCTTCCTGCTGCAAGCGCCTGACGACCGCCGCCTTCTGATCCGGCAGCACCTCCGCCTCCACGTGCGTCAACCCGAGCTTGCCAGCCACCGCGGCGGCCGTCGTGCGGCTATCACCCGTGACCATCACGATCTCGACGCCCGCGTCGCGCAGCATCCGTACGGCCTCGGGCGTCGAGCCTTTGATCGGATCAGCCACGCCCAGCAGACCGGCCGGCTTGCCATCGACGGCCACGAACATGACCGTTTGCCCGTCGCGCCGCGATTCTTCGGCGCGGTCGTGCAGCGCGGTCGTGTCCACTTGCAGTTGTTCCATGAAACCGGCGTTGCCCAGCGCCACGGTCCGCCCGTTCACGCGTCCCTTTACGCCCTTGCCGGTCACCGACTCGAACTCTTGCGCCTCGGCCGGCTCGATGCCGCGCTCAGTTGCCCCGCTGACGATCGCGGCCGCCAGCGGATGCTCGCTGCCGCGCTCAATGCTGGCGGCGAAGTGCAACAGGTCCGCCTCGGTCCAGCCCGCGGCCGGCGTCAGCGAGACCAGCTTCGGCTTGCCTTCGGTGAGCGTGCCGGTTTTGTCGACGATCAGCGTGTCGATGCGCTCCATCACTTCCAGCGCCTCGGCGTTCCTGATCAACACGCCGGCTTGCGCCCCACGCCCCACGCCCACCATCACGCTCATCGGCGTCGCCAGGCCCAGCGCACACGGACAAGCAATGATCAGCACCGCCACGGCGTTGAGAATGGCAAAAGCCATCGCCGGGGCTGGGCCCCAGATGCTCCAGACGACAAACGTCACGATCGCCGCCAGGATCACCGCCGGCACGAACCAGCCCGCCACCTTGTCGGCCAAGCGCTGAATCGGGGCCCGGCTGCGCTGCGCCTCGCCCACCATCTGTACGATGCGCGCCAGCAGCGTGTCGCTACCCACCCGTTCGGCCCGCATGATGAAGCTGCCGGTCGCGTTCACCGTGCTGCCGATTACCTTGTCGCCCGGCTGCTTCTCAACCGGAATCGCCTCTCCGGTGATCATTGACTCATCGACGGCGCTGCGCCCCTCCAACACCGTCCCGTCCACCGGCACCTTCTCGCCCGGCCGAACGCGCAGCCGGTCGCCGATATGCACTTCCTGAAGCGGGATGTCCTCTTCCCCGCCGTCGTCGCGTAATCGTCGGGCGGTTGTGGCCGCCATGCCCAGCAGCGCCCGGATCGCCCCGCTGGTACTGCGACGCGCCCGCAACTCTAGCATTTGCCCGAGCAGCACCAGGGATGTAATGACCGCGGCCGCCTCAAAATAAACGCCGACCGCTCCGCTTTCGTCGCGGAAGGATGCCGGGAATATGCCCGGAGCTACGACGGCTATCAGGCTATACCCCCAGGCCACGCCGACGCCCATCGCAATCAGCGTAAACATATTTAGGCTGCGGTTTACCACCGATTGCCAGCCGCGCACCAGCAACGGCCAGCCGCACCACATGACGACGGGTGTGGCCAGCGCCAGCTCGATCCATCCGCGCAGCGCCGGGCTCAGCCAATGTCCCAAACCCGGAATTGCATGTCCCATGGCAATGACGACGAGCGGCGCCGTCAGCACCAAGCTAATCCAGAACCGCCGCGTCATGTCGCGCAGCTCCGGGTCTTCCTCTTCTTCCGCAGTCACCGTGAGCGGCTCAAGGGCCATGCCGCAGATCGGGCAACTCCCGGGGCGATCGCTGATGACTTGCGGGTGCATCGGGCAGGTGTACTGAACCTGGGCATGCGCCGCAGCCGGCGTCAGACGCTCCAGCGCCATGCCGCATTTCGGGCACGCACCGGGCTTCGCCTGGCGGACTTCGGGGTGCATGGGGCAGGTATAGGGGCCTATTTCCGCGGGCCGGTGCTCCGCATGCGGCTCAGCCGGCGCCTCGCCCTTCGGTTGCGACTCGGCCGTACCCCCGGCCGTGCGTCGCGGCCCGGTCGCAGCCTCGCCTTCGCGTGACCGCGGCTGGTCGGCCTGTGGGGCTCCGTGCTGAACGGGCAGCGCGACCCGTCCCGTCCCCGTCGGCGCAGGCTGCTCGGAAATGAACCGGCGCGGATCGCGGCGAAAAGCCTCCAGGCAATGCCGGCAGCAGAAGTAGTAAGTCCGGCCCTCGAACTCGTAACGATTCGCCGCCGCCGCCGGGTCGACCTCCATGCCGCAAACGGGATCTCTCACGAGTTGACCTCCACCGGCCACTGGTTGCGCACGCCGCAAAGGGAGCTTCTCAGTCCGCACTGCGCTGTTACCAACTGTTGCTGACTCACGGCAATCTCCGGGTACAGCTCGAACTATGATGGTATCTTCGAAACGCTCCTTACGCCCGGCCGACGGTTCGGGAGCAAGCCGCGCGCGAGACTGGGGAGCAGACACGCGTGTCGGCGCGAGAGCACATGTGCCAAATGCGCGCCCCGCCAGTTGCCAGAAGCGTTCCGGCAAGGAAGGTTGTCGCGGAGCGCTCGCCTGGATCGCCCTGCGTCGCTCGTGTGCATCGTGTGCTCGCCAACTCGCGAACGCCCGGTCTGGATTATTCGCCTCGCCTTCGGTAAATTAAATTCTTCGAATTTCTAATGCATGGGGAAGTACGCCAGTCGGCGCAGAGGCGACCCGCGGACATGGTGGACGGAGATAGGGCAGAGAAGCTGGCCCACAGAACGGTTATTGAAGGTCCCTTTTTTGCCGACCGTCGCGCCCTCCGGTTCGCTGAGATTGAGCACGAGCGCCAACCGTCCGACAAAGGGCGTGAAGTGATCGGCATCGCTCGAAACGCGTGGCCGCGTCAGTACCGGCCCAAGGAGCCTGGCAATGTTGTGGCGTGTGCACGGGCAGCAAGTTCAACAGGTTGAGCAGACCATTCTGGCCGACCAAGAATTGCTGGAACACCACCTGGAAGCCTGGATCGAGTCGAATCCGGCCATGCTGGGCGAACCTTTGCTGATCGTTGGCCGCCAGGTGCCCGTCCCCGGCATAAATGATCGCCTCGATCTGCTGGCGCTCGATCCCAGCGGCAACACCGTCATCATCGAGGTCAAGCGCGGCGAGTTGAAGGACCCGGTGGACATGCAGGCCCTGCGCTATGCCTCCTACATTTCGCGCTGGCCACGGCGCAAGATTGAACAACTGGCGGAGGCTTACCACGCGCAGCATGGCGACCCCGAAACCGGCGCCAGTTTTGACGAGATCTTCACTGACTTCGCCTCCGAGACTGAAGAAGTTGGCGTACCCAGCCTGAACGGCAAACAGCGCGTGATAATCGTCGGCCACCGCCTGCAGGCCCGGCTGGGCTCGGTGGCCCTGTGGTTGCTCCAGCAGGGCATCGATATCAAGATCGTTGAAGTCACGCCCTACAAGGACCCGTCGGGCAACGGTCTGTTGCTCAGTCCCCAGATTATCATTCCGCCGCCGAGCACCGAAGACTTTGAGATCGGCGGAACGGAGGACCCTAACGATCCATGGGTGATCGACGGTCAGAAATGGCATCTTGAGCACCGCTGCAAGGAGCGCGGCCGCCAAATATTGCTGGCATGCATCAAGCATGTCGGCGACCGCTACGCCGACGCCCGGGGGCCCATCTGGAACCAGAAGCAGTACGTCAGCTTCCGGCTTGATAGCGGCATCTGGTTGTACCTGAATACGCGCGCCACCCAGCTAAACCTGACGATCCCGGTCCCGCCTGCTAAGTGGGACGGGCAAGCAGTGGCGACGCGCCTGAGGATTGGGCTCGCCTCAAAGGACGACTCGCTCAGCGAGAAACTAGCCGCGCCGACCAGCGTTCGCGTGCGCAAGCGCAAGGGTAATGAGCGGCTGGACTTCTTCATCAAGGACGACGCCTTGCTGGCATCGGATGAGTTCTGGAAGGTAATCGACGAAACGTACGCGGACTTCGCGAAGGGATGGTAAAACGAGGGAATATGTGAGCACTTACGTCCGCCGTCGACTGGGTGGCGTGTCTGGCAGCATAGTTTTCGGGTCTGCGGAGCGCCCAGGAGTACCGAAAGTCTTAGGCTACGCCCTGCCACCGAAAGACCCCAAAAGGGCGATCGTCGAATTCGACGACATGGACCTTTATGATTTGCCACTGGGCAGTCCCGAATCATTTCTTGACTACAGCGCAGTCGTTGTATATGCCGGCGCCTTTGAAATTTTTACCGGGCACGATGGTCGGCTGTGCGACGTTCGCTCTGCTACTTACGATCTGGATCGCCGGGATCGAGAAGCACATACCATGGGCCAGAAGGGCATTCCGCTCATTCTTCTCGTGCCCTCCATTCCTCAGCGCCTGGAAAATCGCCCGGTTCCTGAGACCGCTGATCTCTTCCGGCGCCTGATGAGCACACTTCCAATGGAGTGGGAGCTGCTGCCCAAGCCCGTCGCCAATCTGAAAGCTCTGGTCCCGGAATTTGCCGAGCTTATTCAAAAACACGGAGTCGCAAACGTCGCGTTTGTGCCGACGCTGGCGTACACAGGGCAGGCAACAGTAATCGCCGAGTTGGGGGCCATCTACGCTTTTTGCATGGGGCCGAACCTCTTCTTTCTGCCATCTCACATGCCACACAATCATGACGATGCCTGCGCAATCGCAGCGCTCGCGGCGCGCTGCGTACTGGCATATCGGCAACGGATTTCGACGGAGATGCCCGGCTGGGTTGACGATTTCCGTTTTCAGTGTGAAAACGCGCTGCGGGCAGAGGCGGAGGTACATCGCCTTGCGCTATCTAAGCTTGAAGCGGGCATTGAGAGTTACACCGCACGAAAAGTCGCCCTGTGCTACAAATCCGATCCCCTCGTTAAAGTCATAGTGTCGATTCTTCGGGAGGTGTTCGAGCTTCAGGTCAAAACGGAGGACAAGAGGATCGAAGACGCTGCGATAGTTGACGAGAACGGTAATGTGCTGGCCGTCGTCGAGATCAAAGGCGAATCCGGCTCGTTCAAGCGAGAGCACGTCAATCAAGTGGACAGTCATCGCGAGCGTTTGAATCTGCCGGCCAAAACGCGAGGCCTGCTCATCATGAACACCAATATGAAGGCTTCCTCGCTCGCGGAGAAGGACGAGGCGCCGCATCCGGACATCATAGCCAAGGCCGTGGCTGAGAACGTCCTGATGATGCGCACGCTGGACCTGCTTCGCTACGCCGACCTCGTGGAGCAGGGCATGCGATCGCGGGCGGACTTTCGCAACGACATTTTTACGAACGCAGGGTGGCTTAGGGTCGAAGACGGCGCTGTTCAGGTTGTGAAGGGCTCGCGATGACGGGTAGCGCAGAACTTCGCCCGAAAACGTGTCCACCGCCGCGCGTGCACGCCATCCGGATTCAAGAGAGTATTGCCCGACAATCCGCTAAAATCCCCCCAAATCCGGGCGGCATCTCATGACAGCCGCATGCACCTGGAGGCACTGGGCGGCCTGGCGCGGAGAAACCATAGGTATTCTACGGCACGGGCGAAAGTGCCTCTTTTTCCCGACAAATTCCGTGGTTTTGTCGCGGCTTGGCACTCGCTGACACCCGCCGTTAGAATGTGGCATTGACCGTTTGCCACCGTAGCTCAATCGGCAGAGCAGCGGTTTTGTAAACCGCAGGTTTCGGGTTCAAGTCCCGACGGTGGCTTACTCTGTTTCGGGCACCGAAACAGCGGCCGGTTTTCGCGAAAGTCGGCCGTTAATTCCGGAACGTGCAGCCTGCGAGTGGCTGGGTGATACCAAATCGGTGGCTTCAGGGCCGAGGCCGCCGGCAGATGTTCTGACGGAGAATGAAAATGATCGAGAGAAGCGGCGTAACTACGTTCCAGGGCAAGCCTCTGGCGCTTATCGGACCGGCGCTCAATGCAGGGAGTGCGGCTCCGGAGTTCGTGCTGACGGCCAACGACTTGTCGGACCTGCGGAGCGACGCCTACCGCGGCAAGCTCCTGGTGCTCAGCGTGGTGCCGAGCCTGGATACGCCCGTCTGCGCCACGCAGACCCGCACGTTCAACCAGCGGGCGACCGGACTGGGCGAGGACGTGGTGGTATTGACGGTCAGCATGGATTTGCCCTTCGCCCAGAAGCGGTTCTGCGGGGCCGAGGGGATTCAGCGCGTGGTCACGGCGAGCGACTACAAGCACCGCTCGTTCGGGCCGGCTTACGGGGTGCTGATCAAGGAGCTGGGGCTGCTGGCGCGGGCCGTATTCGTGGTCGACCGCGCGGGCAAGGTGACGTACAGCGAGTACGTGCCGGAAGTCACGCAAGAGCCGAATTACGATGCGGCGCTGGAGGCGCTCAAAGCGGCGAAGTGATCCGGGATTCAGGGATCGGGGGATCCAGAGGTCGCTGTCGCGGCAGGGCGGTGTGTCGCGGCAGAGAGCAGAGCCGGGGCGTGTCGCCCCGGAATGATGCCATCGGGTGCCCTCGCTGGCGCTTCGGGCTTGGATCAAGGGGGCCCGGATCACGGTGGCTCGGATCTCGCTTCGGGTTCGGACCTTGCTTCGCGCTCGGATTTCGCTTCGTGCTGAAAGGGTCGGGTTGGGCGGCCTGAGAAGTCGCAGGCCGCCGCTACAGGTCCTGAAGGACTTCGAAGAACTGCGGGAAGCTTTTTGAGACGCAGCGGGCGTTGCGGATGGTGATGCCTTCGGCGGCCAAGCCTGCCAGGGCGAAGCTCATGGCCATGCGGTGGTCGTTGTAGGTCTCGATGGTTGCGGGTTGGACGCGCGGCGGCGGGAAGATGGTGAGGCCGTCGTCGCGCTGCTCGACGCGTGCACCGAGGCGAGCCAGCTCGGTTGCCAGGGCGGCCAGGCGGTCGGTTTCCTTGAGGCGCAGGTTGGGCACGTTGCGGATGGTCGTTGGGCCGTCGGCGAAGAGGCTGATGACCGCCAGAGTCTGAGCCGTATCCGGCATAGGGTTCAGGTCGACGTCGATGCCGCGCAGCCGGCCGGCCGCGGGCCCGCTGACCTCCAAAAAATCGGGCCCGGCGCTGACGTTGCAGCCCATTTCCTCTAGCAAATCTACGAAGTGCATGTCGCCCTGGAGACTGGCACGAGACAGCCCATCCACGCGCACGGCGCCGCCCGTGACGGCCGCTGCGCCCCAGAGGTACGTGGCGGCCGAGGCGTCCGGTTCGACCGCGTATTCGCCGCCGCGATAGCGTTGCCCGGCGGGCACTATGAAGCGGCGTCTGTCGCCCAGCACCTCCACGCCCATCTGGCGCATGAGCTCGACGGTCATCTGGATGTACGGTTCGCTGGGGGGCCGGCCGCGCAGGGCGATGAAGCAGTCGCTCATGGCGTAAGGCGCGACCATCAAAAGCGCGCTGACGAACTGGCTGGAGGCCAGGCGGTCCAGTCGTACGCGTCCGCCGACCAGGCCGCGCGCCATGGCGGTTACGGGCGGGAAGCCTGGTTCGGCGTCGTATCCCAGCGGCGCACCCAGGCCCTGGAGTGCGCCGACGAGCGGGCCGATTGGGCGTTGCCGCATGCGCGGCGAGCCGTCCAGCCGGTACCGCCCGTAGCCGAGGGTAATCAGGGCGGTGAGGAAGCGCATCACGGTACCTGCATCGCCGGCGTCGAGTTCGGCTTCGCCGGCCGGAAGGTGACCGCGACAGCCGGCGACGGCCATCTGCGGCGGATTAGTGTGGCGGATGCCGATTACGATTCCGAGTTCGCGCAGACAGGCGACCATGCGGTCGGCGTCGGCGGCGAGAGAGGCACCGTCGAGGATGGTCTGTCCATCGGCCAGGGCGGCGCAGAGCAGGTAGCGGTTAGTGAGGCTTTTTGAGCCGGGTGGGCGAACGCGGGCGCGGATCGGGCCGGTGGGATGAAGGTGGACATCTGCCCCGCTCCATGTCACGCGCATAGCCGGCTCCGGCAAACCTTGGTAGCAAGCTCCGGCAGATCTTAGCACGCTCGGGCGGCACAGAGTGATAAAGTGATGAAGTGATAGGGTGATAAAGGGGCGTCCTTTATCACCCTATCAGTTTATCACCTTATCACGTGTCATCGAGGGCGCACGCGGCCCGCTACTGCTTGAAGCTGCGCTCGTGGCGAGACTGGAGCTCTACGGCGACGCTATTCCGGGCAGTGTGATAATTTCGTTGCGGATCCAACTCACGCGCGAGTCGTTCTCCTGGTCGGTTTCGATCACGGTCACCAGGTCATAGTCGCCGTCCGCGTCCAGGTCGCCGTAGCCGAGCCACCCCACGTCGCCGCCCGCCGCAAAATTCGTGATCACTACCGGGTTCCACTCCTGCGTCGGGTCGCCGGAGCTCTCAAAGTAACGAACGGCGCCCGCGCTTCCGCCGACGACGATCTCCAGGACGCCATCGCTGTCAATGTCCACGATCTTCAAGTCGCGCGGCTCAAAGGCCCCGAAGGTCACCAGCACATACGTGTCCCAGTCGTAGCTGCGGGCCGGCCCGGCGTTCGGCTGGACGAACAGCAACATCTGTTGCTGATCGCTGCCGGTCGCGACCACGTCGGGACGGCCGTCGCCGGTCAGGTCAGCGATGTCGATGCTCCAAGCGTTGCGGACGCTGCCGATGCGCCACTGCTGCCAGGGCGTATCGACCAGCAGACCCGGGCCGGGGGCCTGCGGCCGGTTCTCAACCGGGTTTTCGAACCACGCCACCTGCGCGTTGTTGTCTTCACCAGCGGCCGAAATGACGTCCAGATCGCCATCGTCGTCAAGATCGTACAGCAGCAGGCCGGTCGCCCCGTCGCGATCGAGCCGGCTCTGGCGCTCGTGGGTGCCGAGGCTGATGGCGGACCAATTGTGGCCGGTGGTGGCAAAGCCGGGGTTTATGAAGGCCATCACGTTGCCGTCGGTGATTTGAATGGGTTCGACGGGGACATCGGGACGCGGCGTGCAAGTCATAACGAAGCTGCGCGACGCGATCACGTCGTTATCGCCGTCATTGTCCAGGTCGCCGATCTGGACGTTGCGGTACCTTTGCTCCACGGTGACGATGTAGTCATCGATATTGACACCCGGGCCGAGGGCTTGGGAGATGATCGCCTGGATTTCGGAGTCGGACAGCATCGTGTAACTGGCGTCGATCCGCTCGCGCAAGTCATCGTTGGGATCAGGGTTGCCCCAGTCGGCCAGAGCGGTAGTGGGCAAACCGGTGGGGTGATGGAAATACCAGACCGCGCCCTCGGCGCCGGCGACGATGTCCAGCGCACCGTCGCGGTCGATGTCGCCGACCGCCACGTCGGTCAGGTTCCGCATATCACGTTTGCTGTCGAGCGTGAGGCTGGTGTAGCGGACGAATCCGGGCAGCGTGTCCGGATCGCTGAGCAGAATTTGAATGACGGCCTGGTTGCCGCCGTAGCCGACCACGGGGTCGATCTTGCCGTCGCCGTTGAAGTCGATGCCGTAGGGGGTGCGCAGCAGTACATCGCCGTCGGGGATGAGGTCGGCGCCGTCGAGATCGTTCAACAGGTAAGTAACAGTCGTAACTGCGGTGCCATTGGTGAAGGTGCGGGCCTGGACGAGTTCCTCCGTGAAGGCCGGGCCGCCGCCGGTGTAGCTGCCGGCGCCTTCGCTTTTGGGCCTTGTCCAGCCGCCGCCCAGCCACTCGGGTATGTACTGCGGCTCGCAGGCGAAGAGGAGGCACGACAATCCGATAAACAGCGCGGGCGGGGCAGTGCGCGAAAGGTAGCGAAGCATTGGGTGACTCCATGCGCGGCCGGCCGGTCAATCACCGGAAGGAGCGTCCGCTCGCTTATCGGGTCGGCTGATTGAGAGAGGCGCTTTAGGGCCTCTTTTCGAGGGCCCAGGCCGGCCGGCGCGTCAGCGGGCGGCGGTTAGCGTTGCGTGGCCGGCGGGCAGGTTTTGTATGTGCGAAAGCACTTGTTCCGGCAGCAAGCCCTCCAGGCAGACGTGGTGACCGAGCGGGCATGTGACCCGATAACACGGGGCACAGGGCAAGGCGCGCGAGACCACATGGGCCTGGGGGCTGTAGGGACCGGTGCGGCGCGGATTGGTCGGGCCGAACAGGGCGACCAGCGGTTTGTTCAGGGCGGCGGCGATGTGCATGGGGCCCGAGTCGAGGCAGATGACAAAGCGGGACAGTTCCAGTAAGGCCACCAGTTGGGGCAGACTGGTGCGCCCGACGAGATTCACTACCTCCGCTTTGCAGGCGGCGGTGATGCGCTGGGCGATGCCCGCCTCAGAAGGCGCTCCCAGAAGTACACAAGTCGGCCGGCCGTCGGCGGCCAGGCGTTCGATCAGGTTTGCGAAATGTGATTCGTTCCACAGTTTTGACGGCCAACGCGCTGCGGGCAGGATGGCGATGAATTCGCCCAGCTCGCGGCGGGCGGCCGCTGCGAGCTTGTTGCGGGCTTGCTCGAGTTCGTGTGGCGGCACATGCAATGGAAATTCGGGCGCGGCCGGCCCAGCGCCCAGCGCGGCCGCGATTTGCAGGTTTCTGTCGACCGCGTGCACGGCCGCCGGCGCGCAGCGCACCCGGCGTGTGTAGAACAGCGGTGCCAACTCGCGGGCCGCCGCGAAGCCGACGCGTTGCGGGGCGCCGCTGGCCCAAGCCAGAAAGCCGCTGCGAAACAGCCCCTGCAAGTCGATTACCAGGTCAAAGCGCCGGCGGCGCAGCGCGAATACGAAGCGCGCGAAGTCGGCCAGGGCGCGCGGGCTTCGTAGCAGGCGGCCGTAACGCCGGCGGTCGAAGCGAATCACTTCGTCGATCAACGGGTGACCTTCGAGCAGCGCGGCGAAGCTGTCGCCCACCAACCAGGCAATGTGGGCAGTCGGCCAGGTTTTGCGCAGGGCAGCCAGGACCGGCAGGCCGTGGACGATGTCGCCCAGCGAACTGGGTTTGATGATCAGAATGCGCTGGTATGGTGTTGGCATTGGGCTCATTGAAAGTCGCGCATTTGGCATTCTGGTCCGCGCTGCTTGCACTGCGGCATTGCTCTCACTGCTGCACTGCTTTCACTACTGCACTGCTTGAAGCTGCGCTTTCAAGCAGTGGCACACACACCGCTTTCTAGCGGTGGTACACGCGGAGGCGCGTCACACGGAGGCGCGTCAATCTCGCGCGTCGGACGATAGCGCCGGCGTCGCGTGCCGCGCCGGGGCCGGGTGCTCATCAGGGCTGCGCCGTCGCCGGCGGCGTTCCGGCCAGGTTCGCAGTGCCTCCATATACGTATAGAAGACCGGCGTGGCAAACAGGGTCAGCATCTGCGAGAACAGCAGGCCGCCCAGCACCGCCAGGCCAAGGGGACGGCGCGCCTCGGCGCCGGCCCCGACGCCCAAGGCGATGGGCAAGGCGCCCATCAGGGCGGCCATGGTCGTCATCATGATCGGGCGGAAGCGGATCACCGAGGCCTGATAGATTGCCTCCAGCGGCGTATGCCCGGCGCGCTGCGCCTCGATCGCGAAGTCAATCATCATGATGCCGTTCTTCTTTACCAGGCCGATCAGCATGATGATCCCCACAAAGGCGTACAGGCTCAACTCGACATCGAAGACCATCAGCGTTAAGAGCGCGCCGAAGCCCGCAAACGGCAGGGCCGAAAGAATAGTAATCGGGTGGATGAAACTCTCGTACAGGATGCCGAGGACTATGTAGATGACCAGCACCGCCACTATCAGCAGCAGTCCCAGGTTCTTTAACGAGGATTGGAAGACCTGGGCGGTGCCCTGGAAACTGGTGCTGATGCCCGCCGGCAACAGTTCGCGCGCCAGTGCGTCCACCTGTGCGGTTGCCGTGCCCAGAGCGAAGCCGGGCTTGAGGTTGAAGGAAATCGTGACGGACGGCAACTGGCCCGAGTGGTTCACCGAAAGCGGGCCGACGGCGGGGACGAGTTTGGCCACCGCCTGGAGCGGCACCAGCTTTCCATGGCGTGTGCGCAGATAGAGCAGCTCCAGGGCCGCCGGATCGCGCTGATACTCGTCGGCCAGCTCAATAATCACCTGGTACTGGTCCTGCGGGGCGTAAATGGTCGAGATTTGCCGGGCGGCATAGGCGCTGGACAGGGCCAACTCGATCTGCTCGGCCGTGATGCCCAGCGTGGAGGCTTTGTCGCGATCGATTTCGACTATGACCTGCGGGTTCTTAAGCTGGACGTCAGTAGTCACGTCCACAAACCCGTCCAGCTCACTGATGCGTTGGGCCAGCTTCATTGCCCCCGCGTACATCTCTTCCATGTCCGGGCTTTGCAGCGTGAACTGATACTGACTCTTTGACATACGCCCGCCGACCTGAATCGGCGGCACGTTCTGCAGATACGCGCGAATGCCCGGCACCTGGGCCAGCTTGGGCCGCAGTTGCTCGATTATTTCATCGGCCGAGAGCTTGCGCTCATGCCGGGGCTTGAGGCTCAGGAACATGCGTCCGGCATTGGCCCCGCCCATATAACCGCCGCCCACGCTGGCCATGAAGGACGCCACGTTCTCGTCCGTCTTGACGATGTCAACCAGCGCTAGCTGGTGGCGCACCATTGACTCGAAGGAAATGCCCTCGGCCGCCTCAGTGCTGACCATGATGCGGCCGGCATCCTCACTGGGCAGAAAGCCCTTGGGAATCTTCACGAACAGGTAAGCAGTGGGTATGAGCACGGCGACCGAAAGCAACATCGTTGCCAGCCGGTGCCGCAGTACGCCGCGCAGGCCCCACTCATACGCGGCCAGCATGCCATCGAAGAAACGCTCAGAAAGCGCGTAAAGGCGTCCGTGCCCCTGTTTGGCATGCGGGCGCAAAAGCCGGCTGCACATCATCGGGGTCAGCGTCAGCGAGACCACGCCGGAGATCAGAATGGCCGCACTGATGGTGATGGCAAATTCATGCAGCAGCCGTCCGACCAGTCCGCCCATGAACAGCACGGGGATGAACACGGCCACCAGAGAGACCGTCATGGACACGATCGTAAAGCCGATTTCGCGGGCCCCGTTGTAGGCGGCCTCCAGGACGCCCTCGCCCTGCTCGATGTGCCGTACGATGTTCTCGAGCATCACGATCGCGTCGTCGACCACGAAGCCCACCGAAAGCGTCAGCGCCATCAGCGAGAGGTTGTCCAGGTTGAACTCGAGCAGGTACATGACGGCGAAGGCGCCGACGATCGACAGCGGCATGGCGACGCTGGGAATGATGGTGGCCCGCAGGTTGCGCAGGAACAGAAAAATGACCATCACTACCAGGCACAGCGTCAGCCACAGCGTGAACTTCACGTCTTCGACCGACTCGCGAATGGAAATAGAACGGTCATAGAGTTCGCTGATGGTTACGCCGGCCGGCAACTGCTGGCGAAAGGAAGGCAGCAGGGCCTTGACGTCATCCACCACCTGCACGGTGTTTGTTCCCGGCTGGCGCTGCACCGCCAGCACCATACCCCGCACGCCATTGAACCAGGCGGCGCGCTTGTCGTCTTCGACGCTGTCGATCACCCGCCCGAGCATCTCCAGGCGAATGGGGTTCCCGTTGCGATAAGCCACGATCAGCGGGCGATAAGCGGCGGCGTCCATGAGCTGCCCGGTGGATTCGAGCGTTACGGCCGTCTCGGAGCCGTAGAGCGTGCCGACCGGGAGTTTCACGTTTCCCTGGTTGATTGCGTCGGCCACCTCGTCGATCCCCAGTTCGCGGGCGGCCAGCTCACGCGGGTCGAGCTGAATGCGCACAGCGTAATTCTGGGAGCCGAACACATTCACCTGCGCTACGCCGTTGACCATCGAGATGCGCTGGGCCATGAGCGTCTCGGCGTATTCGTTCAGCTCGTACAGCGGCAGCCCCGGGGCGGTGACGGCCAGAAACAGGATGGGCTGATCGGCCGGATTCACCTTGCGGTAGGAGGGTGGGTTGGGCATTTCCGGTGGCAGGCGCCGTTGGGCGCGGGCGATGGCCGCCTGCACGTCCTGCGCCGCGGCATCGATATCGCGGCTGAGGTCAAAGGTGATGGTGATGCTCGTGCTCCCCAGCGTGCTGTTGGAGCTCATGCTCTCGATGCCGGCGATGGTCGAAAACTCGCGTTCGAGGGGCGTCGCAACCGAGGAGGCCATGGTCTGCGGACTGGCCCCGGGCAGATTGGCCGTAACGTTGATCGTGGGGTAATCGACGTTGGGCAGATCGCTCACGGGCAGCAGACGGTAGCCCATGATCCCGAAGATCAGGATAGCCGCCATCAGCAGCGTAGTAGTGACGGGGCGCCGAATGAAAAGAGCGGAGATGTTCATGGGTGCGTGTCCGGCCGGCTCGCCGGGGCGGGCTGCCCCACGTCTGCCGGCTCCCGCACGACCACGCGCGTGCCGTGCGTGACCCGCAGGTGTCCGTCGGTGACGACACGCTCGCCGGCGCGCAGGCCGGTTTCGATGATCGTCTCTTCACCTACGGCGAAGCCGGGTACGACCGGGCGGCTTTCCGCGACCAAGTCTTCGCTTATCACGAAAACGTACTGGCCTGTTTGCGAGGTCTGCACGGCGGCGGACGGCACCACCACCGCGCCGCGGCGCGTCCCGAGCGTGAGCGTGACGTTCACAAATTGCCCGGGCCAGAGCCAGTGGTTGGCGTTACCGAATGTCCCCTTGAGCGAAATCATGCCGGTGGCGCTGTCAACCGCGTTGTCGATGAAGCTCAGCACCCCGACCTCGTTTTCGGCCTGTTCTTCGCCCGGAATCTCCACGCGTACCTGCAGATCGCCGGTGCTCTGAGCGCGCTTAATGCGACCTAGCTCGCGCTCCGGCAGCGAGAAGCTGACGTAGATCGGCGAAAGTTGGTTCAGCACGACCAGGGCCGTCTCGTTGGCACTGACGACGTTGCCGGGATGGGCCAGAATCTCCCCGGCGCGGCCATCTCCCGGCGCGCGGATCGAGCAGTATTCCAAATCCAGGCGGGCTTTGGCGAGCGCGGCGCGATCGGCGGCGACCGCGGCTTTGAGTGATTCGGCCAGTGCCCGTTTGTTCTGCGATTCGCGCTGCGTGCCGAGGCCGCGCTCCTGCAAATTCTCTTGCCACTCGGCCTCGATGAGGGCGTCGTTCATAAGGGCGATGTTTTTTTCCAGCGTGGCCTGGGCCTGCTCCAGGGCGGTCTGAAACGGGCGCGAGTCAATCGTGAACAGCAAGTCGCCGGTTTTGACGTCCTGGCCATGGACGAAGTGCGTTTGCGCCAGTTGCCCGCTGACCTGAGGCTTAACGGTGACGGTCGTGAACGGCTGAACGCGCCCAATGGCATGCAGCTCGAGCGGCATGTCCTTCTCGACCGCGGCCGCGATAGTTACCGGGGCCGGAGGCTGCCGTGCGGGTCCGGCGGCCCCGGCCGGGGGCTGCAGCCGGTCGCATCCGGATAGTCCTATCAGGGTGGCCAGCAGCAGCGGGATCGGCCCAGCCGCTCGGGCACCGAGGCATTGCCGGCTGATCAAAAATTCCTCCATACCCGCAGTTCTGGTGAGGGTTGCCGTTGGCTCGCCAGTTCCTCGAAACTCGGGTGGGCACGTCCCTGGTCCCTGCGGAGTTTATGGGAAAATTTTACGAGCCGGACATACGCGCAGCAACGTCGCGAATTGTGGCGCCGCCATCGCGGGGGGCTCGCCAGTGCAAGAGGTGCCGCAGTGCCTCCTGAACCGGCTCAAAACGACCGATAGCATCCATTGTGCAGAGCTGTTGCGCGACAGCCGCCACGGCCACCAAGGACCTGAAAATGGCATCGGGTTTTAAGCCACATACTTGGGGCGCCCGCCCGACCGCGAGTGCAAACCTCTGCTACGTGGCCGGACAGACCGAAGTTGCCCGCAGCCGCACGCCAGACCGCGAGCGCCGGGTCCCCCATCGCGCACCGTGTCGCCTGCAATGGTGGGACAGCGATTCGAAGCGGACCGCAAGCTGCGTCGGCGAGACGACCAATCTGTCCGAGCGCGGTCTCGCGGTGCGCGTCCGCCATTTCCTGTTGACCGGGACGCGCGTCGAAATTCTGCTGGCAAACCTGGCTGGCGACCCGAGGCGGATCAGCGGCGTCGTGGTTCGCTGCCAGCGAATCCTCGCGGACACTTTCGAACTTGGCATCCGGTTCGTGGATTAATAACCCGGTCAAAATCTCGCGCCGCGTTAAATTAATCGCTGGTCCGGTTCTCTCGCGCATCAGTTGATCCGCGATCACTCGCTCTCGCGAAACGGAAGATTTCGCCGGTAAAGAGCCAACTGCTCCTCGATCCACCGCGCTTCGTGTACGCGGCCGGCCTGACGGGCCATTTGCAGAACCTGCTCCGCGGTCGTTACGGCCTCGTCGAAGCGCCCGCACTCGGCGTAAGCTGCCGCCAGAGCTTGCAGCAGGGTCGGGTTTGGGCCAGCGGCTTCAATTGCCTGCTGCACGATCTGCAGGGCGCGCGGCCCGTCGCGCAGCGTCACGTCCGGGGAGGTGGCCAGTTGCCACGCCAGCGGTCCCGCCACCGAGACGTTGTGGGGCTCGTGGTGCCAAGCTTCCGCCAAAACCGCCAAAGCCTCGCGCGCGTGTCCGCCAAGCTGCAAGGCGTGCGCTAGGCTGCGCAGGGCCGCAACGTTTGCCGGCTCTCGCGCTAGGAGCTGCCGGTAGCGCGAAGCGGCCTCGTCATAGTGACGCAGCTCAAGCAGCGCGCCGCCGACGCTCAACAAGGCCGCCGTATCGTTCGGGTTGTGCCGCAGCGCTTGCTCGAATTGCGTTATCGCGGCGGCATAGTCACGACGCGCCGCGAGAATACGCCCCAGCCGGTGGTGCAGGTCGGCAAGGTATTCAGGCCGGCCGGCAGTGCGCCCCAGAAGTTCTAGCGCCTGGCGGTACGCATCCGCCGCCTCCTCAGGGCGCCCCACGTTCTCGAGGCACGTACCCAGGTAATAGAAATTGTCCGGGTCGTTTCCGGATAGCTGCGCCGCCTGCGAAAGTTGTTCGCACGCCTCCTCTGTCAGGCCCATTTCGATGAAGCACGCCCCAAGCGAGCGCGGCACGCTCCAGTCGTCCGGCTGAAGCTCGGCCGCCCGCTGCAGGTGTCGGATGGCCTGCTCGTGCAGCGCCGCATCTTCCTTGGCCGCCTTGGCATAGAACTGCCCGAGCTGAAGATGTGCCGCACTTTCCTCCTCGTGCTCAAACGTGGAGCGATTGGGCGGGTTCGTGCCGATGAAACCCGCGGCAAGCGCGCCAAGCCCGGCATAGACCGCCAGCGGCTTGAAGCGCCGCGCTGCCAAAAGCTGCACGCCCCGCACCAGGCCCACAGCCGCCAGTAGGATCAAAACCGGGATAACCGGCAGACGAAAACGCGCCGGACAAAAGAACAAGACGATGCCGGCCGCATAGCTCGGCAAAAACAGCAGGGGCAGCAGCCAGGCGCGCCAGTTCTTGCCGAGCAGCGTCAGGCCGGCGATACCCAGCACGCCGACCAGCGGGAACCCAATCCAAAAAAACCGTGCGACTGGCGCGAGGCCGGCAAAGTACTCGATCGGGTGATCGTTCGGGAGTTCCAGGGGACTAAAGAACAAGCGCCATTTGCGCCACATCAAGCGCACCCAGTCTGCCGGATTGGAACGAATCCACGTCGTGGCGCGCTCAAACCAGAAATCGGAAACCTCCGCGTGCGTGAGCTTGCGGCCGGCCTTGGCCTCCGGCAGCGCTTGCGTTCCTTCAAAGCGGCCCGACCAGAAGTAGCCGATTTCCGGAACAATGGCGGAGCGGCCGTCGGAGCGCGGATTGTTTCCTATGTAGAAGTTGATGCCACCGCTGGAGGCTATGCCGACCCATTCGCCGCCCACCACCCGGTTTCTTACGGTCACTGCCGAAACGGGCAGGGCGGCGGCCGCCAGCAACAGTGTGGCCCACAACCAGCGGCGCGGCGTACGCCGGCTCCGATTTTGCGGCCATAGCCAAAGTGCGATCAGCAATGCCGGCGCGATGATCAGAATATTGGCCCGGGTGATCGCGGACAGCCCCCAAGCCAACCCCGCCGCCAGAAATAGCGGCCAGGAGCCCTTTTGCGCGCCGCGCACGAAGAGCAGCATCATCAGGACGTCAAGCAATACTTCCAGGCTGGCCGTTTGGAGCTGGTTATCAAAAAAGATCATGGGCCAGTAGAGCGCCGCGATGAGTCCGGCGAGCAGCCCGACTGCTGGTCCCGCCAATGCCAGGGCCAGCCGCGCGATCAGGTAGCAGCTAAACGTGCCCAGCAGACACCCCAGCAAGCGCGCCGCCAGCGGATTGGGGCCGACAATCGCGTACAGCGCCCCGAGCAGGTAGTAGTAGAGCGGCGCGCGAAAGCACGGCGCGGCCCCCACGCCCTGGCCGGTGGCGACCGCCTGGGCCAGCTCATGATGAGTTTGTTCGTCCAGGGTCGGGTGGCTGAAGAACGGGTTGTTCGCTGATTGACCCCACCAAAACGCCAGCCGTAGCCCGAACGCCGCCAGCACGATGAGCGCCAGCGCCCAGGTGTGGGCACGTTTCCAGCTCTCAGACGGCACTGCCGCGTCCGGCGAAGAACTCGGCCGGGCCCGTCGCGCGCTGACCATTCGATTCTCCTGCGGCTCGTTCAAAGGCTAGTGGTAATAACACGGGCGGGCCGCCCATGCCACATCCTCTGCCCAGGCCACAGTTCTGAGGCGGGCTTCGGCTGTGCCGCCTAATGGGGCTACTTCGCCAGCCTGGCTTCGATCCAGTCGCACAGCGGATCCAGCCCCTCGCCGCGCAGCGAACTGACGCCCCAGATCGGACGGCTATTATCGATCGCGTCGCGGAGTTGGCGGATGGTCGTATCCGCTCCCGGCAAGTCGGCCTTGTTTACTACGAACCCAGTGGCGATCTCGACCACGCCGGCCTTGGCGAACTGCACTGCATCGCCTGCGCCCGGCATGACCAGCAGCAGAACCTCATCTGCCAGCTTGCGGACTTCCGTGTCGTTTTGCCCGGCTCCGACCGTCTCGATCAGCACGATGGGGTAACCCGCCGCCGTCAGCAGCCGCGAAATCTCTTCACAATGCGGCCCCAGCCCGCCGCTCTGGCCGGCCGAGGACAAGCTGCGGACGAACAGCCCTTCCCGCGGTTCGGCTGACATCATTCGCAGCCGGTCGCCCAGCAGCGAGCCGCCGGTGATGGGGCTGGTCGGATCGATCGCGACGACGCCCACCTTGTGATTACGCTCGAGCAGCGCCCCGGCCAGCCGCCCGATCAGCGTGCTCTTGCCCACGCCTGCGGAGCCGGTAATACCGATGCGGACCGTTGGCGAATCAGGGGTCTGCAGACGATTAAGTCCTGCCCCGCGGCCGGCGGCGACCCAACTCATGGCGCGGGCCAGTCCGGCCGGCGTGCTTATGTCAGGCGGATTTTTCTCTGCGTCGCGCCGTGCGCGGCAGCGTCCCGCCAACTCGCGGATGGATTCGATAATGGCGTTCATCGGCGTGCCCGGATTAAACACGCCGTCGATGCCCTGTTCCCGCAGGGCCTTGCCATCCTCTTCGGGGATGATGCCGCCCACGATGAGCGGCATGTCCGGCACGCCCGCCAAACGGCACAGCCGCTGCACCTGGGGCATGATGGTCATGTGGGCCGCCGAGAGCAGGCTCACGCCCAAGACGTCCACATCCTCCTGAATCGCGGCCTGCACCGTGGAGCCGGGGCTTTGCCACAGGCCGGTATAAATGACGTCCATGCCCGCGTCGCGCAAGTTGCGCACGATCAATTTGGCCCCACGGTCGTGCCCGTCGAGGCCAATCTTCGAAATCAGTACGCGAATCGGCCGATCCATTGCTTCTCCAATGTTAGAGGCCGCGCGCCAAGACTCTGGGTTGACCCAAAATGACATAACCCGGCGGCCGCGTCAAAACCCGTACTGTATCAGGCGCAACGTGGATGACAACCTGGCCGGCTGCGGGTGCCAGGCCCAAGGGGGCGGCATCCAGAAGAACGCGGGGCGTTGTTCTCGGACGGTCGAGATCACAATTCGTAGAAAAACACTGGCGTGAACCCGAGCCGCTGCGCTGGGCAACTGCGGCGCGTACGCCGGGCTCGGATGAGCTTGCGTGGCGCAGGGGCGGACGGGGGGCGGATCGGGGTTGACGACCATCTGCCGGCCGACCGACAGGCGCGCTTCAGGCCGCCCGAAAAGAATGCCGATGCGCGATAAGGCACGCAACGCACTCCGGGCTGGCCGCGGTTCTCGGCAGCGCCGCGACGGTTGCACGGCAGCGCTGCGTACCGGGCTGGCGACAGACCTGCCTGCCCGCCCCTGCAGGAGGCCGCTATGAAAAGAATCTTGGCTTACAACGTCCCATGGGTGATTCTTCTGTGCGCCTGCAACTCGACCAGTCCGCGGCTGAACGCCCCGCCGCACGGCTGTGCCGAGGCCCGCCATGATATGCAGGCCATGTACACGCACATGAGCGACAACGCGCTCCTGGCGGACATGAACCTGTCGGACGTCGATTTCATCCCGCAGCGGCCCATACTCAGCGCGCGGGGCGAAGAGCGGCTGTGCCGGATGGTCGCGTTGATGCAGGAATATGGCGGCGAAATTCGCTACACGGCTGAAGACGGCGACCGCGATCTGATCGATCGCCGCATTGAAGTGATCATTGACTTCCTGGCCGAAGCCGGCTTGCCGGCGCATGCGGTTCGAGAGGGTTTGCCGGGGGGGCGCGGCATGGAGGCGCGCGAAGCGATGCTGATCAAGGCGACGCAAGGGACGTATACGCCCGAGCAGTCCGGCGGGCTGGAAATTTCGGGGCCGGCGCAGTACGGAAAGTAAAAGGAGAGCACCCTTGTTGAAGTATTTTGTGCCGCCGTCACTGGTGCTGGGGGCAGTCCTGCTGTGGTCCACCGGCTGCCAGTCAGAGCCGAAGAACGCGCTGTCGCCGAGACCGGCCGTGGAAGATTCCGGGACGCGCTTGAACGCTTCAACGTACTTTGCACACGGGCATTTGTTGGAGCGGCAGGGGAATTACGAGGGGGCGGTCGACCAATACCAGCGCGCGCTGGCCCTGGCGCCGCAGATGACGTCAGCCCGCAACCGCCTGGGTATCACGCTGAACAAACTGGGGCGGCACGCGGAAGCGACCTCGCAATTCCGGCTTGCGGTTCAGCAGAACCCGACGGATGGGTATCTGCAAAACAACCTGGGTTTCAGCCTGTACCTTGAGGGCCGGTATACCGAAGCCCTGGCGGCTCTGGCGGCTGCCCTTGAACTGCAGCCTGACTACGCACGTGCCCACATGAACAAGGGCATAGTGCTGGCTAAGACCGGCGACTACGCCAGCGCGCTGACCGAGTTTACGCTGGCCGCCGGGGAAGCCGAGGCACACTACAATTTGGCCGTAATTCAAGCGGAAGCGGAGGACTACGCGGCCGCGGCGCGCTCACTCGAAAGTGCGCTTAATGTCAACCCGAGCTTCGAGGCGGCCCGGCAGCAGCTTCACGTCGTCGCACGGCTGGCGGCGCGGGCGGAGAGCGCGATGGCGGCGGCCCCAGTTGCCGAGAGCGCGCTGGCGGAGGTCCCGGCCACAGAAATTCCGGAGGCTCAATCTCCAGCCGCAGAGACTCCCGTGGCGGAGCTTCCGGCGACAGTAGACACAAGCGTGCCGGCCGGCGGAGCACCTGCCCAGGATTTAGCGGCCGACGCGATCACGCCGGTCCGCCCAGACGCTGCTACAGCCGACAGTGAGGCGAAGTGGGCCGAGAGTTGGCCGCTCGAGACAGCCGAGCAAGCCGGCGGCGAGCTGCACAAGGACCGTGCGGCGCGCAAAGCTCGAGACGGGCAACCGATCGTGTCCGCGGTCCGCGTTCAGGCAGTCCGGCGCCCCGCGACGCAGTAAGGTCAGTTTCCCGCAAAGGCGCTGATAAGAGCCTGGCCGGTCTTGTGCAGCGTCTCACCGGCCACAATGCCGGCGCAGATGGCGACCAGGAAACGCTTGGTCCAACTTGGCGTCGCGATGGATAACATCAGCGCCGCCAGCCCACCTACGAACAGCGCTATCGAATAGCCGGCCGGAATCATGAATGCCAGGCCAATGCTGGCAGCGCTGGGGACGAAGCGCGCCGCCCGCCGCGGTAGTCCCTTCTCGAGTACCGACAGGATCAGTCCGGCCCCGGCCGCGATAATCATCGCCAAGCCGGTGCCCGGCGGGATCAGGCTGAATCCATGTTGGAACAGTTCTGCCACGGCTTTCAGCGGCGCGACTGCCGGCAAGTTCCAGCCCTGCCCGAAGTTCTCCCGTGGCATAAATATAAGGTAGACGGCGGAGCCGGCCAGCGCTCCCGCCAGAACGCCGCAAATTTGAGCCAGCGTCTGCAGTCGCGCCGGAGTACCCACCAAGTGCCCGCATTTAAGATCGTCCATCAGGTCGGCCGATTGGCTGGCCGCCCCGGCCGCGACGTTTGAAGCCATCAGGTTCGCCACCGCGTTGTGCGGGGCCATCGCTCCAACAGTCAACTGCGCTACCTTGCCCATTTGGCCCACCGGCGTGTAGCCGGCCTCCCCCGATACCCGTGTGGCGATGATTGCCAGGACAAAAGCCAGCACTACACCGGCTACCGCCAGCCACCAGGCAATGCCGAACAAGCTGATTTGGAGCGCCACGGACGCGGCCAGCACGAAGATCAAGCCAGCCGCGGCCCACGACCAGGGCACGTCACCGGCGCCGGTGGGCGCTGCGGCGGGCGTTTGGCGGTTTCGGCTGCGGCTGCGCCATGCCGTGCGGACGGACAAGCTGAACGACGCCAGCGAGGCCACCACCATGATTGTCGCGCCTGGCCACACTAACCAACTCACCAGGTCGCTGAACGTGGTGCCTGTCAGTGTGGCATTCTCCGGCTGCGATCGCGTGTACAGCTTGGCGATGGCATCGCGCCAGTCAGCGTTGGCGCTGGCGGCAATTAACGCGTCGCGCTGCGCGGCGGACATGAGGCCGCGCCATTCCAAGCGCCCGGCCGCCGGCTCATAGCGGGCCTGTTCTGGCGCAAGCTTTTGCAGATCAACGCCGGCCGGCAGAGTCGACACTTTTTCGACGACCGTCAAGCGGATGCTGTTGTTCTTGATCAGCCGCGGGACCATGACGCCATACGCCAGAACGGCCCCGATCAGCAGTGAAGCGCCGGCCCGGAAGCCGATCAGCCCGCCGACGCCGAACCACAGCAGACTGGGCTGCACCATGAAAGTCAGCACCGTGGGCTTGATTCCCTGCACCGCCCCCGGCAGCTTGAAAGGGGCAATTTTCCAGAACGAAGCAGCGAAAGACGTGCCCGCCGCGGCGGCCGCCCCGCAAATCAGCGCGGCGAAACGTGTCAGCGCTTCGCGGCCGCGCGTGTGCATTTCGCGGAGCATTTCGGCGCAGGCCACGCCCATGGGGAACGTCAGATTGTCGTGCAATAGGAGCTGCCGGCGCAGCACGACTGCAATCGTGATGCCCACCAGGCATACCGAGAGAATCCAGGCCGACAACGTGTGCCATGGCAAATAGACGCCGGTCAGAATGGTGAGTGCGGGCACCGCGGCGACCAGTCCCGCCGAGCCAACCAGTGCCGCGGCCGAACAAGCGGTCTGGCTGATGTTGTTCTCCAGCATGCCCCAGGGGCGGATGCGCCCGCGCGTCAGCCAACTCAGGCCTGACCAGAAGGCATAGGCCAGTAGAATGGCGACGATGGCCATGTTGATGCCGATGCCGAGTTGCAAGCCGAGATAGATGTTGCAGGCCGATAGAACGGCGCCCATGAGCATCCCGGTCAACACAGCGCGCGGCGTGAACTGAACAGAGGCCAGTGCCGGCTGGGCCGGTTCCAAGGCTGTGGGGACGGAGGCGGGGACGAACCGGGAAGTTTGCATTCCGGCAGGGCCGGAGTTTTGCACGGGTGCGGAAGTCGGGTCGGAGCTATGCGGGGGCGTGGAGGCAGAGCTGGGGCTTTGCGCTCCCGTATCCGACAGTGTTTGGTGGGGCGGTGCTGTCACGGGCAGCGGACTCCGAACCAATCCCAGCCCATACGACTGCGAGCGAATAGTAGGGCGTAATGGGGTGGCGCGTCAATCGCCGGCTGGCCGTCACGCATGACGGCACAAAGCTCAACGTCTTCGACATCCATCCATTCGTGTTGGCGCCGACGGACGCCACGGCTGATTCCGAGGTTTACCCGGCGTGCGGCTTGAGGTTGGCGGATATCAATGGCGATGAGGCGGTGGATGTGTTTGATATTGATCCGTTTGTGGAGTTGACGGAGGGCTAGACGAGAACCCGGAGGCCGTCCTGAACGACCTAGTACTTCGGCTGGAATGCGTCGGCGAAGTGCTCGATCTCGGGCTCGCCTTCGTCCGGCAACACGATGCCGATTACGTCAAAGCGGCACGGGCGGTCGGTCCAGTTCCGCTGCCGCAAAAACCATTCGGCGCAGCGCCGCATCTTGCGCTGCTTGACCGCGCCTACTGACTCCTGCGGGTCGGCGAATTGACGGCTGCGGCGCGTCTTCACCTCTACGAAGACGACCGTGTCGCCGTCACGTACGATCAAGTCGATTTCACCCACCGGGGTGACGAAGCCGCGGGCGACTAGCTTAAGCCCGCGGCGTTTCAGGTAGGTTTCGGCCAGGCGTTCGCCTTTGTCGCCGTATTCGCGAGTCGAGTGCGGAGCATGGCCCAGCGTGGCTTTCTCCGGAAGGCATGCCCGCGCTTGGCGCTTGGGCATGGCACCCAACTCCTACTGGCGACGGAATAACTGACAAGACTAATAACTAACGACTAATAACTGACAACTCAACCGCCCGCGGTTGCCAGCCGCGGGATTAGGCCTCGCTGGTCGCCATTTCCGGGCTGCCGGCCTTGGCCGCGGCCTCACGCTCGCGGGCCGCTTTGGCGACTTCATCCGCCTCGCGCAAAGCGCGGGCCTTGGCCAACTGGGCCTCCAACGCCGCCTTGCGGGCTTCCGCCGAGATGCGGCGTTCGCGCAGCTTGCGTGCCCGGCCGACGCGTTCTCGTAGGTAGTACAGCTTGCAACGGCGAATCTTGCCGCGACGCACCGTCTTGATCCGTACGACCTTCGGCGAGTGCAGCGGGAAGGTGCGCTCCACGCCCTCGTTGCCCACCAGCCGCCGCACCGTGAACATCTCGTCCAGGCCGGAGCCCCTGCGCGCGATGACCACGCCTTCGAAATCCTGGAGGCGCTCCTTGTTGCCTTCGACGATCTTGATGGTCACACGCACCGTTTCCCCGATGCCGAAGTCCAACTCGTTCTCACGCCGGTATTTCTTCTCGACGGCGTCAATCAGTGGGTGTTTCATTAGGAGCGCCTCTCTTTCTAGTTATGCGCTGCGCTTGGCGATTGCGCTCGGCCCGGCTTGTGCCATCGGACACGCGCAATAATCAATGCAGTTCAAAGCCAATGTACTTTCTATCGACCGGCCCTCATTGCAGTGAGACCGGTCATCGGACCCGTTTTTATCGGGGCTGTATCGAAAATCAGTCCCGCATCTCCCTTCCAGCAGGTCCGGCCGCCGCTGCCGCGTGCGTTCTTCCGCTTGGGCCCGGCGCCAGGCGTCCACCTGGGCGTGGTTGCCGGACAGCAAAATCTCCGGCACGCTCAAGCCGCCGAAAACACGCGGCCGGGTGTATTGCGGGTAATCCAGTAAGTTGTTTTGGAACGATTCCAAACCCGCCGCTTCCTCATGTCCCAGGGCGCCAGGCAGCAGCCGGACGACGGCGTCGACGACCGCCAAGGCCGCCACTTCGCCCCCCGTCAGCACGAAGTCGCCCAGGCTGACCTCTTCGGGCTGGAGCAGCTCGATGATGCGCTCATCAAAGCCCTCGTAATGCCCGCAGATCAGCAGCAGCCGCTCGGCGGCCGCGTAACGTGCCGCGCCGGCCTGGTTAAACACACGGCCCTGCGGGGTCAGGAGAAGCCGCAGGGCCGGGCGAGGATCGAGTTTCTCGATCGCGTATACGGCGTCGATAACGGGCTGGCACATGAGCACCATGCCGGGACCGCCGCCGAACGGGCGATCGTCTACTTTCTTGTGGGCGTCGGTCGAGTAATCGCGAAGCTGGTGGGTGTGAATTTCAACGATGCCCGCTTGTTGCGCGCGCCCCAGGATGCTGGCCGAAAGATACGGCTGCATGAGTTCTGGGAATAATGTCAGGACGTCGATACGCATGACGCGACGCAACCATTGGCTGATCGGTTTTCGTTCGCAGTGCCCCTACTTCGTAATACCGTGCCGCTTGAGCAGGTTAGCGACGGTTTCGGTTGGCTGAGCGCCCTGGCTGAGCCAATGCTTGATGCGGTCCGTATCCAGCCGGACCTGCATATCGGTGTTGCGGTTGGCCGGATCGTAGTGGCCAAGCTCTTCGAGCACGCGCCCGTCGCGCTGATTGCGCGACTCCATCGCGGCCAAGCGAAACACCGAGCGATGCGAACGCCCGAATCTTTTAAGACGCAACTTGACGGCCATGTACCTCTCCGGCCATGTTTTGGCCCGGGGATAAGCGTTAGCGGGGCGGCCTGTTCGCCGGCCCTGACCGCGATTGCACCGAGCAACGCGGAGCCCCTGAGTATAATGGCTCGTAAAGGGCGTGCCAAGGGGCAAAATGGACGCTTGTGAGCCCTGAGCGCGTGAGCCCCGCCCCGGGCTTTACGCCGGCCCGGTCCGGAGGTGGATCCGCTGGTTCGGTGGGCCGCTTGCCCGGGCTTTCCGCGCCGACGTGGGCGGCCGAGCGTATGGTGGAGCTGATGCGTCCTATAATATCGGCGGCCGCGAGTGCGGGCGGGTGCCATGCCCAAGCTGTAAGCGCGGGCATGCCTTTGGGGATAAGGTAAGGCGGGCATGCCTCTGAGTAAGGCGACCGGGGGCATGCGCCCGGGCCGACAGGAGCACCGACGATGACGGCTAACGCCCCGACCTATAGGTGCGCGCGTTGCGGCGCCTGCTGCACGCATCTCTTCGTTTACGCCACTCCCGAGGACGTGCTGCGCGAGCCCCGGATTGCGGAGCGCAGCATCCGGGCTGATCGCGAGGGTAATTCGAGCCTGATGCAGACCCAGTGGTGGCTTGCTCGGGGCAGTCCGTGCCCGTTCCTTACGAACCACGGGTGCGCGATTTACCCGACGCGGCCGCACGATTGCGTAGCCTTCATGCCTGGCTCGGCGCAATGCACCGAGGCGCGCGAAACGGCCAACCTGCCGCCGCTGGAACCGTTGCCGGCGTTGGCCGAGCGAACGCTGGCGGACGAAATTTGCGCCGCCGCGCTGCAGCAGCAGGGCCGGGCTGCGGCATCGGCGCGCTGAGGGAGCAGGAAGCGGCTTGCAATTGCCAGTCTATCCGGGGACATCCGCCGTAAGTAAATGTTGTGATCATTTCGCGGACCCGAAATGTCGGGCCGAGATTGTCGCTCTCTGCAGAGTAGGCATTTCAACAGTGTGCCGCGAGTTCGCGGCATACAATATTCTCAGGTGTGTTCAAAGCCGGTAGCGTGAACGCGACGGCCGCGGTCGGTATCGAGCCGCTCGCGCTCAGAGCGTAGCTACTCTCTCGCGCACACGGACCAGGTGCGACGAGGATACACTCTACAGATGCCTTTCGCCCAGAAAACGCCGACAGGTCACGACCTCAAATACCAAGCGGAGTATGAGCCATGAAACTCGAAACGTTCTTGCAGCAACAGGGCGTGGGGTATGAGAAGCACGCCCACCCGGTGACGTACACTTCTCAGCACCTGGCGCAGGCTGAGCACGTGCCCGGGTACGCCGTCGCCAAGCCCGTAATTGTGCGGTGCAACTCGCACTTCGCCATGTGCGTCCTGCCGGCGCCGAAGCATCTGGACTTGGCGCGTGCCGCGGAAGCGTTGCACGAACCCGGACTGCGTATGGCGACTGAGTCCGAAATGTCCGACCTATTTCCGGATTGCGAACTGGGTGCGGAGCCGCCGGTCGGGAAAATGTACGGCCTGCCAACCGTAATGGACCAGGAACTGAAGAATAACGAGTATCTCGTCATGCAGGCCGGAACGCATACCGACGCAATTCGAATGCGCCGCGAAGATTGGGAGCGAGTCTGCCAGCCGCAAGTGGCGACAATTGCGGCGGGGTGAGCTCGTTGAGAATACAGACCTAAATTGCGAACCACTACGCGCGCCGCGGCGTTCACGCAAGAGCTGGGCCGGCGGCTTTCACGTCTGCCGGCGCGGCCGTGAACTGCGCGAAATTCTCAGCGAATTTCCGGGCCAGCTCGCGGCGTTTGGCGTCGTAATCCTGAGTGTTTTTCCACGTGCTACGCGGCGTGAGAACGGCGGCGGGGGCATCCGGGCAGGCCCGCGCGAAGTCCAGGCCGAAGACTGGGTCGCGCTCGTACGGCGCATCGTCCAAATCCCCATTCAGGATGGCCGTGATTATGGCGCGGGTGACGGGTAAGGCGATTCGATGGCCTTCGCCGTACGGTCCACCCGTCCACCCCGTATTCACAAGCCAGACGTGGGATTGATGGCGCGCGATTCGCGCGCCGAGCAGGTCGGCATAACGGGTGGGCTCCAAAACTATGAATGGGGCTGCGAAACAGGCCGAAAACGTCGCCTCCGGTTCAGTTACGCCCGCCTCGGTGCCGGCAATCTTCGCCGTATAGCCGGATAGGAAATGGTACATGGCCTGGGCGTGCGTCAAGCGCGCCACAGGCGGCAGGAGGCCGAAGGCATCGCAAGTTAAGAAGATCACGTGCCGCGGGTGGCCGCCGAGGGGTGGCTCGACCGCGTTGTCGATGAATTCCAGTGGGAAGGCGGCACGCGTGTTCTCCGTGATGGAGTCGTCATCGTACCGGGGCGTGCGGGTTTCGCGGTCCAACACTACGTTTTCCAGCACGGCGCCGAAGCGGATCGCGTTGTAGATTTCCGGTTCGTATTCGCGCGACAGCCGGATGACCTTGGCGTAGCAGCCGCCCTCGAAATTGAACAGGCCGTCGTCGCTCCAGCCGTGCTCGTCGTCACCGATCAGCCGCCGCCGTGGATCTGCCGAGAGCGTGGTTTTTCCGGTGCCGGAAAGGCCGAAGAAGAGGGCGGTATCGCCCGCGTGCCCGCTATTGGCGGCGCAGTGCATCGAGAGCACGCCTTCCGCCGGCAGAACGTAATTCAGTACCGTGAATATGGACTTCTTCATTTCGCCCGCGTAGCGCGTCCCGCCAATGAGCACCAGCTTGCGGGAGAAGCTGATCACCACGAACGTTTCGGAATTTATCCGGTCGCGCTGCGGGTCAGCCAGACAGTTGGGAGCGCAGACGACCGTGAAATCGGGCTTGAAGTCGGCCGTGGCGTCCCGCGGCGGCCGAATGAAGAGCTGCCGCGCGAACAAGCTGTGCCACGCCAGCTCAGTGATCACGCGCACGTTCAACCTGTACGCCGGATCGGCCCCGGCGTGGAGGTCCTGAACAAATACGTCCTCATAGCACAGATGGTGGTAAACCTTGTCCCGTAGACTGGCGAATCCCTCGGGCGGAATTGGGATGTTTACCTTGCCCCAGTTCACCTGCGACTCGGTTTCGGGCTCTTTGACCACGAATTTATCACGCGGCGAGCGGCCGGTGCGCATGCCGGTCAATGCCACGAGCGCCCCATTGTCGGCCAGTGTGGCCTCGCGCCGCCGCAAGGCCTCGACGACCAGCGTGGCCGGCGGCGAGTTCCAGAAAGCAGTTGCCTGATGAGCGAGCCCGATGGTGTCTAAACCGTAGCGGCTCGCATGGACCTTTTCACGACTCATCGGAGTTCTCCGGGTCCACTTGACCTGATGTCAACATTACGAGGACATCACTCCTCGCTGCACATTTGGGGCGGTCATCGGCACGCCCTGGCAGACGCCACTGGCGATGCTGGATCATAGCGCCTGCCGGTCGCGTTCCGGCTAAGCGCCATGGGCTTGTTCCCGGGCGCGCTGACCAGCCATCCGCCGCTAGAATCGAATGTAATTCTTTACCAACAGGGATAGTCTTCGAATTGACAAGACTGTTGACAGCTCTTTTGCTTGGGCTCTTGCTTTTTGCGGTCGGCTGTATCCCGCTGATTCCGAGAAAGCAGTTCCTGTTGCTCGCCAATGACGTCGCGTTCGCGCCGGAATTGACGTGCGAACAGCTCAAAATTGATTTCGGTGTGCCCGATTTGCCCACGGTGAAGGACCCGGCGGAACTCGGGATCCCCTTTGAGAAAGCCTTCGTCAAAACTGCTGACGACCAGATACTGCGAGTCTGGTACATCCCCGCGCAGCCGGAGCGCGGCCTCATTCTGCTGGCCTACGGCGCGGTAGGCGAGCTGCCATGCTACTTGCTGCTGACGAAGCACCTGCACGCCGACGGCTGGTCGATGGTCATGTACGACTTCCAGGGATTCGGCGGCAGCACGGGCCGCCCATCGTTCAACACGCTGCTTACCGATCACACTGCCGTGCTCGATTGGACGCTGGCGCGGACCGGCCGCGACAAAGTGACCCTGATGGGAATCTCAGTCGGGACGCTGCCGACGGTAGCCCAAGCCGCGGCCCGGCCGGAGGCAGTCAACGCGGTCGTGCTGGACGGGCTGCTCGTTCTGCGGCTACAAGTGCGGCGGGCGTGGTTGCTCATCGGCGGGCGGGTGGAGCACTACATGAAGGTGTTCGATCCGCGGCTGCGAATCGAGGAGCAGCTTGCGCGCGTGCATCAGCCGATCTTTGCCGTGGTTTACGGGCGCGATGAGTACGCCAAACCCGCACAAATCCGGCAGATCCTGTCGCGGGCGCCGGGTGAAGTGACGATCGTTGAGTTTCCGAACCTGATGCACGCTCGTGGCCCGTACCTGGCTACGGACGAGTACTTTGCCCGGCTGCAGGCCTTTCTGGCCGGCGTGTGGGAGGGCTCCGGCGACGTGAATTCGCGCTAGAATAGTGATTGCAGCGATGTAAGCCCACGGGGTTTGGCGAGGTCAAAGAGCAAAGGTTACTCGTATGTTGCACTGTCACACACTGGGTCGCGTTCCGGCTAAACATCACACGGCACTGTATGATGAGGACGGCCGGCTGCTGATGGAGCAGATGATCACGCGCGACGGATTCAACGGCCCTTATTCCATTTTGTATTATCGAACGCCGCCGACGGACGAGTTTGAAGTGGCCACGCTGCGTTTGCCGGGCTTCTGTCCGGTGGAGTTGGTCGCAGAGCAGCCGCTGCACCGCCGGCATATCCGGACAGCGGAGTTGACGCCGGGCGGGGATTTTCTGACCGGTCGGCGCACGCTGATGGTCACGCGGCACCTGCACCTCGGCGTCGTCAAGCCGACTGAGTCGCCGCAGCGCTACTTCTCCAACGGCGATGGCGATGAGCTCTTTTTCGTCACGCAGGGCAGCGGTTATGTGGACAGCGTGTATGGAGTTCTGCCGTTTCGCGAGCATGATTACATTTTGATTCCCAAGTCAACACCCTACCGCCTGCGTCTGGCGGACGATCGCGGCACGCTACTGTTTTTTGAGGGCCGGCCGCGACTGGGAATTCCCAGTGATTACCGCAACCGTTGGGGGCAACTGACCGATTACGCGCCGTACTCACACCGCGATTTCCGGCTGCCGCAGGAACTACTCGCTGTTGAGCCGGAGCAGCGCAGCCGGCCGTTCGAGTTGGTCGTGAAGGCAAGCGACGAGCTGACAATCCACCGCTACAAACATTTTCCGCTCGATGTAGTCGGCTGGGACGGCGTGCTCTACCCGGTCGCGTTCAACATCCATGATTACCAGCCGAAGACGGGCCTGGTTCACCTGCCGCCCACGATTCACACGACTTTTTCAGGCGAAGGTTTCGTGGTGTGTTCGTTCGTGCCGCGCAAGGTTGATTACCACGAGAAGGCGATCCCCTGCCCGTACGCGCATTCGAGCGTGGATATGGACGAGGTGCTGTATTACGTGGCCGGCGACTTCACGTCTCGCAAGGGTATTCGCCCTGAGTCAATCAGCCTGCACCCGCAGGGCGTAACGCACGGGCCGCATCCGGGAACGTACGAGAAATCCATCGGCACCGAACGGACGAACGAGCTGGCAGTTATGTGCGACACGCATGAGCCGTTGCGGCTGACGACGGTGGCGGCCGGCCTCGAAGACAAGGACTATCACACGTCGTGGGTGACGCGCGCGGGCGATTCAACGTGGACTAGCAAATAGGTAGGGATCAAGGGATCGAGGGATCAAGAGGCGGAAGAATTCGCCCCGTCAGTTCGCCGAAGCCTACGCGGTAGCCGTCGCCCTGGCACCAGGCGGTCATTACCATGCGGTCCCCGTCCTCGATGAAGCTGCGCCTTTGGCCATTCGGCAGTTGGAGCGGCCGTTCTCCGCGCCAGGCTAACTCCAGGAGGCTGCCGTAGGAACCCGGGGCCGGGCCGCTGATCGTGCCGGAGGCCAGCAAGTCACCCGGGCGGAGGTTGCAGCCGGTGATAGTGTGGTGCGCCAGTTGCTGGCACATATTCCAATAGAGGTACTTGTAGTTTGAGCGGCAGATTACGTGCGGAAGCGGGCTGCCCGCGGGCTGTAGTGTTACCTCCAGGTGGATATCAAAGGCCTGCTTGCCCTCGCTGCGGAGATAAGGCAGCGGGGGCGGGTCTTGCTCTGGACCGGCGCAGCGGAACGGCTCTAGGGCATCGAGCGTGACTACCCAGGGTGAAATGGATGTGCCGAAGTTCTTCGCAAGAAACGGCCCCAGGGGGACATATTCCCATTGCTGGATATCGCGCGCGCTCCAGTCGTTCACCAGGACCAAGCCGAAGATGTGCTCGGCGGCCTGGTCGGCGGGAATCGGGCGGCCCAGTTCGTTGCCCGGCCCGACAAAAAAGCCCATCTCCAACTCGAAGTCGACCCGCCGGCTGGACCCGAATTCCGGCGCGGCCCCGGGCTCGCGTCGCGTCTGGCCGCGCGGGCGGTGCAGATCGGCGCCGCTGAGGACGATCGAGCTGGCGCGGCCGTGATAGGCGATCGGCATCCAGCGGTAGTTTGGCGGCAGCGCGTTTTCCGGGCCCCGGAACATGGTGCCCACGTTCATGGCGTGCTCGAGCGAGGAGTAAAAATCAGTGTAGTCGCCGATTTCGGCGGGCAGGCACATTTCAACGCTCGCCTGCGGCAGCAGTACGGCCCGTCGCAATTCGGGATCATCGCGCAACCTGGGCTCGTCTGCGCTCAAGAGCCGGCTGATGATCGCCCGCACCCGTCGCCAGGCGGGCCGCCCCAATGACATGAAGTAATTCAGCGACGGACGGCGAAAGAGAGGCGTCGCGCCGGGTGCGGCGGCTTCGAAGAACCCGCGCTCTTCGAGTGCTGCCAAATCCAGGACCATATCGCCGATCGCTACCCCTACGCGCGATTCTTCACCGGGTCTTTTGAAGACGCCGTACGGCAAATTCTGTATTGGAAAATGCGACTCCGGATCCGTCTCAATGAACGAACGCTGTTCACTGCGCGTCGAACGCATGATGTTTTCAGCCATTGTTAGAGGTATCCCAGTTCGCGCAATCCGTCGCGCGGTTCGTCAAAACTGCAACTTCCGAAACTGATGACATTTCGGTGACGCGCGTGGGCGATTTCGCTTACTGTGGCCTTCGCGCCGTTCCACGCAAAGAGATCATCGGAGAAAATGAACTGAGTAACGTCCTCTTCCTCGATTATCGCCACCAGCTCGTCGTACTCCAGGCCCGCCGAAGCGCCGAGGATGCCGGCCGCGAAGAGATTTAGAAAACCGTGCACGCGCGTTCCGAGCGCCGGGGCCACGCACCGCACGGGCTGATGCAGGCCGGCGGTGAACTTCAGCGGAACGTAGGCGGACAGACAGGCTCCAATGGCAGTCGCGACTTGGGAGGCCGAAGGAATGGCGGCCGGCTCGCTTCCGCCGCAGCGCAGCTTCAGGCCATTCAAGGCACGTCCGTCGGCCACGCCCTGTCCTTCGGGTGAGGCGGCGTGATGGAGTGCGGCCAGGGCGTTTGCGATGCGGGGCCAGTTGGCGGTCGCCGGCAGCTCGAAGAAGCGCGGCAGCGCCGCCGAACCTTTGGCGGCGAAGGTAGCGGAGGTCATCCTCAGCAAGTCAGCGGGCTCCAGCAAATCTCCGGCCGGAAGGCGCGCCTCAAAGCACTCTACCGCCACCGCGGGGCCGAACTCCTGCCGGAAGTCCGCCGTGGCCTTCAAATCGCTATTCAGATTGTCCAGAAAAGTCGCCGCCCTATCGCCGCCGCTACCGAGCACGGATATTCGCAGTGGCGATCCGCTGCCGACGTGTTCGGCAATGTATGGCCGCAGGTCGTGCAGCCGGCCGGCTGGGCAAATGAAGCGCGCCAGCAGCCAGGATTCCGCCTCGGACTGGTATTGCAGGTAGTTGCGGATTGAGGCGTCCAGCGGCAGTTGCGCCGGCGGAAACATGCCGGCGTAGTCGAGGATGTTGCTGAAAAACGCGTGTTGGCTGGCCAGCATCGCCTGTTCTCCACTACCGGAGTTATGGTAGTTGGGGTTTTGAGCTTCGGTTTCGAGAGCAAAGCTGGAAATACGAGTGGGTGTGGACTGCGCGTGCTCGCCGCCTGGCGGGATCGGCGGGTGGTCAGGTGATCAGGCGGCCCGTACAAAAACGCGGTTTGGGGTAGCGTCGGGGCAGGTGCTTAGACGCTCATGTACACGCGCGCTCGATCATGTGCCGATAAGTTGTGGACGCTTTGGTCCGCATTCGCGCGATGGCGGCGACAAAGCGGCGCGGCGAGTTATCGGATATAGCGGGAAATTTTTTGAGCTTTCCAAAAAAAAGCTTGCATGGAATTGCTCTTCAGGGTATTTTAATTGTTGAAGGCCCGCGGCGCTGCGGGCAGGAAAGGCAGACAAGTCTACATAGGAGGTCGAAGCATGAGTTTGCGGCATGTGTTTGTAATTGCTTCGCTGCTGTGCGCGGCAAGCTTGGCGTCGGCGGACGTCGTTCCAATTCCGGAGTTCACCGGCTATTCCACAGAAGGTTTTGAGGACGGGCTTACACCCGGCGGGCATCCGTCCCCGGTCGAAATCTTCGGTGGCCGATGCTCGATGGACGATTCCTTTTCGCACACGGTCGTCATCACCAATTCCTGGCCAGGCTCCGGCGGCACCGTGACGCCATTTGTGGGCGACTGGATGGGTGGCACGACGACCGGCGATACCATCTTCGAGTTTGCGGACCCCGTGACCGACTTCGGAACGTATATCACGACGAACGCGGCCGTGGGAGACGGCACAATCACGTTCAGCGACGCATCCGGAGCGCTGATCGGTACGCTCCCGCTGACCGTCGAGCCGGTGACGTGGGGCTGGCAGGGGTGGCACAGCGATACGCCGATTTCCAGAATCGTGATGACGCCGAATTCCGGGTTGGGTTGGGGCCTCATTTTCGATGCGATGCAAGTCAACTGGGTCCCTGAGCCCGCCTCGCTGGGACTGCTGGCGATGGCCGCCTTGATGCTGGTGCGGAGGCGCTAGGCCAGTCGTAGGTCGCGAAGTGTAGGAAGGCGCAGGCCGGGCTTCGCCGGTTGAAGCGGGACGGCGGGCTCGGCCACGCCCACTGGTAAGGGCGGCCGGCTGAATCGAGGCCGGCTGATTCCGCCCCCTCCGGCTGAGCTGCCCCCCGACAGTCAGTGGCTCAGCCCCCATGGTCAGCCGCTCCGGGCCCGGATAACCTATAGTAGATGGAATTATCCCTGACCTTAAAGGAGCCACATAAGCGGGCCGCCCTATTCGGCCCCGGCGACGCCTATTTACGCCGCATTCGCCAGACGCTCGACGTTCAGCTCCAGGCCCGCAATAACACCGTCCGCATCGTCGGCGAGCCGACCCAAGTCGCTCGCGCGGCGGCGGTCGTCGAACGCCTGCAGGAGCTGATCCGCGGCCGCGAGTACATCGACGAACGCGCCCTCGAACAAACCCTGGCCGACGTCGCAGGCGCCCAGGAGCGCCCGTCCGGCGAGGCGCTGGCGGTATTCACGCCGCATGTCGTTATCTCCCCGCGCACCGAGGGCCAGCGCGGCTACGTCCGCGCCATGCTCGACTATGACATGGTGTTCTGCTCCGGGCCGGCCGGTACCGGCAAGACCTACCTGGCCGTCGCCGTCGCGGTAAGCCTGCTCAAGTCCGGGCATACCAACCGGATCGTTCTCGTCCGCCCGGCTGTCGAAGCCGGCGAGAAGCTCGGCTTTTTGCCCGGCGACCTGCAGCAGAAGGTGAACCCCTACCTGCGCCCGCTGTTCGACGCCATGCACGACATGATGACGTTCGACCAGCTCAAGCGGTTCATGGTAAACGACATCATCGAGGTGATTCCGCTGGCTTACATGCGCGGTCGAACGCTCAATAATGCGGTAATCATTCTCGATGAAGCCCAGAACTGCACGCCTTCGCAGATGTTGATGTTCCTAACCCGCCTTGGGCACCACAGCAAGATGATCGTGACCGGTGACGACAGCCAGATCGACCTGGAGCCCGGGCAGGCCTCCGGACTGGTGGACGCGGTTAGCCGGCTGCGCGGCGTGGAGGGGATCGCTATTCTTCGCCTGACGGAAGTCGATATAATTCGCCATAAGCTGGTGCAGGCCGTCGTGACGCGTTACGCTGATGAGCCGCTGACTGCCGGGCGTCCGACACGGTCTGATAATCGCCGCCGTACTCTCCCCCCGACGGAGCCGGCCCCGGACAGCGGCTTACCGAGTTCAAGCCCGGCTGGCGAACAGACGAAGCAGTAGCCCGCACTGATTTGGTTACGTCTTATGTGGCCGTTTGGCAGAACATCCGCCCGCCGCCGAGAAATCCGCCGTTCCAAGGCCGAGCGCGGCTGGAGTTGGTATCGTCGCCTGCCGGCGCAGGTTAGCCTGGCGCCGATCGGCCTGGCGGTGGGGTTAGCGATTTTGGCGGCTTACCTGGTGAACGCCGGCGGCCCGGTGTTCCGGATACGCGAGGGGCAAACAGTCTCACGTGCGCTGGCGGCGCGGGTTGAATTCAGGCTGGAGGACGCCACCCGTACCATCGAGATGCGCGGGCGGGCGCGCGACAACAGCCCGAATTACTACGAGCTGGACGTGTCCTTGCTCAAGGACATCGCCGGCCGCCTGACGAACGCCCTGCAGCTCGCGAAGGTGCACGCCGACGACCCGGCTCGCTTACAAGAAGAAGCCCGCCGCACCCGCATCATTCTGGACGAGGCGGGCCGCGACGAGTTATTGCGAATCGCCAAAGTGGCCGATGCCGGCGAACAACAGCGCGAAGTAGCACGCTTCCAGAGCGCCGTCGAACGAGCCGTTTCCAGCCTCAAGAGCCAGACCCCGCTCCTGGTCGAGGCTGCCGAGGCCGCCGCTCGGCGAACTGCGGACCGGGCCAAGCTGATCGAACCGCCCGAGGCCGGCAAAGCCGCCGTGGAACGCGAACTACCGGTTTCGAAGCTCATCACGACCGCCCAGCCGGATGCGGTCGACGTGGTGGCTGCGGCCGCTTCGCAGGCGTTCGCCGCCCCGCTACAGGCGTCGATGAAGAACTCGATTGCCGGAATGCTGCGGCGCGAACCCGACGCTGCCGCGCCAGGAGCGGCCGGCGCAGATAGCCCGGTGCGGGCCATCTACCGCTACGCGGCTGATCTGACCAGTCGCGCCGCGCAGGAGGCCTGGGCCGCGGTCCCCAACCAGCACGAGGTTTACGCGCGCGAGCAACTGCTGACAGATGCCGGACAGATTTCCAAGAAAGAGCACGAGTTGCTCAAGGCCGAACACGAGGAATACCGCAAATGGCTGCGGCGTGAGCTGCCCGCGGAAGAGGAATTGGCGGCGCTGCAGCGCCACCAGCCGGACGCCTATCAGCGCTTAATCGAGGAACACCAGGAGATAACCGCAGCCCGGGCTTCCGAGCGCCTGGCTGTATATGGTTATGGAGTTCTGGCCCTCCTAATTCCGCTCGGTCTGACGTACTACCTGCGCCGCCCAGGGCGCAAGCTGCGCGATGATCCGGCCCGGCAACTGACGACGACGGTAGTGATGTTGGCGGTACTAGCCATTGCGCGGGCTGTCTTCG
>ENA-UOUL01000172-UOUL01000172.1-bioreactor-metagenome-genome-assembly--contig:-NODE-172-length-109330-cov-45.569696_pt1 | contig 109330 bp, 104 predicted proteins | sample MGYA00249838_ERZ747220 | MGnify/ENA primary metagenome ERZ747220 (study PRJEB28778, sample SAMN05720191) | bioreactor metagenome | isolation source: Anaerobic biogas reactor | place... | reverse complement strand
GATCTCTCCTTTGTCACCCAGGTTTTCCTAAAAGCCAGGGGAATTATCTATTTAAACGATTATTTTTCTTATTACTATCGTATACGGGATTCAGAGCAAGATAAATCCACCATACGTATTAGGAATAAAAAGTACCTTCAGGCCATGATTTCTGGGTACAACCACACTTATCATGTCCTTAAACGACTGCGAAAGGAAAAATATTTCCCCATGATATTTGAAGGTCACCTTAAATACTGGATGAACAGTTTCCTATACAGTGATGCCAAGTCAGAGGACAAGAAAGAACTGCTCTATGAGGTATCATCTCTTTTTAAAATAACAAACAAATATAATGTGGAATTAAATGAATACTCTGCCTTAGCTAACAGTATAAGTCATGGACAATTTAATACCGCCCTACAAATATCAGATCTAATGTTGTACTTTAAAAAACAGGAAGCAGAGTTGCAGAGTTATCATCATAACATTGAAGAGAACCTAAGGAAACAATTAGAACTAAGCAGATTGCAAGTAGCCGACCTTCAAACCATCAGTGGGTATGGTAGATATAAAAACAAGAACCTAGTCAGCCTTTTTAAGAAAAGATTTAAAGGTTAAATAGCACTACAGTAAACTTAATTTAAAAAAGATATGAAGGCAATAAATTGTTTTTCGATACTGTGACTGAACACCGTTTCCTGGTAAACTTTTCAAAGTACAGGTACCTCTTAAGCGAGTTAGTGAAAAGAGATATCAAGATAAAGTATCGAAGGTCTGTATTGGGAATATTCTGGAGTTTTCTTAATCCACTCCTGACCATGATTATTTTAACCATCATTTTCTCAACTATTTTCTCAATGAAGATTGAAAACTTCCCGGTGTACATGTTAACCGGAATGCTGGTGTTCACCTTCTTTTCAGCAGGTAGTAAAGGGGCGATGATGTCCATCCGGCAGAATGCAGCCATTATAAAGAAGGTTTATGTTCCTAAGTACATGTACTCTTTGGGGGTTGTATTATCAAATTTTGTGACCTTCCTGCTTTCGTTGATCGTTTTGTTCCTGGTGATGATCGGAACCCAAGCCCCCTTCACTTGGTACATCTTAATGGCGATTTTACCGATTTTCTTCCTGGTGATGATAACCATAGGTGCAGGCTTGTTCCTGGCCACCGTTACCGTGTTCTTCAGGGATATTGAACACCTTTACGGCGTGTTCCTGACCATGCTGATGTATGGTAGTGCCATCTTTTACCCCATATCCATAATACCTGAATCCATTCGGTGGTTATTTGAACTGAACCCTATCTATGCTATAATCACTATGTGCAGATTCTGCTTCACATACGGCCAGATGTATGAACTTAAGACCTTTTTATTCGCAGGTGCTTCTTCCCTTATCCTGCTGGTTTTAGGGATTTACTTCTTCTACAAGTACCAGGACAAATTCATATTGTACATTTAGTTTCATGGTAATGGTGATAATTTGGGAGATCCAGTGGTTAGAGTCCAAGATGTGGGAATGATGTTCAACCTCAGCCAGGAGAAGGTGGACAACCTCAAAGAGTACGTTATCAAACTCCTGAAACGACAGTTACTATTCCAGGAATTCTGGGCCCTCCGAGACATCTCCTTTGAAGTGGAAAGGGGAGACCGCCTGGGAATCGTGGGTTTGAATGGAGCAGGAAAGAGTACTCTTTTAAAGATCATCTCCGGTGTTATGAAACCCACCGAAGGGAATGTGGATATACACGGCCGGGTAGTGCCTTTGTTAGAGCTGGGAGCAGGATTCGACCACAACTACACTGGTAGAGAAAATATCTACCTCAACGGAGCTATACTGGGCTACTCCAAGGAGTTCATCGAGGAGAAGTTCCATGAGATTGTGGAGTTCTCGGAGATCGGCCAGTTCATAGACGTGCCCCTTAAGAATTACTCCTCGGGGATGAAGGCCCGGTTGGGATTCAGCATCGCCACAGTGGTGGAGCCGGAGATCCTCATCCTAGACGAGGTACTCTCGGTGGGGGATGCCAAGTTCAAACAGAAGAGTGAGGAACGGATCTTGCAACTTTTTGATAAGGGCATAACCGTCCTATTTGTATCCCATTCCACAGAACAGGTCCAGCGTCTTTGTAACAAGGCCATCTGGCTGGAACATGGGAAGATCATCATGCAGGGCAGTGCCGATGAGGTGTGCACCAAATACGCCGAGTCCTGATACCATGAAAAACGCTAAGTACCGTTTATTTGCCTTTTTCTTTAACCTGTACCGGATTTTCTTCAAACCAGACCACCATAAGGTCAGCTTCATCATGGTGCACCAGAGCCATTTCCAGGGAAACCTCAGGTACATATGGGAGGAACTGCAAGAAAGGGACCACTTCCAATGCACCCTCATCTTTAAGGATGAGTACCGGAGCGGAACCATTAAATCACTGTTAAACCTGTTCCTGGTTAAAACCCGCCAACTGGCCACCTCCCAGTATGTCTTTTTAAATGATAACTTCCTGCCCCTGGCCTTCATGAACTTCCACCCTGAAGCAGAAGTAGTCCAGTTGTGGCACGCTGCCGGTGCCTTTAAGAAATTCGGTTTATCCGCCCCCACCGACCCCAACCTGGTGGAGCTGGAAAAGATGATTGCTCAGCGATTAGACTACGTGGTGGTCAGTTCTCAGAAGGTGGCCCCCTACTACATGGAGGCCTTCGGGGTTGGAAAGGAGAAAATACTCCCCCTGGGCATTCCACGCACTGATTACTACTTCCAGGAACATGACCTGGATAGTTTAAGGAATAAATTTGAAAAACTTTATCCGGCATCTAAAAACAAGAAACTGGTTCTCTACGCCCCCACCTTCCGGGAGGACCCGGAATTGGATAAAAATTTGCTCAACAACCTGGACATTGACCTTTTCCAGGAAAAGCTGGGAAAAGAGTACCTCCTCGCCGTGCGATTACACCCCCAGATTAACCAGGACCAGAAACTATCTCCGGAGGTCATTGACCTCACCAGCTATCCTGATGAGAAGGAGTTACTACTTTTAACCGATATTCTGATCACGGATTACTCCTCCATCATGGTGGAGTACACACTCCTGGAGAAGCCAGTCATCTTCTACCCCTACGACTTGGAGTTCTATGAATTCTATGAACGGGGTTTCTACCAGGATTACCATGAAATGGTTCCAGGGCCCATCGCCCGCAGCAACCAGGAACTTATAGCCATAATCAAAGAGGATGGGTACGATTTTAATAGGATCCGGGAGTTTAAAGAATCTCAGTTTGATCATGCAGATGGAAAAAGTTCCCAAAGAGTGGTTGACCATTTAATTAAATAAATACCTTTTTTTATGGTTATCAACACATATTGGGTTATATTAATTTAAATACGGTACGTTAAGATGAACTATAAAATTTCAGTAATAGTCCCTGCCTACAACGAGGAAAAGTACCTGTCCCGTGCCCTGGATTCACTGCTCCAGCAGAGTTTCACAGACTACGAGGTGATCATAGTCAACGACGGATCCATCGACGGCACCCAGGAGATCATGGACCAATACAGTGAAGAACATTCCCATATTCGGGGCGTATACCAGGATAACCAGGGTGTGGCTGCTGCCCGTAACCGTGGAATTATGGAGGCACGGGGTGAGTATCTGGCCTTCCTGGATGGGGATGATGAGTTCTACCCCCATGCCCTGGAGAGGCTCCATGACACTGCCCAGAAGTTCGGGGCAGACCTGGTACTGGGACGGATGAAGATTACCAACACCTTCGAAGCCGAACTCTACACCGGCCCCATTAAGCTGTCCAACATGATCCAGGTGGACCCCCTGGATCGGGAGCTGTTATGGACGGGGTCCATGTGCAACAAGTTATTCAGAAGGAGTATCATAGCCAAAAAAAGCTTAACGGTTCCCCCTCTAAAGTACGATGAGGACAGTGCCTTCATCATTCTCTTTGCATTGAAGTGTGAGAAGATCGTTGGCTGCCCCCATAACATCGTGAAGTACCAGAAAAGACCATTCTGGGAGGGCTACTCAGTTACCCAAGCCGTTAATGAAGAATACATCAAGGACCACCTCACCGCCTACCAAATCATCGAGGAGGCCCTAGATGAGGCCTTCCATGATAAAGACCAAGAGGACTATCAGCGCTACCAGGATGAGGTGGGCCACCGGAGGATAGCCATCCTGTGCAATGAGTTCTACCGCTACTTCTGGAAGGCAGATCCTGAATCGCTGCACTTAATTAAGGATTCATTAGAGGAAGTTAAGGGTAACATATCCTCCCTAGCATGGGATAAGGATGTGGAGAAGTTCCATGAACTCAGGATCAACCAATTGATTTGTGACAAAATGGTACTGGCAGAAGAGCCCCTCATAAGTATTGTCCTGGATTTTGATAAGATAACAGGGGATGATCTCTCTTTCCTACTGGGATCCATCTACTCCCAGGAGTTCCCGGCCTTCGAGGTACTGGCACCCCTTAGATTGAAAGACTTAGCTGACTTCGATTATGAGAACCTAAAATTCATCCCAGCTTTAAACAAGGAGAAAGCCCTAGAAGAGGCTAATGGTAGTCACATCATCTTCGTGGAGGACAAGATCTTCCTGGAGCCCCGCACCCTCCGCTACCTGTACAATCACCGGGAGGGGGTGGACTTCGTGGCCCTGAAGATATCCCAGGTGAAAAACAACCATGTTATCCACTACCCCCACCAGGAGCTGGCCTACTCCTACCGGCAGAGAGTGGAGGATTCTGTCCGCTCCCAGTTCAACCAGTTGGACCTATATTATTCTAACAAGCTCATCAGGGTGGATTATCTTAGAAATAATCTCCAGTTCACCGGGGACACCGCCCAGGATGTGGCCCGCCTGTACCGTGAGGCCAAGTTCCGGAAGCTAGCCGGGGAGTACCTCTTCAGCCACGACCCCCACCTAATCAACCGGTTACCACCCAGCCGGGCTAAACAACTACACATGTCTACCTACTACCTCTTAAAGACCAAGAGATTCCTGCAGAGGGCTGCTGCTGGGTCCAAGAAGATGTTAGGATCAATTTTCGACCCCCTCTACATCCACCTCCTGGAATTACTCCCCATCCGGGATCAGGTGTTTTTCTGCTCCATCCGCAGTGATCACCAATTAATCCATAATACACTGGCTGTGTACCAAGCCCTTGACGTCCCTAAGGCCTATATCACCAGGAAGAGCCCCCACCCCCGTGCTGTGCAGCTTCGGGTGTGGTACCATCTTCTAACCAGCAGGGTGATTGTCACCGACGACTACCTCAGCTACCTGCGCCTGGTTAAACTAAGAAAAGACCAGAAGGTCATCCAGATCTGGCATGCCTCAGGGGCCTATAAGAAGTTCGGCCTGGACAGCGCCACCTTATCCCATGAAGTGGAGACCAAAACTCATCAGCAGTACCATGCTGTTGTAGTCAGCTCCGAGGAGGTTCGAAGGCCCTATGCCAGTGCCTTCGGATTACCCCTAGAAAAGATTAAGGCCCTCGGAATCCCCGGCACTGATGTATTCTTCCAGGAAAACACACTGGAGGAGGACCTTTACCAGGCCTACCCTGAGTTAAGGAATAAGAAGATCATACTATACGCTCCCACTTTCCGGGAAAATGACTGGGGAGAACGGATACCCCTGGATACTGGGATCAACTGGGAAAATCTCAACAATTCTTTAGGGGAGGATGAGGTTTTCCTGATTAAAAGGCACCCGGTGATGAAGGAGAAGCTCTGCAAAGGGATTTATGATAAGATCGTAGACTTGACAAGCGCCCCTCTGTATTCCCTGATGATGGCTTCCAGTGTACTCATCACTGATTATTCCTCGGTGATCTTCGAGTACAGCCTACTGGGTAAGCCCATCATCTTCTACTGTCCAGACCTGTACAGCTATGAACGGGACTTTTACCTTGATTACCCCGAGGATCTCCCGGGGGTCCTGGTGGAAAGCTCTGATGAACTACTACAGGCCATTGTATCTGTGGAGCAGATCCAGGATGATGTGCTGGAGGAATTCAAAAGAAAGCAGATGGGTGCTTGTGATGGTAATTCCACTAAACGGGTGGTAGCCCTGATAAAAAGCTATTTATCGTAGCTATCTAAATCTAATATGTAAGGATAATAGAAAAGAGGGTGTTTATTCATGATATTTGCAGCTATCTTGGCAGGTGGAACCGGTACACGCATGGGGAATGTGGAAAAACCTAAACAGTACATGTTACTGGGGGATAAACCCATCATAGTACACACCATCGAAAAATTTTTTGTGAACCAGAAATTCGAGAAGATACTGGTACTGTGCCCTAAAACCTGGATCAAACCCACCATGGACCTGGTAAACACCTACATCGGAGATAATAACCGTATAGAGGTAATTGAAGGTGGTAAGCTCCGTAACGACACCATCATGAATGCGGTGGCCTATGTGGAGGAACACTACCAGGTGGATGAGGATTTCATCCTGGTGACCCATGACTCGGTGCGGCCCTTCCTAACTCACCGCATAATAGAGGAGAACATCGAGTACGCCCAGAGATATGGGGCCTGTGACACGGTGATCCCGGCCTCGGATACTATAGTAGAGAGCGTGGATGGTGAAAGTATCAGCTCCATCCCCAACCGGGGGCAGATGTACCAGGGCCAGACCCCCCAGTCCTTCCGGATCTTGAAACTCAAAGAGTTATACCAGAGCCTAAGCATGGAGGAGAAGCTGATCTTAACTGATGCCGCTAAGATATTTGTTATCCGGGGTGAAAAGGTCCGCCTAGTGGAGGGGGAGGTTGACAACATCAAGATCACCTACCCCTACGACTTGAAGGTGGCCAACGTCATCCTCAGGGGAGAGGAAGAATGATCAACACCCTTTACCGCCTGGTTTCACCTAAACATATTGAGATTTACTACGAAGAATTGGACCTTAGTGACGAGACCGTCCTGGTGCGGCCCACCTACCTCTCCATCTGCAAGGCAGACCAGCGCTACTACCAGGGCACCAGGGAGCCGGAGATACTGGAGAAGAAGCTGCCCATGGCCCTCATCCATGAGGGGATCGGGGAGGTGGTATACGATGGCACTGGAAGTTTCACCCCTGGTGAGGTGGTGGCCATGATCCCCAACACCCCCACCGAGGTGGTGGATACAATTGGGGAGAACTATCTTCCAACCAGCAAATTCCGGTCCAGTGGATTTGATGGCTACCTCCAGGACTACGTGGCCTTCAACCCCAACCGCTTGGTGAAGATAGAGGCCGATCTTAACCCCCTGGTTGCTTCGTTCACTGAACTGGTCAGTGTCAGTGTCCACAGCATCCTGCGAATGGACCAGTTCGCCCACCAAGGGAAGGATGTTCTGGGAGTGTGGGGTGATGGTACGGTGGGGTACATAACAGCCCTGTTACTGAAGATATTCTATCCCCATGCCCGGGTGCTGGTTTTCGGCAAGAACCAGGACAAACTTAGTTACTTCACCTTCGCTGATGAGGCCTACCTGGTGTCAGAGGTGCCACCGGATGTGGTGGTGGATCAGGCCTTTGAGTGTGTAGGGGGCCAGAAGTCACAGTTGGCCATCGAACAGATCATCAGGCGCATCCAACCCGAGGGCACCATCTCCCTTTTGGGGGTGTCCGAGTACCCGGTGCCCATAAACACCAGGATGATCCTGGAGAAGGGCCTTCGGATTTATGGGAGCAGCCGCAGCTCCCGGGAGGACTTCGAGAAAAGCATCGAGATACTGGAAACCTATCCTGAAGTCACGGATTACCTGGAAAACCTGGTAGTTGCAGTTATCAGGGTCAGGACCATCAAAGATATACACCATGCCTTTGAAAGGGATTATCAGCTTAACTTTGGAAAAACGGTTTTGATCTGGGATAAGTAGTTATGAAAAGAGAGATTAAATTTGACAACTTGAGGGGCTTTGCCATGCTCCTCATCGTTTTCTGCCACTTCCTACAGCAGAACCAGTTCATTGATACCTTCGCCTACAACTTCACCTACAAGTTCATCTACCTCTTCCACTTACCCCTCCTGGTATTTGTCAGTGGCTACCTCTCCAAGGCCACCCCTGAGAGTGGAGTGAAGGCCTTCCGGAATATACTGATCCCCTACTTCATCTTCGAATCTTTATGGATGGCCTACCTCTACCTGTTGCAGGGAAGAATCCCGGTTAATCCCTTCTTCCTGCCCGAGGTTGGCCTCTGGTACCTCTTGAGCTTGTACTTCTGGAGACTGTTTCTGCCCACCGCCACCCGCATCAGGTACGTGTTCTGGTTAAGCATCCTCCTATCACTCTATGTAGGGGTTTTGAAATTCACCACCGGTTTCTTATCCATATCCCAGACGGTGTGCTTCTTTCCCATCTTCTTGTTGGGTTTCTACTTCCACCAGTACAAGGAAAGGCTGACCATCAACCCCTACCTGTCCCTGGCCATCCTGATACCCATGTTAACTGCCACCACCCTCCTCATAATGCCCTACATGACCAGTATCCTGGGGTTGAAGTTATCCTACCACTCCATGCACATGGGTAACCTGAAGGGAATCATCCTCAGGACGGTGGTCTTGGCAGTGATGATGACCAGCGTCATCCTGATCAACAACCTCATGACCAGTAAAAAGAGCTTCCTAACCCGCATCGGTCGGAACTCCCTCTCAGTCTACGTGTTGCAGTTCTATGCCATCTGGGGATTCCCAGTTCTACTGGAACAACTAGGACTGGATTACATCTTCCAGGACATTTACTTAACCACGATCTACGTGGTGGTGGGCACCATCATCACCACCTACCTATTCTCCCGGGATCGGGTCCAGGAGCTGGTGAACCTCCTGATCATGACAGTTACCCGGCTCATCATGAAGGAGGATGGCAAAAAACAGTACGAGTTATAATATTATGAGTTTTAAAGTATCGGTTATCGTCCCGGCCTACAACATGGAGGCTTATATTAGGGAGACCCTGGATTCACTGGTGGCCCAATCCCTGGAGGAGTTGGAGGTCATCATGGTCAATGATGGCAGCATTGATGGCACCCCGGGGATCATGGAAGAATACCAAGACCACCACCCCCACTTTAAATTAATTTCACAAGGAAACAAAGGCACCTCAACTGCCAAAAACAGGGGAATAAATGAAGCTCAGGGTACTTATCTGGCCTTCCTGGATGGGGATGATAAGTTCACCCCACTTGCCCTGGAGAAGATGTACCTCTGCGCCCATAAAAAGGGGGCTGAACTGGTGGTGGGCCGCAGCCAGATCTTCAGCTGCTTTGGCAAGAGCTACTTAAAGGACACGGTGGAACTAGCCCGGAAGGAAATTATAGAACCCTTCGATCCCACCCTGGTGTGGTCCTTCTCCCAGTCCAACAAGCTCTTCCTAGGGGAGAAGGTCCAGGAGATGGGCCTCCAGTTCCCGGATAAAAAGTACGCTGAGGACGGAATATTCGTCCTGGACTTTGCTCATCATAGCAATAGAATAGTTGGCTGCCCAGAGGATGTGTTACTGTACCGTAGGAGGGTGCTAGGCTATGATTACTCCGCCACCCAGACCATCACCAAAACTATGATGGAGGAGTACCTGAAGGCCTACCAGGAGATACTGCACTTATCCCGGAGGAACTTCCAGGAAAGGTATGGTGAACTGGATTCTCGTGGCCAGGACTATCTGGAGGAAATACGCTACAAGGAATGCAAACTCTTCCTGGACCAGTTCTACCGCCACTTCTGGAGGATCCCAAACCATGATTTGGAATTTTTCAAAGAGAAATTCCTTGACTTGAAAAAGGAGTTATCACCGGTTTCCAGGCAGAGACTATCCCAGGAATGTCCTGATCTGCCCATCAAGGACTTGGTGGATGATAAAGATGTCATGGCCAAGAATCCCTTCCTTTCACTGGCCATACACCCCCACTGCACACCAGAGGAGTTGGAGTTGTTGCTGGACTCTGTCTACGCCCAGGACAACCCTTACTTCGAGGTTCTGAACTTTGAAACATGGCAGAGTAGACACCAGGATAGGCACAACTTCCGAACTATAAAAGAAGAGGGTGATTGGAAAGACCAGGCCCAGAAAGATGCCAGGGGACAGTATCTATGGTTCCTGGATGATCTCTTGGTGCTGGGCCCCTCAGCCATCAGAAACTTCATCCAGTACACAAGTAACTGTGAAATGGACATGGTGGCTGCTCCACTCAGCCAGTTAAGTGAAGATGGTTATCCCTCCCAGGAGCTGGTCTTTCTTTACAGGAACACCCAAAAACCCGAACACCAATCCCTTTTCAATGTCCTGGACCTGTACCTGTCCAACAAGATACTGGGAAAAGATTATCTTCAAAGGTTCAAATTCAGTGGTAACACCTCCCGGGATGTGCACCGATTGTACCAGGAGACCAAATTCCGTAAAGTCCACCATAAAAATCTGTACAGCTTCAAAGAAGAAAAGGAACTCTTGAAAACCTTAAAAACTGGTGACCCCACACTTTCCGTCCAGATCTCCCTGGCCCTCCTCATCACTCGGATCCTCTACCAGGGGATTAGGCTGAAAAGAAAATTAAAAAAACAGTAGTTACCAAAACCATCCATGTGAATCGTATGAAAACCCCACTAATCAGCATCATAACCCCTGCTTATAACCTGGAGGGCTGCCTGGAACGTTCCTTAAACTCGGTTATCAAGCAGACCTTTCCCTCCCTGGAGTTGGTCCTGGTCAACGATGGCAGCACCGACAACACCCTCAACCTAGCCACCCAGGTCCTGGAAAATTCCGGCATAAGCCACCAGATCCTGGATCAGGCCAACATGGGGGTTAGCCAGGCCCGGAACGCCGGGATCAGAGCCGCCAGGGGTGATTACCTGTTCTTCCTGGATGGGGATGACTACCTCAAGGAGGATTGCCTGGAGAAGATGCACCAGGCCCTTATAAAGCACCGTGCCCAGACTGTGTGCGCTAACTACGTGAAGGTCACTGAGGAGGGGGAGAAACTGAGCATCCCCCAGGTGATGCTACCAGAGACCTCCACCGCTGAGTACCTGATAGTGCTGGAGCTATCCATGGCCATAACCTTCAGTTTCTGCCAGTTACTCTATCCACGCCGCCTGGTAACGAGTGAGGGTATCTCTTTCAACCCGGGTCTCTGCTACGGGGAGGACACCGACTTCGCCCTGCGGGTCCTAGCCCACCTGGATAGGGTGGCCTACCTCCCGGAGGAGCTCATCTACTACGTGCAGCGGGGTGCCTCCTCCACCCGGATGAACCTCCTGGATAGGTACGACTTCATACCTGCCCTGGATGGGCTTAAAAAGTACTACCAGAACCATGGCCTGGGAGGGGAGGTGGTGGATTTAATCGACCAGCAAAGGATACCCAAGAGTATCATGGGAAACACCAACTACCTATTGGATGCAGGCCTCTCCCTGGAAGAGGTAGTGGGGGAATTAAAAAAGCGCAAGCTCCTATCCCGTTTGAAGAATTTTAAGCCAAAGGGTCCACGGGACTACCGGTTCCTGGCCAAGACCAGATTGTTCACCACCTCACCCTGGCTCTACACCCACCTGCGCCAGGTAATATAGGATAAAGATAAGGCCCAATAAGTGAAATTTATGGATATAACCGTCATCATCCCTAACTACAATGGAAAGCAGTACCTTAAAACCTGCCTGGAATCCGTCCGGATGCAGAACCATATTAAAGAGGTTATCCTGGTGGATAACGCCTCCACCGATGGTAGTGTGGAGTGGATTAAAAATAACTACCCAGGATTCACGCTCCTGGAAAATAAACAAAACAGGGGCTTCGCCGCGGCGGTGAACCAGGGGATCAGGGCCAGCCAGACCCCATTCATCCTCCTCCTCAACACAGATGTGGAGTTGGAGCACAACTGCACCACCCATCTCCGGGAGTGTGTAAAGCAGGATGATAGGATCTTCGCTGCCTCATCACGTATGGTGCAGTACCACCACCGGGAGAGGATGGATGATGCCGGGGACGAGTACACCATCCTGGGCTGGACCAAGAGGGTGGGGTATGGTAAGCCCCTTGAAAAGTACGATGAAGCCCGGGAGGTCTTCAGTGCCTGTGGAGGAGCAGCTTTGTACCAGAAGAAGATCATAGATATGATCGGCCTCCTGGATGAGAGGTTCTTCGCCTACCTGGAGGATGTGGACCTCAGCTACCGGGCCCGTATCCATGGCTACAAAGTTGTTTACTGCCCGGAGGCTGTGGTGTACCACGTGGGCAGCGCCTCCAGTGGGGGCCGCTACAACCAGTTCAAGGTACCCTTATCAGCCCGTAACAACGTGTACCTGGCCTACAAGAACATGCCCTGGCCCCAGTTACTGGTAAACCTCGTCTTCCTTGTATTGGGCTTTTCCCTGAAGTACCTGTTCTTTTTACACCAGGGCTACGGTGAACTCTACCTGCAGGGAGTGAAGGATGGCCTTAATTCCTTAAACGATATAGAGCGGGTGAAATTCCAGGGGGAGAACTGGAAAAACTACCTCAAAATCCAGTGGATGCTTACCAGAAACACACTACTTTATCTCTTCCTGTAGCTAGCTAATCCATAAAAGATAGAAAATGAAATCTAGATCAAGATGATGGGAAAAAAGCCATGCCAGACCTATCCATAATCATAGTCAACTACCGCACCTACCAGCTAACCAGAGATACCCTGGAGTCAGTGCTGGAAGGTGACCATCCCTTCACTTACCACATCTACCTGGTGGACAACCACTCCATGGATGGCAGCCTGGAGAAGCTAAAACAGGACTATTCAAGCCATGAACACATCACCTTCCTGGAAAGCGAAGCCAATCTGGGCTTTGCCCATGCCAACAACCTGGCCCTGAAAATTGCTGACTCCAGTTACGTGCTGCTTTTAAACTCCGACACCCAGATCCTGGGGGACTGCCTGGAACAGTGCCTGGACTGCATGGACCATGACAAGGAGATCGGGATACTGGGTTGTAAGGTGATCCTGCCCGATGGCAGCCTGGACCTGGCCTGCCGGAGAAGCTTCCCCACCCCCATGGTATCATTCTACCGGATGAGTGGCCTTTCCAGATTATTCCCCCGGAGCCGTCGCTTCGGACGCTACAACCTCACCTACCTGGATGAGGATGGAAGCTACCCTGTGGACTGTGTGGTGGGAGCCTATATGATGGTCCGGTGGGAGACCATTGAGGAGGTGGGAGTTCTGGATGAGGATTTCTTCATGTACGGGGAGGATGTTGACTGGTGCTACCGGGTTAAATCCGCGGGGTGGAAGGTTTTCTACCTCGGCTCAGCCCGGATCCTCCACCATAAGGGTGGTAGTGGAGCCAGTGAAAAGCTCTTAAAGGAATTCTACCACTCCATGCAGCTTTTTTATAAGAAACACTACGAGTTAATGTATCCCTGGTATGTTAATGCCCTGACCTATGGGGGGATCAGGGGTATCTACGGGTTGAAACTTTTCTTTTTAAAAATAAGAAAGTTTTTTAAGTAGTTTGCCAATATAAAAAGTAAAAAGCCTGTCTCATACCTATCTGGAGTGCCCTTTACATGATCAAACAGTACCAGAGATTCTTTAACCTGATCCTCATCCTCATCGATGTGGCGGTTATCACCTTCTCCCTGTTCCTGGCCTGGTACATACGCTTCGAAACTGATCTGCTGGGCTTTGGCAGCAGCCAATGGGGATTTTACCATTACATGACCCCACTTGTACTGATTATACCCATGTACATCCTCTTGTACTATAATTTCAACCTCTACGATCCCCAGAGAACCAGGCAGGACATAGGATCCGAGGCCTTCCAGATCATAAAGGTCAACCTGGTGGGGGTTCTGGTACTGGCAACGGTGCTCTTTGTACTGGAGTTAACCGACTACTCCCGGTACCTGCTGGCCATGTTCGCCATCTTCAGCATCGTCTTTTCCATACTAGAACGTTTTCTCCTGCGCCAGACCTTGCATTACATCAGGAGCAGGGATTACAACATCAAGCACATCCTGGTTATTGGAGCCGGGGAACTGGCCGAGAGATTCGCCCAGAAGGTGGAGGATAACACCTACCTGGGCTACCGGATCATGGGATTTCTCGATGATAAAAATGATCCAAGATACCAGATCCTGCATTCAAAGGTGATAGGCCGGATTGAAGACCTGGAAGATGTGCTCATGACCCGGGAGGTGGACCAGGTCATCATCACCCTACCCCTGAGGCACTACGACCTTTTCGAAGAGATCGTGGATACCTGTGAGAAGCATGGTATAAAGGCACAGATCATACCCGACTACTACCGCTACTTCCCGGCCAAGCCCTACATCGACCTCATCGATGACATGCCCCTTATTAAGATCCGCTACGTGCCCCTGGACAACACCTTCCGCAATGCCATGAAGAGGATCCTGGATGTGGTCTTCGCCCTGGTGGCCCTGATGATCCTGTCACCCCTACTCTTGGTGGTGGCCATCCTGGTGAAGGTCAACTCCCCTGGTCCGGTTATCTTCAGCCAGGAAAGGGTGGGCCTCAACCGGAAGAAATTCATGATGTACAAGTTCCGCAGCATGAAGGTCCAGGATGAGGATGAGGAAAAATCCCAGTGGACCACCAAGGGAGACCCCCGCATCACCCGCTTCGGTAGCTTCATCCGCCGGACCAGCATCGATGAACTGCCCCAGCTATTCAACATCCTGAAGGGGGAGATGAGCCTCATCGGACCCCGACCAGAACGACCCCTCTTCGTGGATGAATTCCGGGACCAGATACCCAAGTACATGATCAAGCACCATGTCCGACCCGGGATGACTGGCTGGGCCCAGGTCAACGGTTACCGGGGTGATACCTCCATTAAGAGGAGGATCAAGTATGATATATATTATGTGGAGAACTGGACCCTGGGATTGGATATAAGGATCTTCTTCCGCAGCCTCTTTCACCTGGTGGATGAGAACGCCTACTGATCTCAGGTTACTCCCCTGGATGAGCCCCATTCTCTGCATCAGAAAACATGGGCCAGGAACTTTTTCAGGAACCCCCATCCAAAGGATCTTATAAGGTGCTCCCCTCTGTTTAGAATCCCTTCCACTGTCCCCCTATTTTTTTTGTGTTTTGTACAAAAAAAATTATATTAAATAAAGTCCTAGTATTACCATTACATTCTAGACAAAATATATTATCATTCTCAAGGGGGATGAACAAAAAATGTACCATAAGAAGCATCTTATATTCCTACTTCCACTACTTTTCATAAGCTTGTTTGTCTTTAGCAGTTCAAACACCTCCTATGGTGCTGAACTGCCAGACCTAACAAACACGGATATACAGGCCCCAGATAGTGTTTACGCCGGGCAAAGCATCCTCGTTAAGATTACTAATTGGAATACTGGTGCTGCAACAAGTGATGATGCAGGCTACAAGGACACCCTCTACCTATCACAGGACACTGCAATAGATGATTCAGACCAGATTTTATACACCAATAGACAGACGGCCCCACGGGAAGCAAACACCCCATTAAATCTGAGTATCCCCGTTCTGATCCCAGCAGATACTGCAGCAGGATATTATAACCTTATTTTTGTAACAGATTCATCCAAGGAACTCTCCGAGTTGGATGAAGATAACAACATACTGTCTAAGGGCATCCTCATCCAGAGGGACACCACCCCTCCCCTTATAAACTCCATTGATCCTGCCCCTGGTGCATTTAATGTAGGCTCTGCCAAGGCCATCAAAGTAAGCTTCAACGAGGACATTAAAGCAGGTAACTTATGGATCGACCTGGTAAACGGTAACGGAGCCAAGGTATCCTACACCACAGCTATATCCAGCAACACACTCACCATAACACCCATCCATCCCTTACCACAATCCCTGTACACCTTAACCCTTCACCCTGGAGCGGTAACTGACCAGTCCGGTAATCCCAACTCGTTAATAGTTAGCAGCTTCACTGTGAGTATCTACAGAATTGATATCATCCACTACGGGACTGGAGGAGATATCAGGAAGAATAAACTGGTGTACAAAAATCTCCCCAAAACTACACTGACCAACCAGGTCCTTGCCGCTGCAAAGAAAGGAACCCCCATGGTAACCTTTGGTGACGGCAGCGGCCCTAGGGTAATGGTTGTGGCTGGTGTCCATGGGAACGAGGTTCCAGCAGTTATAGCTGCCATGAGACTGATAAACAACCTCAGTAAAACTTCAATTAAGGGAACCATCTACGTGGTGCCCTTTGCCATACCATCTGCAACAGCTAGGAAAAGCAGATACTGGAAGGGTGCAAATCCAAACCAAGTTGCCAACAAACCAGGCACTCCCACCAACAAAATCATTACACTGGCCCGGCAGTTCAATGTCAACGCCCTGGGAGACTTCCACTCCACAAAACCGAGAGGTGTTCCAGGAAAAACCAGCATCCTCTGTACCAGGTATCCCACCTACGAAAGCTACAAGATGGCCTTGTCCATTAGTCAACAAACCAGGAACAGTTTAATTAGCCAACACCAAGCCGGAGCATCCTATCCAGGAGCAGTGGAAGATGTGTGTAACTTAGCAGGAATCCCTGCAGTTACATGTGAAGTTAAATCCAGACATAATACAGTGGCACCTGGCAGTGTAACAAGCTCCTACAACCAGATGATAGCACTCTTAAGGTATACTGCCTTACTATAAAGGCTTAACTAGAATGGGGTTACCAAAACTTTTTTTTTACATCCATATCCGTCTAGAGAGAAACCTGGATACCACCTTCACTATCCATATCACTAAGTAATGGACTGAACAAATATATTATACACATCATTGGTGGTTCGATATTCTCCAGTTGAATCTTAAGCCACTGGATGTGGGGGGTTTTTTGTATGGATTTTAAGTTCAAAACTAAGGATGATGTGACTCTGGTCCTGGGGGGTGAGGCTGGTCAGGGAATCCAGACCGTGGAGCAGATACTCCTGTGGGCCTTTAAAATGGCGGGATACAATGTCTGCGCCTCTAAGGAGTACATGTCCCGGGTGCGGGGTGGACAGAACTCCACCCAGATCAGGGTGTCCAGTAGGAGGGTTTCAGCCTACAAGGAACACACCGACCTCTTGGTGGCCCTGAGCCCCGGGGCCCTGGAGCACCTTAAGAACCGGATATATCCGGATACCGTGGTTATGGGTGATGAGAAGGACGTGGAATATCCTGCCCTGGGTTTGCCCTTTTTGAAACTGGCCCAGGAAATAGGGAGCCCCATCTATGCCAACATCATCGCCGCCGGGGCGGTGTGCAACCTGTTCCAGGTGGATGCTGATATATTCAACCAGTGCCTGACTGCCATGTTCAGCCGGAAGGGGGAGGAGATACTGCAGAAGGATATTCAGGCTGGAAGGGAGGGCTACCAGATGGCTGAGTCCTGGGGTAAAGTAGAAGTAGAAAGGGACCCCTCAGTAGCAGACCAGGTGCTCCTTAATGGTAGTGAAGCCGTGGCACTGGGCTGTATGAGTGGGGGCTGTAAATTCATAGCCTCCTACCCCATGACCCCCTCCACACCAGTGCAGGTCTACATGGCAGAGCATGGAAGAGAGGTGGGGGTGGTGTTTGAACAAGCCGAGGATGAGATCGCCGCCATAAATATGGCCCTGGGGGCTTCCTACACCGGGGCATCCAGTATGGTGGCCACCTCCGGGAGTGGCTTTGCCCTCATGACAGAGGCAGTGGGCCTGTCCGGGATGACCGAAACCCCGGTGGTGATCTACATTGGCATGCGTCCAGGACCAGCGGTGGGCCTTCCCACCCGCAGCTCCCAGGAGGACCTGGACCTGGCCCTTTACAGTGGGCCGGGAGAATTTGCACGGGCCATCTTCGCCCCGGGGAGGCTGGAAGACGCCTACCAGTTGTCCCAGCGGGCCTTCCAATTGGCGGAAGAGTATCAGATCCCGGTTTTCATACTCAGTGACCAGTACCTGGCTGACCTGCACTACAACCTCCCAGAGGAGGATCTGGTGGACCTGAAATGGGAAAGCTACCTGGTAAAGACAGAAGAAGACTACCAGCGTTACCAGTTAACCAGGAATGGTATCTCCCCCCGGGGGGTGCCTGGCTATGGAGGGGGACTGGTGGTGGTGGACGCAGATGAACACGATGAGGATGGTCACATCACCGAGGACCTGGAGTTAAGATCCAGGATGGTGGAGAAGCGCTACCACAAACTCCAGAACTTGAGGAAGGAGGCCCTGCCCCCAACCCTCTACGGCGAGGAGGACTGTGAGGTGCTACTGGTGGGGTGGGGCTCCACCTACCACCCCCTGGAGGAGGCCAGGAGGAAGCTGGACAGGGATGATCTTGGCTTTTTACACTTCCAACAGGTGTATCCCCTGCACCCTGACACAGAGAAGTACCTGGCAGGTAAAAAGACAGTGGCCTATGAGAACAACATCAAGGGCCAGTTTTCTAATCTCCTGAAACTGGAATACGGGGTGGACATCCAGGAAAGAGTTGCTAAGTACAATGGGATGCCCTTCTCGGTGGAGGAAGTGCTGCGGAGTGTAAGGGAGGTGCTATGATGAAACCAGAGCTTTATGACCAGCCAGATGCTGATGTGGCCTGGTGTCCTGGTTGCGGGAATTTCGGGATCCTAAGGGCCCTGAAACTGGCCCTATCCGACTTGGAGATTGAGCCAGAGAAATTGGTACTGGTATCCGGGATTGGGCAGGCCGGGAAACTCCCCCACTACCTGAAAAGCAACGTTTTCAATGGGCTGCATGGCCGGTCCCTATCCCCAGCAACAGGTATCAGGGCCTCCAATCCAGGACTTACGGTGGTGGATGTCAGTGGCGATGGCTGCATGTACGGGGAGGGTGGTAACCACTTCCTGCACACCATCCGCCGCAACGTGGACCTCACCAACCTGGTGCACAACAACATGGTCTACGGCTTAACCAAGGGACAGGCCAGTCCCACCAGTCAGCGGGACTTCCGCACCCCCCTGCAGGTGGAGGGAGTTTTCGAGGAGCCCTTCAACCCCTTATCCGTAGCCATAGCCCTGGGTGCCGGTTTTGTCGCCAGGGCCTTTGCCGGGGATGTTGATAAAACCCGGGAGATCATTAAACAGGCCATCCTGCATAGGGGCTACGCCCTGGTGGATATATTCCAGCCCTGCGTAACCTTCAACCGGGTTAACACCTACCAGTGGTTCCAGGAGAACAGCTACTACCTGGAGGATCATAACCCCCGGGACAGGGTGGAGGCCTTCCAGAGGGCAACTGAAACCATGCCCTATCCCCTGGGAGTGTTCTACCAGAACCCGGATAAGGCAACTTTCGAGGAGAACTTGTCCATCTACCAGGAGGATGACCGGCCCCTCTACCAGAGAAAGGTTAACCGGGAGGCTGTTCATAGGCTGATCCAGTCTAAAAAGAAGATCTGATCTTAAGGGGTAGAGTGTGGATGGCTAAAAAAAGAGTGACCTAGAGGAAAATTGTGCATGGGGCTTAAAATGAATAAGAAGAAGGAATGGGTGGATCCTACAAGTATGCCCTTTCCACGGCGTTCTGTTTCAGGAAGGCCTTCTTAGCGTAGTTGGTTTCATCCAGGAGGATGCTGATCCTTTCCACGAAGTCAGCTCCGTGCTGTATGGCCTCATCAGCTTCCTCAGAGGAGGGGAAGGCCTGGAAGTGGTACAGGTCCTGGTGGTGCAGGTTCATTATCCATTGCAGTAGTTGGGTCCATTCTTCCTCCAGAAGTCCTTCCCTGTTATATTTTTCTAGATAAAGGGCCAGGTATTCTGGTTTGTCTTCCTGGTAACCATCACGCTGTAACACAGACCGGGCGGCATGGAAGAATGCCATGTAACAGGCAATACGCGAGGAACGGTAACCTCCACTGTTACAATTTAGTCTAGCCTCCTTCAGCCATATACGGGCTTCTTTTAGGGACAGTTGACTCTTGAGTGGGGAGGGGTTGATCTTCTCTATGTAACCTTGCTGGTACAGTCTGTTTACTTCTTCCATAACAATCACCATATTGGTTAGTTTCCTTCACATTGATTACCCCCCTGTATTTTTTTAATTACCCCCAACTAGTATTAATAATTTCCTTGATTAGACATAACAATATTGCTGGTATGAAAAACAACGCCATTTGGATGTCCCTGCCAAAGAAAGCGCAGCCTCCAGTAATGATCCACATCCATATAAAAAAAAGAAGTTGGGGGCTTTGATGGAATAGATCTAGCCTGACAATCGGATTCTTAGACGCCATCCCCTAGTGGATGTGGGATGTCTTTATAAGTGGTTGACATTCCAGTGGCCCCCCCCTTACCCTGTATCCAACAATCCGGTTCTGGTGTGATTTCAAGTCTGGAAAAACCGTAAGAATGAATAGGGGGGACTTGTAAATGGCCATACATTGGGATACCTAGGAGGAGAGATGTGGGGATCCTCTGGGTAGGAAAGGATGAATCACCACCTGCATCAACTTTAAGCCTGTCAAGAACCTAATCACTCCTTCTGGGCCACCCGTAACTATACATCTGGATTTACTCTGATCCGTTGTGTGCAGTTGCCCCTTCTAGGTGGATATCGGCCTCATCTACCTTGCCCATGAGCTTTAGGATCCGGCTGAGTATGTACTGGGTGCTTCTCTTGTGCAGGGGCTGGTTGTCGTTACCACACTTGGGGGAGTAGATGCATGAGGGACAGCCATCCCGGCACTGGCAGCCGCGCACCATATCATAGGTAAGCTCCACCAGTTCCTCCATGAGCTCCACTGCCTTCTCAGCCAATCCAATACCCCCCTGGAAGGCATCGTAGATGAAAATGGTAGCCCCCCTGGTATCGGGGTGGTGTGGGGTGGACAAGCCTCCAATATCAAAGCGGTCACACAGTACCTTTAAGGGGAACATGGCAATGAGGGCGTGTTCAGTACCGTGCAAACCCCCCTCGTAGACCTCCTGTCCACTGATGTAATGGTTGATCTGGTCCTCAACATCTCCGGGGAGGGTGAACCATAATCCCTTGGTTCGGAAGTGGAGTGGGGGCAGATCCAGGGGGTGGGTGGCCACAGTTTTGCCCTGGCTGATGCGCTTGTAGCGGTGGTAGTGTTCAGTGACCTCCACCTCCCCGTAGTGCACCCTGAACTGGCCTATTTGTTTGTGATGAATCCACTCCAGAACCCGGACATCCACCTCCTTCAGGACCTGGGTATGGTAGTCCAGGTTCCTTTTACGCACCCGCACCTCCTGCTTCTGGAGGTTGAACTCCTCAACCAGGTAGGTCTCTCCCTTGTTGATGAGCACCGCTCCGTGGTGGGCTTCCAGGTAGGCATGTGGCCGGTCCAGTGTTTCCAGCAGATATCCATCATGGTAAACCTGGAACTCGTCCCGGGATATGTGGTGCAGTCCCACCTGGAAGGCAGGGCTGCCCTTCCCCTGGTATGTGAACCTGTCCTGGCTCTCCCGGACCTGGTGGCTGCGGATCAGGCGTCCCATAAAGCCTGGACTGGTCTGGAAGCAGCTCGTTATTTCCTCCCGGCTTAGGGGTAGTTCGCTCATGGCACATAGGAGGTGGTTGAAGGTGATGTGCACGTTCTCCAGGTCGATGATGGCATTCTCATGGTGCCGGTCAAAGAATACCTGGGGATTTTTCATGAAGTACTGGTCCAGGGGCCCCTCAAATGCCACCAGCACCACCAGTGAGTCGTTGTTTTTCCGCCCGGAGCGGCCGGCCTGTTGCCAGGTGGAGATCATGGTGCCGGGGTAGCCAGAGATGATCACCGCATCCAGGCTGCCGATATCGATGCCCAGTTCCAGGGCGTTGGTGGTGGTCACCCCCAATAGCGCCCCTGTTTTCAATCCATACTCGATCTTCCTCCTCTCCGGGGCCAGGTAGCCAGCCCGGTAGGCTGTGACCTGGCCTGCCAGTTCAGGGTCAGTGTCCTGGAGTTCCTGCAAACTCCAACGGGCAATGAGCTCCGCCATGCGGCGGCTGAGGGTGAAGCACAAAGTCTGCAGGCCCTGTCTGATGAAGAATAAAAATAGGTGGGTTGTTTCCTGGTGGGTGGATGCACCTGGGGTTAGATGGGGGTTGTAGAACAAGAAGTGCTTCCTACCGCGGGGGGAGCTGTCCTGGTCTATGAGTTTGAAGGACTGGCCCACCAGTTTCTGGCTGAACTCCTCTGGGTTGGCCAGGGTGGCCGAGGACAGTATGAACTGGGGGTTGCTGCCGTAGTAGTTGCAGATACGCCTTAACCTCCTGATGAGGAAGGCCACGTTGGATCCGAAGACACCCCTATACTGGTGGGCCTCGTCGATTACTACAAACTTCAACTGGGAGTAGAACCGCTCCCACTGGTGATGCCAAGCCAATATGAGGTGTAACTGGTATGGGTTGGTGATGACCACCCGGGAGTGTCGGCGTATATCCGGACGTATGTCACGTGGTGTGTCCCCATCGTAGATAGCCGGATCCAGTTCCAGGTCACAAGCCTTTTCCAGGCCACGCAGTACCCGCAGCTGGTCATTGGACAGGGCCTTTGCCGGGTAGATGTAGAGTGCGGTGGCCTGGGGATCCAGGGAGAGCTTCTCCAGTACAGGTAGGTTGAAGGCCAGGGTCTTGCCCGAGGCTGTGGGGGTGGTGATGAGGATGTTTTCACCCTCCCTCACAGATTGTATAGCCTGGGCCTGGTGCTGGTAGAGTTTGATCTTCTCCCTTCGAAGGTAGTCCTCGATGTTGGGGGGTAAGTCATCTACAGGGGTGTACTGGGCCTCCTGGGCCTCCAGTTCCTCTAGGTGTTCCACCTTATCCTGAAATCGGGGATCATTAGTTAGTCTTTCTAGAACATTTTCTACCATCAGCTTTTCCTCTAAAAAAATGTGACAACTAGTCTTTTCTGGGGAAGTTGATCATGCCGTTGGGCATGGCCACCAGTTCGCCCTGCTCCAGGTAACCCCGTAGTATGTGGTTAACCCGGTCCCGGGTGGCTTGCCGTGTGGATTTGAAGCCAAATAGGCGTGCCACTTGGGTGACCAGTTCCTCGGGGTAGGTGGCGTGCTGGGTCTCGATGACCAGTAGCACTGCCTTCTTAATTTCCTCATCACTGATCAGTTCAATGCGGGCGGGGATGTCCTCGCCCCGGCGCCGGATCCGGATCTCCCCTGTCCTGGAAAATAGGAAGTCGTCCTGGATGGTGAAAAGTCCCTTATCCAGGGCTAACTGGAGTGATGCGTCCAGGGTCTCCTTGATCCGCCGTCCGGATCGTTTCAGCCCCCAGTGGCTGCGGATCCTCTTGTAGAGTTCACTTAGATGTAGGGGGCCCTCGGTATCCACCACCCGGCGCATGGTCGGGGCCAGCTCCTGGGGCAGTTTCTCGTGGAGGGGTTTATCCTTGCTAAGCTCCAGATCCTTGCATAACTGGTAGGCGGGTATCATATCCTCCAGGCTAACCACAACCGGCGCCGGGGGTGCCTCCTCCTCCACCAGGGTTTCCTCCTCGATCAACTCCACCTCTGGCTTCTTCTTACCCTCCCGGGCTTCCTGGATAGCCATGTACAGGCGGTTTAGGCTTTCTTCCCGGTTACGGTACCAGTCTGTGGACCAGATCCTGTAGATGTTCCAGCCCAGGCCCTCCAGTATCTGCTGACGGAGGCGGTCCCTGTCCCGGGCCACCGGGGCACTGTGGTACATGGCCCCGTCACATTCAATGCCAAGGAGGTAACGGTCCGGATCCTCAGGGTCCACCACCGCCATGTCCAGGCGGTAGCCAGCGCAGCCCACCTGCTGGTGCACCTCTAGGCCCTCCTCCTCCAGGTATGATCTGATGGAGGATTCCAATGGGGAGCTGGCTTCAGTGGTATGGGAATCCAGGCTCTCCAGGTTACGGTGCTCAGCGTACTCCAGGAAGGTCTTAAGTGCCCGGAGTCCAAAGGCTGATCCTTCAGTTATGTTTTTAAGATCCCCCGAGTGGAAGTTGGCGAAAACCACGCATTTCTCCTTGGCCCGGGTGACCAGCACGTTCAACCGGCGTTCTCCACCATCCTTGTTGAGTGGTCCGAAGTTGTGGGTTAACTTTCCCTCCTCATCAAAGCCGTAGCCCACACTGACGAAGATCACATCCCTTTCATCTCCCTGGATGGTTTCCAGGTTCTTGACGAAGAATTTCTCCTCCCACTCCCCGAAGAAATGTTTATGGAATTTCTGGGCCCGGGGGTGGCGTTTGAGCTCCAACTCCAGGACCTCCAGTATGGCCTGCTGCTGGTTAACGTTGAAGGTACCGATACCCAGACTCTTCCCATCACCGTAGGTCTGGTAATGGTCGAAGGCCGCTTGCACCACGGCTTTGGCCTCCTCCAGGTTGATGGAGCTACGTCCCCGGTCGTAGGTGGCGATATCCCTGTCAAGGGGCACGTACATCAGGCCCAGTTCTGGGGAGCTGTGGGATGGTGAGGGATAAACCAGGAGGTGGTTGTTATAAAATTCCTGATTGGAAACTGCTATGAGGGACTCGTGCCGGCTCCGGTAATGCCAGCGCAGCATTTTAATGGGGAAACTCCGCTTGCAGAGGTGGAGTATGCTCTCCATATCCATGAGGGAGTCCAGTTCATAGTCCTCCTCACCCAGGGGGTGGATTATGATGTCGAAGAAGGTGGTTGGTGGTAGTTGCTTGGTGTCTCCCATCACAACCAGCTGCCGCCCCCTTAAGAGGGCTCCTAGTGCGTCTTCCGGTTTAACCTGGCTGGCCTCGTCGAAGATTACCACGTCGAAGTTCAGGTTAGGCACCCCATGGGGGTCCAGGAACTGGGCAATGCTGAGGGGACTCATCATGAAGCAGGGCTTGATGGTCTGTATCAAACCCCCTGCTGCCAGGAGCAATTTACGGATGGGCATGTGCCTCCTTTTACGGTTGAGCTCTGATAGGAGTATGCCCAACTCGGATGTGGGGGTGAGGTTAGTGTAAACATTGGGACGGGTTTCGCTGAGGTGGTGGGCGATGCGTTCCCGGTTAAGCATCAAAAGTTCCTGGTCCAGTTCCACGAACTGGCGTATCTTGTTCTGGTGCAGGTCTCCCACGAAGTTCTGCAGTGCCGGGTCTTCCAGGAAAGCCTGTCGGAGCATGCTGTCTGCATAGTCCCCCATTAGGCAGGGTAAGAGATCCTCTCCGTCCAGAAGATCCTCCTTTATAAGGGAGAGGAGGGGCTGGGCCAGGGGTGGTAATTCCCGGGTCTGGGATAAGAACTGGGACCAGGTTAAAAGCCGGGGAACTTCCTCACGGTAGAGACTTAGCTGGGACCTTATAGAAGTGAAGGGGGTGTAGTCAAAGCCCCCTGGGAACACCTGGTTGCAGTCCAGTTCCAGGTACTGGTTCACCTCCTTCCAGATCCTCAAAAGTTCCTGGTAGGAGGAGTGCACCCTCTGGATGATGTGGCTGATCCTCTCTGGATCCCGCTCCTGACTCAAGAGCTCCAGGGTGCGGGGGGATATTTTCTCCTCATCCAGTAACTGGTGGATGCGGATGATGAACTGTAGCCTTTGCTGCAGTTCCTCCAAGTCTGTGTCTTCCTGCTGCCACAGGGCACCGAATAATTGGGTGGCTTCAGGGTCCTTTTCCCTTAGCTTCTTCTTGGTCTTTTCAGAGGCCAGCACCTCATGCAAGTCCTTGATGACTTCCTCCGTATCCTCCGGTGCTTCTTCCCGGTACAGTTCATTGATCTTCTCCCGTAGCTGGAAGTAACCATCCACCCGGCTCTTAGAGGCTGCTGCATCTAGTTTTAACTTCTGGAAGTGGAGTTCATCCATGGAGATGGGTATGAATCCCTGCAGGTGCCCTGCCAGGTTGGTGACGGTGTCCAGGTCTTCCTGTAACTGGGAGATGCTGGTCTTGATCCGGGGGTGGGGTCCCTTCTCGAATTTCAACAGTGCCTCTTGGCTTAGTTCCCCTGCTAAAAGTAGTTTGCGAAAGCGTATAAGCCAATCAGCTAAGTCACAGATGAACTGGGAGTCGGTGCGCTCCCCCTGCCAGGCCTGGCCAAAGAGGGACTGGGCAGTGTCCCTGGATTGGCGGATGGATCGGCGCAGGTCCTGGAGCCTGATGAGGCCCTCCAGGTCCCGGCGGATCTCCTGGTCATCCTGGGGTGCATCTTCACTGTAGAGTTGCAGTACACTGTGCTTAACCTTCTTGTAGTCTCCGCTTAGAAACTTCAGGCGCTTGGCTGATACACTTTTGAAGCTCTCCAGCCGGTCCTTCAGGTCCAGGTCCAGCACCTCTTCCTTGAAGCGGTGGGTGAGTTTGTACTGGTTCCGGTACTCCCGCAGCTCCCGGATGATGCGTTTAGCCCCGGGAGTGGCACTGTTCCAAGCCGGATTCTCCAACAACTCCCTCTCCACTGGGGGGGCCCTGGCTATGATCCGGGCTTCCTGCAGGGCATCTTCTAACTCCTGTCTGTTCTGGGGGGGCCGGAGTCCTGTTAACTCCACCAGCTCTTGGAGGTGGAGGTGGAGCTTATCCAGGGCCCTGATCAGATCCTCCAGGGAGTTATGTATCTCCAAGCGATAGTCGTTGAAAACCGACCCCGGCACAAGGAGTAGGTTTTCATGGTAATCCTCCAGGGACTGCAGTTCCCTGCGGAGATCCATCTGCAGGGCCTCTTTTCGGAACCTGCGTGTGGTGGTCTGGAACCTCTCCAGGAGTTTAATGATCTCCCGGGCCTGGACTTCATCCCAGTCCGGGTTGTCCAGTATCTTCAGTGGTAAAGCCGGGAGATCCAGTACTTCCTGGATAACAGCCAAGTTTTCATCCAACTCCTCCCGGGTGGAGGGTGTGGCGACCCCGGTGTGTATGGACAACTCCTCCATGGCCAGTTCCATCTCCCCCAGGCTGGTGAGGGCGTCGGTTAAGAGTTTCTTGATCTCCTCCTGGTCAGAGGGGAAGATCACCCCAGGCCGGGCATATCTCCAGGGATACTCCTGCAGGGGCTTTACGAAGCGGAGCAACTGGGAAAGGTCTTTCAGGCTGGACACGGCCTTATTCCAGTCACCACGGGTGTAACTAGCCGGATCAGTGATGACCATCCTTGGCAATACCTTCTTCTTGTTCTGGAAGTGTTCTAAAGCCTCCTCCTTCATACCATACAACTGGAAAGCGGTGAAGCCCATTTCCGGCAGGGGCCTGTGGATGAGTTCCCGGTAGTGGTTCAGTTCCTGTCTGAGTATATCCAGTTCATGGAACTTATCCTCCATGGCCTGTAGGGGAGTGGGTGGCTGGTACAGGGTTCTCTGCAGCTCATTCAAGACTTCTTTCTTCTTTGATTTATGACTGTGCAGTTCCAGACAGAAATCACCCAACCCTATACTGTCCAGGCGACTTTTCACCACCTGTAAAGCGGCCATTTTCTCACTGACAAATAGCACCGTCTTACCAGAGGCCATGAGTTCAGCTATGAGGTTGACTATGGTCTGGGACTTACCAGTGCCAGGGGGACCCTCCACCACCAGGTTCTTCCCGTGCTTCACATCCTCGATTACTGCCATCTGGGATGAGTCCGCATCCAGTACAGTGTAGACATCCCTGGATTTGAGTTTGCAATCCACATCCTCCTCTAAAAAGCCGGGATCATTTTTTTGGCTTTCTGGGTTGAACATTGCCTTGATGATGGGGTTCTTGTCGAAGGATAGTTCTGGTGGCCAGTGGTCCGGGTCCAGGTCCTGGAACATGACGAACTTGGTGAAGCTGAAAAAGCCCAGGTGCACCTCCCGGTGTACTTGCCAGCCCGGTGCATTGGGGATGGAATCCTCCACCTCCTCCAGGTACTGGGTTATTCCTTCACTGCGGTGGGGCATCTCCAGGTCTGGTATGGTGATGTACTGTTCCTGTAGTTTGGCCTGGAGGGAGATGTTGGGGATGATATCCTCACCATTCCAGGAGAGCTTGTAGGCCCCCCCTACACCGCGGCGTTCCAGCTGGACTGGTATCAGGATCAGGGGTGCCCGGTGCTGGTCACCACTGGTCTCTGTCCATTCCAGAAATCCCAGGGCCAGGTAGAGTACGTTGTATCCCTGTTCCTCGAAGACGGTCCGGGCGTGTTGGTGTATCCTGAAGAGTCGTTTCTGCAATTCCCGGGCAGATAAGTCGGTTTGCATGAACAGGTCCCGTATACGTTTGTCCACCTGGCCCTCGGAGGGTGGGAGCTCCCATAGGAGGTCGGATTCCTCCTTGGTTAGGTGGAGGTCCTCCTCCAGGTCCATGACATCCAGGGATAGGGTTTTTCCCCGGGCATCGTAGACCTCCTTGAGGACGATCCGATCCTGGGATTCTTCCCCCTCATCATCCAGGGATAGCTCATCAACTAAGTCCAGGGCACTGTCCCCTGTGTCGGGTTTTATCTTTTCACTATCCAGGTGTCCCTCCTGGGAGTCCGTTTCCAGGTGTTCATCGGCTTGCTCACCAGGGGAAGGTAAGTCCTCTCCATCTGCAGGGTATAGTTCTTCCTCGTCCTCAGGGGATGATCCTCCAAGTGGATCTGATGGTTCATCCACCTCCTGACTTTCTGGTGCTGGTTCCATCACACTCCGATCCAGGGATTCGTATTCACGGGGACGGAACTGGAGATTTTTCTCATTTAAAACTAGTAGATCGTAGAGTTCTTCCGGGTTTTCATCTTCCATGGGTATAGCCCTGGTTCGGGGCCTGAAATTCAGAAGCTGATTACGCATGGTCAGATCTAGGAGGTTCTGTCTTAACTTGTCAAATTGTTTCTCTATTGCTTCCCTGGACTTGGCTATAGTACCCACCCCTTGCTTTTCAAGTGGAAAAGGGATAAAGTTAATTTTAATAATTAATTAACAGAACCATAAACTTATAGTTTTCTCTCACCTCCCATCATATTAACCCTAAACCGGGAACCTATCTAAATTTTTACCCAAAAACTTAACACCTCTCTTACTGGTACTCCAGGAGTTCAACCTCAAATTATGATCATTGTCCGGTGGTAAATTGGGGCGCTTGAAATTTTTTTATCAGATCTCCTCATAGGGAACAGTTTTTAGTCTAAACTTACCAGGAAGTTATGAACAAACGTTAGTTTTTTATAGGGGGAGTTTCATAAAAAACATTGAAATGAACAAATGTTCGTTCAAAAATTCTGGAGTTTCAATATGAACCAGGAAGATGCAGCTTCAAATCCTCATGATGAGATTAAAATATCCACTAAAGAGAAAATATTCAATGCATCAGTTGATTTATTTTCTCTAAGGGGTTTCAGTGATGTGCCAGTAAGAGAAATAGCAAAACAGGCCGGAATAAGGGAAGGTTCCATATACAATCATTATAAAAATAAGGATGCCATTTTAGATGCCATTATAGACTACTTCAAGAAAGAACTAGGGCAGGCCAACCTACCTGATGAAGAAACCGTATCTTTAATGAAGGAGGGACCAGAAGTTTTCTTTACCAGGGGTGCCCAGATATTCCTGGCTCGCATCAACACTCCCCAATTTGGGAAAATATGGAGACTGGTTTTGATGGAAAGCTATCGCAATGACAAAGTAAGGGAATTTTTTAAAAAAGATGTGTTAGAAGAACCACTGGCGGGGTGGGAAGAGGTTTTTAAACTCATGATTGAAAAGAAGATGATTAGATCCGTAAATCCCCGAACCCTGGCCTATGAATACTGGTCCTTTGTTATTTTTCTAATTTTTGATTACTCGATTCTAAACTATGAAGAAGACTTTGAATCCTACCTAGAGAGGGGTATAGACAAAATGAACCATCACACCCAACTCCTGTTAGAGGCTGTAAAGATCAAGGATAAACAGAGCACGCTTAAATTTTAATGGATATGGGGGGTGAGAAATATGGGAACAGAGATTTATTATTTTTCGGGCTCCGGCAATTCACTGGTGGTAGCCAGAGATGTATCCACCAAATTGAATGCCACTCTGACCCCCATTATGTCGGTCATCAACCAGGAAAGTATAGAGAATGAAGCAAATATCATCGGGATGGTGTTCCCCATATATGACTTCAGGCCACCGGAATTCATGGCGAGATTCATCTCTAAAATTAAAAACATCCAGTCCAAGTACATCTTCGCTCTATGCACCTATGGAATAACACCAGGCCAGTCTCTAAAACATCTTGAAAAAACAATAAAATCATTTGGAGGCCACTTATCCCTTGGATATGCAGTAGAAATGCCTCAAAATGGATTAGGATCAGGAAAAATTACAAAAAGTCAACAGGAGAAGATGATCAGTAAATGGAAAACTAGAGTGGAGGAGGTATGTGATCATATACAAAAAAAGAAAACCGAGGAAATAGAGACCAGTATCCTGTTTTTCAACATTTTACAAACTCAGAAAATAAGATTAATTCCAGTTTTCTTCATTTTCTTATACCAGGTAATGTTTAAAGGCCTAGATTCACTAGCCTTCACCTCTGATGAAGAGTGCACGGGGTGCGGGACTTGTCAACAAATCTGCTCCCAGAACAACATCGAACTAGTCAACCATAAGCCATCCTGGTCTGATCGCTGCATAAACTGTTTCGCCTGCCTCAACTGGTGCCCTAATAAAGCTATCCACCCCGGAGATGCTGATCTGAGTATTAAGAATTATCATCATCCAGAGGTGAAGATTTCAGATATGCTGAAAGAAAAAAAAATTAATACCTAATTAACTATAATTAATAACACTATAAGGGGAGGGATCAAATGAAAAACAAAATTCTGGTGGCTTATGCTTCCAAGTATGGCTCAACCCAGGAAGTGGCCGAAGCAATTGTGGCGACTTTGCGTGAAGAGGGGTTTAAGGTAGACATTCAGCCCATGAAAAAAGTGCGAAGCCTTGAAGAGTACACAATGATTGTATTGGGGGCACCACTCTACTTGGGCGCTTGGCACAAGGACGCTCGTAGATTTCTGTCACGACACAGAGAAGCCCTCATGGAGCGACAAATATCAATTTTCGCCCTCGGTCCCTTTCATGCTCCTTATGATGAGAAGGAGTGGCAGGCTTCACAGGGGATGCTTGAGAAAGACCTCGCGGAATTTCCTGGGCTAGCACCAGTTGCGGTTGAAATATTTGGCGGTAAGTTCGAACCAGCCAAGTTAGGTTTCACCGACAAATTAATTGTCAGTATGCCGGCAAGCCCCCTGCACAAGATGCCAGCAAGCGATTTACGAGATTGGACAGCAATTCGAGCCTGGGCGAATAAATTGGCAGCTCAGCTCCAACCAGATAGGTAATAAGGAATTTTATATGGAGATTCATCATGAATAAAACTAGAATTGCAGCCTCAATTCTTGGTGTATTTGCCGGAGTGGGAGGCGGAGTGTTTCATGGTATTGGAGAAATCCTTCAGGGAAATGTAGCCCCCAAAGGAATATACATTCAAGCTTATCCTGCCATGCAGGCCACAGCAGGTGAACCAGCCATAACTCTGGTTCCCAACTTCCTATACACTGGAATACTATCTATCATCATGGGCATCATAGTCATAATATGGGCGGTGGCGTTCGTGGGGAGGAAAAATGGGGGTTTGGTCCTGATCCTGCTTTCGGTAATTATGTTACTCTTGGGTGGAGGTATCGTCCCGGCCATAATTGGAGTGGTAGGTGGAATTATCGGCACGCGAATTAACAGCTAAAGATCTAATGTAACTTCAATCCCCTACTGATCACTAGGTTTCAAATAAGGGATGGAAGATATAACTTACTGGAAATTTAATCATGAATACGGAAATCTATTATTTTTCAGGAACCGGGAATTCACTCCATGCTGCCAGAGAATTAAGAAAACGAATTCCAGAAACAGAACAAATACCCATTGTAAGTCTTTTAGACAGAAATATCATAAAAACAAATGCAGATACCGTTGGTTTTATATTTCCCATCCAACTGGCCATGGCTCCTGCCCCAGTAATAGAATTTGTTAAGAAAATGGACTTGAAATCAGCAGAATATATTTTTGCAGTGGCAACGAGGGCTGGAAGCCAGCACAGGGCATTTATTGACCTGGAAAATATTTTAAAAAAGAAAGGTAAAACTTTGGATTCCTTTTTTTCACTGAACATGCCCAGTAATGATCCTAAATTTGAGGGCTGGAAACCAGCAACACAAGAAGAAATAAGAAAACTGGAATCTGATATCCAAAATAAACTTGATTCGATCCAGGAAATAATTTTAAAGAAAGAAAAAATCCATGAAGAGGATACGGAATTCATCACTCCCATGCCTGCTTTTCCAATTCTTTCCATTTTCCTTCCATTTCTTAGTAGATTTTATAACGTTGAATTTTACGCTGATTCAAAATGCATAAGATGCGGGACATGTGAAAAGGTCTGTTTATCCGGAAAAGTGAAAATGATCGATGAAAAACCGGTTTGGCAGAAGGATGTCCAGTGTTTTTTCTGCCACGCCTGTCTAAATTACTGCCCCCAACATGCTGTTCAAATCAAGTCCACAAGACTTTTAAAATCATTTACTGAAGAAAATGAAAGGTATTCTCATCCCTATGCAACAATAGATGATATTGCCGGAGAAAAGGAGTTATGAGAAGACTTAGATGACTAAATCCAATATCGAAGCTGCTGATTCTGGCTGGAAATGGATTTATATAATTATATAATTATTTTTTATTATTTACAATACGCTGAATTTAGAAATATTTTAATAAAAGGAGGTTAATAAAATGGATGTCTTTGAAGCGATAAGTCAACGAAGAAGCATAAGAAATTATAAAACCACAGCAGTTGAGGATGAGAAGCTCGAAAAAATATTAGAAGCTGCCAGAATCGCACCATCCGCCGCAAACAGGCAAGAATGGAAATTTATAGTTGTTAAAGACCAGGAAACCCGGGATAAATTGGTGGAAGCTGCTAATGGACAGAAATTCGTGGGCCAGGCACCAGCCACCATTGTGGGATGCTCCACAGAATCAGAAAGACTGATGCCCTGCGGTCAACTTGCTTACACTGTGGATCTATCCATCGCTGTTTCTTTCATGATATTAGAAGCCACCGAACTGGGACTGGGAACCTGCTGGTTGGGCGCATATGATGAAGAAGCAGTTAAAAAAGTCTTGGATATACCGGATGAAATAAGGGTGCCAGCAATGTTTACACTGGGCTATGCCGATGAAAATCCTGACCCCAGACCGAGAAAGGAGTTAAATGAAATATTGTGTTTTGAAAAGTTTAAATAGGTGTTTAATTCATTTCGTCCCCTGCGGGCAAATGTAAACCCATCATGTTCCATTCCATAAAATAAACAACGAACTGTTAGTGGCTATTATAGGACGAACCACAACCAAACGAATAGACGACAGAAAATGATTATAAAAATTCACGTTTTACATTGCGGACAGGTAAGAGTTGATAGTCTCTTCCATTTCACGAAGACACTATTATTCCATCTTCCAACACTGGCGACACCTATGAAGTTGCCCAGAAGCTTCAAGAAAGAGTCTTATTGAACCGGTTTAGCACAGAGAAGATTTAAGTATGAATAAATTTATTATCGAGTTAATTTGAAAGATATTAATAGAGCTTATAATTCTTTGATCATGAATTTACAGGAGTTCCTATGAACAAAGTATTTTTGTGGTGGTTAATAGCCGGGAGTAAAGGCGGAGAAAACCGTGCCCGTATAATACTTGAACTCAACAATAGGCCATATAATGCTAACAAACTTGCACAGAAACTTTCACTTGACTACAAAACTATAAGACACCATATAGATGTTTTAAAGGAAAATAATTTAGTAAAATCAACTGGAGAAACATATGGTGCATTATATTTTCTTTCTGATGAGATGGAAAGTGTTTATGATACCTTCTTAGAAATCTGGGAAGAATTTAAGGAAAATGAGGATAAATAATTAGTAAGCGAAGGTAAAAAAAATGTTGCTGGAAAATTTCACGGGAATGCCAATTATGTTACCTACTTTGTTGTTACTGGTTAAGTATTCGGCTTTAATAACGAGTGTGGCAAATATCTGTCTTTTAGTAGGTATGCTCTATGTGTACCTGGGAAGGTACCGTAAAGTAAAGTCCAAATTCACCACCACCTTGGTTCTATTCACTTCACTTTTTTTAATCCAAAACATTTTATTTTCAGTATATTTCATATTTAACGTTCCAGAATCGCTGCTAAACTCTGTTATTCTATTAATATTTTTAGGACTTGAATTCACAGCATTAGCGTTACTTCTGATGATAACCAGGGAATAAACCATAATATTCTTTTCATACCCAGTTTGTTATTAAGAATTTTTTATTAAAGAGTTTCCTAAAACGTTTTTTTTATTTTTATGAACAAGCCTTCTCCAAACTTTTGGATTGAATTTGGAGGGAAATCCCACAGTAATGTGAGGAAAATTTGGAATAACTACTTTTAAGAGTTTAAACAAGAATTAAGTAGTCAATGATTCATGAAAATGAAAATAGTTGATTAAAATTGTGAATTATAAAAAAAGTATCATCTGGATTTGTAATTCAGATGGGAGGTAAATTAGGATGATGAATATTAAAGAAATTAAAGGGATTAAGCTGGCACCCTTTACTAGGATGACAGCTTCGATATATGCAGTTTTGGGATTTGTTGCTGCAGTAGTGATGTTAATTGGACTCACCATCGTACAAGTTGCAGGGGTAATCCCAGAGCTAGGACACTTTAACCTGGTAACTGGAGTAGGAATACCCCTGATTGTGCTCCTTCCCATAGGGGCGTTTTTCAGCACTATAGTAATGAGTTTCTTCTCGGTGATGCTCTACAACGTATTAGTCCCCAGATTGGGTGGTGTGAAGTTAGAACTGGTGGGTAATGAAGTAGAAAATATTCCAGTGGTTCCATTTTCCCTGATCCTGTCAGCTATCGGGGCAGTATGGGCTTTTATCCTGGGATTAGTGCTGGCAGCGGTGATTTCACCCCTTTTCTCATTGATTGGTGCCATGGGCACCATGCCCGAAGCAGCCAGCATAACAGCCAATTTAACTGCATCCGGAGTGGCCATACCCACTGGGCCGGGAATTGGAGTAGCAGAGGCAATAGTCTCGCTGGTTTTAATAATCGGGCTGCCTATAATGGCATTCGTGTTTGGATTCATCTGGAACGCCTTATTTGCACTATTCTACAACTACCTGGTCAGTAGGGTAGCAAAAATACAGTTAGAATTCGGTCAAATAACTGGAAGCCTACATGAACTTAAACATATACCCGTACTACCCACCGCCCTATCAGTGGCCCTTGTCTTCACCTTGTTAGGGCTTATATCTGGTATCCTGTCCAAGAACTATGGAGAATTCATATCCAACTTCGTAGTGTACTTCATAGAAACCGCATTAATTGCGCTTCTGTACAACTACCTGGCCCCTAGAATTGGCTCCATCAAATTAAATCTGGAATAACAATATTCTGGATTTATTTTTTTTTATTTTAAACTTCAAAATGGATAGGAGTTGAAAAATGTGGATCCATATAGAAAGACCGGAGTAACGGTGGGAGTATTATTTATAAGTGCCACGGTAGCGTCCATTTTAGGCTCGGTCTTTATAGGTTCGATTCTAGAAGCTCCCAATTATCTTACAGGCATTTCTGCACATGGAAGTGGATTGATAGTAGGGGTATTGTTTTTTTTAATTGCTGCTATTTCAGCGGTTGCCACTTCCTTTATGTTATTCCCCATTCTTAGGAAGTATATTGAAAGCTTAGCCCTGGGATATGTTGTTTTGAGAACAGTCGAGAACGTTCTCTATGTTCTCAGTGCTATGAGTTTTCTGGTAATGTTAACCGTAAGCCAGAAATACGCCGCAGGAGCAGTTGATGCTTCATTTTACCCTGCATTAGGCACCTTACTCTTGGCACTACAAAGTTGGGCTATTTTATTGGGATGTTTAATCTTATTTGGGTTAGGAAGCATGGCCCTTAATTATGTGTTATACCAATCCAAACTAGTTCCACGGTGGTTATCAGCTTGGGGATTAATTGGAGCCGCATTAGCAGTGTTATATGGATTGCTTGGTATTTTTGGCGTTGGAATGGGCTTTGATTTAGGGAATGATATTCTTTTCATGCTAGCCTCCCCCTATGCATTATTGGGAGTGCCGATACATGTGCAGGAAATGGTATTTGCAGTGTGGCTTATAGTTAAAGGATTCAATCCATCTGTGATTCAGTTAAGCTTAGAAAAACATAATGCAAAGAGGAGTTGAGAATTAAATTACCATTTGGTAAAATAAATCCTGGCTGACATGATGCTGGACATTCATATTAGCTCAGTATTTTATTAATTGGGGATCTAATTGTTGGATATGGTTAATTAGATTAGAGGGATAATAATGGAGAACAATAGGTTCAAGGGTCGTGGTAAATCTCTATTAGTTTTGTACTCATACCACCACCATAATACAGAAAAAATAGCTAAAGTAATGGCAGAAGTTCTTAATGCAGAAATAAAAATGCCGGATCAAATTAATCCTGATGAACTTCAAGAGTATGACCTTGTAGGGTTTGGTTCAGGGATTTACAGTGCAAAACACGACGAATCTCTACTTGAACTAGCTGATGTAATACCGGAAGTGAATAATAAGAATGCATTCATTTTTTCAACTGCAGGAATAACCGGGAAATCTAAATCAGCAAAAGATCATTCTAAACTCAGGGAAAAGCTTGTATCCAAAGGTTATACGGTTATGGATGAATTCCAATGTAAAGGCTTTAACACCAACAGTTTCCTTAGACTGTTTGGAGGAATGAATAAAGGCCGACCAAACACCGAAGACCTTAAAAATGCAGAAGAGTTTGCTAAGAGCCTGATTTGAAAAAACATCCTATTATTCTATACCAAGCCATGAAGGTGCAAGATTTTATGTTACCAGAACTTTTAAACCAGGAAGAGATAGAGGAAAGGTCTGCTCAACTCGAGAACTGGAAGATCATAGAAAACCATCACCTGGTGGGATCGTACCAATTCGTTAACTTCGCCAGTGCCCTTGAATTCACCCGCCGGGTGGGGGAGGTGGCCGAGGACCTGCAGCACCACCCTGAAATTGATTTGGAATGGGGGCAGGTGGAGATCACCATCTTCACCCATGACAGGGATGGTCTCACTGATCTGGACTTCCAATTCGCCATCCGGGTGGAGGAAGCCTTCAACCCCCGTGAAGGAGATGAGGTGGCTAAGTTCATGAGTCTCCTGGAGGGGGGAGATCTCCTGGAGAAGAGGGAGGCCGCACGGAAGTTAGGTGCTTTGAAGGATGCCCGTGCCCTTCCCCTACTGATCAGGGCTCTTTCCAGTGATGATGCAGCTCTCCGCCGGAGGGCAGCCCGCAGCCTGGGACGTTTGAATGACAAAAGGGCGGTGGATCCACTAATCTACCTATTAGAGAATGGGGATGACCTCTTACGCCAGTACGCCCAGGACTCCCTGGTGGAACTGGACAGACTCGCAGTTCCCGGACTCCTGAAGGCCCTTGAAAGCCAGGATAGAAGGAAGAGAAAACTGGTAGTAGAGGCCCTCCTTGAAATCAGTGATGAAGAAAACCCCCAGTTAAACAGGTGAACCCCAATCAAATGGCATAGTTAGGTATTACACAAGAAATAATTTACAACTACAATGGTTGTTAGACCTTTTTTTGGTTATAAACTTACTCCCCAATCATTAGGAGCTCCCCTGTCCTCAGGACCCTTACCTTCATGCCTCCACCCCGGAGTTCCACTTGTAAGTCCTGGGGATCTGCTTGCAGGTGGTGGATGGGAACCACCAGGGAGGGCTGGATCCTTAAGGCAGCCTGGGCTGCTTCTTCTACGTTCATGGTGTAGGTGCCGCCAATGGGGAGGAATGCCACGTCAACTGGTCCCAGTCCATCCATCTCTGGGATGAGGTCTGTGTCCCCGGCGTGGTAGATAACGTGGCCTTCTATTTCAAGGAGGTACCCCACTCCTTCTCCTAGTTTGTGGAACTTGCGGGTTGAGCTGCCTTCGGGTGTGTTGTATGCTGGCACCACCTTGATCTTCACTTCATCCAGTTCCAGTTCATCACCAGGCGCCACCACCCTTACCCTGTTGCCCAGGGCTTTCTCCACCCTCCCGGGTGCCATGATCAGGGTATCAGGGCCACTTATCCTGTCCACGGTTACCTTCTTCACATGGTCCTTATGATGATGGGTTACCAAGATAATGTCAGCCTTTTCCAGGTCATCAGGTAGTCCATCCACCTCATCAGGCCAGTTGGAGTATTCCCTGGCGGTAGGATGGTCCTTAAAATATTTCTTCAAGTAGGAGGGGTCCAGGTAGATAGTTTTTTCCCTGGTTTTAATCTGCACCCAGGCAGGTGGATACCATCTTAAGGCAAGAGACATCTGTTATCACCAATCCTTAACGCTATTTTTAATGGAAATCTTCTAATTGATACCTATGATAGTTCCTAGCATAAATTTTTATTAGTCACCATAAACTAAGTGATAGTATAGGGGAGAAAAAGAAATGGATAGCTACAAGCGAAAAATGGAGCTTACTACCATTGGCACCGTGAAATCACCCTACAAAAGTCGGGGTGAAGCACCACATCAGGGCCGGAACCAGGCGGAGTTATCAGAGATCATAATCCAGCCTGAATTTGAGGAAGCCCTGGAGGGGGTGGAAGGGTATCATCAGCTCATCATCATATACTGGTTTGACCGGGCCGAGGACCCCCTAATGAAGGTGGTTCCCCATGGCCGTACCAAGAAAAGAGGCATATTTTCCACTCGGGCCCCGCCACGTCCCAATCCCATTGGCCTAACCATGGTGGATCTGATTAAACGTGAAGGCCCGGTGTTGACTGTGCGGGGGCTGGATGCCCTGGACGGATCCCCGGTGCTTGATATCAAGCCCTACCTGCCCGACCTGGACAGTGTTTGATTCTGATAGATTCTTATTTTATACTTAGACTGCGCAGACGGTTCAAAGCAGCTGCTAATTCAAAGGGGCGAAACCGTGCTAAATCCGGGGGATTTTCACGTCCCGGTGGGCTGAGAACATCCAGGCCCTTCCTTTCCAGATCAGCTTCCAGCCTTGAGAGTATCTCCCGGAGGGTGCTGTGGCCATCCATGTACTTTTGGGCATGGTACAAGGCGTAGGCCAGGGCCCGGGTCTGGCTGGGGTCCACCAACTGTTTCACCTGGGAAAGGTCGATGGTGTCACTGCCCAGGAGTATGGTGTCCTTACCCCGATTGGATATCTTCATCCTCCGGCCTCGGTAGGGATTTATACTCTCCTTCAGTGGCGTGCGGTGCCGGTAGGAGAAAGGGTACGGTACCTCTCGGCTGCGGCCAGTGGGTATTTGCTGGGCCACCTTCCGGGCTTCCAGGGTTCGGTTGTGGGGTTGGTAGCAATCCATCATGATGATGGTGTGGGCCACCTCAAAGTAATCTCCGGATCCACCCATAACCATGACTGTGGAAACTCCCTCCTGGTCATATAACTCCTGAACACGGTCCAAGTAGGGGGTTATGGGTTCTTGGTTGGATTTAACCAGGGCCTGCATTCTTTCATCTCTGATCATAAAATTGGTAGCTGAGGTGTCCTCGTCAAAGAGCAGAAGCTGAGAACCTGCCTCCAGGGCTTCCACGATGTTAGCGGCCTGGCTGGTGGAGCCCGAAGCATTCTGGGTGGAGAATTCCTTGGTGCTCTTCATGAAGGGTGGTTCATGGATGAAAGAGTTAATATCGGTTTTCTGGATGCTGCGACCATCTTCGGCACGGATTTTAACTGCAGATTCCCTGGTGACCACCAGTTCCCGGCCGTCCCCTGGGGGGTGGTTGTAGACCCCGGCTTCCACAGCCTGGAGGAGGGTGGATTTACCATGGTAACCCCCTCCCACGATGAGGGTCACTCCCTCTGGGATGCCCATACCAGTTACTAAGCCCTGGTTAGGAGAATTAAGGGATATCCTTAATGATTCCGGGGATTTGAAGGGTACTGCTCCACTTAGGGGTTGGGAGCAAATTCCGCTACGACGGGGTAGTGTGGAGCCATTGGCTATAAAGGCCACTAATCCCTCTATATACAATTCCTCCCGGATGGCCTGGGCATCTTCAGCCAGGTGGAGGTGGGATTCCACCTCCGGGTTCCCGGTGAAAAAACAGGAATCATCTACAATGTGGGGTAAAATCTCCACTAGAATCTTTTTTGTATCTTCCCCCATTATTTTCCTGCCCTTCGCTGATAAGCCCAGTGTAAAGCGTATTTCCAGGTTTTCAGGATTTATGTTCACGCAGCTTCGCTCCAGGATTTCCTGGCCTCCGGAATCAATCCTCATTACACCACTCCGGCCACTGCCCCTTGGACGGGTCAGATGGGCGTGGATGCTCCTCTGGAAGGACCGTGCTATATAATCCTCCAGTGCCACCCTCCGGATGGAGGTGCTGAAAAAGTGAGGTGGATAGTGGTGGTCCTCCACCTCCACCCGTAAATGGGAGGGACTGGCGTAGGGGTCCCGTTGCACATGGTCTACGTGGAGGGTGAACTGGTTAAACTGGTAGCTACCACGCAGGTCCTGGTAGGCCTTGTAGCCCCGGCCATGGATTCTTCCCAGGATCCTAGCTAAGTAGTGGTCATCCTTCATAACCCGCACCCCTAGATTTGAAGAATAAGAAGAAGAATAAAATGTAGTTGTATTCAGATGATGGCCAGTTCCCCGGCGGAGGTTATCTCCAGTTGCTGAGAGTCTATGAATCCCATCTCCCGCAGCTCCCGGATATGGTTGTAGGTCATGCCCCGGCTGATACCGATTTTTTGGGCCAGATTCTTCACCGAGGTGTCTCCTTTTTTTAGTTCCTCCAGTACCATGAGTTTGGTCTTGGAGATGCCGAAGTTGAGGATGGGCAGATCCACAACTTCACCGTCTTCCTCGGTGACGTACACGATCCTCTCCACCATTTTGTGACGGGCGTAGCAGCCGAACAGGGCCCCTAGTGCCTGGGGTTTGCGGCCGCCGCTGATATTCACCACCACCATCCTTCCCTGGGCATTTTCTGCCTCAATGACCTCAGCGGTGTCCTGGGCTATCTTCACCACCTCGTAGATACTGGTTAGCTGGGTCGTGATTTCCATGACCCGACCAACTGTTTCAATGAGCATGCGCTCTGCTTCCAACTTCTTCTCTGGTGCATCCTCCTCACGCAACAAAATGAGTTTCTTAGGAGAAAAACGCGTTATACATGCCATCACAGGTTCCAAAGAGTAAATAGTTGATATTAAAGTGTTTTCTATATTAACACATCCCATCATCCCTTCAAGAAGGGTTCTAATCTTGGTTTCCCCTATCAATATCCAGATGGAATAATAGCTGGACGTTTAACAAGGGACCATTTTTGGATACATTCTTATATAATATTGAATATTAGTCACCCTCCTATATAAATTTGTTTAAGAATCAACCTATTTTTCGTTAAATACTTAGAAAATATTGACATATACTGGTTTAATCCCTAGATAGTACTCTGCCCCTGTAAGGTGGGGGATGGCTTATCCTAAAAAGCTATGATCATCCTGGTGTAGAGCTGATCCAAGCAGTTACAACATGTTTTCCAGGAGGATTTTGCAGCCAATGGCGATGAGTATGATGCCACCCACCAGTTCCATCTTTCCCTCGAAGAGGTGGCCCACTTGTTTTCCGATGTACACCCCCACCAGGGAGAGGAGGAAGGTCACCAGACCGATGATGATTATGGGCTGTAAGAGGGAGATGTTTAAAAAGGCAAAGGTAACTCCCACGGCAAAGGCATCGATACTGGTTGCTACCGACAGAAATAGTAGTTCCCGGAGGGATAGTAGCTTACAAGCCTCCTCCTCTTCTGGGTGGTGGAAACTCTCGTAGATCATCTTAACTCCTATTAAAACAAGGAGGGTGAAGGCCACCCATGGCGCCCATTGGTTCATGAAACTGGCCAGTTCCCGGCCGGAAGCCCACCCCAGTACGGGCATTAGCGCTTGGAATCCTCCGAATAGGAGTGCAATGGTAAGGGCGTGTTTTATATCGCAGCGCACACTCAAGCCCCGGGTGATGGAGACGCTGAAGGCGTCCATGGCCAGGCCCACTGCCAGTAACAGAATAGCCAGAAGATCCATAATAAAACATCCTTAAACTCGTTAAGACCATTTTCTATAATTCTATATCTAAGGAGGGTACTAATATAAACCATCAACATCATTTGAAGTGGAGCTAAAATAAAAAAAATGAGGTAGTAACATCCCCAAGCAAGCTAATGAAGATCTGAAAGACCATCTGTACTGGTTTCGAAGAGGAAATCAGCTAATGAAGGCCGGTTTTTATTCTGATGCCGTTCTGGCCTATGACCGGGCCCTGGAGCTTGATCCGGATAATTCCTTTGTGTGGGACAACCGGGGTGTGGCCCTGTCCCATCTGGGTTTAGTGGAAGAGTCCCAGGAATCCTTCCAACTAGCCCTGGACTACGATCCATCCAATGCACAGGCCTGGTCCAACCTGGGCGTTGCCCTGGCATCCCAGTACCGCCTGGAGGAGGCCCTTAACTCCCTGGATCAGGCGGTGAAGCTGGATGAATCCAATGATGAAGCCTGGAACAACAGGGGTACTGCCCTCTTGGCTCTGAAAAAATACCGGGAAGCAGTGGAATCCTTTGATAAGGCCCTAGAAATTAATTCTAAGAATCATCAAGCCTGGGCTGGTAAGGGATCCTCCCTGGGTTTCCTGAAACAGTACCAGGAAGCCATTGAGTGCATGGAGCGATTCATAGATCTGGCCTCTGCTCTGGACAGCCCCCAAGTAGAGGAAGCTTGGGCCATGATCCTGGAGTGGAAGATAAGAATCAAGGGATAGAAGTGAAATTATAATATTTAATAATTATTGGCTGTTGATTAATAAGAGAGCTTCCAGAGATGAGGGGGTGTGTAGGAGTGAAAAAATGGCCTATCGTTTTTATCTCTGGAAGCTATGGTTTCTGGTTTCAACGAGAAATAGTAGTTTCAAGTGTTGAAACCAAACTAGGTATGTTGTGATATAAGTACACACTGCCATATATACTTTGCGGTTTGGATGCTTCTGATCTGGACCCCCAACCAAAGAGTCCCCTCAGCCAGGGCTATCACCAATCAGTGCCTTCAGTTTCTCCAAGTTCTCTTTCCTAAAGGCTAAAACCTTTCTCTGCCCCTCGTAGTCAAATTTGAAGCGGGATATTTCTTCTCCAAACTCCAGGTTTTCCATCCTATCCCGGTGGTACTGGTTCACCTTACCAGTACGGTTAGTTCCCCAGAAATTTTTCCGATACTCCACCAGGCACTCGATGGTCACCTCCAGGTCAAAGGAATCATCCTCCAAGAAGGCCAAGGTCTTCTCCAGGTCACGGTCACACACCAGGCAGTTCAGGGCTTGGGGGGAATTGCCCACCCCACACTCTGGACATATCAGTGAAAAATTAACTTCAGGTTCCATGCTACCATGCAATAATGTGGATCAGGGCACTTATATACATAATTTGTGGGGAGAAGTGAAGGTTGATAAGATCCAAGGTGGTGGGTCCCATCTTCACCTGGCGCAGCTGGGAATAGTACCTGCAGATCTTAAAGCTAACTATAGAGGAACTGAAGGCACTGAGTTTCCTGGACTATGCCCCAGGGGATCAGATGCTGGTTAATAATAAAAGGAATGAATTCTCTATTCTCTACCGGTCTTCTGGTAGGTTATGTCCTTGGCAAGGCCCACCCTACGGTAGATCTGCTTGTTTTCATTTATAACCGGGAAGGAACGGATCCTGATCCAACGGGTGGTTCCATCTGGAAGTTCTAAGCGGCATTCCAATGATTTTATCCGGGTCAAGTCATTGATCTCCAGTGAACCGTAGATGTGGTGGATGAACTTCTTCTGATCATCTGGGTGGACCGTGTCTATCCAGGACCGGGGATTCTGGTAGAGTTTACTTATGGAGGAGCCCCAGATCTTCTGGTAAGAGGGACTCATGTAGAGTAACTGTCCATTTAATGGATCCACCATCCAGAAAACTTCCTCAATATTCCGGGCCATTAACTGGAAGATGTCCTCCTTCATCTTCATCTTAAATTCATTGAGCTTGCGGCGTGTGATGTCCCTTAAGATGACTGTGGTGTAACATTTTCCCTCCATCTGCCAGGTGTTAAGGGACATCTCCAGGGGGAATTCACTGCCATCCTTACGCAAACCATAAGACTCGAAAACTTTACCGGAACCATTATCCGGCTTGGATTGGGGTAGTTCCATTTGCCCGGCGAAGTCGGCCTGGTACCTCTCCGGGATCAGGATATCCACTGGCTGTCCCCGGATATCCTCTTCACTGTAGTCGAAGATCCGTTCCAGGCTGCGGTTGGAAAAAATAACCACCCCCTCATCATCGGTGATGATGATGGCATCCATGGCTGTCTGGGCCAGGGTACGGAATTTTTTTTCACTACCCTTCAAGGCCCGTTCCACCTCCATCTGCTTGGTGATATCCTCCAGGGTCATGAGGTACTCGCCGTTTTCTAAATGGACTGGTACGAAGTAGATGATCTTGGTCTTTCCATCCTTACTGGTAATGGGGAAAATGCGGGATGCCTTATCTCCTGGTTTAGATCCTTCGAAGTCTTCAATCCAGGTAGAAATTGCCGTATGCCGGGTTTCAGGATCAGGGTACGCCTTCTTAAACCACTCTTTTCCATGGGGCACATCTTCCAAGCTGTAACCTGATATTTCCTCAAATTTGGGATTCACATATAGATAGTTGCCCTCAGCATCAATCAACACCAGCCCAAATGGGGCGTTTTCAGTTATGGTTCGTAATTTTGATTTTTCAGCTATTAAATTATCCTCAATTTTCTTCTGGGAACTGATATCCCTACCTTCCGGGACCAGGTACTGTAACTTACCCTCCTGGTCGTAGATGGGGTGCATGCTGTACTCGATCCAAAGGGGGCCGTTTTTAGTGTAGATCTGCAGTTCTTCCTTGATGGTTTCACCCCTAGCACAGAGCTCAATATCCTGCTGTATACTCTGCCGGAGTTGGGGGGTGAGGGTCCACCATTTAAGGTCCGGAAACATGGCACCCTGCACCTCCTCCAGTGTGGAGTTAATGAGGGCCAGTGGGGTGTTGTTAACAAACACCACCTCCCCATTGGGTTTAAGTACCGCTACGAAGGTTAACATATCATCCAGGACCCCGGTCAAGAAGTTTCTACTTTCCAATAGGTAATTCTCGGTTTTTTTGTTCTCAGTGATATCCCGGGCAATGAGCTGCACAGCCGGCGATTTCCCCGAGAAATTAGGGATAGGCTGGAGGTTGGTGCTGAACCAACGTTTTTCATCCATGATTACGGTTTCCTCTTCCAGGGTTATTCCCTGGTTAGTGTCAATTACCAGACGAATATTATCCATCTGACGCTGGGCATAATCAGGAGGGAATATGTCCCCCATCTTCCTACCCACCAGTTCCTGGGGGTTCAGGCCAAAGAAACGGTTGGCACTCTTGTTGGCCATGAGGAATTGGCCCTGGTAGTTCACCACGGCTAGGGGGTCGTCAGCATTCTCCACCAGTAACCTGTAACGCTCTTCACTCTCCCGGAGGGCCTTCTCCATACGGTGCTTGTAAAGGGCCATCTTTACGGTGTAGATAAGTTCCTGGGGATCCACCGGCTTTATCAGGTAGCCATAGGTGTTCATGAGATCAGATTTACTCAGATAGAGATCAGTGCTACCCGAGCTTAAAAAAATAAGAGGTACACTATTTTTGGCCTTTAATTCTTCAACAATACCAGCAAAGGGTTTTTCATCTTTAAAAACAACGTCCAGGATAAGAAGATCAGGATTAAGATCAGTATCAGTGTTAAAAGAATTTTCACAAAAATTATTAAGGTCTAGGACCTTGAATCCTTTAGAATCCAATATATGGCACAGTTTTTGGGCTTCAAGGACATTTTCCACTGCCACCATTATCGTGGTTTGTTTCATAACCCAGTTCCCTACTTTGCTTGGTCTGCATGTAAGTTATGAGTTACTATCCCTATGCAATTGGAAAAACATAAATATATCAATATTCAGGGCACAGTCACCATTATATATAACGATCCACGGCCTGTTATTCGAGACGTTACCATGTATAGATGCTGATTTAGAATATATGAATGGTCTGGTGGCCAGTGCCACTTGAGCACTCCCTATCCACCATTATTTCTTGGTCAAGCTATTATGGTGGGAAGGACAGCCACTGCCAATGGTGGAGTAATTTTTTTTCAAACGAAAATTCTGATAACGGCAAACCCAGACGTTGTTCAGGGCTTCCTGGTTGACACCACTAACTGTCCGGTGATACCTCCTACTGGTGCCTTGATAACTTATGTTCACTGATATTAGTTTAAAAGTTGTCAATTTCCCCAGTCCAAAAAATGAGAATAATCAAGGATGGAATAATAAATCAGAGATATTTTAGGCCTTTTTTTCCATCTGTTATCGAAAATTTTATATCTTGTATGGTAGAAAGTGTAAGGTGACTCAAAAATGAGGTGAAAAAAATGAATGGAAAAGACCATAAAAAAGATATAGGATATATAGTGAAGGAGATGCTTGACGACACGGCCCGTACAGTGGACAAAGTCCGGTTGGACATCGAAAAGTCCGTGGTAAATTATACCTTCCTACCAGGTAAGGATATACTGGAAACAGATGACAGTATCATCGTGCACCTGGCCCTTCCTGGTATCAACAAAGAGAACATAACTTTAAATCTCACCGAGAGCAAACTGAAGATTAAAGCCAAATTAGACTCTGAACACAAAATGGGAGGCATCTTCGTTACCCATAAAGACCGTAAACATGGCTACATCCGCAGGACGGTGCGCCTGCCCAGAAAGGTAATGCCCGAAAAAGCTGAGGCCAAATTTGAAAATGGAGTGCTCAGGGTAGAGATACCTAAACAGGAAAAAGATGAAGGAATCAGCATCGAAATCCAGTAGTACTGGATATTACATCTTTTTTTCTTTTAAGGAACAATTACTGTAGAGTAGTGGAAGTGATTCGCTTGGATAAGCAAACCCAAGATCTCATTGAAAAATTAACAAAACAGTTCGAAGACAAAGACCCCCAAGTACGATTTGAGGCCGCCAAGAAGCTGGGCGAGGTAGGGGAAGAGGCCATAGACCCCCTGTTGGAGCTTTTGAAATCTGAAGATGATAAGCTGCGTAAATATGCCACCGTAGCCCTGAAGACTATGGGCTCTGAGAAGGTGGTGGATAACCTGATCCTGGCACTGAAAGATGAAGATTTTGGGGTGCGCAAGTACTCGGCCAAGGCCCTGGGTGAGCTTAAAAGCAGTGAAGCTGTGGACCCCCTCCTGGAGACATTGGAAGATGAGGATTGGGGAGTTCGCTTGGCGGTGATGAAGGCCCTAGGCGATATTGGTGATGAAAAGGCAATTGACCCCATTAAAAAGGCCAGGAGAAAGGCCACTGGGGACAAAGACTTTAAGAAGGTAGCTAACAAGGCCCTGAAGAAGATACAGAAAAAATAGTCCCGAGATGGCTGGTGCATGGGTGCCCACGCCCATCATTGATTACCTGAAGACCATTTTGAAGTTAATCCCCCTCAGGTGCCGTGAATTGTTAATAGGGGGAGTGGCTGGATTTAAGGTGGATCAGGTTTTATTTCTTATTATAAAAAAAAATTGTGAAGTGTCTACTTTTTCAAGCCAAGACTGTAGAGATCCGTGCGCCTGTTTTTTAATAGGGGCAGATCCTGACGTGCCTTTCTAAGATGGGAAGTTTTTATCGGGGCATAGATTATCTCCTCCCCAGTTCCGGCCTCGGCCACCACAGATCCCCAGGGATCAGCCACCAGTGAATGTCCATAGGCAACGTATGAGGCTTTCTCATCACGTGCAGGGGAGCACATGGCCAGGTATACCTGATTATCCAGGGCCCTCACCCGGGAGAGGATCTCCCAGTGAACTGGACCGGTGGTCAGATTAAAGGCCCCGGGGAATATCAGTAGCTGGGCTCCCTGGAGGGCCATCAATCTGGATAGCTCCGGGAAACGTACATCATAACAGATGGCCACCCCCAGCTTAGCAAAATCCGTGTCCACCACTGTGACCTGGCCCCCTGGTTGGAGGGTGTCTGATTCTTTAAACTGGATCTGGCCGGGAATATCGATATCAAAAAGGTGCAGCTTACGGTGCCGAGCTAACAGCTCCCCGGAGGGGTTGTAGATGAAGCTGGTGTTGTAGATAGATTCCTGGTCCCTTTCAGGTATGGATCCAGCAACCAGGTAGACCTCACTGTCCCGTGCCGCCTGGGAAACAGCCTTTAAGGTGGGGCTTTCACTTGCCCTTTCAGCGTATAAGGGGAACTGGTCGGTCTGGTAGGGGCAGTTGAACATCTCGGGTAAAACCACCAGATCAGCCTTTTTTCCAGCTTCTTCTATGAATTCAAGGGATTTTTTAATATTCTGGGCCTTGTTTAGCCCAACTTTCATCTGGCACAGTGCTATCTGGAATGTTTTCATAAGAATCAAACCCAGGGTGGATCTGGTGTAACTGCCCAAGTGGGGAAGGTCCTCATTGGGTCCCACTAGTCATGATTATTAATTGTGGCCATAATATAATTATCTAAACTGATAAGCGAGGTGTTTTCATGAGTTGCTACTTACGCTACATGAAGGATGTCCTGGAGGAGGCTGATCTTCATCCCCAGGACCGGAAGGAACGAAAAGAGGTTGACCTGGCCATCCGGCGGATAGTGGGGAAAAGTGAAAAAGACCAGTGTAACATGGTGTGGAAGGAGGTTAAGCTCTGGTTGGCTGCTGACCAAAAAAAGGCCTTGCTGGTGGAGAATTTAAAGGATTAGATCACATGTTTGAAGAGGAAACAAGGGTACATGACTTGTTCATCACCCACAATGGACCTGGAGATGAGGAGTACATAAGCTTCATCCAGAGACTCCTGGAGGCCCCTGATTTTGAGTGGAAAGATCATGGTGTTCCAGGCCAAAACCAGGAAGAAGAGATTGAAGAGCAGATCCAAGCCTCCCAGGTTGTTGTGGTGCTCTCTGGCCTCTACAACCGCTACCCCGAGGTGAAAAAACAGGTGAAGATAGCCCGGGATATGGAGAAACCCATGCTTCTCATCCGGCCCTATGGACTGGAAGAAGTGCCTGTGGAGCTGGAAGAGTGGGCCAGTGGAGTGGTGGGCTGGAACCGGGTGTGTATCGTGGAAGAGATTGAAGAAATTTTGGGGCTATATTAGATCAGGATTAGGGTGCTGAAGATGGCCCCTATAAGTTTTTTATTCTTCTCCTGGGCGTCTGGTTACTGGCCAAATAAGGTACCTCGTAGACCAGGGTACGGTACCCAGAGGTGGCTACTGGTCCTGTGAAACTCAGTGTGGATGTGGTCTGGTAGTGGTTGAAATTGGGCAGAATTTTTTTTAACCCCCCGGAAGGGTCGCTGAACTGGAATCCATTTGGGGTGATAACTACACCACCCGGAGAGCCCAGCCGGAGAGTTTCTCCCGGGGGGTGGATGCCAGTGACCACGGCGATGGTGCTGGATGCACTGGAATTGCCCATCACAGTTCTAGTAACTGTTCCCCTCCAATCAGAGCCCAGTGCTGAGGTATCCTTTCCAGACACGTGATGAAGGGGGTAGAAGTGTAGAGGTTACGCTGGTCCCCACCACTAAGAGGACCAGGAGGGGTATCAGAGCCATTCACTTCTATTATCCTAGGTATCTGGAGGGATTTATTCTATATGGAGGAGACTGATGGATCAACCCAGACCAGGATCAAGCAGAGCATAATATGTGGATATCCAACACATTAGTAGTAGTTCATCCCATAGTAGTTGATCATATGAAGATGGAGAAGATAACAACCAACACCCTGACCCAAGCCCTGGAGGGTGTTAATTACCTGCCAGATGAGAACCTGGTGATCATCCTCTTTCTGGCGCTGCAGATGAAAAAGCCCATCCTGGTGGAGGGCCCTCCAGGCACTGGTAAAACTGAACTGGCCAAGGCTGCCTCCCGGGCCCTGGAACGGGAATTTTTCCGGGTGCAGTGCTACGAGGGCATCACCTTTGAACAGATCGTAGGGGAGTGGAACTACCAGAAGCAGCTTTTGCAGTTGGAGATCTCCCGCCAGAAGAGTGGGGAGGAGGATATCTTCCAGGATGACTTCTTCATTAAACGTCCCCTGCTCCAGGCCTTCATCAACCAGGAGCCCTCGGTGATACTTATTGATGAGATTGATAAGGCCGATGAGGAGGTGGAGAGCTTCCTCCTGCAGGCCCTGGGGGAGAAGGAGATCACCGTCAACGACCTGGGCACCTTCCAACTGGCCAATGATCTGCTGGTAGTTCTAACCAGCAACTCCCAGCGCACCCTCCTGGACGAAACCCGGGATCGCTGCTTATACCTGCACTTGGACTATCCTGATCCAGAGCGGGAACTGGAAATAGTTAAGGCCCTGGTACCGGAGGCACCCTTACCCCTCCTCAAGGAAGTGGTGGCCCTTATCCAGCACATACGGGGGATGGATGTTCTTAAGAAACCATCCATACGGGCCACAGTGGACTGGGTGCGCAGCCTCTTAACCCTGGGCGAAGAAGAACCAACTCCTGAGGTCCTATCCGAGACCCTGGGGGTGGTGGTTAAGTCCCCGGAGGACCGTAAAAAGGTGGAGGGCCATCTTTTCAAGTAGGGGACTGTCTCTAAGATGATTTTTAAGGGATGAACATGGATAGAATAGTGAAATTTTCCCATCTTTTAAGGAGTAATGGAATTCCAGCCAGTATCCGCAGCACCCAAACTGCATGCCAGGTGGTGGAACGTTTCCATTTCAATGATTCCCAGTTGCAGGATGCCCTGGCGGCAGTCTACGTTAAGGACCAGGGTCAGAGGGAGAAGTTCAACAAGCTCTATGATGACTTCTTTTATGAGAAAAAAAAGCCTTTACCAGAGGAGGTGCCCAAAAATACTAAGCCAGTTAAATCTGTGGTGGAATTCCCCAATGAGGGTAAGATTCAGTACCAGTTCTCCTTTAAGGAAGATCCTCAGGGGGAGCTTAAGGCAGTGGAGAGAGAGTCCACAGAGTTGGATTACCAGCCCCCACTGGAGGAATACCTGGACTTGGATGAGAAACAGGATCTGCTGCATCAGGATATTAGCACCCTGAACTCCTTCCAGCCCCAGCTTTTCCAGGTGTGCCAGGAATTAGGTAGGAAGATAGCTACCCTTAGGAGCCGGCGAATGCGTCAATCCCAGAAACTCCAGCCTGATGTGCGTCGCACTATCCGTAAGAACCTTAAAAATGGTGGAACCCTCCTGGAATTGGTTAAAACCCGTCCACGGATCAAGGGTGGGCATTACTATTTCCTGTGTGATGTGAGCGGCTCCTGTGACTGGATCAGTAACTGGTTCTTCTGCCTGGTATATGCTGCTCAGAACAGTTTCCGCCGAGTTAGGGTCTTTGACTTTGACAACAAGGTGGTGGAGACCACCTCCGCCCTGGGGGAAATCGGCTTACTGGACGCCTTCACCCGGGTGCGGGAGATGCACCAGAAGAACCTGATGATACATGGCACCTCCAACATGTACCAGGCATTCCGTGACTTCCAGGACCGGGCCCCCTTAAATGGAAGATCCAATCTCATCATCCTCAGTGACTGCCGGGACTGGGCCGGGCCCAAGGAGGATGGCCAGCCCCTCAGTGCCTCTGTCATCAGGGAGATGAGTAGGAAGTCCCGGAGGGTTTTGATTTTCAACCCCGAGGAGGAGAAAAAGTGGGATGTTGTGGATAGCTGTGTCTCCTTGTACAGGGAGGCTGGTGCCCAGGTCCATGAGGTGCGCAACTTGGAGCAGATGGCCCAGATGGTCAGTGTGATCTAAGATCAACTACCCCTTCCAACCTACTGGGTGGGATGGCCACTACTTTTATTAGACATTCCTAACTATGTAAGCTCATGAGTTATGGTAACCTTCTTACGAACCCCCTGGTCCAGGTGCTCCTGGCCACCGGCTTCACCTGGTTCATGACTGGCCTGGGGGCTTCCACCGTGTTTCTAACAAAAAAGGTGGGGCGACGTTTACTGGACTCGTCCCTGGGCTTTGCAGCAGGGGTTATGATCTCGGTTAGCTTCTTCTCCCTGTTGTTACCCGCCATCACAGTGTACACCCCCCCAAATGTACCGCAGTGGTTTCCAGTTATATTCGGCTTCCTCTTAGGTGCAGTGTTTCTGGGTGCTAGTGACCGTTTACTGCCCCACGTACACCCCGGCTGCCCCCTGGATGAAGCAGAAGGTATCCGGACCACCTGGAAGAGGAACCGACTTTTAATACTGGCCATGGTCTTACACCACATCCCTGAGGGACTGGCCATAGGGGTGGCCTTTGCTGCTGCGTCTTTAAGCTTCAACCCTTACTCGTTGATGTCAGCCATAACCCTAGCTGTGGGTATGGGTATCCATAACTTCCCAGAGGGTATGGCTGTGGCCATGCCCCTACGGGCCGAGGGAAAATCCGCCCTGAAGAGTTTCTGGTACGGACAACTCTCCGGGGTCTTCGAACCATTATCCGCCTTCCTGGGCTTCGTATTAGTAGCGGTGTTCCAGCCCCTCTTACCCTATGCATTGGGATTTGCAGCCGGGGCCATGATCTACGTGGCAGTGGAGGAGCTCATACCCGAATGCCAGCGGGGCAGCCACACTGATCTGGCCACTATGGCCCTGATACTGGGCTTCGCTTTGATGATGGGTTTGAACATCGGTTTTGGCTAAAAAAAAATAATGGGTTTTTTTTAACGGAAAAATCTGATCATTGCCTCCAGATCCCGGCCGCTTTTTATAATTTTCCCCAGATCCAGATCCAAGTAGACCTTCCTCCCCTTACCATAGCTTGATGATAGAATTAAAAGGTTTCCCTTGAGTTTGTAGCCATCCACAGGGGTGTGTCCCACCACCATGGCCTGGCAGCCCACCCTCTCCAGGAACTGGTTCACCTCCATCTTCTGGTGATCCCGGCGCCATAGAAGATCGTGTAGTACCGGGTTGTCCAGGTAACCTTTCCCGGTTAGGTTTATGATATCTTCAATGCCATCTACTCTGGCGGGTCCGCTGTGGCTGATGAACACCCCGTTCCCGGTGCGGACAGCCACGGGTAGGGATTGGAAGAAGTTTATGTATTCCTCTAGTTTTTCCTCCCAGGCATCAGGGAAGGTCTCCTTTAGGAGCAGTTCAAAGTTAAGGTTCTGGTTCACTCCGCCCTTGTAGATGAGTATCTTGGTGATGGTGGCCCATTCATGGTTTCCCAGGAGGGGGTGGAAGGTGTCATATTTGGTGGAATAATACTGCACTTCTTCGATGATTTCAATGGAGTGGTCGTTGGCCCGACCCATGGCGTGTATGAAGTCTCCGGTGAGGACCAAGTGACATTTGCGGTTGAAACACTTCGCCCACAGGGTCAGTACCTTCCTGAAATCCTCCAGGTTGCCATGGAGATCAGTCACCACCATGGCCCGGCCTGGGCCAGGAAGTGTAAGCAAGTCGCCCTCCAGGTATTTCATAGTAATAATAATTTTTTTCTCATATTTAATAGATGGGAATCTTAGGATTCTCTTGCTTAATTATTTTAGGCGCCTATGTCCAAAGTAATAGTAAGGTATTATGGGAGGCTGAAATTCTTGGACCGAAGAAAGTCTGGGGGGGTTCGGCAGTGGTCAGGACTGATCATGATCATTTTATTTCTAATTTTACTAGCCTTTGCCATATTTCAGAGGGTAACCCTCAGCCAGTGGATTCAAAACGAGGGATTTGATGTCCTTTACGCGGTTATATTGGCCATCATAGCCGGGCTGGGTATTGAATTCTTCTACCGTAAGTTTACAAAAAGATCAAGGTTCTCCCGGACCACCATGGTCCTGAAGCCCCGTAAGGTGTTGGCCCGGGTGAACCTGCCCGATGGCAAACACCTCACCATCAGCAAGTACAACCGGGTCTTCGGCAGGGAGGACTTCCTGGGAGTGCTGGTGGGGGAGAAGCTGCTTTACATCGGGAAGGATCACTTTAAGATCACCCGTATGGACGACGGATTCTACATCGAGGACCTGGACACTAAGAATGGTACCTGGGTAAACGGAGAGAACATCCAGGGCCTGGGGAAGATTAAATTAATGCACAACGATGAGATCAACGTGGCCCATGCCATTTCCACCGTGTACCAAGAGGAAGACCTTGTAGAAGGGTAGATGAGGATGAAATGTAAGTACGCCGGCTGTGAATCCAAGACCTACCCGGAGGAGGACTACTGCATATTACACATGGATCTGCCCCATAAAGGGGGCCGCCTGGAGTTAATCAAAAATTTAAAGGAAAAAGAGGTGGAAAGGAAGATCCAAGCTGGTGATCTCAACTTCAAGGGTGCCCGGTTCTACGATGTTAACTTCAGCGGCCTGCACATCCCCGGGGATCTGGTCCTAACCCAGGCCGTGGTGGAGAATGACTTTCACTGCCTGGACTCCGAGGTGGATGGTGGGATCTGGTTCGACCAGGGCCAGGTGGGGGGTCATGCCTTCTTCGAATCCTCCCTCATCCGGGGGAGCATCTCCTTTTACAGGGGACGGGTCGGGGGTAACATCTCCTTCGACCATGCCCGGGTGGATAAGTACGTGTGGTTCGAGGAGGTTAAAGTGGACGGGGAGGCCTCCTTCAACCACTGCTACCTGGGGGGCAGTATTTCCTTTAACAAGGCCCGGGTTGATGAAAACGTGTCCTTCTATGGCTCCACCATCGGGGGCAACGCCTGGTTCGAGGAAGCCTACCTGGGGGGCAGCACCTGGTTCGACCTGGCCGAGATCCGGGGGGCGCTTTGTTTCAAGGGCACCAGGTTCAAGTACATCAAGAGCCAGGAGCGGGCCTGCCGCAGCGCCAAGATCCTGTGGGAAAAATTAGGAGACCGGGGCAAAGCTGACTACCACTTCTACCGGGAGATGGAGGCCAAACGAAAACAGAAAGGGTATCTGAATCGTTACCTGGAGTTAATCGTCCAGTACCCCTTCGGCTATGGGGTGCGGCCCCTCCGCTTGATATTGACCTTCATTGGCATCATGATCGCCTTTGCCTTCTTCTACTGGGTGGCGGAGGGTATCTTGAATGTGGATGTGTTCATGGATAAGTTGAGGTTCAGCTTCCTGACCATGCTGATACCAGCCTATGGAGTGATCAATGCCAAGACTGGAGTGTATGGATGGTTGACTATTTTAGAGGCCTTCATTGGGGCCTTCACCTGGCCCACATTCATGGTTATCTTTGCCCGGAAGTACATGCGGTAATCCTTTAGATACATGAACAATGATCAACTTTGGAGAAAAAAATAGTAAATTCTTAGTATTAGTAGTTACTATAATATATATACCAATTGTTTTAGGGGGTTTGTGTATGGTGGATTATACTTTGACACAAATAGACACAATGAAAGATGGTATTAAAAGAAAAGAAAGAATACCCAAAAATGTAGAAATGAAATTATTAGAAGGAGATGCTGCAGAAGCATATTTAGCTGGTTATTATGCTGCATCCGTAAAAGATGGAACTATAAAGCCTGAGACTACAGAACCTGTACCCGATTCAACAAATTTACTCACAACAGCAACAAAAGTAGATCCAAATATTGCTGTACAGCCATTAAGATTCACTGTTCCATGGTGGCCATGAATATTGTGACTTAGGCCTTGTATGAATTGTCTATTTTTTTTATCATTTGCATTCTGCAATCCTAAGTCTTAAATTATTTAGAAAAATGTCAGGTCCTAGACTCTTAATATTCATCATTGTAATTTTCACAGTAATAGTTTTAGTTCTGGCTATTTTTCAGGCAGATAGTTTAACCCAATGGTTTAGATACGAGTGGATGGACCTTTTTTACGCTGTGATTCTGGCCATAATTGCAGGTTTATTAATAGAATTCATATACAGGAGATACTCTGCCGAATCTAAGATGCTACAGACCACCCTGACTCCTGCAACAGAGTCATCGAAGTTCATGGCCAAACTAGTTTTAAAGGAGAATCAGGAGTTTTTAATTAAGGAGTATGAGAGAATCTTCGGACGTGAGGATTTCATTGGAGTTGCCCCTGCAGATGAGTTGATGTTCATTGGTAAGGAACACTTTAAAATCACCAGAGATGATGATGGTTATTACATTGAAGATTTGAACACCAAAAATGGGACCAGATTAGATGGGGAAGATATTTCTGGCCTGGGAAAACGAAAATTAACAAATGAAAATGAGATTTTAGTGGCTAAAATTTTACATATTAGGTATTTTGAAGGTAACTGATAGGTGGAACAATGGATCTCCATAATCGTAAATTTAAATCATTATTTTTATTAGCTATATTTATAATCCCCATTTTTTTCCTAGGCGCGTCAAATGCTCAAGATATTAAAGTAGCTTTTGATGAGTCCGGATCTTTTGAAAAACGTTTTACCATCTTTAACACTGGTCCGTTGGGTGGTGCGAGTTTTGCATCTCTTTTAGAAGCCAATGGTTTAGAAGTAATCCGATACACAGATTCACCAATAACTTATGACAAGATTAAGGACTTTAATGTCCTAATAATCATGGCTCCAGGACGGAACTACACGAATACGGAGATTGAGTCTATAAGGAGATTTGTTGAAAGTGGAGGAGGCCTATTTCTTGTAGGTGATGCTTGGGGTGTTGAGGATGGAGGTATTGATTATTCTTACAACAAAATAGCCCAGGTTTTTGGCGTTTCTTACCAACCATATGAAGTTGTTGCTGATTCAGTAAGTAATGTATTTTCACCAAGCCGAGTAAAAGTCACTGGTCTTAGAAATAGCACTGTAACTACAGGAATATCTGAATTTATTTACTTCAGGGGGTGCTTTTCTACAAAATACTGGCTTATCTTCGGTATTAGCTTATTCTAGTCCAGATTCCTGGGCTGATGCATCATATCTCTCTGAGAGTGGATATTCAAATATAAACGAAATAAAAGAGGATAATGAAACTTCTGGACCATTCCCTTTATGGTCATCATTGGAGTATGGTCAGGGCAAAATAGTATTCTTCGGAGCGGCAGGAACGTTCATGAATTCCTGGTTGTACCGTAGTAACGGTTGGAAAGTTGGATTAAACTCTGTTTACTGGTTGGCTGATCAACCTCTACCCCCAAGTTATAAAAAAGCTGGATTAATTTCCCCTACGCTGGCTGATCTGGAAAATAAGATCGTAATTACTATCATAATGGCCATCATTATACTCGCTGGATTTTTTTTAGCTGTTCGTAGAAGTAAGAAACATGAAGCGTCTCAGAGTTTGAAGACCATCAAAAGCTGGAAGTTCAATTTATTGGCCATCTTGAATGGAGTATTCATGGCATTAGGTGCGCTACTCTATATATTATTGGGATACTTCGTATTAGATATTTCAAGTCCAATATACGACCCCTATTTAGGATATGTCTTGATCCCCATCGGTATAATATTCTTAATGATATATGGAGCGATTGTGTACAATCTCCTGATTAGGCAGAGGCTTAACAGCACTTACAACTATGGTCTAATGGCTCTTCTCATCTTCTTCACCGGATTTACCATAATTTTAGGGGATCTATTCGGATTCTCCATGATGGAAATTTTCACCCTGGGAAGTTTATTCCTGCTAATTCCATTGGTGGTAAACTGGTTAAGCATCAGGCAACACAGCCAGGATCTGATCATCGAAGGAAGAGAATTCAACAGACTCCAGAGGATTTCAGAAAGATCACTTCCCTATGAACTCCAATCATCATATTCTGAACCCAGCTTTGTAGGGGAAGGAGGATTTGGTCGGGTGTTTAAAGCCAAGCGCAAGGATGGTATGGAAGTGGCTATAAAAATCCCCAAGAACTTTGACAAACGCTCGGAGAAGATCTTCGTATCTGAGGTATCCAACTGGAGCCAGCTCGACCATCCACATATTGTGAAGCTTTTCGGTTTCAAAATACTACCCATACCTTACCTGGAGATGGAGTACTGTGAAGAGTCTCTTCCACATAAAAAACAGCCCAATGAAGTCGCAGTAGCTGTTATCTACGAAATAGCCCAGGCACTTGGCTATGCCCACCAGAAGAACATTATCCACGGAGATATCAAGACTTCCAACATCATGATCAAAAATGGAGTGTACAAGATATCCGATTGGGGTCTGAGCAAGATCACCACGGATGGATCCGTGACTTTATCTGGTGCTACCCCCCAGTACGCTGCTCCAGAACAGATATCAAGGGAATTTGGAAGATCCGATGAAAGAACCGATATTTATCAGTTAGGAACCGTATTCTATGAATTATTAACGGGCAAAGTTCCCTTTGAGGGTGAAATGTCCGAGATATACGGATCCATACTTACTAGCCAAGCCACACCTCCCAGTGAGATTAATCCTGAATCAGCAGCACTGGAACCCATAGTCATGAAGTGTCTGAGCAAGGTTAAAGATGAAAGATATTCCTCCATGATTGAACTACAAGAAGACCTGGAGGAGTATTACACCCCTATTAATATGGACGAGACCCTCGTATTTAAAAAAGAGCCTGATAATGGGAGATCATGAATAAATCGACATGGATAGGTATTGTAGGCGGTTTAAGCATTTTCGTCATTATCCTATGGGCAATCATTTTCTACAACTCAGACTTTGACCAGGAACTAATACAATCCAGCGAAGCAGGAGTCCCTTGTGAAAAATTAATAAATCAAATCGATAAAGAGTCTCTAAATCAAAAATCAATAGCTGAAAACCATTTAGAAGGCCATTTTGAAGACATCAAATACTGGAATGATCCTAATGATCCAGAAGAAGAACTAAAAGACGAGTTATTTTTCTATCAGCAACAAATAAAAGCCATCAATAACTGTACAGAACTGCGAAAAAAGTATGTGAGAAAGGAAATATCAAAAGAAGAATTTCTGGCCCAGATTCAGCAGTACAAGATTATGATGAGCGATTAGGAGACTAAAATGGAAATATTAACCCACGTGGGGGGAACACCAGGAAAGGACTGCGGTGGCTTCTGCAGGTTCTGCTACTTTAAAACCGTGAACTTCAAGGACCTGGATTCAGTGGCCCTGGGATGTAAATTCTGCCCACCCCATCAGGTAGGGTGTAGCTACTGCCATGAACTTATCCGAGAAGTTAAAAACGGGTTTAAACCTCCCAACGAAGTTTTAACTCAATTAATAATGAACCTGGAGCAGCTGAAAAACACCCAGCAGGAGGTTCATGACCTGAAGATAAACGTTGGGAGCTGGGCCGATGTCATAAACTACCCCCACCTCCATGACCTCCTCGCTGTCTTCCAGAAGTATGAATTTCCGGTGAATCTGGGCTACACCAGTGGCAAGGGCATAAATGGGGCTGAAACTGCCGATGACCTAGTTGCTAGGGGTGTAACTGAAGTTAGTTTTTCGGTTTTCTCCATAAATCCAGATTTAAGAAGAGAGTGGATGAGGGATAAAACTCCTGAAAAATCCTTAGAAGCCCTGCAGAGGTTCTGTGAGTTGTGCGAGGTTAACGCCTCCACGGTGGTGGTGCCAGGGGTGATCACCGAGGAGGAGATCACAAAGACCTGTAGCATCCTGGAGGAGTGGGGTATTAAATCCTTTGTGTTAAGCCGCTTCGCCAACCACCAGAACCAGGGCCTGCTTTTCAACTACAAACCCGTGGAGGATGGAATCGAACCTCAGCCCTACCAGGAGTTCTATGAACTGGTGGGTAGTATTGCCCGGCAGTTCAGCTTCCGGGTGTTGGGGTCCCCAGCCGCGGATCCAGAGAAGGGACTCCCCTACATCCTGGCCCGGAAGGGGAATAAAAAGTATCTGGAACAGTTACCCGCCGTCAAATCGGAGACTACCATCATCACCAGCTCCCTATCCGCGCCCTTCCTGGAGAAGATATTCCAGAGGATAGATGGGAACGGGAAGGTCAACATCCTAGCTGTGGATAAGGATATCGGGGATTTAATAGTCCCCGCCGACCTGGAAGCAATAGATCTTAAAGAGGTTAAATTCAAGGCCATCCTTCCTGGTGGGGCACTTCTGCATGACCAAGTGGCTCATCAACTGCTAACTAGGGATGGGAAGAATCGGAAAGTAGTGAGGGGTCCGGAGTTACTCTTTTTACCCAGCAACGTCTACCTGGAGGGGAAGGAAGAAGAATTCATCACCTATGAGATTAGATCCTTCACCGAACTGGTCAATCTAATTAATCAGAATTAAATTTTAATCTTTCTCTGCAGTGAAGAATATCAGGGCCTGGTGTTCCTGGTGCTGATAATCTATAAACCCGCTCTTTTCCAGTAGTTCACCAAGTTCATCCACGGTGAAGAAGTGTATCCCCTGAGGGTCCAGGTAGGTCTGTTGGTGCTCCTCCTTTTCCCATTCCCCAGTTAATAGGTAAGTCAGTCCCACCAGCACTCCTCCCTTGACCAGCACCCGGTGCATCTCCCTTAAAACTTTTTCAAGATCATCAAAGAGGTGGAAGGCCACGAAACAGATCACCAAATGAAATGAGTCATCTTTAAAGGGCAGTTTATCAGCACTGGCCCTGACCAAGTTCATGGATGAATACTCCCGGGCCTTATGGAGCATCCCCCAGGATAAATCCACTCCATAGACTTCACTGGCTTTATCCAGTAAACCCCGGGAGAAAAGTCCGGTGCCGCAGGCCACGTCCAGCACCCGCTCCCCAGGCAGGAGCAACTCCAGGAGGAGGTCCTGGAAGTACTGGTTTAACTCGGATATGGCCTCATCAGGCAGGTTCAACTGGCCGTAAAAATTATACAAAACCGATTGATGTTCCTCGGATTCGTAGTTCTCGGCGGATGCGTCGAAAAACTGGTACATCTCCACCCGGGGCGACTCAAAAATCTCATCATGGAAGTCGGGTATCCCATCCCTCAAGGGATACTGCTGGCCACAATCTGCACATTCCAGATTATTCTTTAATGTTTCTAAATCACCGTGACATTTAGTGCACCATAAAAGTGTCGTGGCCCTCACCTCTTTTTTTTATCTCTTACTTGAAGTAGTCCTTCAAAGTAACCTTCTTCTGATTAGCTAATTCCCTGGGTGCCTCCATAGCCTTGAACTCCATCTTCTGTTTCTCCAGCATCTCCAGGGCATCATCGGTGGCAGATGGAGCCACCAGCACCCCACGAACCTGGCTTTTATGGTCTGAGAAACAGTCCAGGTATCTTCGCAGTTGTTTAACTGCTTGCACCCCGGCCTTCCGGCTTTTAAGTTCCAGTATGGTCAGGTTCCCCTCCCGGTCCTTGCCCATTATGTCGATGTACCCCTGGGGGGTGTGGTACTCCCGACTGGTGGCCCGGAAGCCTGGTTCGATGAGTTCGGGCCGTTGCCAGATCAGGTCCCCCATGTCCGCCTCGTAGCCGGCCAGCTCCAGGTCCTGGGAGTCCTCCCCATGGTAGTAGCTGATCTGGTAGCCCCGGTGTATCTCCACCTCCAGGGTCTCGGTGGGGTTGCGGCGCATGCCCTTCAGGTACACCAGGCCATTTTTGAGCTCCACCGCCAGTTTGGTCTTGGAGGGCTGCCAGTTCACTGGCTCCAGGTTGCGGTCCTGGTGGATGATGAAGGCCCCGTCGGCCTTGACGAGTATGGTGCGGTCCCCCATTCCCAGGCGGCTGGTGGCCCGGCCATCATAGAAGACCTTGCAGGATGCGATTAAGGTGATGAAGGCCCGTTTAGACAGGCCCCTGATCAGTAATTGGCCTAGTCGCTGGTTGTCAGGATAGTTCTCTGAGAATAGTTTCATAAAAAAAGGTTCTATCCACCTAAGCAGAAATATTTCACGGTTTTCATAACTCCCCGTGTGTTTGTTCATACTTGTCCGGTTTTAAATAACTAAGGCGCACATAAGAATAGATAGTTATGTCAGTCGAGCTCAACACCATCGAGACCGAACTCTCTGAGGGACACCTAGAAGAGGCCCTGGACTTCATCAAGGAGTATTATCTCCTGCCCCAGCCGGAGAAGTTTCCCCAGATCAGGATGTACTACCGGGATGCCCGGAAAGTTTTAAGTTACCAGGTCCGGGGTGATAAGGATGATTGGGAGGTGGAGGTGCAGATAGTAGCCCGGCAACCCTTCCAGGTGAAGTTAACCCCCACCCGATCCGATATCCAGAAGGTGGTGGATCGGCTCTCGGAGGAGCTGTTCATCGCCATCCAGTACTTCGAGGACCTGATACGCCAGTCCACCCTGTACTTTGCCTGGGTGGAGGGTGAGCAGATCATACCAGAGAAGCCTCCCACCCAGCGCAAGAAGACCTCATTCAAGATCTTCGGCAGCAACATGCTGGTGATCTACCTCCTCTTTTTCGGTGTTAACATTGTACTCTTCCTCTTACTGGGCATGTACGCCGCAGTAGCTGCTATTCTGGGTGTGCAGCTGATCATAGTCCTCTTATCCAACCGTATCCTGGATAAGACTGCGGACTGGACCATCACCCCTGAGAATCCCCGGGTGCACATCCTGGAGTACCAGCTCCCGGTGGATGATTTCAAGGATTTCCTGAAGAAGTTCGGCAAGGATAAGGTCCTGAAGATGAAAAACGAGATCTACCAGAGGAGTCTCGCCCAGGGACAGGAACCCACCTGTGAAATGGGCGAGGAAGTCTTCCAGAAGTACGGTTTCCACTGTCAAGCCCAGGATAAGGTGTCCAAGGTGGTGGATGTCTACCGCATTGTGGAGACCGCCGCCAGCAAATTCAGAATCCCCACTCCCCGCATAGCAGTGAGCAACACCATGATCGCCAACGCCGCTGCCACCGGCCCCAGCCCCAGCCGGGGACTGGTCTTAATCACCACTGGCCTCCTGGTGCAGTTGGAGGAGGATGAAATACTAGCGGTACTGGGCCATGAAATGGGTCACCTGGTTGGCCGGGACCCTATCATCCTCTTTTCCATTATCTCCCTGGAGTTCATACTCCGCTTCACCATACTCCTACCACTGGTGGTTCTTTCCCCACTGATCTACCTCTTCGTGGCCCTGGGCTTCATCTTCTTCGTGGCCAAGTTCTTCGAAACCCGGGCGGATTTACTATCCGCTATGAAGATCGGGAACCCCCAGGTCCTGGCACGGGCCCTGCGCAAGATAGGCTACCAGCGCCTCCAGGCAGAGCGCATATCCCCTACCCGGGCTCCCAGTTGGATAAACTTCGACCCCCATCCACCCATCTACTTCCGCATCGACCGCCTGGAGCGGATGAAGACCCCTATGGATGTTAAAAATCCCCTCTTAAAATCAGCCCGGGATGTAATAGATGGATTCAAACGCTCCCTTGGGATTAAATAGGTGATTGTAGATGGATGTCACCATCCACACTGTTGAGAGGAAGGATAATGGTTGGCTCATCACCCTCCGCAGCCAGGTGCAGCCTTCTATGGACCGGGAGAAACTCAGGATGATGGAGGACTGGGAGGTAACCCTTAAGGGTGATGAGATCTATTTAAAAAACTACTTCGACCTGTCTGAGCCCTGGGAGGATGGAACACTGGAGTATATAATTGAATCAGCCATTCTGTAGGGGAAGTGGAAATTGAATAGATTACAGGATGACTAGTCTACCAGTTAATCCTAAGTAACTGATTTCTTCTGGGTGTGGATGGGTTCGGTTGGTTAACCTTTCTCTTTCTTCTGCACCAGTTTTTTTATTCCAGCTCCAGCACTGGATCCGCCCACCAGGAACGAGAACAGCACCCCCAGGCTGGATATGAATGCGAACAACAGATAGGCTATTTCTTGGCTGTCCAGGAAGGCTAGGTGGTTGGAGCTGTTTATCTCCACCTGTCCCAGGTAGATGGCGAATATTAAAAGCATCATGGCCAGTGATAGGGTCTGGCCCATGTAGATCATGGTGGAAAGGGTTGAGGAGGCCATACCATAGATTTTACTCTCCACGGAGCCCATGAAGATGCGGGTGGTGGGGGAGGAGAACAGGGCCTGTCCCACTCCCACCAGTAAAAGGGCCACCACCGGGATCACAAGTGAGGTTTCCTGATCCAGGAAGACCAGCATCAACAATCCCACCGTGATGAGGATCATCCCCCACACCGGCAGCCACCGATGTTCACCCTGATCTGAGGCCCGGCCAACAATGGGGGATAAAACTGCTACCATGAAGGGTTGAGAAGAGAGTATCAGGGCGGTGTACTGGGGCTCCAATCCCCTCAGGGACTGAAAATATAAGCTTAATAGGGTGGCCGTGGCTGAGATGGCAATGTTCATGGACAGCATGGACAGGGCTGTGAAGGAGGTGCGGCGGTTTTTGAAGATCTCCAGCTTCAAAATGGGAGTATCAGTTCTACTCTCCAGTAAGAAGAAGCACACAATTCCCAAAAAACCTATTCCCAGAGCCACTTTACCCAAATCCTCCAGGAGGGATGAGAATCCATATAGAAGGGCTACCAAGGATAGTGAGTAGATAACCGCTCCCCGGTAGTCAAAGCCTTCCCCCCTTGCCTCGGCCCATTCCATCTTCAGCTTCCAGATGAGTGTGGAGAGTAGTATAATTCCGATGGGGATGTTGAAAAGGTAGATGCTCCTCCAGCCCAGGTACTGGATTAATACTCCGCCCAGGATGGGCCCCAGGAATAATCCAATGTAGACTGCACTGATGTACAGTCCCAGGGCTTCCCCCCTTCTTTCCATTGGGAACACCGAGCTCAGGAGGGCCACCATGGTGGCGAAGATCATGGCACATCCCAGGCCCTGCAGGAAGCTGAAGGCCACTAGGATCTCACCGGAATTGGAAAAAGCAGCGAAAAGAGAGGATATAGTGTATATTAGAACTCCATAGGAGAAAATTCTTTTTCGGCCGTGAATATCGGACAAACGGCCGAAGGGAAGGACCGTGACAGCGTTAGCCAGTGTGAAGGAGGTGGGTATCCATCCCAGGATTATCACGTTGACTGCCATCTCCTTCTGGATGACGGGTAAGGCCAAACTAAGGGAGGATCCCATGAAGGGTATTAGGAAGGCGGCTAGGGATACCAGAAATAGGGTTACCCTCTGCAGTGACCGGTCCACAATCAAAAAATCATCACCCCTCCAATCTTTTTTTTGCCCTAATTAATTATATGCCCTGATCCTCATACATAAATATACATGTGGTGATTCTAGGTATGTTATGGGACTTGGTGCTCTCTGGTCTGTGGGGATTTCTGGGAGGATTTGCACTGATTATAGGGGCCATTATGGGCTTCTATTTTAGGATTCCACCCCGGCTAGTGGCGGGTATCATGGCCTTTGGTAGTGGGGTGCTCTTATCAGCAATTTCCTTCGAACTCCTGGATGAGGCCTATTACCTGGGAGGCTTCCTATATGTAGCGGCTGGTTTCCTGGTAGGGGCCATCATCTTCACCCTAACTAACCTGTATCTGGCCCGGAAGGGGGCTAAGCACCGGAAAAGGTCCCAGCGGCCCCAGGATTTCGAGGGCAGTGGGGTGGCTATAGCAGCAGGTTCGGTTATCGACGGCATCCCGGAGTCCATAGCCATTGGTTTAACCATGATCGGGGGGGTGGGAGTGAGCACCGCTACCCTGGTGGCCGTGTTTTTGTCCAACATACCTGAGGGCCTGTCCAGCACGGTTGGTATGAAAAGTGACGGTTGGAAGCCCACCCATGTTTTCGGTTTGTGGCTGGTCATCGCCATTTCCACAGCCCTGGCTTCCATCATAGGATACTCCGTGTTCCAGTATCTTCCAGATGCATTCACCTCCGTTGCCCTGGCCATAGCAGCCGGTGGAATCCTGGCCATGCTGGTGGACACCATGATACCAGAGGCCTTCAGCCAGAGCCATGACCTGTCGGGCCTCATAACCGTGGTGGGATTCACCGTATCCTTCATACTGTCCAAATTGTACTAAAAAAAATAGGCGATTTATTATGCACGAATGTCCTTACTGCAAGAAGCTGGAAGCTTACAACTTCGGGGATTACCTGGGAAAGACTGAGCACTGGATAATTTTCCTGGCACCCAACCAGAGCAACCTGGGCACATGTGTGATAGCCCTCACCCGGCACCATCCCACCCTGACCGGGTTAAGCAATGAAGAATGGGAAGAGTTCATTGAACTGGTGGAGAAGATGGAAAATGCGGTTAAGAAGGCCTTCCAGGCCACCCTAGTCAACTGGGGATGTCTCATGAACTCGTTCTACCTGGAGAACAATCCGGATCCCCATCTCCACTGGCACTTCATACCCCGCTACCAGAACTCGGTGGAGTTCGCCGGACAACTCTTCGAGGACCCCCACTTTGGGTACATGCGTCCTCGTCCCCTGAAAAAAATCTCCCATGATGTTCGGGAAAAGATATTGAATAAAATTAAGGAATACATGTGAATTTTGTGTGAAGGCCCTGATTATTTCTGGGCAGCTTCTATATCCTGCAGTGCCTCTTCCACCTGCAGGCGGACGTACCATCGCTCGTCTTCCAGGGCTTTTTTCAGGGCGGGCACCGCCCGTTGGTCTCCAATTTTTCCCAGGGCACTGGCAGCATGCCTGCGGACACTGACATCCCCATCCTGAAGGGCCTCCATAAGGGATTCCAGGGCCAGGGGATCACCAATCATGCCCAAAGCTTCTATGGCAGCGCTGCGGAAGCTGAAATCCTCATCATCCAGGGCTAGTTGCAGGTGTAAAACCGCCCGGGGATCACCAATCATACCCAGGGCCATGGCTGCCTGGTTTCTTATCTTATCATTATCCAATGCATTTATCAACGCTTCCAGGGCCCGGGCATCTTGTATTTTTCCCAGGGCCTCCGCGGCGTGTACCTGCACATGCCACTCGTCATCGGTAAGGGTTTTAATGAGTATAGGTACAGGTTGGGGGTCTCCAATTTCTCCCAGAGCTAGGGCGGCGTTGGATCGCACGTCATTGTTACCATCAGCCAGAGCCTCCTCTAACGACACCAGACTATCTTGGTCCCGTTTTCTCCCCAAGGCCCGGGCTGCCTCCCAGCGGGTCTGGTCATCCCCCTGTTTCAGGGCTTTAATCAATCCCTTAATATTTCCTTTCCTTTCCAGCTTTCTAACATCAGGCTGGTATTTACCATCCAGGATGCCCATGATATTCACCACCAGTTGAGTATTATTATGTGGTGGCCTGAATAAATAATATCCCTTCAAGTAGGTGTATGGCTGGTAAGAATCAGCCACAATACTTAAAAAGTCTTAAAAAGGGTTAATCAATAATAACGTTTTGCTATTTCTGGTACTCTCTTGGTAACTCGCCGTGCTGCTGGTAGTGGTGGAAGGCTTCCAGGAACTCCTTGGCGTAGGGGTAGACTTCCATGAACTCGGCGAAACTTTTCAGGTTGCAGATGGTGGATTTGCTCAGAACATGCTCCATGGCACAGGCATCCTCCTCCGCTATCTCCACCCCCACTCCCAGGAGGTTTAAAAAGTCCTCCAGGACGGCATGTCTTTCCATGATTGCTTCGGCCACTTGCTGGCCCTGGGGGGTTAGTTTTATCTCCCGGTAGCGCTGGTAGGATACCAAGCCCATCTGGGACATTTTCTGCACCGCTTCCACCACACTGGGGGGTTTAACATTCAATGCCTGGGAGATGTCCTTTACCTTAATTTCACCTTTATCCTTATCTAGACAATACATGGTCTCTAGATAATCCTCCACACTCTGACTTAACCGGGGACTGGTTTTCATGTCTTCATCCTTCTTCTTTTTATCTTCTTTCCATTTTATCTGGATGTTGTTATGGGTACACGCCCCACATCCAGTGCAATCGTGACCCACTAACTTGCGTAACATATCTGAAATATTCAATTTACACCACACTCCACAGGAGGTTCAGTATCGTTCCAGTCAGGAGGGCTACCCCCAACATGATCATGATCACCTTTATCAGATCCTTAACCCCTAACTCTTTGAGAAGAACTACGAAGGTTGCTACACAGGGAAAGCTAACTGCCAGGAAGGTGGTGGCCACGGTGAGTTGCTGGGCAGTGAGGTTAAGTGGTGCTAACATGGCTGTGGCTAAATCTTTACGTAAAAAACCCATGATGAGTGCTCCAATGGCATCATCTGGCAATCCCAGGAGGTTGGATAGTAGGGGGGATACTAGGATGGTGAGGTAATCCATGATACCCAGGATGTAGAGTAAGTTTATGGCCAGAATTCCCAGGAATACAAAGGGAACAGCCTCGATTAGGAATCCCTTAACCCGGCTCCAAGTTTTCTGCAGCAGGGCTTTGAGGTGGGGTATCCGGTAGGGAGGTATTTCCACAAATATCTCCGGACTTTCTCCGGGTAGGATCCTGTTTAGGAGCATCCCCAGGGATATGAATAGGATGAAGAGAGTCCCATAAACCACGGCGATGTACTGCATACCATAAACTCCCAGGAGTCCAATGATCACCGCAGTCTGGGCCATGCAGGGAATGGACATGGATATTAATGCAGCGACAATGAATTTTTCACGCTTACCCTCCAACATCCTGGTGGAGAGTACGGCTGGTACGTTGCAACCGAATCCCAGGATGATTGGAATTATGGAAAAGCCGTGCAACCCCAATCGGTGCATTAAACTGTCAACCAGCACTGCTAAACGTGGCAGGTATCCTATATCTTCCAATAGTCCCAGGAAGAGATAGAAGGATAGTATGTAGGGTAGCACCACAGCAAATTCCACGTACACACCAGTGGTGAGTATGCCGAAGGAGGTTTCGTACTGGTAACCCGTTCCAATGAGTATTTCGTGGACAATACCACTGGGAAAGATATTAGTGACTGTTTCTGTAATGAAGGGTCCGTAGTACTGGTAGTAGAGGGGGTCTAGAAAGTTGCTAATCAAAAACTCCCCCAAACCAATAACCAATTGTAAAGTGAGGATGATAGTGATTGATGCTATGATTAAACCGTAAACTGGATGTACAGATGCTTTTTCTAATTTTTCAAGGAAGGTAGGGTGGCGGTGTTCTATTTTCTGTAATTCAGTGATTAGTTGCCCTATAAATGCCCAGCGCTCATCATCATGCATGGGACTGATCTGGGGAGTGTAATCTGCGGGGTTTTTCAAAGCTTCCTCCATGACTTCAGATAATTCCTTCAAACCCTCCCCAGTCACTGCAACCAGAGTTATGACCGGTACTCCCAGTGCCTTGGAGAGTCCCTGGATGTTGAGGTGCACCCCCCTTCTCTGGGCACAGTCCCACATGTTCAGCACCACCAGGGTAGGCAGTCCCTTTTCCAGTATCTGTAAAGTTAAAAAGAGGTTACGCTCCAGGTTGGTGGCATCCAGTACCGAAACCACCAGGTCCGGGTCTTCCTCCTGTAACATTTTACGGGCCACTTCTTCAGCCTGACATGCGGGCTGCAGGGAGTAGGTGCCAGGGACATCTATGAGTTCTGCACTTATCTCCCCCAGTTTTAGGGTCCCCTTGGTATAGCCCACCGTGGTCCCGGGGTAGTTAGAGGAAGTTACCTGTACTCCAGTGAGTCTGGAGAATACTACGCTCTTACCAACGTTGGGGTTGCCCATTAAGAGAATTTTCATGATGTACACCATTTATGAATTACGTGCAAAGACAGGGTGATTATAGTGGTTTTACTGTTACCTTGGCTGCCATTCCCCTTCCCAGGGCAAGCTGGCATCCATCCACCTCCAGTATTATCGGTCCCTGGAAGGGAGCTGAGGATATCTTTCGTATCTCTTTACCTTTACGAAGATTTAGTGATTCTAAACGTTTTATTAATCCACGTCCGCCATTAATATCGATTATGATTGCCTTTTGGCCATTTTCAAGTTGGTTCAGAATGGTCATGATCATGCCCCAAATAATATTAGGTAAGCCTAACTTTTTGTTAGGATAACCTAACTCTTTCCAGGTATATAAATCTTCCTATGAGGATCATGGATCCACCTATTTCCCATTCTTTAAGAAAGCATTATAAGATATGCCAGGGAATAATCTCTAGATAAAAAGAGGTAAAAACATTATATGGCTAAGTACAGTGTGGAAACATCGATTATCATCAGCCTAGTTGTGGGTCTCATCATCTCCAACATTCCCATCCTGGGTATCCGAGGAATGTTCTCGGTAATCATAGTGGGATTTGTGGCCAGCTACTACACCACCCCTGAAAAGACAAGTTACAAGGTGGGTGCCATGGCCGGAGTAACCTTGGCCGTTGTACTGTTAGTTATTAGTTTCCTGACCCCACCTGATCTGCCTTACACCCTGCCCAGTGCCACATCCCTGGGAGTGGTAGTTATGGCCAACGAATTTTCCATCCTGATACTGGGGATCATATCGTCGCTTTTAATATACTGGTTTCTGGGGGCCCTGGGTGGCTACCTAGCCACACAGTTTTTCAACCCCCCCGAGGCAGTGGATAAAACCCACTACAGAGAACCACTGAGAGGAGTGTCCAAGAAAAGGCCCAGAAGAACCCTGGAGAGAAAAAAGCCTTAATTATTGGTGTTTACTTTGACAAAGGTATTGATAGTTGGATCTGGGGCGGGAGGTGGTATCCTGGCCAGTGAACTATCCCAGAGAGGGGTGGAAGTTACCATCATCGAGAAGGGCCCATCCACACCCCCTGGTGATGCCCACTGCCATTACGATACCATAAACACCGGAGTGGAGATCCTTAAAACCCATTGTGTAGGGGGAACCACCATGGTAACAGCTGGTAACGCAGTGCGAACTTGCCAGGATGAGCTGAAAAAACTCAACATCGATGTTGGATCTGAGCTTGACCAAGTGGAGGAGGAGGTGGGGGTTACCATCCTGCCTGACTCCCTGCTGGGAGAGGGAACCCGTATCTTAATGGATAGCGCCCGGAGACTGGGTTTATCCATGGAGAAAATGCCCAAGTTCATTGACCCCCGCCTGTGCAAACCCTGTGGCAAATGTGCCCTGGGGTGTCCTCGTAATGCCAAGTGGAATTCCCAGCACTACCTTAAAAATGCCCTGAACATGGGGGCTTGTTTAATAGAGAACCGTCCTGTTGTGGATGTGCTCCTGGAAAATGGAAAACTGAAGGGAGTGAGAACTCATGGAAAGGATTACTATGCCGATGTGGTGGTGTTATCATCGGGGGCCATTGCCACTCCCAGGCTTTTGAAGCGGGCAGGGTTGGAAGCCGGGGCACAACTCTTTGTGGATACTTTTATCACCATAGGTGGGGTGCTGGAGAAAATTGGATTCAATGAGGAGGTGCAGATGAATGCACTTCTAAGGAGGAAGGATTTGATAATTTCACCCCATTTTTCCAGTATCCTGGTGGATAAGATCCCAGGTGCTGCACCAGAAGACATATTGGGGATGATGGTGAAGATAAAGGATGACAACCAAGGCCAAGTAACTAGTGAGGAGGTTGTAAAGTACAGTACTGCCAGGGATGTGGGCCTTTTAAGTGAAGGAGCAGCATTAGCCGGTTCTATACTTGTTAATGCCGGTGCTGACCCCACCCGACTGGTGTCCACCCCTGCCCGGGGGGCTCATCCAGGTGGAACCGCAGCCATTGGATCAGTGGTTGATTCCAACCTGGAGACAGAAATAGAGAATCTTTTCGTGGCTGATGCCAGTGTCCTACCCAGTGCCCCGGGAGCTCCACCCGTCCTAACCATTCTAGCCCTGGCCAAGCGCCTGGGCAGATACATCTACATGGACCGGGTTTAAATTCTTACTTTACGCATATTTTTAAGGAGATCATCCAGCACAGCGTCCATGTCTAACTTTTCCTGTGCCTCCAGCATTTTCTTTATTTCGGTGTGGGTCTCAGGGTGCCGGGGCGCGGCGCGGCAACTCTCCTCAGGCAGGATAGATATCTGATATGTGCCTATTTCCTTGGCCAGGTTTTCAATTTCCACCTTATCCAGACCCATCAGGGGACTGAGGAGGGGCTTATTGGTGAAGTGACGGGTGGCCACCAGGTTAGGAAGGGTCTGGGAAGCTACTTGGCCCATGCTACTCCCATCCAGGGTAGCCAGGGCACCCTCCCTTTCTGCCAGTTTCTCAGCCACCTGGTACATGCCACTTTTACACAGGACACAAGTCATCCTGGGAGGTGCCTTTTCCTGGCACTGGGTGAGAAACTCCCCGTAATCTATGATGTACAGATCTAAACGGGACCCATGGGAGTATTTCTTAAGTTGCCTGGCTACCTTCCTGATCTTCTCCTCATCATCAGAGGTGTGGGGATAGTTGTTGAAGTGTAACGCTGTTACACTGCAACCCCGCTTCATCATAAGGTAGCAGGCCACTGGAGAGTCTATCCCCGTGGATAGGAGAGCTATTAACCTGCCCTGGGTGCCGATGGGCAGTCCACCCGGGCCGGAGATTTTCTGGTGGAAGATGTAGGTCCTGTCATCCCTCACCTCCAGAAATATTTCAAAATCAGGATGGGAAAGATCCACAGGGGACTGGGTAACTCCATGCACCACTGATCCGGCGAAAGCCGCCAGTTCCTGGCTGGTGAAGTCGTGCTGACCCACCCGGCGGCAGCGGATGGCGAAGGAATCCTCTCCCGAGAACACTCCCTCCTCAACCAGTTCATTAGTGTAGATGGTTAACTCTTCTTTTATGGCATCAAAATCGGTGTCAGTATACACCACCGGGCTGAAGGACACTACACCAAAGGTTCTGGCCAGCAATTCTAGGGTTTCTGCAGTATCCTCCACTTTGAGGAAGATTCGTCCCTGCTCCACAGTGGACTGGCACTTCAGGGCTGATTTGATGTTGTTAACCAGTCTTTTCTCGAACCTCCTCCTCACCGCTGGACTTTTAACACCTATCTCCCCGTAGCGGACCATGACCAGTTCTTCATTCATAGGAATCAAACTAATTAGATTAACAATTTTTAACCATTTTAGGGGGCTGTGTAATCTTCGTATCATATGGTTTGATGGTTCATGGATTTAAGGCTATCATTTTCGAAAATAAATTTATATAAAGTAATAATCATTATAGATTTATCCATAGACTTGAGGAAATAAAGGTGTAAAAATGTCAAATAATAAGACCAACATGCCAGAAAAAGGCGCAGCAGTCCAGAAGGACATGGAAACCTATGCAATTAATCCTTATATCCCAGGAGGCCTTGTTGAACCCGATACTTTAAGGAAAATTGCTGACGTAGCAGAAAAATATGATGCTAAATTCATTAAATTATCATCAGAACATAGAATTACCATATTTGGAATCCCCTACCAAGATGTGGATGAGATCTGGAATGATCTGGAGATGGAGCCGGGTGGTTTGTCAGGTAAAATAGTCAGACCCGTCAAATTTTGTATTGGAAAATCTTCCTGTAAGATGGCCAAGCAGAATACAATGGAAATAGGATTGGAAATTGACCAACGGTTTAGAGGTACAAAAACCCCTGACAAGATGAAAATCGCTGTTTCCGGTTGTGAAAATTCATGTGCAGAACCTGGAGTCAGGGATATTGGACTTATCGGAACCAATAAAGGCTGGAAAGTTCTGGTGGGTGGTAACGCGGGTATTAAACCCCGACTTGGTGATTTGATTGCCAACGACCTACCAAGTGAAGAAGTTCTGGCTTTGATGGACAAAATTATTAACTACTACATAGAAAACGAAGAAAGTGTGCGTTTAGGTAGATTTATAGACAACATGGGATTGGATGAATTCAAAAAAGAAATTTTATGAGTACTTAGGGGTAGTGTAGAAATTCGCCAAAAAATGTATCCAGCCAAGTGAATATAAAAAAAACCATCGTGGATGGGACGTGCAATGGCACAGGAGTATGCTCATCCAGGATGGTCAGCCCTTTTTTTTGTAGATACGTGCCAGGGGATTTTGTGGTGCCATGGATGGACAGGGAACTGACCATAATCCAGGGTTCAATAACGTTCTCCATGGAGGCAGAAATGAATTTCACTTCGATGTTAGGTGAACACCCACTTTGATGGCCACAAAACATCCTTACTAGCCCACCCTCCTCCCTGATGGGTGTATGAAAGGTCATAAAAAAGTGTTGGTCATTTTTTTTATCAGGAATTTAAAAAAAAATAGAAAATCCCGGGCTAGCGAGTCCCGGGATGGAGGAGGTGGTAGCTTAATTTTAGCTTTTTTGTTCTACCTCAACCCGGGGTGGTCTTAGAAGGGCCCCAGCTAGGGCCATGCCTACTAGGGCCAGTGCCAGGACGTAGGGAAAAACCCCCAGGTAGGACCCGGTGGTGGTTTTGATAAAACCAGCTAGTTGGGGCCCTACTATGCCTCCGGCACCGTAGGCTAAAAACAAAAGACCATAATTCCTAGGATAATCCAGGTTGCCGAAGTAAGTTCCACATGTGGTGGGTGCGATGGCCAGCCATCCTCCTAGACATCCCCATAGAATAGCGAAGGCCAGGATGTAGACTGTGACACTGGGCATCACCATGACCAGTAGTGAGGCCAGGGCTATGAGGATGAAAGATATTACTGCCGTGTTGCGGGGGGTCAGGTGGTCGGTTAGAAAACCAAATACCGGTCTTCCAAAGCCGTTGAACACAGCGAATACTCCCACCAGGGTGGTGGCTAAGGTGGCTTCCACTCCTACTTCCACTCCCAGGGGCTTGGATATTCCGATGGCCATGAGGCCGGCCAGGCAGCCTATGAAGTAGCATATCCACAGGGCGTAGAAGGATCTGGTCCGGACCATCTCATCCCGCATAAGTTCACAGAGGGTTTCTTGTCCTGGAGCCGGTGCAGCAGGGGTCCAACCCGCCGGAGTCCATCCCACAGGTGGGAATCTCAGGGGCAGGGCCAGGAGTATGGTGAGGATGATGAAGGCCAGGCCAAACACCCGGAAGGTGTTCATAACCCCCGATACTGTGATGAGGTACCCGGCGATGTTGGCGGTGATTAACGCTGAGAATCCAAAACCCAGGAGGGTGAGGCCCACAGCCAGGCCCCTCTTATCAGGGAACCACCGGGATGCAACGGCCACCGGCACACCATAGGCTACGCCTACCCCTGCACCTGCTATGACTCCATAGAAGATGTACAGCCACTCTACGGAGTTGGCAAAGGATGAAAGGAGCCATCCCAGGCCTGTTAAAAGGCCACCCACTATGACCATGTTCCGGGGTCCGTACTTTTCGATGTATTTCCCTGTGAAGGGCATGGCTATGGCAAAGAATGCCAGGAACACCGAGAAGGGCAGAAGAATCTCGTTGGCATTTACCACCTGCCCCAGTTGGGTGGTGAAGTAGGTGGTCAGGGGTGTCACGAAGACGCTCCAGGAGTAGATGGTACCCAGACAGAGGTTTAGGATCATACCCAGGATGATGAGTATCCATCGTCCCCTTACAGCATCCATCCCCATTATATTATTATTAGATTCTTCTGCATCTTTCTCCATTAAAATCCCTCCGAGGGTTGTATATTTTTAGGATTCCATCATCATCTATTCTTCCAGGGTGGAGGTGTCACCTAGATCTTCACCTTCCTCCTGGGCGCGCAGTATCCGGCGCATGATCTTTCCACTGCGGGTTTTGGGGAGTTTATCCACCGCTACGATCTCGCCCAGTACGGCTACTGGCCCTAATTCGTATCGCACATGTTTGTTGAGGTCTTCGATGAGCTGGGTTTTGAGTTCGTAGCCTTCCTTCAGGATCACGAAGGCCTTGATGACCTCCCCCTTAATGGGATCGGAGCGACCAATGACAGCGGCCTCGGCCACTGCAGGATGGCTGACAAATGCGGATTCCACCTCAGCAGAGCCGATACGGTGCCCTGCAATTTTTAGAACATCATCAGATCGGCCCTGTATCCAGAAATATCCATCCTCATCTTGTCGGACCATGTCCCCGGCTTTGTAGATACATCCAGGAATGTCCCTCCAATAGACATCCAGGAAACGTTCTTTATCACCGTACAAAGTGCGGAACATGGATGGCCAGGGACTTTTAACCACCAAGTAGCCGCCTTTGCCCAGGGGAACTTCATTACCCGCCTCATCCACCACCTGGGCCTCTACTCCGGGTATGGCCCTGGTGCAGGAGCCGGGTTTAAGGGGAGATACTGGTAGGGGTGAGATGAGGTGCATTCCGGTTTCAGTCTGCCACCAGGTGTCCATGATGGGACATTTTTCCTTACCCACGTTGGTGTAGTACCACATCCAGGCCTCGGGGTTGATGGGTTCCCCCACTGTTCCCAGGATCCGTAAGGAGCTGAGGTTGTAGAGATTGGTGTAACGGGCCCCGAAACGCATGAGATGTCTGATGGCGGTGGGGGCGGTGTAGAACTTGGTGACCCCATACTTTTCCACGATCTTCCACCATACACCAGGGTCCGGGTAGTCAGGTGCTCCCTCGTAGACCACTGTGGTGGTTCCAAGAAGCAAGGGCCCGTAGATAACATAGCTGTGTCCAGTGATCCACCCTATATCGCCGGTGCACCACCACAGATCATCAGGGTGTATGTCGAAGATGTTGCGCAGGGTGGTGGCCACACCCACCATGTATCCCGCCGTGGTATGCAAAACCCCCTTGGGTTTACCAGTGCTACCAGAGGTGTAGAGGATGAAAAGCGGATCCTCGGCATCCATGGGTTCAGGTGGACAATCCACAGGTTCTCCTTCCACCAGGCGTTCGTAGAATATTTCCCGCCCTGATAACTCCGAGATTTGTATGTCACTGCCAGTGTGCCTGACCACCACGATGGTTTCAATGGAGGGGCATTGGAGTATGGCTTCGTCGGCTATTTTCTTTAAATCTATGATCTTCCCCCGGCGGTAGGTTCCGTCGGCGGTGAAGAGTACTTTGGCCTGGGCATCGTTCATCCGATCCACGAAGGCCCCCACTGAGAGTCCGGAGTAAACAACACTGTGCACGGCGCCGATCTTGTTACAGGCCAGAAGGGCTACCATTAGTTCGGGACACATGGGCAGGTACATGGAAACCGTGTCCCCCTTCTTTACTCCCAGGTTTTTCAAGGCATTGGCCAGTTTATTAACTTCCAGGTAGAGTTCATAGTAGGTGATCTTCTTTTCATGGCCACGTTCATTGATGTAGATGATAGCGATCTGGTTACGTTTCTCGGTTTCGATCCAGCGATCCACGGCATTGTAGGCCAGGTTAATCTTACCCCCGGTGAACCACTTGTAAAATGGTTTGTTTGAGTCATCAAGGACTTTATCCCATTTTTTTATCCAATCGAATTGTTCTGCCTGTTGGGCCCAGTATTTTTCCAGGTCTTTGCCTTTCTCTATTTCGGCATCCCAGTCTTTCACATGGGCTCGGTTTTTCACTTCTTCACTAGGTTCAAATACTCTTTTTTCGTCCATAAGGACTGTAGTATCTCGTACCATTCATTTCCCACCATTTTCCTGTTTTAGCTAATGATTCTAACTAAGTTACTCTTTCTATATATATTTTACTATGATTAATCATTATAAATTCATATTAATCATGATAAATATACTGGTGTGTAGAGAAGAAGTGCTGGTGTTATCCTGTAAAAAATAGTGGTATGCAATTAAAAATAAAAAAAAGAAGGATAATTATCCTTCAACTACATCATAGGGGGCATTCCACCCATTCCACCAGGAGGCATTCCTTCCATGCCTTCTGGTTCTGTGACGCCAGCAGAGGCTATCATGTCGTCAATGCGCAGGATCATCTCAGCAGCCTCGGCTGCAGATTGAATAGCCTGTTTTTTAACCCTATGAGGTTCTATAACGTTACCCTCATTCATATCAGTGACTTCTCCTTGGAAGACGTCCAGTCCCATGTGGTGGCTGTGTTCCTGGGCTGCCCGCAGATCCGCAAGAGCATCGATCTGATCCAGTCCCGCGTTCTCAGCCAGGGTCTTGGGAACCACTTCCAGGGCATCGGCAAAGGCAGTGATGGCTAACTGTTCCCTGCCACTGACTGTGTCAGCGTATTCCCGTAATGCCTTTGATATAGCTATTTCAGGGGCTCCTCCTCCAGAAACTACCTTTCCATCTTCCACGGTGGATGCAACCACGCCAATGGCATCTTCCACTGCTCTTTCCACCTCAGCAGCCACGTGTTTAGTACTGCCCCTGAGGATGATGGACACGGCCTTGGGATCCGGGCATTCTTCGATGAAAGTCAGAACTTCATCGAATATCTTCTTCTCATAGACGTTACCTGCTTCTCCCAAGTCATCGTAGGAAAGATCCTCGATGTTGGTCACGATCCTAGCTCCAGTTGCCTTTTCCAATCGTTCCATGTCCGATTTTCTAACTCTCTTCAGGGCCAGAATTCCTTCCCGGGCCAGGTAGTGCTGAGCAAGGTCATCTATTCCTTTCTGACAAAATATGACATTGGCTCCACTTTCTATGACCTTATCAACCATCTCCCGAATCATCTGCTCCTCATTTTCCAGGAAAGCCTGCATCTGGGAAGGATCGGTTAGTTTTATCTTGGCATCAGTTTCCAGGTCCTTAACCTCCAATGGATATTTTAAAAGAGCGATTCGTGCGTTTTCAACCTTTTTAGGCATGGAATTGTCTGCTCTTCCCTTGTCCAGCACTACTCCGTTAACAATTTCCGATTCGTTAATGGTAGCGCCCTGGATACGCTGGATGTTAATGCTTTTTTTATTCACTTCACCATCTTCCTCCACCTGCAGTACTGCGCTTACAATGAGTTCTGCCAGTGGCTCCCTGGCGGTTTCAGTTCCCTTACCAGTCATGGCTGTCATGGCTACTTTCAGCAGGGTTTCCCTGTCCGAGTTCTGCATGGAAATTTCTTCCAATACCTCCAGGGCCTTGGCTGCAGCATGGCGGTATCCCATTACCAGAGTGGTGGGGTGTATTTTCTGGTCCAGCAGTTCTTCGGCTTTCTGAAGAAGTTCACCAGCTATGATGACTGCGGTGGTGGTTCCATCCCCTGCTTCATCTTCCTGGGTCTTGGCCACCTCAACCAGCATCTTGGCGGCAGGGTGTTCAATGTCCATCTCCCGGAGGATGGTTACTCCGTCGTTGGTCACCACGATGTCACCCATGCTATCCACCAGCATCTTGTCCATTCCCTTAGGACCAAGAGTGGTTCTGACAATTCCTGCCAGGGTCTTTCCTGCCATTATGTTCATTCTTTGAGCGTCTCGTCCCAAAAGTCTTGAGGTACCTTCAGGTAGTATTATAATCTGTTGGCCTTGTCCGCCTAACTGTGCCACTATATCATCTCCATTTTCTTACAGTAATTTAGAGGTGGGTTAGAGGTTATATAAATAGTTTGCCCAGGGGGGGTGGTGGTTCAGATCCTAGGAAAAAGGGGTTACTCCACCCGGTAATCAAACTCCCATAAATACTTACCCGATCTTTCCTGGCCCTCCAGATGTTCCATCTCATGGGAAACACCATAAGCCGCGGATCCTTCAAAAAAAAGCGGACCATCAATACGTCTAAGTACTATTTCCATGGATTTTGGGTCCAATTCCGCCAAGATTATGTCCTCCGCCTGGAGTTCCACCTGATAGGGTCTTTCAACCAGTTCCCGCTCCTTCTTGTTGCCACATTTTTCCAGGCGCAGCACCCGACCCTCGGTGCCTATTAATTGGGGGTTTACCAGGAGGGTCACCCTCTCCATAGTGTAGCCCTCCTTTATATCTTCATTGTAGCGGGTGATCTTCTCTTTAACTGCCAGGGCCTCCAGATCCCGTGTTTTGAAACTCCAGTCCCCCCCAAATTTCAGGGAAAAAAGCACAGGAAGGAAGGCATCCGCTTGGATATTCAACTGGCGAATGGCACTTTTCTCCTTCAGGTTGAAAGAAAGCTGTTTTTTCAAACGAAGATACTCTGGATCATCCAATCTATCACCAAAAAAAATATAGAAAAAAGGGGATGGTTTAAGCCACGGTGCTTATTTATCTGGACTGGAAGTCCTGGATGGCACTGTCCACCACCTGGATTATGGCACTGTCCAGGTCATCCTCTTTCCGGATGCTCAGGGGTATGTTATCACAGTACACCACTTCCATACCCGCCTCCAGGGCATCCTTGGTAGCCACGTCCACCGCCGCTGCCTTGAGTTCGGTGAGCATTACCTCGGCTTCATCGATGTACTTTTCAATATCCCGTTGACATAGGGGGCGGTTGGAAAGGTGGGGTGTGGTACCCACTACCTGACAGCCATGAACCTTTTCCAGATGGTCTATTAAGACCCCTTTAATGGAGTCCGGGGCAGTGGTGGCAAACAACACCTTCTTTCCACGAACCGATTCAAGGGGTTTGGGTCGGAACACCGTGGATATAACGGTGGCATCTGGATTCAAGTTCTTTATGAATGATTCAATATTCTCTACCTTATGTTTACTGGCCAGTGGCTCTTCACACATGGTGATAACCACCAAATCGGCTTTCTTGATACGGAAGGGTCCGAAGAAGCGTTGAATATTGATGAGGGGCTGGTTGGCACCTACCAGTACAATGTGTTTATCAGTTTTAACCGGGGGTATGGCTGCTCCACTACCCTCCATTATCACAAAGTCAGCATCAACTTCATTGGCCAGCTGGGCCCCCCTCTTCATGTTGGTGATGAACACCTGGCCCAGCATACCACCACCACATCGCCTGCAGCCGATGGTGAGTATCCTACTCATGAGGGCGTCTTCCCAGTGATCCGATGCTGCGTGAACTCCTTTATTGGATTGTTCCATTAAGTATTGGGGTGTAATCTCGATCTGATCTCCCCGGACTATTTCCGGCTCCTCCGGGCCACCCCGACCCATAGCCACCACACAGGGATTGTAATCCTCTTTATCAATTAAGCGAGCAGCGTATGCTGAAACAGCAGTTTTACCAATACGTTTACCCGTTCCCAGGATTTTGAGGGAAGGTTTTATTAATAAATCATGTTCATCCAAGGGTTGAAATTGGAAATCAGGCCCTTCGTAGGGAATACCCATCTCCAGCACCAGAGAAGCTATCTTAAACCGCTTGGAGTAGTCCACCACCGGTTCATCACTGAGATCCATAACCACGTCTGGTTCATGATCCATCAAGCTTTGGGTAATGAGTTGGTAGGGAATATCGTGAAAATTTTCATCATAATAAACAGGCACTCCCAATTCTTCCTCAATAAAGGCTGGTGTTGCTTCTCGAAGTTTTTCTGTGCCTCCAATAAAAACAGCAGCAACCACTTCATTATGTTCCAGGCTATCCAGGGTTTCTAAGGCATTTCTAGTTACCGGGAAATAGTGCTCACCATCAATTAGGCATATCATCTTCCTTAATCCATCCATAATATTCACATCCCAATCCGGAGTCTTTACAACATGATTTCCTGGTATTTTTTCTCGTATTTTAAGGAATTTTCATTCTGGGAGCGGATAAGTTCCTTTCGGGATCGCTTTACCAGTTCCGACAGGCCGTTGGAGATGTTAGAAGAGTTCCCTCCATTATTGGTAGCCACCACATGGGAGATGGAGGCTGATAAAACAAAAATAGCGTGTTTGTGTTCGGCCTTAGTGCGGTGTATGTGATGTGGACTTATGTTCAAGGATAGATATTCCCCGCATTCATCCTTAACCTCATAATCACTTTCGAGATTTTTTAAAACATATACCAGAAATTGATGTAGCTGTATTAGCTCGTCTTTGTACATATCTACCAGACACCTATACTTTAAAGCGTTTTCAAATTAGTTCGGTATTGCATTTATACCTATGTAATACCAATTGGTATTATTCCCAATACACTACCCTATTCATCCTTACCTACATATTAAAAAAAGTACCGCAGCGGGTAGTTACTTCTAAACATTATCTAATACAATGCACTCGTATCTTATAATTTTGGTATCATTACAAATAAATCTTTTGACCCCCAACATAAAAATCGAAGTAATAATAACAATCAAGCCACATCCTAGGTACTATCCTCGAAGAGCACATATTTATGGTGAAAATATGAAAATCATTAAATTAAAAGATGAAAACAGAGATAAACTCCTGGAAAGGTCCAGGATAGATGCAGAAAGCGTTACTAAACCTGTTCTGGAGATTATCAATGACGTGCGTGAAAATGGGGATCGGAGTCTTGAGCATTATACTCAGAAGTTTGACGGAGTTTCCCTTAGGGATTTCAAGGTTAAAAGGCGGGAAATAGATGCCGCCTGGGAAAAAGTGGAACCCCAGGTCCTAGAGGCCCTGGAAGTCGCAGCCCAGAACATAAGCACCTTCCATAAGGCCCAGCTTCCCAGGGAATGGTCCATTAAGGTAGGGGAGGGAATCTCTGCTGGACAGATAATACGGCCCCTGGAAAGGGTGGGCTGCTATATCCCTGGAGGACGGGCTGTTTATCCATCCACCATCCTCATGACCGTCATCCCCGCCAGGGTGGCTGGTGTGGAAGAGGTGATATGCTGCACCCCCCCGGGCCAGAGTGGGAAAGTGAATGATATAGTCCTGGCTGCCGCCCACCTGGCCGGCGCCCACCAGATCTACAAGGTAGGGGGAGCCCAGGCCATAGCTGCCCTGGCCTATGGAACCGAAACCATCCCAGCTGTGGATAAGATCGTGGGGCCTGGAAACATATACGTCACCGCAGCCAAGAAGGAGGTGTACGGAACAGTGGACATTGACTTCCCAGCTGGACCCTCAGAGGTGCTGGTATTGGCTGATGAAAACGCCAATCCCGAGTACATTGCCCTGGACCTTTTAGCCCAGGCCGAGCATGACCCGGATGCTGCTTCGGTTCTGGTAACCACCTCACCGGAACTGGCAAAGGAAGTCCAGCAACGGTTGCTACAGGAACTGCCCCGCATGAAAAGACGGGAAATCATAGAGGTGGCCCTGGCAAAGTATGGCCATATAATAGTAGCACCCACCATGGAAGAGGCTACCCAGTTCACCAACCACTACGCACCAGAGCACCTGATCATCATGACCCAGAACCCGGAACAGGAACTGGCTGGGATCACAAACGCGGGTTCCATATTCCTGGGTGAACTAACCCCCGTGGCAGCGGGGGACTATGGATCAGGAACCAACCACGTGCTCCCCACCTCATTTTGTGCCCGTATGTACTCGGGTTTATCCACTGAATCCTTCCTGAAAAAGCCAAGCTTCCAGAAACTCACCAGGGACGGACTGGTTGACCTAAAAAAAACTGTAGTGACCCTGGCCGAATACGAAGGTTTATATGCCCACGCTGAATCCTTAAAACGGAGATTAGCCCGGTGATAGGCTGGGGTGACGAGGATGCTAGAATGGTACATGACACTTTTATAAGTCCGGACTCTAGATTTATAGTGATTAGACAAGCTTTCATTTCGGATGAAGTGAATCCCCTTTTAGTAAATATTTTAACGTTACCGAGGTGAATTACTGTGATGCAATCATTAGGAGACTGGAGAAGAACCCATTATTCACGGCAAGTTAAGCCAGATATGGACAGTGAAAAAGTAACTCTCATGGGATGGATACATGAAATCCGTGACCTGGGAGGAATAATATTCCTGCTTTTAAGGGACCGGGATGGTGTTACCCAGATAACCGCTCCCAGCAAGAAGGTATCAAAGGAACTCATTGAAGAGATTAGGAAACTCAGGAAAGAGTCTGTAGTGGCAGTGAAGGGCACAGTCCAGGAATCTGGTAAGGCCCCTGGTGGGGTGGAGATAATTCCTGAAGAGATTGAACTGCTAAACCAGTCCCAGCAACCCCTGCCCCTGGATCCTACGGAAAAGGTACGGGCAGAGATCGATACCCGACTGGACTCCCGTTTCCTGGATCTGCGCAAACACAGTGTGAACTCCATATTTAAGATAAAAAGCAGGATGCTCCATTCCGTTCGTTTATTCCTAGAGGAACAGGAATTTATCGAAATCAACACCCCTAAACTGGTGGCTTCCGCCACTGAGGGGGGTACTGAACTTTTCCCCATAACCTACTTTGAAAGGGAGGCCTTCCTGGGCCAGAGCCCCCAACTGTACAAGCAGATGATGATGGCCACCAGTCTGGATAAGGTCTATGAGATCGCACCCATCTTCCGGGCCGAGGAGCATGACACCCTCCGGCACCTTAACGAGGCTATCTCCATTGATGTGGAGGTGGCCTTCGCTGACCAGGAGGATGTGATGATCCTCCTGGAGGAAATGGTGGCCCAGGCCATAAAGGATGTGAAGGAAAACTGTGGTGAGGAGTTGGAAACCATCGGCGTGGAACTGGAGGTACCAGAAACTCCCTTCCCACGTTTGGAGTACGCAGAAGTGGTGAACCTGGTTAACGCCAAGGGAGTTAACCTCCGCTACGGTGAAGACCTTTCCCGGGCTGCAGAAAAGGCTATAGGAGAAGTTATGGATGGGTACTACTTCATCAGTGATTGGCCCAGTGAGATCAAACCATTCTACGTCATGCCCCGCCCTGAAAACCCCCAAGTCAGCCTGGCCTTTGATCTCATGTACCGGGACTTGGAGATTTCCTCCGGGGCCATGCGGGTGCATCTGCACGACCTTCTGGTGGAGCGCATAAAAAGCAAGGGACTTAACCCTGACTCCTTCAACCGTTACCTGGCTGCTTTCCAGTATGGTATGCCCCCCCATGCCGGATGGGGGTTGGGTGCGGAGCGGTTCACCATGTGCCTCACCGGTGCAAGAAATATCAGGGAAACAGTCCTATTCCCCCGGGACCGTCGTCGATTAACACCATAAAACCCTTATTATCACATCATGGAAATGAAGGATAGATACCCCATCGCAGTGGTGGGCGGAGGCCCAGCAGGGTGTATGGCTGCTATTAAAGCCAGCACAGCTGGTGAGAAGGTGGTGCTTCTGGAGAAAAATCCGGATATAGGGCGGAAGATCCTTTTAACAGGTAATGGACGGTGTAATCTCACCAACAATTCCTCCCTCTCTGTTTTATTGGAAAAGTTTGGTAGGAGAGGATCATTTTTTCGCACTGCCTTTTCAACTTTCACCAGTAATGATCTGGTTAGTTTCTTCAACAAGGCAGGATTGAAGGTTAAAGAAGAAGATGGAGGAAGGATTTTTCCCATAACTGACCGTTCCCAATCGGTGAACGACGTGCTCCGGGACCAGTTGAAAAAAGGGAAGGTTAAGATCATCTACAACTACCCAGTTCAGGAATTAAAAAAAGAGGATGGGTACTTCCAGATTAAAAAAGCAAAGAACAGTGGAATGAAAAATAAGCAGAAAAAACTTATCCCCCCAATTAGCGATGTAATCCTGGCTTCCCGGGTTATTCTATCCACTGGTGGTGTTTCTTACCCCAAAACTGGGTCCACCGGGGATGGTTACCAGTTGGCCCGGGATCTGGGCCACCACATCACCCCCCTTAAACCTGGCCTAGTACCCCTGAAGATTAAAGAGGATTGGACCCGGTCCCTGCAGGGTGTGGTGCTCAAAGAAGTGGGTTTGACCTTCCGACACGGCAAACAGGGGAGAATAAAAGGGGAGGGAGATGTCCTTTTCACCCACTATGGAGTGTCGGGACCCACCATCCTGGATTTGAGCCAAGACGTGGTTAAGCTCCTGGATAGAGAGGTTGAAGTGAAATTGTTCCTGGACCTAATACCAACCGTAACTAGAGAAAAAATGGAGGGGATCCTACTTGCTGATCTTAAAAAACATGGAAAAAAAGACTTGCAAAACTATCTGCGGAGGTATCTGCCCTTGGGCTTTATCAAACCATTCCTGGAGGAGATGGCTATTGATTCTAATAAAAAACTTAACCAGATCCACCGTAGAGAACGAATTACACTACTGGATAACATTAAAAATCTGAAATTGACTGTTAATGGTAGTTTACCCCTGGTTAAGGCCATGGTTACCTGTGGTGGTATTTCTAGAAGGGAGATTAATCCCGAGACCATGGAGTCCCGCCTAGTGCCTGGCCTGTACCTGGCCGGGGAGATCATAGCTGGATGTGCCACCAGTGGTGGCTACAACTTACAACAAGCATTTTCCACAGGTTTTCTAGCGGGTAAAGGTGCTGGTGGACTTTAAAAAAAATATTTAGTGGTTTTTGTAAAAAAAATAGTATTTCCAGGGTTAACCCCTAGGATTTATCCTTCTTTTTTGCTTTAACGTACTTCTCAATGGCCCGTGTTCCAAAGTAGAATCCAATTAGGATGGCCATTAATGCTGTGAAACTTTGTACCAGGATGGATACTGGCTGGCCTGGAAGATATGATGCACCCCCAAATGCCATGAAGGATATCATTGCAAAGTACACTGCTAAAAAGGACACTGTTAGGGATTTTCGGATTTCGCCGGTGTTGAGTGGGGCAGTGCCTGACATGTAGTTGACCACCACCACCATGCCAAAGAAGGTCACCAGTCCCAGGGATATGAAGAACCAGTAAATAGGGAGGCCCATTACATAAAGCAGCAGGGGAATGATAATCAGGTCCAGAATGATCAACAGGCTGATCATCTTAAGGGCATTCTTCCATTTCTTTTCATTGGAAATGCGTATTTTTCTTAGAAGATTATCCCGTTCCTTGGTGAGTTTGATCCTATCCTTATCCAGCCATTCAACCTGTCTTTCCAGGTCGTTTTTTAGGGTTTCTATCTTGTTTAGCTTCTCCAGGTCCAGCTCCTGGATCTGGTGTTCCAGATCCATCTTTTGACGTTGAAGTTCATTTACTTGTCTTTCCAGTTGTTCATTTTCCTGTTCAATCATGGCTACGCCCCCTGGAAATAATAAAGACTAAATCTAACTATGTCCAGACTATTATTTAAGGTTATAAGTGTGGCAATCAAATTCTAGTAGGAGAAGTTCTTTAAAGATAAACATTGCACCTCCCCCCCTTCATTGAAGCTTACCCCACCACCTCCTGGAGTAGTATAAAAAAAAACCCTGATCCGGTGTTCAGATATGATCAATGTTGTATACGATATCAAAATTTATAGGGAAGTTCTAAGAGATATTATCAAACAGGATGATCTGGTGGTGGAGTTAGGATGCCACCTGGGCAATTCAACCAAAATCATGGCGGAAAGAGCCCCGAAGGGTAGAATAATTACAATGGACAAATCTGAAGAGGCAGCACAGGCTATGAGTGAACTGAAAAGTTTTCATCATAATGTGGAGTTCTTAAAGGCGGATGTACGACTGCATGAGACACTAGAAAAGGTTGCCAGGATGCTAAAGGATCATGGTGGCTGTGACGTGTTATCCATTGACCTGGGTGGAGGCCACTATCCCGATACAACCTTCAAGGTGTTTTTCATCTGGTCATCAACTTTAAGACCCAGAGAAACCATAATTAGGAATAGAGGACTTTTGGATTTTATGCACTCCTCATCAAGCTCAGAAATAATTAAATCCTCGGAGGGCTGGTTGGAGTCCTCTGGTGGGGATGGTGTTCCTCCCCGTCTTAAAGAACTCCAGCTATGGTCCACCAATATTTAATAAGGAGGGTGTTTATGATCGGCAAGCGAATCAGGATCGAAAGAATATTGGATCGGAAAACAGGAAGATGTGTCATTGTACCCATGGATCATGGTGTTTCCATTGGACCGGTGCCAGGCATAATCGACATGGCACACACCATAGACGAAGCAGCCAGTGGCGGTGCAAATGCAGTTATAATGCATAAAGGAATGGTTGGAAGTGGGCACAGAGGATACGGGAGGGATATTGGTTTGATCATTCACCTTTCAGCCAGCACAGGCCTGGGTCCAGATCCGAATCATAAGGTCCTGGTGACCTCAGTGGAGAAGGCCATCCAGATGGGAGCCGATGCTGTCTCGGTTCACGTGAACGTGGGATCCAAGAGGGAACCAGAAATGCTCATGCAGCTGGGAAGCATTGCCGAGATCTGTGATGACTGGGGAATGCCCCTCATTGCCATGATGTACCCCCGCGGCAAGAAGATCGAAAACGAACACAACGTTGAAGTGGTTAAACTTGCATCCCGGGCTGGAGCAGAACTGGGAGCCGATATCATCAAAACCAACTACACAGGAGATGTGGACACCTTCCAGGAAGTCGTTGAAGGCTGCCCTGTGCCACTGGTAATAGCAGGGGGGCCCCGGGTGGAAACCGACCGGGAACTATTGGATATGGTGAAAAACTCGGTGGACGTGGGAGGTGCTGGTGTGGCCATCGGCCGGAACATCTTCCAGGCTAAATCCCCCCGGAAGACCACCCAGGCCATTGCCGAGATCGTCCACAACAATCTGGATGTGGATGAGGCACTGGAGATACTTAAAGGGTAAGGTAGGGTGGAAAGTAAATGAAATTTGCCTGGATAATGGCTGAGGGTACGGACTGGAACCAGAAGAAGACTTTCATAACCGCTGCTCTAGAGTCAGGGATGGATCACGTAGTGGACTTCACAGACGTGGATAGAATTCGTAAACTAGGAAACATCACCATCATATCAGATACCGAAGGATCTGACATCCAACTGGTGGGACGCAACGGAGAAGGGGACAGTACCTTAGCACTGCCCTCTGAACTATCCGAATCCAAGGACCTGGCTGCCGTGCGTCACTTGAAAAAGAGGGGGAAGACAACCGCTGCTTACGTGGAGATCACAAGTAAAAGACACGAAGAACTGGCTTCTCTTTTAGGTAGAGAGGCCGACTACCTGATCCTTTTAGGCCGGGACTGGAAAGTGATACCCCTGGAGAACATCATCGCCGACTTGCAGAAGGAGAAAGTTAAGCTCATCGCCTCGGTGGCTGACTACGAAGAGGCCAAACTATCCCTGGAGACCCTGGAATACGGTACTGATGGGGTTATGCTCTCCCCCCGTGAAGTGGGGGAGATCAAGAAGGTGGCTGATTTACTGGAGAAAATTGAACACCAATCATACCCCCTGAAGGTGGCCACAGTTACCAGGGTGGAGCCTGTGGGCAGCGGCGACCGGGTCTGCGTGGATACCTGCAGTATGATGTCCCTGGGGGAGGGTATGCTGGTAGGATCCTACAGTCAGGGACTTTTCCTGGTGCACAGTGAATCACTGGAGAGTGAATACGTGGCATCCCGGCCATTCAGGGTTAACGCCGGTCCAGTGCACGCCTATGTCATGGCACCGGGTAATCGTACCCGTTACCTATCCGAAGTCCAGACTGGAGACGAGATTCTGGCCGTGGACAAGGATGGTAACTCTAGGAACGTCATCGTAGGCAGGGTTAAAATAGAGAAAAGACCCCTGATGCTGGTGGAAGCCGAAGCCGATGGCGAGGTACTCCGGACACTACTGCAGAATGCCGAGACCATTCGCCTGGTGGGAGAGGATGGTGACCCCATATCAGTGGCTGACCTGAAGGCAGGCCATAAGATCATGGTTTACCTGGATGAATCAGCACGTCACTTTGGAATGGCCATCGAAGAAAGCATCATCGAAAAATAGGAGTTAAATTAACCCATCTCCTTCCCCTTATTTTCCATTAACAACCCTTCATGAAAATCATCATCATTTTAAGCATGGAATTTAGTCCACTTCTATTGGGAAGTTTTTTTAAGCCAGAATGAATTGAATGCAGGGAGTGATGAGAATGAGAGCTTTTATGGCCATTGAAATAGATTTTAGACTGATAAACAAAATTATAAAGGTGCAGGAAGCCCTGAAAAATGCTGATGCACCAGTTAAATTTGTGGATGGGGAGAATTTGCACTTCACAGTTAAGTTCTTCGGGGACATCACTCCTGATCAGGTTCAGCAGATAAGCAGCTTGACCAATGACCAACTGATAAACCAGAAGTCATTCCAGATGCACATCAAGGGCACCGGGGTGTTCCCTAACCTGAAAAGGCCCCGGGTACTGTGGCTAGGTGTGGAAGATCCCCAGGAGTTCTCACAGTTACAGCGGAGATTGGATGAAGAATGGGTGAGGATGGGCTTCCGCAGGGAACGCAGCTACATACCCCACCTCACCATTGGACGGGTGAAGGGTTCCCGGAACAGGGATGCCCTCATCAGCAAAATTCATGAACTGGAGGGGGTGGATATTGGCCCCATAGCCGTGGAGAAGTTGGTGCTTAGAAAGAGTGAACTAACCCCGGTGGGACCCATCTACACCGACCTACAGGAGTTTCCCCTGGCTTAGTTGTGAGGTGTTAAATTTTTGCCTGATCTTAAACTAATTCTTGAGAAAATAGAGCCCTCCCCTGAGGAAAAAGAGAGGGTGCATAAACTGGCCAGTGAACTCATCCACATCATAAACCAGGAAGCCCATAACCAGGACATCCCAGCCAAGGCTATCCTGGTAGGCTCCGTGGCCAAGGGCACCAGACTGGCTGGTAAAGCAGATGTGGATATCTTCATAACCTTCCCCCTATCCTGTTCAGAGGATTATCTGAAGGTTAAAGGCCTGGAACTGGGTCATCACTGTATAGAAAAAATGGGAAGTGCCTACGAGGAACGCTACGCATCCCACCCCTACGTCACAGGATTCATAGATGGTTACCTGGTTGACTTCGTACCCTGCTACAAGATCAGCTCTGGTAGTGAACTTAAATCTGCTGTGGACCGGACCGTGCTCCACACCAAATACATCAAGGCCCATCTGAAGCCAGTGCAGAGAGGGGAAGTTCTACTACTTAAGCGCTTCATGCAGGTGGTGGGTTGCTATGGCTCCGAATTCAAGGTGGGAGGATTCCCGGGTTACCTGGCGGAACTGCTCATACTGAATTACGGAACCTTCATCAGGGTGCTGGAAGCCGCGGCCAGGGAGTGGATGCCTGGTTACCAGGTGGATCTGGAAGGACATGGCACTGCAGGTTTTTTCCAGGACCCCCTGGTGGTGGTGGATCCGGTGGATGGGAAACGTAACGTGGCGGCGGCCTTAACCATGCAGAAGATGGCTGACTTTGTGGTGGCAGCCAGCCATTACCTGGAAAACCCCAGCCAGGACTTTTTTTTTAAAAAAAAAGAGGAAGTTGATTTAGATCAGCTTAGAAAGGATTTTTTGTCCAGGGGAACCGTGGCCCTCATTTTAACTTTTCCATCCCCCACAATACCTGAGGATGCCCTGTACCCCCAGATCACGAAGACAGAACAGTCCCTGGTGAACATCCTTAAACGGGCTGGTTTCCGGTTGTGGGGCAGTGACTCGGCCTGCTACCAGGCCCAGGTCTTCATGATCCTGGAACTGGAGGTGCACACCCTCCCCCACTTAAAGAGGCACTACGGCCCCCAGGTGTGGAACCGGGTGCACAGTGAATCCTTCCAGAAAAAATACCAGCCCCACTGCTGGGTGGAAGACGATACCTGGGTGGCCCTGATACCACGTGAACATAACACTGCCCAGTCACTACTAAAACACGTCATCTCCCCAGAAGGTATCTGTCACCTGCGTACTGGCCGACACCTCAAGGACCAGTTACTGGAGAACTACCAGCTTAAGCCCCTTACCGACTTTTTAGTAGAAAAAAACTTGAACCCCCAGGTTTTGATATGGCTGCATCATTACCTGCATAGAAACGAGTTCTCAGGGGATATCTACTAAGAAGGTGTTAATTCCAAAAAAAGACTATCCTAATTTCAACTCCTTAATCTTTTCTTTCATAAACAAATTGGGGCACCGCATCCTGGAAGGGGTCGAAGGTGTTAAGATTTTTTACCTCGGTGCATTTCATGCTCACCATGGAGTGCAGGGAAGAGGGAAGTCTCAGTATGCGTTTAAGGTCTATGCTTACCTTGGCATCCACCAGCCCCAGGTTGGTGAAGGCCAGTCCTTTTGTCAGTCTTTTGTAACGGATTGGTCCGATGGCTTGGCGGAAAGGGCCCCACTGGTCCTTGAGGAGTAGGTGACGGTTTTTTATTACATCTTTTAGGAGTTTTTTATTAACATCGTCCAGTGCTGTCTCCATGGTTAGGTGCAGTATGGACTGTTTAATACGCTGGGTGAAGACTTGGTGGTATCCGAAGGGTATGGCGAAGTGCTCCAGGTTATAGGTTATTCCCTCCTGGCCGTACTCACTGCGGGGTACCTCGGCTCCCACCAGGTACTTCACGATCTGGGAGCGCACCTCACTGTCTGTGCCCAAGACCTCTTCATCCTGTACCCGGAGGTGGTATCCCCGGCCAGAATATATCATGTAAATCTCTTTAAGGCCTAAATCACTAGTTAAAGTATCTTTAAGGTCGGAAACTATGTTTTTGGCTTGGTCCAGGCAAAGTTCACAGACACTGTCGCAGGCACAGGAACGAATGGGCAGGTCCTTAGCATCCACATCAAAAACCAGCTCCGATTTAATCCATCCCTCCCTGCGGTTGGGTTTCTGGTAGAAGGCCACTGATGTGTAGGCTGCGAAGGGGGTGCGATAGCGCATGAACTTGCGCAGATGGTCCTCGTTACGGAAGGTCCTGTACCTGTCGTTAGGCCCCCTTCCATGATGATCGAATCCGAACTCCCGTTGGTAGAGTGAGTCACGTATGAAACGTGGGATCTGCTTGACATCCCATTCTTCCCTATAGTAAAGTCGCCTCTCCTCGGGGGTGGCTCTTTGAAATTCCATGTTAGTTCCTGTATTATAATTTTTTAGCTACACATCTATCCAATCGTTATCCTGATTTTCCATCACTTCTTCTCCACTATAACCTTCATCTTCTTTTTTATCGCCAGATTCTGCTTGTTCCCTGGACAGTATCCAGTTTTTACGGTTGTAGTAGATCAGGGGGTTTCCAATCTTTTTACAGTCATCATCTGGTCGGCATAGGTAGGGTAGGTGCAGCTTGATCTTCTCACAACTCATGGGGGTGTACCATTTAGTCTCCCCCTCATTTTCAAGTTTCAGGGTGGAGTGCATGCCAAATCCTATCTTGGCGTTGATGTTGATCTTCTCCTGGGGTTGATCCTCAAATAGGGGTGGGACGCACCTTTCTGCGGCTTCGTAGATGAGGGGAAGCACCTCCTGGTGCACCACCTGCAGTTGAGGGTCTTTGTCTGAGACACGGACTGTAACGTTCTGTTTGAAAATATCCGGACACAGACGGGCGTAGGATACAAAGGGGGTGATGAACAGTACAATGGCATCGTTTCTTCCCCCTGATTTAATGCCCTCCAGGGCAGTTTTAACACAGGGGGGGAATGCCTCCCGGTTGAGAGGTCCACGGTAGGATTGTCTGGCTACTTTCCCTGTTCCAGTGTAACTGGGGGTGGGCTGGGTCAGGATTTCTGTTACTCCATCGGCCAGTTGTAAAAGCAATGGATTGGGTTCCACCATTAACCGGGATTTCTCGTGGACCTCGGCCATGTAATTCTCGGTTTGTTGCATTACCATCTGGATTAGGATCAGTTCCCGTAGTTCTTCACCTATGAGTAGCTGGTACATCTTATCCGGGTCCCGGTGATGGAGTCGCGGCCCGAGACGCTCCCTGAAATCATCCTGGTCCATGATCACCTCCCCCTGGTCCAAGACCAGATCAGAAAGTTGTATCCTACGGGAGCTTAGCAGGTCCTCGAAGAAGGTCCACTTAAGTGTCCCCTGGCTTAAAAGTTCCTGTAAGGCCTTTAACACTATTTCTTCACGATTCCTGGTGTTGAGTTCTTCCAGCCGGTTCTGGATGAGGCTGCCCTGGGATTCAGCCATCAAACGACTTTCGCGGGAGTTCGGACCGAATTTTACCCCTATAGCCTGGGATAGAAGGTAAAAGGAGATTGTATCAAATTTTTCAATGTCCCCCTGGAATAGAAATGCATACTTTCTGTAATTGAAGTTAGGGTTGTTACGCTTCTTTACGTACCACTCCAGGCGTTTAAGGGCAAGTTCAAGGTGGTTACGGGGTATATCCTGGTCATCTGATATATCCTGAGATTTGCTACGGGTAACTATCCCTATAAGTTCAGGGTTATCATGGGTCAGATCCTCCAGACTCCCCAGTTGCCTTACCATTTCCCGGCCCTCCAGGGATAGGGGATTTATAAATGGAACACCTACCATGATCTGATCTTGGTTTTATAAAATAATGTACTTGATGTATTTTTTTAGAGTATCAATTTTATGCTGCTAAATTTATATATACATAATATGAACAAAGGGAGATTTACCTTTTAATCAGTACTGATACTTTCTAAAATTATAAAATTCGTTTTACGAGTTTATTATGATTTGAAACATATATATGGGAGGAATGAATTTGAATAAGGCCTTTATCACCTGTGCTTTGCCCTACGCCAATGGTCCCTGTCACCTGGGACATCTCAGATCAACCTACATACCAGCCGATATTTACGCCCGATACAACCGTATGAAGGGCCGTGAAGTTCTTTTTGTGTGTGCCACCGATGAACACGGCACCCCCATTGCGGTGAAGGCCGAAAATGAGGATAAATCACCAATGGAGATTGCTGGACGATATTATAACTTGATAAAAGATGATCTGGATGCCTGTCACATCTCCTTTGACAACTTCTCCAGAACCACCGACTCCCTGCACTACCAGATCGCCCAGAACTTCTTTTTAGATCTGTACCAGAAGGGCTACATATACGAAGAGACCATACAGCAGCTGTACTGCCCTGATTGCAGCCGTTTTCTGCCGGATCGCTATGTAGTGGGGAGCTGTCCCCAGTGCCATGCAGAAGGAGCCCGGGGTGATCACTGCGAGTCCTGTGGTAGGCATTTAGACCCCCTGGAGCTCTTAAATCCCACCTGCCTTAATTGTGAATCCCAGCCACTGATTCGTGAGTCCAGGCACTACTTCTTTAAGCTGAGCCACTTCCAAGAACAGGTTGAGGAGTGGATCGAATCCAACCCCGAACTCCCGGCAAACGTCCGTAACTACGCCTTACAGTGGGTTAAGGAGGGACTTAAGGACTGGATCCTCACCAGGGATATGGACTGGGGAATACCGGTGCCCCTGGAAGGCGCTGATGGTAAGATCATATATGTATGGGGCGAGGCCTTCCTCGGCTACATCTCCTCAGCGGCCCAGTGGTCCCGGAGGGAGAATGAACCCTGGGAGCCTTACTGGGATGATGGTGCAGTGCATTTCATTGGCAAGGACATCATCTACCATCACAGCATATTCTGGCCAGCCCTGCTTCTGGGCTACGGTTGTAAACTTCCCCGAACCATAGTAGCCGGGGAGTACCTCTCCCTGGAGGGGCGTAAAATGTCCACCAGTAAAAACTGGGTTATATGGGCATCTGATTTCATGGAAAAATTTGATTACAATCTCTTAAGATATTACCTGGTGGCTAACGCTCCCCTCACCCGGGACACCGACTTTTCCTGGGACGACTTCCAGAGACGGGTTAACGATGAACTGGCCGATGTTCTGGGGAACTTCCTGCACCGGACCTTCTCCTTCACCCACCGCTTCTACGGGGGTGAGATACCCCAACCTAGGATCTGGAATGATGCTGACCATGACCTGGAAGAAGAGTTGAAGAAGTTGCCGGAAAGGGTTTCCAGTCACCTGGAGAATTTCAAGTTCAGGGAGGGGCTGCGGGAGATAATAGGACTAGCTAAGGCTGGTAACAAGTATTTCAACGACCATGAACCATGGAAAACCGTTAAATCCAATCCACAGGAGGCAGCCACTTGCCTGTTTCTATGTAACCAGATAGCCAAGGCCATTGGCATCCTATTATTACCTTACCTTCCAAGTAAAGCAGGGGATATACTATCTATCCTGAATCTGGATGATCCAGAGTATAGTTGGGATGATGCTGCCCAATTTTTACCAGCAGGACATGTGTTAGCACCAGCCCGACCTTTGTTCCCTAAAATAGATGATGAAGTTATTGAAAGGGAGAAGCAGATTCTTTATGAAAATTTAGAGGAGAAAGAACCTATGGATCTTGTAAGTATTGAAGACTTTGCCTGCATGGACCTGCGGGTAGGGTTGATTACTGGAGCAGAAGCTGTGAAAGGCTCTGAGAACCTTTTGAAGTTGTTGGTTGATCTTAAGGATAGGCATATACAGGTGGTGGCAGGACTGGCCAAGAGCTACCAGCCAGCGGAGCTTATAAATCAGAAGGTAACTGTGCTGGTCAACCTCAAGCCAGCCAAACTCTTTGGAATAAAGTCAGAAGGTATGGTCCTAGCCACTCAGGACAGTCTCAATTTATTAGACCCTGGGAGCGCCGAGGTGGGTGAAAAAATTAAATGAACGAATCCCTACTAATTGGTCGTGCCGAGAAATTCCTATCCCAGATACACGGTTTTGATGGGAAGGTAGGAGATGTCCACTCCTTCCTGGGAACTTACTCCCAGTTTAAGGATAACCTAGACCGCCTTTACGAACTCCGGGATTATATGGAGCTTAAGGGTTACAAAGCCCCCTTCCGATCCCTGAAGTATGGGAGAGTGCAGTCATCTGAGATGAAAATGGATGACCTCCATGATGTGAGCCGTCACTCCCAGTTTTTCCGTATGAGGGCTGCAGCCAAGAAGAACATTCTAGACCGGGTTAAATCTGCCATTGCCTCCCATAGAATAATCCTGGGCCACCTGGAAGAGTATGCAACCGTGACTTGCACTTCCTGCCAATCACGTTACCGTGGTCATGAACTGGGCAAACTATATCCAGCTAAATGTGGGTGTGGCTCATCCCAATTTAACTTAGACATAAATAAGGATGGATTTTACCGGTTGGGGATCCTCAAGTACCTTCCCATCTCAGGGGATTACATGGTAAAAATGTCAGAGCTATCATCCCTAGGAAGAGAGGCCTTCAGGGGTTTGGTGCGTATCCTGAAACAGGAAAAAAGGGGAATTGTGAAAACCATTTCCATGGTAGTTAAGGTGATGGAAGATGGTCGGTGGATTCGTAAACGAGTTAAAATTGATGCCCAGGACCAGTTGAATTATGAGAAAAGGATCCGGGAAAGCTATGGCAACAATGCCCGTATCGAGTTCATACAGTTTCACCGTAAAAGACCTGCAATCATTAATGACAAGCACGTTCAAACCGCCCTGGCCCTGGGATATGTGGGGTACTCCGAGGATCTGGGAGAATCACTACTACCCCCACTGCTGCAGCAAAAACTAAAAAATGAATCTAATTTATTGATCTACGATGCCTCTCTCAAAAAGGCGGAGGAAAGGGCCAAAATTCAGAAGGAGTGGGATGATAATCTAAACCTCAAGGAAGATCTTTTAAGGGAGATACTCCAGGAGGAAGGACTGGTGGATGGTGAAGGCCAGATGAATCCCGGCTTGAAAGAGGATCTGCAGCTAAGGGATAAGCTACAGAAGGACGTGTTCCAGGAAAACCCCCGGGCCCTGATACTCTGGGACCTGATGCGTTACTATTTATCCACTTCCTACGACCGGCGCAGTAAGTACTCCGGGCCCTTCCCCTATCTAAGGCCATCACTGGATATTAACCAGTTGAAGGCATTCCAGGAATTCCCCTCCCAGACGGTTACCATGCTAAAGGACTTTCAGGATGAGGATATTGAATCACTGCTGGAGATGGATAAGATCATTTCCTTCAAATTTTCCTTGGAAAAAAAAACCCAGGGCTTACACATCAAAATGGATCCAGCCATGGGGGCGGCAATTTTAAATATAAAGGGACAGGTTCCCATCTCCAGAGCGGCCCAGATCTTCAAAGTAACACCAGCACAGGTGAAAAAACAGAAAGTCAGGCTGGAAACACTCCAGAAACCAGGCAGTCCCAAGGCCCAGAAGTTTCTGAAACTGGTCCAGGGATGAATCTGGAGTCAACCTGTTTAAGGTATCTTGTAGATCTACGAAGGGATTGAGTATGGTGGAGGAAATATACGTATCCCAGCCACTGACTATCCAGAGGATTATGGAGCTTCTAGAGCAGCACCCGGATCTGGTGAAGATTAAATGTCCACCCAGCTTGTATGCACGCACCTCATCTCGCTATCTGGGTGCACTTGAAAATCTGGGTGTGGTGGTTGAGCCAGAAAAAAGGAGGGGAAGACCAGCTAAATATGGTGATGAAGAAGTTAAAAAGATAGATGAACTACTCTCACAGGGAAAAACTCCCCGGGAGATAGCCCGGTTAACTGGTATACCCCTAAAAAGTGTGTACCCCCTCATCCAGAAAAACTTAAGCCCAGGCCGGCCACGGAAATACGACGCTGAAACTGTGGATAGGGTTAAAAAACTCCGTAAATCTGGGAAAAGTGCCAGGGAAATATCAGAGCAACTACTCATCCCCCTGCGGAGTGTGTACTTTCTTTTAAACCGGTGACAGCCATTACAGTAAGTATCTTTGCCTAGGCAGGGGAGTTATCTTCCCTGTAGGAGAATGGAAAATGAATGTTAACATCGTAACCCCCTATCTGGGCCTCCTAATTTCCTCTGGTATCTGTGGAATTGTGGCCTTTCTAATAACCTTCATAAGCATGCCCCGGCTCATAAGGAAGCTTAAGAGTGCGGAAATCGTTGGTAAGGATATCCATAAACCCAGCAAGCCATTGGTGGCAGAGATGGGTGGTATAGGTATCTTATTCGGTTTTGCAATGGGGATGTTTCTGGGAATTTATTTACATCCCCTACTCCAGGGACAGCTAATCATTAGCCTACTGGTAATTCTACTGGTTGGTGTTGTGGGGATGGTTGATGATTTAGTGCAGCTTTCCTCCCGGGAGAAGCTAATCCTGCTATGGCTGGCAGGATTGCCCCTCATATGGATCGCGCCACCGAACGTGGGGTTCTTCTACATGCTGTCCATGCCATTCGCCGTTACCATTGCATCCAACCTTACCAACATGCTGGCCGGTTTGAATGGTATTGAATCAGGATTAGGGGCCATTGCCATGACTTCTCTATCAGTTTCGTGCATCATCATGGGTAAAATAGATGTGGCCCTAATCAGCATGGCCATGCTGGGGGCGCTCCTGGCCTTCCTGTACTACAACCGCCACCCCTCAAGGGTTTTCCCCGGGGATGTGGGCACCCTCATCATAGGTGCCACCATCGTTGTAGTGGCCTTTATTGGTAGAGTTAAGATCATTGCCCTTATCGTACTTTTACCCAACATCATCGACAGTTTACTCAAATTTTTCAGTGCTGGGGTCATGGAACGCCAATACCAGGAGCCCACCCAGGTAGGGGAGGATGGTGTATTGCTGGTGCCGGAGGGTGGTTTTAACTCCCTGATACGCTGGATTTTAAAGCGTCCCATGAAAGAGAAGAACGTGGTGATACTGGTTTGGAGTATTGGTATGTTCTTTGGGTTGCTAGGAATCTTTTTGGCTTATTTTTTAAAAACCAGCCTTATATAGATGGTTTTCCTCAAAGGGGGGTTAACACCATTTTACGTCGGCGGTGGTGTAATAGTAGCGGTGGGAGAAAGCTGGATTAAATACGCTGTTGGACATGTGATCTGTTTGGAAGGTGCCGGCTATGCTTTTACGTATGTAATAGTTTATACGCTCCCCCATGCAGTTTTTATCCTCCCTGGTTTTTAAGGTGGGATCAGATGCATATGCCCTGATCTGTATCTTGGTTTTCTGGTAAACCGGATTGTAGCCCTGATTTTGGTATTCAATCCCAAGGATTTGTACCCGGGATGGTAATAGCAGGCGCTGGTTTTTCTGCGAGTAGTTGGAGAAAGCCTGGTCAGGGTAAACTGCTAAGCTATCCAGGCTTGCACCCTGGGTGGCGCCGTTGCGTGCTGCAGCCATGGCCAGGGTGAGTTCACTGGATTCACAAGTAAATGTAGCCATGAGCAACAGCATCATGGGGATGGTGGCCATAATCATCATAAATTCAATGGAAATTTGTCCCTGGTAGTCCATTCTTCCACCTTCTTTTTAGATTGTTTCCTGGATAACCAGGAAGTGGTTTCCATCTTCATCACGCTGGTGGGTGATCCGGTACCTCTTTGATGGGTAGAGAACTATATTTTTCTCGGTATGCTTGGGACCGGTGACTCGTGGAGCTAGATATGTACTGAAGCAATTTCGACTTCCCATATCCACCAGTACTCCCGATGAATTTATCTTCACCCGATAATCCCGGCCATTTATTGAGGGTGACATTTCCACTATTAATTCATGACCATTCCCACCGGAATAGGCATCCTCCAGGGATTGTGCTACCTTTTCTGCAATTATTCTGGCTTCAACTGATTCCTGGATAGAATATACGGATTTAGATCTTTCTTCTGCAATTCCTATTATTCCTGACAGGATTATTAGGAACACCATGGATGCTAATAGAAACTCCGCACTCATCATACTGTAAATTATATATGTAATACTGTATTAATAATATATATTACTGTGGTGATCTAGATGAGAGGTGAAAAGTTTGATCTATTGATAGATTTCAATGGCAGCCGGAACAAGTGGAATGGGCAGGAGCTCCTGGGAATAGTGGAACTGCAACAGGTACTCCGAAAGACTGGGAAGAGATTTTTTATAAAAGAATCAGAGTTTCCCCACACGGTGATGGTGGAAGTGGAGAATGATCCCCTGGAGATCTATCGTTTCCTTCGTGAAATTTCTAGCGATGTAATATCCAGGGCCATGTACATCGAAAGTACCGTGGAAACCTGTGGTAATCAAATAACCCAACACGCAGTTAACTGCATTGGATCAAAGGCTCGCCCAGGAGATACCTTCACGGTGAAGTGCAAGGTGAAGAAGCGAAGATATATTAATTCCTGTCATAAACTAATGATGAGAATTGAAAGTGAAATCATTGACGGGTTTGATCTCCAGTTGGACCGTGACCAGCCACGTTGGATTGTGCACCTTGAATTTTTAGGTGAAAAGACCGGTATATCTGTCCTGGACACTGAAAAACTCGTTGACTGATGGGGGTTAGAGTTGGAGTAAATGTATCGGATCATGAGATTTAGGGGCGGGGCTTACAGGTTCCATGAACTGGCCGAATACTTGGAAGACGCCGGTGGAATGATCATTCAGGAGAATAGGTTGCACATCATCCGGGGGAGTTCCTTTATCAGGGAGGAGTTACATGTCCTGATGATCATTCCCCCCGATGAAGTGGAACACGTTAAATCCCTGGCCCAGGATATCAAAGGCCAGGTAGAGGAAGATCTGAACTTGGATCCCCAGGATGAACTGGATATGTTACATTACTTTTACTTGTATCACATCCTCAGCCAGGCTGGTGGATGGATGAATCTATCCCTGATTAAGGATCTATCCGACCAGTTATACCACGCTGATGATCCAATCCCAGATCTGGTTTATTTGAACTACTTAGATGGATCATCCCCCCTGGAATATCTGAAAAAGTGCCTGGATACCATGTGCACAATGCAGTTACTGGAAGTCCGGGACCAGAAGGGAACCCAGGAGTACCGTGTGAAAAAGGATTAGATGTGATTTTTTTTGATGATCAGGGGCGAATATTTAGTAACACTAGGGGCCGTGGCTATAATCCTGGGAATACTCCTCTTGATAGTAGGGACAGTTCTCCTTTCCCAGGGTAAAGGTGAAGGATCAGCTAAGAGCACTTCACAAGTACGTGGGGGCGGAGTGATTATGATTGGACCCATCCCCATCATTTTCGGTTCTGATAAAGGCAGTGTGGTGCTGGTGGTGATCCTGGCCATCATACTGATGTTCTTATCCTACCTTATTTTCTACCGGTGAAATGCTAGTTTTTTTGAACCTTTATATCTAATTTTTTTTAGATTAGGAACAAGGAATATATTTTAAGAAATCATATCTAAAAAGAAAATGATATAAGCAAATAGTTTGTTAAAGAGTGATGATATGAAGATTTCTGTGGTTATCCCCGCCCTTAACGAAGAGGGTATTGTTGGAAAAACTGTACAGTCAATACCCCGAGAAAAATTGGAAGAGATGGGCTTGGAAACCGAGATAATTGTGGTAGATAATGCATCTACAGATAATACTGCCCAGGAGGCCAGGGCAGCCGGGGCAAGGGTTGTTCATGAAAGTCATCGTGGATACGGCAATGCCTATAAACGAGGTTTGAATGAGGCCTCCGGGGATATAATTGTGATGGGAGATGCCGATGGAACCTACCCCCTGGGAGAAGTTTACCAATTTATCCAACCCATTTTAAATGATGGCCAGGAATTTGTAATGGGATCCCGGTTAAAGGGTGAAATTAAAAAAGGCGCCATGCCAGCACTTCATCGCTATGTCGGCAACCCCCTTCTCACCTGGATATTGAACATCCTATTTAAAACTGGAATCTCCGATGCCCACTGTGGTATGCGGGCCATGACCCGAGAGGCCTGGAACAAGTTAGATCTTAAAACTGCAGGGATGGAATTCGCCTCGGAGATGGTTATAGAGGCATCCCGGATGAATTTAAAGATCACCGAAGTCCCAATTACGTATTATCCTAGAGGGGGGGAATCCAAGCTCAGTTCATTTTCAGATGGATGGAGACACCTTAGATTCATGATGCTGTACCGGCCTGGACCCTTTCTCCTTATACCAGGAGTTGTTGCCCTGTTGGTCGGTGCCACTCTGGCCTCCTTTGTATGGTTCGAAGGCCAATCCAGGATGCATTCCCTGATACTGGGTAGCTTGTTGCTTCTCATTGGATACCAATTGCTACTTTCCTGGCTCTACTTCGGTGCCTTCGCTGAATCCTATGGAGTCACATCTTCCAGACTAAAAAAGAAGGTCATAAACTACCATTCCCTGGAAAAAGAACTGCTCCTGGGACTTGCGTTGTTGGTTGTTGGTGTGATAATTGGCCTTAATGTGCTATACAACTGGAGTGCCGGGGGCTTTGGTGCCCTATCCCAGATCCAGCAGGCCATGATGGCCATGATACTTTCTATACTGGGTATTCAGACCATTTTCTCAGGCATGTTCCTCAGCTTACTCCTACTGAACCAAGATGAAAATGTTAAACTGGGCAAGAAGTAGGCTAAGAACAATTTAACGTATTATTTATTAAACCAGGAGTTTTTTATAATGAAAATAGCCTTCATCTACGATGCGGCCTACCCATGGGTAACTGGAGGGGCGGAGATGAGGATCTATGAAGTGGCCAGGCGGCTGGTAATTATGGGACACGAGGTGCACTGGTACACCCAGGGCTGGTGGTGGGATGGAAAGAGCCAGGATAACCTGGTGAGGGATGGAATAGTGTTCCATGGAGTTTCCCAGCCTATCCCCCTCTACAGTGGGAGTCGCAGATCCATAAAAGAAGCTATTTATTTCGCACTGAACCTTATAAGACCTTTATTCAGTGAAAAATATGATGTGGTGGATTGTCAAGGTTTCCCCTTCTTTCCCTGCTTCACAGCCTGGTTCCACTCCCTGATAGGGCGCTCCCAGCTAGTAATAACTCTCCATGAGGTGTGGGGGGAATACTGGTACCAGTACCTGGGAAGACTGGGTGTCCTGGGTAGGGTGGTTGAAAAACTGATGATTCACTTAACCAGTAACCTCATAGTAGTGTCCTTGAAGACCCTCCAGGACCTGCAGAAGGAGAGGAGAATCCAGGCCCGGATAATTCCCAATGGCCTGGATTTTCAAAAAATACGAGGTTTAGAACCCTCACCCCAGGGTGCAGATGTCCTATATGCAGGGCGGCTTATACCAGAGAAGGGTGTTGATCTTATCATCCGAACCCTGCCACTCTTGAAGAAGGATCATCCCGACTTGAAGTGTTTTATAATAGGAGATGGCCCAGAACGTAGTGATCTTGAATTATTAGCTTCAGAACTAAAATTAGATGAGACTGTTAATTTCACCGGCTTTTTGAATGACCAGGAGGAGCTTCTGAAAATTATGAAGTCATCACAAGTCTTCGTCCTACCCAGCAGGAGGGAAGGGTTTGGTATGGTAGTCCTGGAAGCCAATGCCTGTGGATTGCCAGTAGTGGTGGTTAACCATCCCATGAATGCGGCAGTGGAGTTGGTTAAGAATAATCAGAACGGATTTATCGTTGATGCAACAGAAAAAGCCTTGGCTGAGGGTATAACTGCTGGTTTAAAGGAGAAAAAAAATATGCAGGAGGCCTGCATTGAATTTGCACGGGGCTATGACTGGGAGGAAATAGTGCTTGATCTGGAGGATTTCTACCATGAACTGGCCAGCTCCACCTGATTTATCTGGAAGTGTGAAAAAAGATCTAGTTTAAGTGACCACTATGAATATATTGCAAACTCCAGTAAGATTCTATCCCTACACTGGTGGTGTAGAAAACTACGTGTATTATCTTTCCCGGGAACTGGTTAAATCAGGGAATGGAGTGGAAGTAATCTGTGCCAATGAACCCCCTTCACCTGAAAAAGATAGTGTAGATGGGATTAAAGTAAAAAGATTATCTTATACGGGTAAAGTTGCAAACACCAATATAACACCCTATTTACCCCTATCCCTATCCAGGGCAGACTGTGATCTGATCCACACCCACATCCCCACCCCCTGGAGTGCTGATTGGAGTGCCTTCTATTCTAAAGTTAAGAAAAAGCCTTTAGTTGTCACCTACCACAACGATGTCATAGGCAGAGGCCTTGCAAATTCAGTGGCAAAGATTTACAATTCCACCGCCCTAAAAGTTGTGCTGGGGCAGGCCGAGAGAATCGTGATCACACAACCGGGTTACCTCCAATCATCTTCCCATTTAAAACATTACCAGGACAAAGTGGAAGTGATACCCACCGGGGTGGATTTAGAGAAATTCAAACCTAAAGCAGGGAAGGAAGAGAACACAATCTTCTTCCTAAGCCTTCTTGACGAATTTCACGAGTACAAGGGCTTGAAATATTTATTGAAGGCCCTCCTATCTGTGAAGGAAGTGTTTCCATCGGTGAAATTAATCATTGGGGGTAGAGGTGCTCTAGTGGGCCATTACCAGGATCTGGTTTCTTCCTGGGGATTGGAGGCCCAGGTTGAATTTGCGGGGTTCATACCCCCTGAGGAAATAGCCGAATATTTCAGTAAAGCCAATGTTTTTGCACTGCCATCCATATCATCCCTCCAGGAAGGTTTTGGGATCGTGGCACTGGAGGCCCTGGCCTGCCAGACACCAGTGGTCACCACTAAAATAGTGGGAGTTGCTTCTGATCTAGAAAAATTCAAGGCAGGGTTGATAGTACCAAGTCGAGACCCGCAGAAACTTGGGGAGGCCATTATTGAAGTACTTGGGGATCAGAAGTTACAGAAGGCTATGGGAGTAAGGGGGAGAAAACTGGTGGAGGAAAAATATACCTGGCAGAGTGTGGCCCTGAAAATGGAAAAACTTTATAACACTATTATATCAAATAAAACCTAAAATCAAGCTATTTTTTAAGGCCCTCAAAACTTCGTATATATTACCAGTCCTATAACCAGAATATCTGATTTGAAATATATATGGAAAAAGAATCAGAACCCGCCATTCATAGGTGAACAAGAAGATGTTGGATTTAAGTAAACTCAATGTTAAAAGTTTCCTGGCCCTACTACTGTTGATACTTCTTTTAACAGATCTATCCATCACCCTGGATTTACCAGTGCTAAAACCTGTCCTGAGCCTTTTATTTTTTTCCACTATTCCAGGTTTGTTGATGTTTTTAATACTAAAACCTGGACCAACGGAGTTAGCCAAAAAAATTGTTATATGGGTGGGTTTAAGTATTTTCTTACTGATGGGTGTGGGCCTTTTACTAAACAGTTTATACCCCTTCTTAGCATCACCACTGTCCCTAACACCCCTGCTCATAGCCATGAATCTTGTGTTTATTATTCTGCTCGTCATGGTTTACTGGAGGAATAAAACTAACTTTAGTGGCGATGATCTTTTTAATTTTAAGATAGATTTGAAGGATAAACTATTATCCCCACTATTATTTCCCTTTTTACTACCCTTACTATCTATTCTGGGAACTTATCTCATGAACACCACCCAGAATAACATCCTGCTTCTGGTCATGCTGCTGTTAATACCCCTCTACCTCATTGCCATTGGTTACCTGAATAAAAGAGTTCACAAAGCTACTTATCCCCTGGCATTGTGGTTAATCAGCCTTAGCTTGCTTTTAATGTATGGTTTAACTTCCTCCTACCTCATGGGCCGTGACGTTCATCTGGAGTACTACTGTTACCAGTTAAGTCTTTCCAACTACCACTGGGATTTGAATTCCTACTACAATTCATACAACGCCTGTATAAGTGTGAACATTTTACCCCTGATCTACCATGTTCTATCCGGAGTGCAGGGTGAGTACATCTTCAAGGCTTTCATGGCCCTTACTGGGTCCACCATTCCAATCATCGTGTACCTGGTGGCAAATAAATACCTCTCCCAGAGGTACGCCTTCTTTGCAGGAATTCTCTTCGTGTTTCAACTCTTCTTCATCAGCTTATTAGGTGCAGTGCGACAGGAAATAGCCATACTATTCTTCTTTTTGACTATTATGGTGGTTTTTGACTTTGAAATGAATAAATCAGTTAAAAAGATATTAACCATCATTTTCATTGTCTCTACACTAATTTCACATTACTCCACGGCTTACGTGGCCTTCGTACTCATCCTGCCCATACTGCTTCTCCCCTTCTTTGAGGGTTTGCTGAAGGACCGGAAACTGGTCTTCACCAACTTTGATATCATCCTCATCTCCTTGGCCTTTATTCTGATCTGGTACCTGATGGTGGCCAAGGTCCAGTTTGCCAGCGGAGCCCAGGTAATAGGTAAAACCGTGGCTGCTACCACTGCAGGGGGAGGTGGAACAACATCGGCACTGATGGCCACCCGGGGTGCCTATGTTCTGGGGGTTCTGGGGGTGGTTCTTAAATCTCTACCCAACACCATCAGTATCCTGGTTCATGATGCCATGTTCGCCACCATCCTGGTGGGCCTTTACAGTATCCTGCGTAAATACCACTACTACAAGGAAAAATTCGGTGCCCAGTACATCCTGGGAATAGCAATCTCCATAGGTCTTCTTATATTATTCGTGGCCCTGCCCTACATATCCATTGCCTACGATGCATCCCGGCTATTTTTCCAGTTAATAATATTCTTAGCACCAGTTTTTATCATAGGCTGCATAACCATTGCCAAGTGGATGAATAAACCACAATGGGACGTTGTAGTAATCTTGATTCTCTTAATTTCCCTGTTTACATGTGCAACCTACCTACAGTACAGTTTGCTCGGAACTCCCTATTCAGCACAGTACGAAAATGACAGCATCATCAGGCAAGAACTCTACATCTACCATAAAGAGGTTAAATCCGCCCAGTGGCTGTACAGTTATGGCCAGGAAGATCTCACCATATTTTCCGATGGAAGGGAGGTTTCCAGATTTTTCACTGCATACGGAGAAAATATCCATAATAGAAAAATCAATGACTCCTTCTTCGGATGGAACCAATCCATTAAGGAGGGTTACATTTTCCTGGGGGTGGTGAATGTCCAGAGGGGCCAGGTCATCGATATTGGTAACGACATCATCAGAGTGGATTTATCACCCTACTCCAACTTGTTTGAAAAGAAAGCTCGTGTCTACGATAATGGAGGAAGCCAGGTATGGTGGTAGCCACCAGGGATAATAAAGGAAAACCCAGGATACTGTTGGTACATCATACCGCCATGTGGTACCGTAAACCATTTTTTAAGGATTTAAGCCAAGCTTATCCAGTTCAATTTCTATTCACCAATGTGAAGGGGTACAACCAGATCTACGACACCCAGCTCTCCCAGAAGATACCGGGTATGGATGGTGTGAATTACCAAGTGGTGCCCAGGAAATGGGGGTTAGCCTGGGGAGCCATAAAAAGAGTTATGGGAGATTACGATGTATTCCTAGGGGGAAGCTGGGATACTCCCAGTGACCTAATTGAAACTATTTTATACTTTGTCCTGGTTAAATTGAAAAAGAAGCCCTTTATCCTGTGGAGAGAAGATTGGGATTGGAAGGTCAACTCAGCCAAGCGAAGATTGGTGAAGTTATTTGCAGGATTCTTTGGCCGCCAGGCCGATGCCGTGCTGGTGCCTGGCAGTAAACATCAACAATTTTTTTCTAAACTGGGAGTGAGTCCAGAAAAAATTTTTACAATGCCCAATGTGAGTAACATAACCCTGAAAGATGAAGATTATCTTCATCGTGATAGGATCATCCGGGAAAACGATTTGGAGGGAAAAAAGATCGTCTTATTTGTGGGGCGTCTCATCGATCTTAAAGGTGTACAGTATCTGCTCCCTGCATTTGCCATGTTAAAAAAAAGGATGGATAACGTAGTCTTGTTCATCTTAGGCGAGGGTGAATGTAGGGATGAGTTGGAAAGTATTTCCCATAACCTGGAATTAGGAAAAGATGTTCATTTTACCGGGAACATCCACAACGATCTTCTAGGTGCCTACTACTTGTTATGCAACGTCTTTGTTCTGCCCTCTGTAACCACCTACTACGCTGATGCCTGTCCCCTGGTGGTTAACGAGGCCATGTACTTTGCAAAGCCAGTGGTTACCAGTGATGCAGTGGGGAACACCTTCATGATCAAAGAGGGGATAAATGGGTTTGTGGTGGAGGAAAGAAACACTGAAGCACTCTGTGGGGCATTGCACAGGATACTGTCTGATGATGCCCTGGAGGAGAAGATGGGAAAAGCTTCTAAAGAGATAATAAAGGAGGGATTTACCTATCAAAACATGATGGAAGGTTTCAACCAGGCCCTGGAATATGTTTATAGGAATGAGAAGGAAAAATAATTATTATGGCCGTTTTAGCCCTTCAATAAAACTTTCAGGTATAATTTAATTATTTGAATGGTATAAAAGGGTAAGTAACGGTAGTAATGCTTGTTATGGGTTTTTAGAAAGGTTAAGTTGGATTTAATTTCCATTAAAGCCCTGTTCACTGAATCGGGGCTTCTCTTCTTTCGGGAAACTGCTTCTTTATGCCATATGTATGAATTTAGAACCACTACAGATTTAAATCCCTTTTTATTCAGTTTAATGGCCAGGTCAATATCTTCGCATCCAAAAAAAAGCTCCGGGTTCAGGGTGTGGATAGGTATTTCCCTGGTTTTCATGAGGAGGGCCGCCCCTGAGATCCAGTCACATTCAATTAGGGGGCCCGGAAAGTCTTCCAGTTGGTTGAATTCCACCAGATCGTAGTAACCCGGGTAGTGGGAGAGATCAAGCTTTCCCCCCAGGTTAGCCACCACGTCACTCTGGCCATCCACATCATAGTAATATATTAATGGCCCCAGAAGTCCGATTTTCTCGTCCTTCTCTGCCACCTCCACCAGGTTAGTCAGAAATCCTGGATCAACAACTGTATCGTTGTTTAAAAGGAGAATGTATTCTGGGTTAAAATTTTCCATAACGTAGCCAATGGCAATGTTGTTTCCCACCGCGAATCCATGGTTTTCCTGGTTTCTGATGATGGTGAGCTTGTTCTGGACCGCGGATCCATCATCAGATGGTTTGTGTATCAGATCTCTGGTGTTGGTCATTATTTGCTTTTCAGTTAACTCCGTGACCTGGATGGGCTTGTTCCCACTGTTGTAGGTGAAAAAAGCCGAACCCACCACCAG
>ENA-UOUL01000170-UOUL01000170.1-bioreactor-metagenome-genome-assembly--contig:-NODE-170-length-109498-cov-8.095594_pt1 | contig 109498 bp, 70 predicted proteins | sample MGYA00249838_ERZ747220 | MGnify/ENA primary metagenome ERZ747220 (study PRJEB28778, sample SAMN05720191) | bioreactor metagenome | isolation source: Anaerobic biogas reactor | place: USA:Washington... | reverse complement strand
TTCCCATCCTCCGCCCCGAAGGGGCCCAAACATATCAGCCCGGGGCAAAGGCAAGGCGAGCCCCGCGAGCCCTGCCGTCGCCCCGGGGGCGGATCGCGTCATTCACGCAGCCCTGTAAGGGCGTAACATCTTCCACCACCCCCTGCCTCCTGCTTGTTATGGTGCGACGCTTCTCGTCCCAGCCCACGCTCAACGGTCCCGTCGTTGTGCAGGTCGACGTGACCGAAGCGGGTTGTCGCCCTTGGCGTTCGTAACGCATGTCGTTTTGTCATGAGTGCACAGAGCAGACTACGCTCGGACGCTCATGTGACTGGCACGGGGATTGCAAGTCCGAAGGGGAAATCTCTGTGGTCACGTACGTTTCACGCCCCGCCCAGCGGGTGGCTGTTCGATTGTCTTGCAAGGATCGATCGGTAGACCGGTCCTGTGAGGATCCTCTCTGTCGTATGGATGATCGTGTTGCCAGGAAAAACGCATCGAGTATCATAGTAGTCGGTGGATCAACACCGTGCGGTGGGCACGTCGAGCCACGGACGCCAGGCGTCTTTTGCCATTATCCTTCTTGGAGGGGACTATGCGGGCCACTCATCGATCTTCTCTTCCTGGTGCACTGATCATCGTGTGTTGCACGGGAACAGTCTGGGGGCAAGCACCGAAGCTGAAGTATGATTTCAAACCGGGACGCCACTACGGTTACGATCTCACTATTGTGATCGACACGAAAGACTTCGTCGAGACGCGAACGGGCTACAGCTTGTTCCGTGTGGAGAGTGCCGGGGAGGATAGGATCGGCATGCTGCATCGCGGGGAGCTCGCTCCGCGCCGCAAAGAGAAGCCAGGCGGACGTCGCGACTGGGGCCCGGTTCATATCAACGCCTCGCCGAGCTATATGAACATCGATCGGCAAGGTAAGTTGCTTGCGTCCCAGTTTGCCGAATCGCTCGACTACGTCCTCGGTCTCTTCGAGACACTTGCCATTGAGCATCTTCCTGAAAAACCGCAGAATCAGTGGGTTTGGGAGAACGAACTCGAGTTCGTCGAAAGCAGCTCATTTTCCGGCACGAACGTTGGAGGCGGCCTCACTCCCAAGCGGAAAGCGACGGAACGGAGCGAGTACTCGATCGAACAGGACTCGGGAGATCTGGTCCGCGTGAGGAAGAAGTACACCATGGAGAGCGGCGCGGGGATCCGTGGCATGTCCCATGTAGATATCAAGGGCGGCGGTACGTTCCTTTTCAGCCGTCGAGAAGGAATCGTTTCGGAACTCGACATGAAGTATGAAGTCCTTACTCGCAACGACGGCGATAGCGAGACGGTCACTGCCCAAGTCAATTGCCGCCGAATGGACCCGTCAAAGCTCAATCGCATGGTTGCGGATCTTGAGGATCAGTGGAAACGCAACTCAGGGGTCCTGTTTGAAGAGTTGCCCAAGACGGCACTGAAGCCGGGGGAGAGAACTCAGTTGTTGCGAGATCTTCGATCGAGCGACTTGGCAAAACAGGAGGCCGCGGTCGAACGGCTCCTTTGCTCGCCTGCCGACGAGACCACGGAAGACATTGGCGACGCTTTGGGGGCGATTGTGAGCAATTCGAAATCGCTCGCCGCGAGGGTCAAGGCCGCCAAGGCGCTCAAGACCTGGGTGTCGCCGACTGCCGTGGCGGCCTTGACCGAAGCGGTCGACGACCGGGGGTACTTCCCCGGGGCGCCGATCGATTCGGGACACCCTTTGTCCCGTGCCGCCATGGAAACATTGGGGGCGATTGGGACGGAGGAAGCTGCTCGGGGGCTCTGCCGATGGATGGAAGACTATCCGAAAGAAATTGCGCCGGTCCTGATCAGCGTGGGGCCGGCTGCCGAGATTCCCGTGGCCGAACTGCTCGCTGGGGGCTCGCTGGCGTCGGAATGGGCATGTACGATTCTGACCGAGATCGGCACAATTCGGTCAACTCTTCCGCTGGTGCTGGAATCGACAAGCGGCCAGGCACGCCGAGATGCGGCGGCAACGCTGGAAGCGATCGCCAAACGAGAGGGCATGACTGTTGACGAGATGGTGGCGAAGGCGGAACGCGAATTCCCGGAAACGCTCCCCGTGACCGCCGCGGGCCTTGCCGATTACCGCGTCTGGACCGATGCCAGCGGTAGCTTCACCGTCGAAGCGCACATGCTGAGCTTCAGCAGCGACATGGTCAAGCTGAAAACGAGGTCAGGCAAGACCATCGACGTGCCCATCAACCGCCTCAGCCAGGCCGATCGCGACTCTCTGAAGAGTCAGCGTACTGCGAGTGTGGAGGCCTTCCAATCGAGACCGCGAGACACCCAACTCGTTGGTGGCTCCGGCGGTTCTGAGTTCCGCCACGTGGGACGCAATAACCAACATGTGTTGGGACTTCTTTGTTGGGCTTCGAAATGGGAAGGGAAGCCGGCGGTCATTCTGCACATGGCGATCTTCGACCGGGGGCGTCCTGCGGGAGGCGGCGTACTGATGTCCAGGCAGGATTATGCGATCGGTGCCTTGAAGGTCACCGGAGGCGATCTCGTGACTTCGGTGCAGGTTGTCTATATGCGGATCAAGCCCGATGGGCGACTCGATCCGTCGGACTGCTATGAGGATGATGTGGTTGGCGATCCCGCCGGAAAAACACCCGTTGTGATCGGCGGGACCGGCGCACCTGTCATCGGCATCCACGGTCGGCGCGGCGCGGTCCTCGACGCCGTCGGGCTGGTGACCCTTGGCAAATAGGGGGCCTGTAGCCCGCCACCGTTTCTTGGGGGCTGTCCCCAATTTTTGTGGCAGGACGCCACAAAAATGGGACTGTCCCCTTCCCGCAGCATCACGAGCACAGAATTCGGTACAGGCCCGTTTCTTGCGGGTGGCGGCAGGGCTCAACGAGGTGGCATTCCGCCTCGAAAGCCATCTTCGGGACGGGGATTGGCTTGGGGTTGAGAAGACGGCGCGCCGGACGAGTCGGGACCGCTGGGGCCCATCCGCGGCCCGAAGCCTCGGCCGCGTCCAAATCGGCCGGCGGGCCCTGTTCGGGGGTCGAAGGGCCTTCCTGAAAAACCTCCCGGGGAAGCGGTTGTTTCGGCAGGCCGCTTGTTATCCAAGGCCGTGGTCGGCGTGGAAGAGACGATCGCCTCGGGAAGTGCTCTGGAGAGTTTCGATGGTTCGAGTACGATCCCGAGGATTCCCTTCTCCTCCTCATAACGCATGATCGGGCCCAGATCGAGGCGGGAGGCAAACACGCGAATGTCTTCAACGCGAGCCCGGAAGGTCCACCGATTGCCACTGTGGGAAAATCCCGTCGGTTTTCCCGTGAGCGCCCCGATCCACTCGCGAATCCGGTCGGCGTTGTTCTCCGAGGCGCCTTCCACGTGAATTTCCACCGTGTCGGGATCATTCTGCGTGAATCGAGAGCTGAACCCGCGCCTGCCTCCTTCAGCTTGGGCTGCCTGACGAGCGGCGCGGGTCTCTGCAGGCTCGGGCGGCGCGGGCAACTCCACGGGCTTTGGTTCATCAGCGGCTAGGGCTTCGGCAAGTCTCGACGCGTCGAACCGAACGACGATCATTCCGCGCCGTTCATCGTACTGGCGAATCGACCCAACTTTGAGTTCCGACGCGAACAGCCGCATATCTTTTGCGCCTCGAGCGAGGTACTCGCGAGTTCCGTCGGTTCCTGTCAGTTGGATGTCCCGTACGCCGGTCAGACGCATGATGGTCGCGCCGATCTGGCGTGCCGTTTCGTCGTCGGGCACGCCTTCGACGGTGACTTGGAACTCATCCGGTTCGAATCCAGCGTCCTTTCGAGTTTCGTTGCGACGGTCGCGACTGGCCTCGGGTTCGGGAGGTCGGGGAATCTGAACGATGTTCGCTGCCGGGCTTCCCACGCCGGCAACCGCCACCTGTCGCCCGACAAGTTTGGCCGGATCGAGATGGAGGCGAATGAGTCCTCGTGCCTCGTCGTATTCGGTAATGGGGCCGAGGTCCAACGCCCTGGCATAATCGCGGATGTCCTGGACCTTGCCGACTTTGAACTCGCTCGGTTCTTGCGGTTCGGGCGGGCCGCCGGTGATTCCATTTCCCCACTGAGCTTCAGTGAGTTTTGCCATCACCTTGCCCAGTACGGCCTTGGACTTGATGCCGTGGACATAGATCACGGCCATTTTGTCGCGCCCTTTGCGGTTCTCTTCCGGTTCCGGGGGTGCGGGGATACTCCAGCCGGACGGGACCCAGGTCGAGATCCGAACAAGTGTTTCCTCCGGTGATATTCCCACTTCCGGCAGGCTTGGCGGTGCTTCTCCGGTCGCTTTCAAGACAATCTCCGCTTGGGCGTTGAGCTTGTCTCGTAATGCGTGCTGACTGATATTGTGCACGCTCCCGTCCATCATCAGGACCCAGCCCCCGGTCTCCAGGGCGTCCTTTTCATATGCCAGAACGAAATTGGAGGTGCCGATCGTCGCCTCTCGAAGAGGGACTCCCCATTGAGCCGCCAGGCCGTCGGCGCGGAGCCGCTCGATCGCGGCCAGATCACCGGGCGACTTCTGGACAAAAGCCAGGAAGGACTCCCAGTCGGGCGGCACGCCCTTGTTGGCGTCATGGTAGCTGAAGAACGCTCGGCCCATGGTCTTCAGGGCTTCTTTCTTCGGGCCCGACGTTGGGCGTGTCTGGGCTATTGCCGGCGCGGTCGCTTTCGACGCTTTGGCGGTGAGTTCTGCTACCTCGTACGCCAATTCAGAACCTCCGGGCAGTTGCGGAACCCTGATCGCGAACTCGGTCATTTGCGAATCAAAGTCTCTGACCGCCTCCTGGATCTCTTGGCGGCGTTCATCGGATGTATCTTCCAGCCGTTCCGACGTTTTCAACAGTCTCGAGTAGACCTTGAGAAATCGCGATTTGTTGTCCTGCAGGCTGGCCTCGTCCTGAATCGACTCGGCAAGTTGAGTCAACTCATTCATCTGGGCCAGCAGATCGACGCTCGCTTCTCCGGAGCCCGTGGCGGTGGGACCGATGAGGAGCCCAAGGAACAAGAAGGCCATCACGCCTCCCCCAACGGGAAGAGCCACTGCCAGGTTGGAACGCAGACCGAACACGATCGAGACGCCTCCCAACATGCCCATGAAGACGGCCGCCATTGTGGGCAACGTGCCCGACAGCCCAAGAACGGGAATTCCGACAAACAGCAGCCCCAGGGCCACCAGCGAGACGCCTGCCCCCAACATCAGGAACGCGAGATCCCCGTCGCTCATCCGACTGCGGCGAGACTGATACCTTCGAGGCCGCGGCGCTCCTGCCGAGAACGGATTCGAAGCAGCGAGATCGGGACCAGAACTTGGCGCCCCAAAGTCCTCGTTCAATAGATCGGCAATGCCTGTGTATTGAGGCTCGGGCGAAAGGCCTGGGAAAGTGGGTTGAGAGACTTGAAATGCCTGACCGCAGGCCTTGCACCGCACTCCACGGCCGACCATCGCCTCATCCAGCATGTACTGCTTCTGGCACCCCGGACATTGAACTGTAATCGCCATATCTTCGAATCCCTCAGAGAAACCTGCCGCGCATCACCCATCGGAATGAACGCCCACCCAGGTTGACCACACCGTCATTGTCGCTCTTTCATGCCCAACCGACAACTCCTGGGGCAATTGGGATTCCGGTATTGCGCGCCGGCCCAACCGACCGGGAGCTGTGAACTGAACCTCATCCCTTCCCGTTGAACCCACCCACCAGCAGGGAGATCGCAATAGCACCGGGTGAAGCACATCCGAGCAACCAAGATCCCGATACTGATCGGCCTCTCCACCTGAGGGAACGATGTCGTCGTTGTGACTCCACAACCGTCTCCACGCATCCCACGCCCGACTGGACCCTCCCGACCTTCAACACCTTCGCGCCAGCCGTCATTCCCCTGCCCAGGCAATTCCCCTGCCTGCATCCCCGTCTCCGCTCCCTTCGCGACCTCATGTTCATAACACCCCGCCCCCCCAAGAAACTTCCCACCTGTTCAATTCCTGTATTGACTTTCCTCGTCGAATACGTATACTAATGTACATTCAACAGACTACACCCATATTTCTCGCCCGCCCATGGCAATTCCCTTGTCGAATGAATACCCTCAGTTCGCACCGCGGACCCTTTCCGTCCGCCATTGCGTGGTTACCCACAGAATCCAGACCCCTCTTCTGAGCCAGAAGTGTCAGAAGACATGAAAGCGAGGAAAAGTTGACACCACTCAACCTCGCCAGAAGCGACCGCAGACCTATATTGGCAAAACTCGCTCCCCGTTGACCAACTCCAACCTCACAAGATCAGCGTCGATTACCGTCGATCAGCGTTCCCCCTCTTTCTTCCCCTTCCACCACATGCACCCGCCGGTCTTTTCACCGTAATTGCTCACCACCTCACCGACGACCGCCCAGACAATCGACCCAACTCCAATAACCACAAGCACTTAGCGAAAAGACAGCCAAGCACAGAATCCCCCCTTTTGCATGGTAGTCAAAATGATTCTGCGCGCCCGACGACGCCGTAAACCATTGTCCCGCAACACGATAACTAGCGCTGTTCGATGGAGCAATCGATCGACAAGTGCACCAACCGACAACACCGACCGCAACCATTTCGCAATGACAAATATGCGGCAGGCGATTTCCACCTCGAATCACGACCGTCCAGCCACCACCCCCCCGAGCATTGACACCGTTCCCGATTTCCCCGAAAGTGCAAGACCTGCGATCCAGACCGCCGCCCAGAAAGCTCCGCCAATGCCCCCCTGCGAAGTAGGACAACCCGCTCCTCCCTTTGCCCTCGCCTGCGTCAGTGCCGAGAATCCGGCGCCTCGCCAGGTTGCCTTGAACGACTACGCCGGGCACTGGCTGGTGCTCGTCTTCTACCCCCGCGATTTCTCGTTCGTCTGCCCCACCGAACTGACGTCGTTCAGCGCCCACCTGGCCGACTTCGCCGCCCGCGACTGCCAGCTCCTGGGAATCAGCGTCGACACCGTCGATCTCCATCGAGAATGGCTGACCACACCGCCCACCGAGGGCGGCCTCGGCCCGCTGCGGTTTCCACTCGCCTCGGACCCCGACGGCAACGCGGCCCGGGATTACGGCGTCTGGGTCGAAGAGAAGCAACTCTCAACCCGCGGGCTGTTCGTGATCGATCCCGACGGCATCCTCCAGTACTCGGTCAAACACAACCTCAGCGTGGGGCGCCGCCCCGACGAGGTGCTCCGCGTCCTCGACGCCTTGCAGACCGGAGGGCTTTGCCCCGCCAACTGGACCTCGGCCGACGGCACCATCGATCCGGAAAAGGCCCTCCGCCCGGGCCGAACTCTCGGCCGCTACCGGATTCGCCAGTCCGTCGGTTCAGGCTCCTTCGGCAGCGTCTTCTCCGCCCACGATCTGCGGCTCCAGCGGCTGGTCGCCATCAAGGTGCTCAAACGCAACGTGTTCGAGTCGCGCCGCGTCGTCCTGACCGAAGCCCGAGCCGCGGCCGCCCTGAACAGCCCCAACGTCTGCACGATCTACGCCGTCGATGAGGAAGACGGCCTCCCTCTGATCGCCATGGAGTTCCTCGACGGCATACCCTTGTCGGAACTCATCGCCAGGGGCCTCGATCGCAGCGCCGTCCTGGACCTTGCCCGACAAATCGCCTTGGGATTGGCCGACGCCCACGAGCAGGGCGTCGTGCACGGCGATCTCAAGCCGGCCAACGTGATCGTCACGCAAAAAGGTATCGCCAAAATCGTCGACTTCGGCCTGGCAAACGCCGCCGGCTCGGCCGGTGGGCAAGAACGTGCCCCGTCGGCATCGGCCGCAACTTCCCAAAGCGAGCCGCACATACCGCCGATCGACGCCACAATCGAATATGTTGGCCGCAGCTCGGACGGCACGATTCGGGGAACGCCAGCCTACATGTCGCCCGAGCAGGCCAAGGCCCTGCCGGCAACAATCGCCAGCGACGTCTATTCGTTCGGACTCATCCTCTACGAGATGCTCACCGGCCGGCCCGCCCATCCCGACCGCTCGATTCTGGAAACGCTGCTGGTGCTCCAGAATCGAGATATCGGCCCGGAACTGGCCGAGCAGGTCGACGAGCCCTATCGCGACCTGCTCGCCGCCCTATTGGCAAAGGACGCAACGAACCGCCCGGCCATGCGGGCGGTTGTGGCAAGGCTAAGCAGCCTCGCGTGATCCATGGAAACGAGATTCGAACGCGGTTCCACCTCTGACCGAAGCCGAGTCGCCAATACTTGACTCAAACGCAACAATTTCTCGGAAGTAAGTTACTAAAATGATCCGAGCATGGCCGGCCTGGCCGAAATCCAACCAATCCGACCCCGGCCGCACCCTTTCTCCAGTCATGTGAATCTGCCTGCGTCAAGTGGTTGTCCCGCCTCATGTTACACGTGAAATCCGCCGCCGCCGTCCGGTCCTGGGCTGGTGTTGGTACGGTTTTTGCTAATACGGGCCCCGCTGAGAAGGGCAACAGACTTCCGGCGATTCCACGATTTCCCGCAAGTATCCCGTGAGGTGTTCCAATGGAGAGTGTTGATCAAGTCGCGCATCGAGGCATGGGGGCGATCGTTCACCAGCAGGGAGTCGCCTTTCGTGTTTGGGCCCCCCATGCCCACCGCGTCAGCGTGGTCGGACCGTTCAACGACTGGCAGGCCGGCGATGCTCCCATGGAATCGGAGGGCAATGGCTATTGGTACGCCGACCTTCCCAACCTGAAGGTGGGGGATCAGTACAAATACGCAGTCGTCAACGGGGACCGCGAATTTCTCCGGAACGATCCCTACGCCCGAGAGGTGACGAACTCCGTGGGAGATTCCGTGATTGTCGATACCGATTTCGACTGGGACGACGATCATTTCGTCATGGCCGACTGGAACCGCATGGTCATCTACGAATTGCATGTCGGAACCTTCAACCGCGCAAGCGCCGACAGCCCCGGCACGTTCGACGACGTGCGGAACAAACTGGAATACCTCCAGTGGCTGGGAGTCAACGCCATTCAGATCATGCCGTCGGCCGAATTCGCCGGCGATATCTCCTGGGGCTATAACCCGGCCCACATCTTCGCCGTCGAATCCGCCTATGGCGGTCCGCGGGCCCTGAAGCAACTCGTCAAGGATGCCCACCGGCACGGGATCGCCGTGATCCTCGACGTGGTCTACAACCACTTCGGGCCGAGCGACCTCGACCTTTGGCAGTTCGACGGCTGGAGCGAGAACGGCAAGGGAGGCATCTACTTCTACAACGATTGGCGAAGCGATACCCCCTGGGGCGACACCCGCCCCGACTACGGTCGAGGTGAGGTCCGGCAGTTCATCTTCGACAACGCCATGATGTGGCTCGAAGAGTACCACATGGACGGCCTCCGCTACGACATGACGCTCTACATGCGCTCGGTCGACGGCAACGAGGAGCGCGCAATCCCCGAGGGCTGGTCGCTGGCCCAGTGGATCAACCGAGAAGTGCGCAACCGCTTCCCGCGCAAGATCACGATCGCCGAGGACCTGCAAACCAACGCCGCGATCACCAAACCGGAAGAATGGGGCGGGGCCAATTTCGCCTCCCAGTGGGACGAAGCGTTCGTCCACCCGATCCGCCAGGCCGTCATCGTCCCCGACGACGAACACCGCAACATGGATAGCGTTCGTCAGGCGATAAGCCATCGCTACAATCACGACGCCTTCGAACGCGTCATCTACAGCGAATCCCATGACGAGGTCGCCAACGGAAAGCAGCGAGTCCCCTCCGAGATCGATTCCGACTCCGAAAGCTGGTTCGCCCGCAAACGCTCCACCCTCGCCGCGGTTCTCGTCTTCACGTCGCCCGGCATTCCTATGATCTTTCAGGGCCAGGAGTTCCTGCGCGACGACTGGTTCGACGACACCAAGCCGATCGATTGGTCCGAAGCCGGCCGCCACGACCGCATCCTGCAACTCTACCGGGATTTGACGCGACTTCGGCTCAACCGCGACGAGACGACCGCCGGCTTGACCGGCCAGCACGTCGACGTCCACCACACGAACCATGCCGATCGGGTCATCGCGTTTCACCGCCGCCTCGAAGGCGGCCCCCGCGACGAAGTGCTCGTGGTCGCCAACTTCTCCAACACCCGTTGGAACGATTACCGCGTCGGCTTTCCCAGCCCTGGGATATGGAAGGTCCGCTTCGACAGCGGTGCGTCCGTCTACGGCGCCGATTTCGAAGGAATCGGCGTTTCCGAGGTGGCGACCGACGATGAGCCGCGCGACGGGTGCCCCCACTCCGCGAGTATCCCGCTCGCCCCGTACAGTGCCGTCATCCTCTCGCAGGATGAGTAGTTGGGCTTCATGACCGCCGCCGTAAGGCCCGCCGTCTTGACGGGACGTAACGGTGGAACCGCAAGTCATTTCATAGGAAAGACCAATTCCGCATTCACCGGAAAATGATCCGACGGGTAACGTCCGTCCCGGTTGCTACGAAGAATCTCGGCCGACACAACCTTCGCCGACGGATTGACAAAGACAAAGTCGATCTTCTCCCCGTCCGTGCGGCCCTCGAAGCCGTTGAAGGTGCCAACGTCCTTCGCGTCGGGATGAACGACGCGGAACGTGTCGACAAGTCCGACGGCGTTCTCGCCCTCCTTCTGCTTGAGCCGCAGGATGGCCGGGTTCTGTTCGCCCGCGTTCAAGTCGCCCATCAGCACAACCGGTTCCCCCTTGGCCTCCCTGAGAATCAACGCGGCGGTGAACTCGGCACTCTTCTCCCGCGAGGGCTGCGAGCGGTGGTCGAAATGGGTGTTGAAAACGAAGATCGCCCGGCCGGTCTCCTTCTCGACGAAGCGCCCCCACGTGACGATCCGCGGAATCGTGTTGCCCCAACTGGCCGAACCCGGCTCCGTCGGCGTGTCCGAGAGCCAGACCGTGTCGCCCCGGTCCAGTTGCCAGCGATCCCGGCGATAGAGGATGGCCGAGTATTCCCCTTTCGTCTTGCCGTCCTCGCGCCCGACGCCGCACTCTGCATACTCGGGAACCGCCTGGCGGACGGCGTCGATCTGAAACCGCAGCGCCTCCTGAAGCCCGCAGAAATCAGGCGCCTCGTCGCGAATCACGTTGCCGACCATTTCCTGCCGGTGGGGCCAGGCGTTGTCGCCGTCGTTGGCCGTTCCGTAGCGGATGTTGAAGGTCAACAGCTTGACCTGAAGGCCGCCGGCGGTGTCGGCGTTTCCGTTAGAGAGGACGGTGGTGGCTGCCAGCAGCAGGAGTGTGCTCAATTGCATGATCGTTCCTTGTGGTATCCCTGTTTTGGATCGACTCGGACGCTGAGCGCGAGTCTTCGTGAAGACAGAAACGCAGACCTGCGCCTCCCTTGGGCCTTCGGGTCATCGGAAGGCCGTCAAGACCATTATGCCCTCTACGGCCGCCGCGGGCAAATCCGCGGTTGCCGCCGGCAAAGAACTTGAGTAGCTTGGCGAGAGGTTGTCTGCCCGTCGACGCGATGCGAGCCACACCCCATGCGCAACAAGAAACCTCCCCTGCCGGTTGCCCTGCTCTTCGTCGGTTTCTGGTCGCTGCTTACGCTCATCTTCGACGGGATGCTCGTCTTCAACGCCTACCGCCAGTTTCAGGCGAATAGTTGCGCAGTTGCGACCGGCACGATGACCCACAGCGAGGTCTCCGTGCATCACGGCGACGACAGCACGACCTACGGAGTCGAGGTGAAGTACGAATACCAGGTTGGCGGTCGGCGCTACGAGGGGAATCGCTATCGTTACGGTCAATGGAACTCGTCGGACGACTCGGCCCAGAAGATCGTCGATTCATTGCCGGTCGGCAAACAGGTCGACGTCCGCTACAACCCGGCCGATCCCGGCGATTCGGTGCTGGCCGTGGGAATCCAGTCGGGCGACCTGTTCTTGGCGCTGGCTCTCACTCCCTTCAATCTGGTGATGCTGGGCGGCTGGTACACCGTCGCGGCGATCCTCTTCCCGGGAATATCAAGCCGGATGAGCGGTCCGCCCAGAGTCATAAGTCGGGGATTCACACGTCGTCTTGTTCTCGCACCCGCCCCACGTCTGCTACCGGCCGCCGTCGTGCTCGGAATCGCTTCTTTTCTGTCGATCTTCTTGATCGGTTTCGGCTTCGGATTCAGCCCGCCGATGGCAGTGATTCAGGTTGTCTGGGGGATTGTGCTGGGCCTGGCAGGGGCGACGCTCATGCGTCGTCCCGCATTCTCGCTGCACGGAAAGGGACTGGTAATCGACGACGTGGAGAATACGTTCTCGATCGTGGCCAACGACCAGAAACGCCTGAAAGAGGCCATTTCCCTACAGACTGTGGTCGACGTCGAGTCCGCCCGCAAGGGGGAGGCTTGCAAGGTCGTGTTGATTTATTCCAACGAAGAGATGGCTGAATGCCGCAAAACGCTGATCGAGGTGCGCGATCCGCAGCGGGCGGCGGACCTGGCCGACTGGGTGAAAGACCAGGTGTTGCGGTCGGCTCGTCAGTAGGAACAGAGATGCTTCAGTGCTTTTACCTCACGATTCGGCGTCATCGAAGGCGCCGATGACCTATACTTTCTTTGGTCGGGGGCAGGTCATATTGTGAGTGGAATCATGTCAATCCAGGCACGCGTGGCCGGTTCCGATTCGAGTGGCGGCGAGTCGTCTACGACCCGCCGCAACGATGAGGGACCGGCCGGCATCCGAAGGTTGAGCAGGAGGGTGACATCATGGCCATTCGCTCAACAGCACTTCACTCGGCACTGACTGGCATGACGGCGGCCCACAATCAACTGGCCGTTACCGCTCAGAATCTGGCGAAACCACTTTTCGTATCCCCGAGCGAATTCACTTCTGCAAGCTCGCAGCAGAATCCGGCCCAGAATCCTGCCACTTCGTCGATGAGTGCCGAAATCGGCAACAGCCTGTTGGCGCTCAGCGAGTCACTCACCCAGGCCCGACTCAGTTCGGCCACGGCAGGTGCGGCGCAGGCGATGCTTGACGGGCTTCTGGAGTTAGGTCGTCGATAACGGGGGCGTTCCTGCTTCTCTTCCTTTCCGTTTTGAGGTGCAACGGGAATATGCGACCATGGGCGTTCGCGGAATTGGTCTTCAAACTCTCCTCTCGATTCCGATCTCGGATGACCGTCCGAAGACGTTGGCCGAGCTGCGCCTGGCGGAACTCCGGGGCGTGTCGCCCCTCGAGTTTGCCAAACGTGGCATCGTGGACCGCCCGCTCAAGGGAACCTCGGCGCTGTGGATACGCGTGAGCCGAACGCAGATGGACGACCTGGGCGGAGCCGCTCTGGAAATGACCGAAGCGATCGTGCAAGCCCAGGCAAACGCCAAGATCTCGATCGTCGGCATGGAACCCCTCTCCGAACTGCTCCGCGTCGGGCGGCGGTGACGTCTCCACGTGCTGGCTGAATGGTTCCCTGGTCCAGGCGAAGCCTGACGGGTACAAGGAACTGGCCAAGTTCCACGCCAGGTACTGGCTGCAGCACTGTCAACAAGTAGACATTGGCACGCGTGTTGGGTCACCGATCAAACCACTGCTTGAGCGTATGAACCGTCGCAGCCCGGCCCATACGGGCGATCGAGGTGGTCAGGGGGATGTCCTTGGGGCAGACCTGCACGCAGTTCTGGGCGTTGCCACAGACCTGGATGCCGCCTTCCGACACCAGCGCGTCGAGGCGATCCCGCGAGGTCATCGCCCCGGTGGGATTCGTATTGAACAGATCGACCTGAGCAATCGCCGAAGCGCCCATGAAGGAGCGGAAGAAGGCCTCGGTCTCTCGGGCGTGAAAGGCTTCGTCCGATTCGCCCTCGTGCCGCACCAGTTCGATCTTCAGGTACTGGGGGCAGGCTTCCAGGCAACAGCCGCAGGTCATGCACTTGCTCAGCTCGTACGCAATCTGCTGGTTCTCCTGCGATTGGCGAGCCGCCTCTCCAATGTCGTAGTAGCTGTCGACCGGCAGCCAGGCCTTGATCTTCTTGAGAGTCGCGAACATCCGCGACCGGTCGACCATCAGGTCGCGCACGACCGGGAACTTGGTCATGGGACGCAGCTCGATCGCCTCAGGGTTGTCTTCGAGGAGGCGATCGACCAGGGCCGTGCAGGCCTGGCGGACCTTGCCGTTGATGACCATCGTACACGCGCCGCAGACTTCTTCCAGACAGTTGCAGTCCCAAACGACGGGCGAAACCGCCTTGCCGTCGGCCGTCCTTCCCATGGCGGCGATCTTCTGCAAAGCGCTGATCACATTCATGTCGGCTTCGTAGGGCACGGCGAACCGCTGCCAGTAGCTGGGACGGCCGGGTCCGTCCTGCCGCAGAACCACGACGTCGAATGCCCTGGAAGAGGTCGTGTCACTCATGGGCAGCTCCTCGGCTCCGCTCCTTCCAAACCTCTTCGATCACCTCGCCGCCGACGATACCGTACAGCCGGGGCCGCGGCGGAATCAGCGACGTATCCACCTCCTCGTAACTCAGTTCCGGTTCACCGTCCGGGCCCAACCGGGCGATCGTCGACTTGAGCCACTTCCGGTTGTTTTCTTCGAACCGGTCGCACCACGCCTCCGCCTGACGCCGGCGCTCACTCGGAGCTTCCGCGTCAACATGCGGCATGGTGAATTCGGGTTTGAAGTGGGCACCGCGGCACTCGTCGCGAGCCAGAGCGCCCTTCAGAATCGTCTTGGCAATGGGGAACATGTCTTGAAGGGCCCGGGTGAAAACAACGTTCTGGTTGGTCCAGTTCCCCATATCGGAGAGCGAGCACGTCTTGGCCCGCTCCTGAAGCTCGTGGACCTTGGCCAGGGCCTTTTCGAGATCCGGGTTGTGACGCACGACCGTCGCCGCTTGGGTCATGACCTTCCCGAGTTCCTGGTGGATATCATAGGGGTTGCCGCCGCGGCCGTCCCGTGCCAGCAGGGCCTTGTAGTCGGCCTGCTTGCCCTGGCAGGCCTGGTCGAAGAGCGTCGATGCCCGTTCAGCCGCCAGAGGACGATCGGCAGACTTCATACGATTGGCCACGCCGGTGCCGGTAATCAATCCCGAGAAGATGCAGGCGATGAGCGAATTGGCGCCTAAACGATTTGCACCATGGTAGTGATAGTCGCATTCGCCGATGGCGTAGAGGCCCGGTACGTTTGTTTCGTGGTTGCGTGGCGAACCCACGTGAAGCCCCCCCGCGGCAGTCCGCGCGTAGTCGCACCACAGACCGCCCATGGAATAGTGGACTGCCGGGAAGATCTTCATGGGCACCTTTCGTGGATCGACGCCCTGGAATTTCTCGTAGATCTCCAGGATCCCACCGAGCTTGCGATCCAGTTCGTCGCTGGGCAGGTGGCTCACGTCGAGGTAGACGCACATCCGGTCCTTCTCAACGCTGAGCCCCTCCTTCGTGCACACGTTGAAGATCTCCCGGGTGGCGATATCCCGCGGAACCAGGTTGCCGTATTTGGGATAGCGATCCTCCAGGAAGTAGTAACGATCCGCCGCCGGAATCTCGGTCGGATGCCGCGGATCCTGGGGGATTCGCGAAACCCACACACGCCCCCCCTCGCCGCGGGCCGATTCGCTCATCAAGCGGAGCTTGTCGGCCCCGGGAATTGCCGTCGGGTGCACCTGGATGAACTCGCCGTTCGCGTAGTGAACGCCGGCCTGATAGGTCCGACTGGCGGCGCTCCCCGTGCAGGCCATCGACATGGTCGATCGCCCGTAGATCAACCCGCAACCGCCGGACGCGATGATCAACGCGTCGGCTCGCAGGGAACGGATCTCCATGCTGACCAGGTCCTGGACTACGCATCCGCAGCAAACGCCTGAATCGTCGAGGATCGGGCCCAAGTATTCCCAGAACTCATGTTTCGTAACGTGCCCGTGCTCTTCCCAACGCCGCACCTGTTCGTCCAGGGCATAGAGAAGCTGTTGGCCCGTCGTGGCGCCGGCAAAGGCCGTTCGCGCGTAGAGGGTGCCGCCGAAACGCCGCTGATCCCGAAATCCCTCGGGCGTACGATTGAACGTCACTCCGAGCCGATCCATCAACTCGATGATCTTGGGAGCCCATTGGGCCATTTCGTTGACGGGCGGTTGATGCTGGAGAAAGTCGCCGCCGTAGACCGTGTCGTCGAAGTGTTTCCACTCGTTGTCGCCCAACTGGCGAGTGAGATTGTTGACGCTGTTGATGCCGCCTTGGGCGCAGCAACTGTGCGATCGCTTGACCGGCGTCAGGCTGACAATGTCGACGTCGATGCTGAGTTGGGCCAGTTGCATGGTTGCCGACAAACCGGCCAGTCCGCCGCCAACCACCACGACTTTGGGTCTGGTCATCAAATCCTGCCTTCTTCGGTCAGTTCGATCCCGCCTGGAACAGTTTCTTCGCCAGGCTCGAAACTCGCGTGAGAATGGGCGGGCCTTTCACCGCCCGCAGGCACTGCGGAGGTATCGGCAATGCACATGCCATAGAGTGCCCCCATGCCCACGACAGCCAGAATCAAGCCCCCCAGCATACACGGTATGTTGGCCATTCGCTGTGCTCGAGGACTCGTCCATACTCCCCACGTGATCCCCATCGTCCAGATTCCATTGGCCAGGTGGTAGACGCAGGCCAAGGTCCCGATTGCGTAGAGAACCACGAGGACCCAAGAACTCTGGAGTACCTCGGGGGCGGTGACAGCAGCGGCCGGATTGAACTGAGCACCTCCGAGTGGGCGTGCAACCCCCTCAACCCACCACTGCCAGCGGAACCAGCCGTGCATGTGAAAGACATGCCAGAGGATAAACAGCATGGCGATTACGCCGGTCGCCCGCTGGAGCGTGTAGCGGAAGTTGCCGGTGTAGGGATACTGGGACAGATTCCGCTTGCCTCGGCAGACTATCAGCATCCCCACGATCCCGTGGAATAGAATCGGCAGGAAGATCAACGACCACTCGAGGACCAGGATGGTGGTCGGCCCCAAGCGATGAATCTGGTCTGCTCGATGCTGATAGGCGGCCACACCGTCGAGAATGGCGGCATTGGTCGCCAGGTGAAACGCCAGATACCCCCCAATCGGGACGAGGCCGCTCAGCGAGTGAAGTCTCCGGATCAGGAATTCGTGTCGTCCAAACACTGAGGCACAGTCGGAGATCTGCACGTCTTGGCCTTTTGGAAGGAACGAAGGGCGAGAGGCAGCCGCGGCAGGCTCATCGAAGCAATGCTGTCACGGGGGCGTCTGAAGCACCGGAAGTATATGCGCCCACTTCCCTTTGCGGCAAGCCGCTCGCGATCACTCACCTATCACCTGCACGCTGTCATCGTGGGACATCAAGATCTTGGGGGACAATTGCCGCCTGCCAGTTTGGCATGGATTTCGCTATGCGCGGCAGCAGAACCAGGAAGGCCAGGGTTCAGCGAATTGTCTTGTCCATGCGCTAAGCTATTGTTAATAATGAACTTGTGGCAGAATCGCGAGAACCGGAATCGATTGCCGTCGGACTTTGGTATTCAACTTGCAGTCCCAATCCGATTGGTGGTAATCTCTCCGTTGAGCTGATTCGCTTCGAGGAACCGCCGAGTGCCACCGTTGGATCACCACCGCGGCGCGCACCCAGGGGGCGAAGAGTGACGTCATGTCGATCCTAGCACCGTCCATCCTGATTACTGACGACGACCTTGCCTTCCGGGAAACCCTGCAAACGGTTTTCGAGCCGCAGGGGTTCCGTACACTCACGGCTGGGGACGGCGAAGAAGCCGTCGAGATCGTGCGAAAGGAAGAGGTCCACCTGGTGTTACTCGACATGCACATGCCAAAACTGACCGGAGTAGAGACGATTCGTCAACTCAAGCTGGTCAAGGCCGCTCTCCCCTGCATCCTGATGTCGGCTCGCCTCGACGAATGGATCGTCGAGCAGGCCCGAATCGTTCGAGCGTTCTCGGTGCTGGCCAAGCCGATGTCGCGGCGAGAAGTCACGGGCGTGGTTCGTCTGGCCCTGGAGCGAACCTACAACTGGCGCCTCGACAAGCTCTTCCCACCGCCTCCGCCGAGCGGCTAGCAAGACACTTCCTCACCCGAGGCTTTCGCCGACTTCGCGAGCCGGTTCTTCGCTCTCATGGTCGGCCGCTTTGACGCTCGACGACCGCTTGCTTGCCCCTTCGGTGCCGGGCACGATCTTCGGACTGGGCGAGGCCTGTTCGACGATTTCTTTCAATTCCTCGTTGTCGATGACCTCCTTGTCGATCAGACGCGTTGCCAACGCGACCAGTGCGTCCTTTCGGGTTTCGAGGATGCGGCGAACGTGTTCCAGTGATTCGTCGATGATCCGTCGAATCTCCTCGTCGATTTCCCTGGCCGTGCGCTCACTGTAATAGCGAGCGTGGGGCATTTCAGCCCCCCCTGCCAGGAAAATGTTCCCCGAACTCTCCCGATAAGCGACCCGACCCAGCCGGCTCATGCCGAACTCCATGACCATCCGCCGGGCGATCTCGGTCGCTCGCTCCAGGTCGTTCTGGGCGCCGGTTGACACGTCGCTGAAAACAATCTCCTCCGCCACCGTTCCCGCCAGCAACACCTGGATGCGGCTCTCCAACTCGCTCTGGGTCATGAGGTATCGATCGCCTTCGGGACGCTGCATGGTGTAGCCCAACGCCGCCAGCCCCCGCGGGATGATCGACACCTTGTGGACGGGATCCGTATTGGGCAGGCAATAGGCTACCAGGGCATGGGCGCTCTCGTGATAGGCGACTCGCTGTTTCTCATCTTCCTGGATCAGACGCTGACGCTTCTCCAGGCCGGCGGTCACGCGTTCGACCGCCTCATTGAATTCCGCCATGGTGACCGACTCCTTGGCGTTCCGTGCGGCCAGCAGGGCGGCTTCGTTCACCAGGTTGGCCAGGTCGGCGCCGACAAAGCCCGACGTGATAGCGGCTACTTTCTTCAGGTCGACGTCCTCGTCCAGCTTCACAATCTTCACGTGCACCTTGAGGATCGACTCGCGACCCCGAACGTCCGGACGGTCGACCAACACCTGACGGTCAAAACGGCCCGAACGCAATAGCGCCGGGTCGAGCGTCTCCGGACGGTTCGTGGCGGCCATCACGATGGTCCCGCTGTTCGGACTGAACCCATCCATCTCGACCAGCAGCGCGTTAAGCGTCTGTTCCCGCTCGTCGTGCCCCCCAACGATGCTGGAGCCGCGGGTCTTGCCGAGCGCGTCCAGTTCATCGATGAACACGATGCAGGGGGCCTTGGATTCGGCTTGCTGGAACAGATCCCGCACGCGAGCCGCTCCGACACCCACAAACATCTCGACGAAGTCGGAGCCCGAAAGGCTGAAGAAAGGGACACCAGCTTCGCCGGCAATCGCCCTGGCGAGCAGGGTCTTGCCCGTGCCGGGGGGCCCGACGAGCAGAACGCCCTTGGGGATGCGCCCCCCCAAAACACGGTACTTGTCGGGGTTCTTAAGAAACTCCACGACCTCGCGCAGCTCTTCCACGGCCTCGTCGATGCCGGCCACGTCGTTGAACGTTTCCTCGATGTCCTCCTGGGCAAACAGCTTGCCGCGGCTTCGGCCGAAGGCCATGGCGCCTCCCGCCCCGCTGATCCGCCGCATCATGATCAGGAAGAAAGGCAGCATGATCAGCAGAAAGAGAATCAGCGGGCCGTAGTTCCTCCAGAATGTGGGGAAGTTCTCGCCTCGGACATCCTTGAAACCTTTCTCGCGAAGCAGCGTAAGCAGGTCGCCGTTGCCGTCGGCCAAACCGTAGCAGTCCGACACAAACTCCATGTTGGGCTGGGACTCTCCCGCCTCCTCTTCGGGCTTGAGAACCTTGCGAGTGACCGTGCCCGTGATCTTCTCTGGACCGATCTGTTTGACCACCAAATCGGAGTACTCGACAACCCGCTCGGCCTTCTTGCCACGGTTCTCCACAACCGTGATCGACGGCTGGGGATTCGTTGCCGGGTCAGGGGCGCCTTTTTCGATCAGGCGGTAGAGCTCCGTGATCGGCAGGTTCGTTCCGTAAGGACTGCGAATGAGCGATGCAGCAAACAGAATGACCAGTACGACCCCAACCACCAGCCAAAGGGTCCCGGCGCCGGCCGGCTGGGGCTTCTTGTCATTCGAAGTCCGCTGTGGATCTTGTCGATTCTCGTCCATCTGCTTTTGGCCTCGGCCACGGAAACGGCAACCGCTCTACTCTCCCAGCTATCTTACACGATTTTTCCGATCCGGGTCGCCCCAAAACGCACGGGTTGCCATAGCACGTCAACCATCCACAGCACACAAGCCGCCTTGTTGGCCTTTGCTGCCCCACCTACAATAGCCAGCTTGTGCCGGTTCCACCCGCGCGCCCTCGGAGCGAGAAATACCAAACCGGATGTCCGCGTCCCATAAAAGCGTTGCCGTTCTCGGTTCGACCGGAAGCATAGGAAGAAGCACACTCGACGTGATTGCCGCTTCTGGGGGGACACTTCGTGCGACCGCGCTTTCTGCCCACGGAAGCGTTACGCGGCTCATTGCCCAGGCTCGGCAGTTCGCCCCGAAACAGATCATCGTCACAAATCCAGAGGCGGCGCGTGACCACGATTTTTCGGAGCTTAAAGGGAGAACCGAGGTCCTGGTCGGTGCCAAACATCTGGCAGAAGTGGCGTCACGCCCGGACGTGGATGTCGTGGTCTCTGCAATCGTTGGCAGCGCAGGTCTGTGGGGAACTTGGGCGGCAATCGAGGCAGGCAAGACGGTTGCGCTGGCCAACAAGGAAAGCCTGGTAGTCGGCGGGCCGCTGGTAATGAACCTTGCCACCCGGACGGGGGCTCGAATCCTGCCGGTCGACAGCGAGCACAGCGCTGTGTTTCAGGCCCTTCAGGCGGGCCGGGCTCACGAGGTCCGCCGAGTTGTGCTGACGGCCAGCGGAGGCCCTTTCCGCAATCACACCCGGGAGCAGTTGGCCCACGTGACCGTCGAGGAGGCCCTGGCACACCCCACCTGGAACATGGGGCCAAAAATCACGGTCGATTCGGCGACCATGATGAACAAGGCCCTGGAAATCATCGAAGCCCGATGGCTTTTCGGTCTGTCGCCCGACCGGATTGGCGTTATGATCCATCCACAATCCGTGGTCCATTCGATGGTAGAATACATAGACGGTTCGGTGGTGGCCCAACTCAGCCCCCCCGATATGAGACTCCCAATCCAGTATGCCCTGACCTGGCCCGATCGCTGCGAAGGAATCGCTGCAAAACTGGATTGGGCAGAATCGCTGGCCTTGGAGTTCCATCCGCCCGATTTCGATCGGTTTCCGGCACTGTCGCTCGGACTCGAAGTGGCCCGGGCCGGCGGCTCCGCGGGAGCCGTGCTCAACGGAGCCAACGAGGCGGCGGTGGCGGCGTTCCTCGATCGCCGGATCCGCTTCGACCAGATCGTTCCCGCCTGCCGGGACATCCTGAACAAACATCATTTCCTGACCGATCCGAGCCTGGATCAACTCCAATCCCTGGACCTTTGGGCCCGCGAGGAGATAGCACGTTGGATTTACTGCTGATTGCTGCCGCACAAGACCCCGGTCTTCTTGCCACGATCCTGACCGTCACCAAGGCTGTCGTACTGGTGCTGGTGGGCGTGAACATGCTGATTATCGTTCACGAATGGGGTCACTTCATCGTTGCGCGGATGTGCGGGGTGAGGTGCGATAAGTTCTATATCTGGTTCGATATCTTCGGCTGGAAACTCTGCAAGTTCAAATGGGGTGACACCGAGTTTGGCGTTGGCGTGCTGCCGCTGGGCGGCTACGTCAAAATGCTCGGTCAGGAAGACAATCCCGGACGTCTCCGCGAGGAACTCGAACGAGCCAAGACGCACGCCGCCGAGAAACAGGAGGGGGCAACCGGCGACCAATCGGCCGAGGAAACCGGAGAGGAGATCGACATCAAGGCCGCCGAAGCCGCCCTCTACGACCCGCAGAGCTACCTCTCCAAGAGCGTGCCCCAGCGAATGGCGATCATCTCGGCAGGCGTATTCATGAACGTCGTGTTTGCCGCGGTCGTTGCCGTCGCCGCCTACGGCATGGGCGTCTACAAGGTCGATAGCGAAATCGGCCTGATTGCCCCGGGAGGAGCGGCATGGCGTGCAGATCTCCGCACCGGCGATCGTGTGATCGAAGTTGCCGGCAAGCCGATTGCCGAATTCGACAGGCTCCGGGAAGCGACGATGCTTGGCGACATTGAAGACGGCGTACCGATCGTCGTGTTGCGTCCCGGTGTAGACGAGCCGGTCCGCGTGGTTGTCGAGCCGGACCGCGACAAGCGACTGCCCACGATCGGTATTGGAGGCCCGGACACCACCACTCTCCGCGACGAAGACCCGGTCTTCTTCGGATCGCCCGCCGACAAGGGAAGTGCCCCCTTCGAGGCAGGGGACGTGATTGTTGCCGTGAACGGCCGATCCGTGGATTCGGGATACGAGTTTCACCGCTGCGAGGCCCTGGGACGCGACGAACCGATGGAGATTACCGTACGGCGAACCGGGAACAAGAAAGGCGAGGTTCCGGCGGAACTGAACATCGCAGTACCGACTCGCCCCATGCGTCGGCTCGGGTTAGTCATGGAGTCCGGAGTTGTCGGTGCAATCCAGGCCAATTCGCCGGCGGAAAGGGCAGGATTGAAGCCCGGCGACAGGATCGTCGAACTTGACGGCGCACCGTTGGGCAACGCCCTCACCCTGGAAGACCGGTTGAGACGACGGTTTGCAGCAGCGGCCACCGAAGCCGATCCCAAACCGCTGTCGGTCTCCCTGACGCTCCAGGGGCGCACGGAACCGGTTCAAGTGGAACTCAGAATGGTGGACTGGTACGAACTCCCATTGTACGGCACGGAACACGCCTCGGTGCCGTCGCTCGGGATCACGTTGGAGGTGAGCCGACGGATCGAGGCGGTCGAAGAAGGCTCGCCCGCAGCGGCCGCGGGAATCAAACCCGGCTGGGTCGTGAAGGCCGTCACCGTTGTTTCCCCGGACAAGGAAACGCGGAAACGGCTCTCGATACCGAAGGATCTCAAGCAGCCGGACAAAGAGATCGAGTTTGTAAAAGACGGTAGGGAAGAATTCACTTGGACCGCGTTATTCTACCAACTCCAACTGCTTCTGCCCGGCACGACTCTCGAACTGGAAATGAGCGACGGGAGGACCGCGAAACTGACCTGGGTCGAAGACGATCAATGGCACTATCCTGAACGCGGCTTTCAGTTTGCGCCCAAGGAGACGTTCGTGCAGGCCGCATCTCTGGGCGAGGCGATTTCTTACGGCATCGAGGAAACCAAAAACTCGCTGTTGGTGGTCTTCAAATTCCTCGGAAAAGTGGGTTCCCAACAGATCTCTCCGCGAATGATGGGGGGGCCCTGGACAATCGTCAAAGTCGCTTACCACGCCGCCTCGTCGCGATTCACCGATTTGCTCATGTTTCTCTGCATAATCAGTGCCAACCTGGCGGTGATCAACTTCCTCCCCATTCCGGTGCTGGACGGCGGGCACATGGTGTTCCTGGCCTATGAAGGAATCCGCGGCAAGCCGCCCAGTGAGAATATCCAGATCGGGCTCAGCTACGTGGGACTGTTCCTGCTGCTCGGCCTCATGGTCTGGGTCTTCGGCCTCGACCTCGGACTAATCTCCCGATAGAGCCGCTGTGACCCGTTGAAGAAGCTAACGCCGTGACACCGGATTCTGTGGTTCCCGGGGAACCAAGCCGGCTCCAACCGTGTCTGACTGATTGAGGCAGGATCGGCCGGGTTTTTTTTGAAAAATTCCCGGCAAGCCTATTGACGGATGAAATGCGCCGGAGATAATTACGTGTCTATGCCACGGGCGAAGACCACCCCTTTGGCGGTACAGGTCTCTTTTGCCCGAGATTCTAGGCACGTTGGCGGTGTTGGTCCGGTCTCCCGAGACGGTGGTAAGTCTCGAGTCGGAAGGTTCTCGCCGGACACGATTCACCTTTTTTGTTGTTTTGGAGTGGTCTATAGCCATGAGGAACGTATTTGAGGCCATCCTTGAGTGTGGCCATGACGAGGACTTCACACCCGTTGACTGTGAAGAGTTTCTGCCCACGGACGCCCCTGCCGGCTCGAAGGCCAAGTTGGAAGTGTTGGCGGAGCGAATTCGCCGCGGCTTCCCCCTTTGGCATCCCGAAGACCGGTTCGACTATAGCGGCTTGACCGGCGCTGTGCGCCCCCGCGAGTAGTCGTAACTCGGGTTGGCGGTCTCTTCGACTGCCTGGTTCGTGGGCTACCGATGCCGCCTCGCGGCAATCTTCGGCGCTGCGCATTTGGGTTTTCAAGCAGCGTTCCCCAGGGAGCCTCTGAGGGTTCGGGGCATGCGCCCGCATGCCCCGATGGCTAGCAATCCAGTCCTCCGGTTGCCTCGAAGAGCAGCAGAGCCTGACGAACGGTCGCCACGTCGTGGACGCGGAGAATCTGTACTCTGTGCCGCGCCAGCGCCAACGCGGTGCCGACCGTGCCCGCCGTTCGATTGGCCTCGGCGTTGTCCAGCACCTCCCCAATGAACCGCTTTCGGGAATGTCCCACCAGAACGGGGCACCCGATTTCATGCAATCGATCGATGCTGCGCAGCAATTGCAGGTTATGCTGCGCGGTCTTCCCGAACCCGATCCCCGGGTCGAGGGCAATCCGGTCTTGCGCAATCCCCGCACTCACCAACGTATCCCGGCGGCGACGCAGATAGTCGACCACCTCGGTCACCACGTCGTCGTAGTACGGATTGTCCTGCATCGTCCGCGGCGTGCCGAGCATGTGCATGACACACACCGCCGCGCCGCAGTCGAGGGCAACCTCGATCATCGCCGGATCTTCCAGCCCTGTGACATCGTTGAGGATTCTGGCACCGGCCGCGAAAGCCCCGCGGGCAACCGCCGGCTTCGAGGTGTCGATCGAGAGCGGGACGCCAACCTCTCCCGCCAGCCTTTCAATGACCGGCAGAACGCGGCGTAATTCCTCGTTTTCCCCAACCGGCTGTGCGTAGGGACGCGTGCTCTCGCCGCCAATGTCCAGCAGATCGGCCCCTTGACGAACCAATTCGAGGCCCCGGGCGACAGCGGCGTCGGCGTCGAAGAAACGGCCCCCGTCGGAGAAACTGTTGGGGGTAATGTTGACGATCCCCATCAGCAGGGGGCGTGCAGGGCACGACAGAACCCGATCGCTCAACCGCCAGTGGTCGGCTCGTGAAGAAGTCATAGCGGCAGGCCCGAGAATGGGAAGCGGCGGACGGCACACTGGCAGGACGCTTTTCCGGCAACGACCGGTTTGCCGTCAAGTGTATCGCCCCCCCTTGGCGGCTGCTACCAGGGGGCCTCCATCATGCCGACGATCTGTCCGGCAACTCGCTGGATCGCCTGCTGATGCGCCGTTGCCACCGATTGGCCGTACTCCGGCAGGAACGTGGCCGACGAACTGACGAGGGTCAATTCGGGCGGCAGACTGACCGTGCCTTCGTACAAGATATCGCCGCCCCGATCGATCCAACTCACTTCGATCTGCAGATTGACGTCCAGTTTGCGGGGGTCGTCGTATTCATTCTCGGCCACCACGCGTTTCGTTTCGCCCACAATCCGTCCGCTCAGGATGCTGTCGGCGGCGGACGTGCTCACGACCTTGTAGGGCGTCTTGTTCTCAATCTCCTTCATGACCGCTTCGGTCAGTCGCTCTCCCAAATTCCGGCGAAAACTGTCGGAATCGAAGACCGGGACATAGACGGTGTGTACGTCTTGGGGATAGAGCGAGCGGTTGCCGACCTGATAGGGCGTGGCGCACCCCACGGCAAGGACTAGCCACAACCCGCTGCCGCCTGCCAGGAGACGACGCCGTGTGAGCTTGCATTGCCCGGGACCATTAGTGTCTTCGTGCTGGACTTGTGCGCATGGTGCGCGCATGTTTGTGAAGGTTGGGTTGCGGACTTGCCCCGCTTTGGGATGTGCCGTCATCTCAATTCAACCCGCGTTCAATCGTATTGTTCGCGTCCGAACATGTTGGTGAGCCACTCGAAATGGTTCGTGGGTTTGTCGGGCTGGCCCTCGATCTCGGTCAATCGCTCGCGAGCCTGTTGGGCGGCAACCGTCTGCGGGTATTCCTCCAGAATCGACCGGTAATAGAATCTCGCGGCGCCAAACCGATCTCGCTTGTCGTAGTACTGGCCGATCAGCATCTCGCGGGCCGCCTTTTCCTCAACGATCTTGTTCTTTGCCTCAATGACTCTGGGGCGTTCTTCACCCAGTTCCGGACCGAACTGGATCAACGCCTGATCGGCCACCTCGGCGGCCTTGTTGAGAGGCCCGGCGTCGTAGGCGGTTCCTTGATAGACGCGCTGCCAGCTCTCGATTCCCAGTAGATGCGCTTTCAACTGGTGCTCGCTCTTGGCGTATTCGGTGCGCATCAAGTCATAGTGCTGAGCCGCATCCTCGTAACGCCCTTGAACGAAATAGAGGTTCGCCGTGGCCATCACGGCGTCGTCCGCCAGCGGGCCGGTCGGATCGTACATGCGGATGTCGTCATAGGCCTTGAGGGCGTAGCCCACCGTGTCGATCCAAGGTCTCGTCTTATCGGTCACGTTGACCGGCGCTTTCACGGAGGGATCCCGCGCCGCGCATTGCTCCCAATAACGTGCCATCAGGAAGAGACGCTTGGTCACCGCGTCCAAGTGGTGCGTGTAGTCGTGCTTCTTGAGCAGCTTCTGGTAGGCCTTGTGAGCGTCGGGATACTCGTCCGCCGCAAAGAAGTTCTCGCCCGCAAGGAACAGGGCGTCCTCCTCGAGACTCGAGTCGGGCCACCGCTTGGCCGCAGCAAGGAACTTCTTGCCCGCCGCCTTGTGTTCCTTCGCCAGGGCAAGCTGCCTGGCCTCCTCATAGAGGTCTCGGGCGATTCCTTCATCGGGACCGTAGCCGAGCGCGTCCCGTGCCGCACGGTACATGTTGGCGGGATCGAGGTCCTCCAGATCGAAACCCTCGTCTTCTTCCTCCGCCGAATCGACTACTGCGGCAACGACCGCCTTGTCGGAAACGTCCTCGGGTAAAGAACGGTCAACCGAGGCTTGGCGGACCTGGCTGCCGGATCGGTCCCTGTCGCCGTAGTCACCTGGTTGCTGGTTCGCCAGGGAAGAAGCCTTCTCCGATTTCGACAGCGTGCTGCAGCCGGAAACGGCCACGGCGAGACCGGCGAGAACAACGGCGATCTGCAGAGCGTCGATCTTGATTCGGGACATCCTTGTCCTCTTTCCCTGCTAGTTGGCGTCGAGCCGACCTAAAAACTCGTGCAACCGGGGCTTGCGTCCCAGTAGGTGACAGACGAAATGGTTCAGCAGCCCGCGGAGCTCGCCATGGCTTCGTCGGTCGATCTCAATACGTCGCCATCGGTCGCCCGGAGCTGCAAACTGAGCCATGATCCTCAGCACTCCGGCTGCCACCGACGCCACCTGCCGTTTGCCTTGCCGACATCGCGGACACAACGCGCCTCCATCCAGGAGGCCAAAGGTAATACGCCCCGACATCGCCATTGGTTTGCCGCACTCGGCGCAGCACTCCAAAGCCGGCAAATGGCCCAGCTCTCGCAAAGCGCCTAACTCAAAACGCAGCAATCGCTTGCTCACGTCGTCGCCTGCCGCCAATCCCGCCAGGGTGTCGTCCGCCAAATCGAACAACTCCGGGTGCGGATCGTATCGGTCCGTCATTTCAGACAATAGCTCGGCCACATAGTATCCGGCGTACAAGCCTTCCAACCCCGGACCAGTAACCCGGAATCGCCGTTCGAGCTTCGCTTCAGTCAGCAAATCGAGAGTTTCAGACGTTTTGCGGAGGAAGACTATTCGACAAAGGGCTAAGAGGTCAAGAGCAGACTCGAACGGACCTTTCAGACGCTTCGCTCCCTTTGCTAGACTGTCTATTTTCCCAAACTCGCGGGTGAACAAGCTCACCACCAGGCTCGACTCGCTGAAGTCGACCTTTCGCAGGACTATGGCAGTGGCTTTTTCCGCGGGCATTGGCGGTCAGGCGAGCGGATGAGAGTGACTAAGGTCAGATCCTCTGGGAGAGAGACGGCAGCATGAATCGGCCGAACACGATCGCGTTTTCTTCTACTTGGCTCACGAGACCGTCTCACGGCGGTCCCCGTCCAGAATTTCGATTCTCACGCGCTCAATCCGGCGTCGCGTAGCTTCAACGACGGTCAGGCGGATGTTCTGGCGGGTGAGTTGTTCCCCCTCCACCGGAACATGCCCGAGTTCCGTGAAGACATATCCGGCAATCGTGTCGAAATCCCCGTCTTCCGGCAGTTCGAGTTCGAGTCGTTCGTTGATTTCGTCGATGTGGACCTTGCCCAGAACCTCGGCCGAGTGATCGTCGAGCAGACGGATCCCGTCCACCAGATCCTTATCATACTCATCCACGATTTCGCCGACGATTTCCTCCAGGATGTCCTCCATGGTCACCAGGCCGGAGACACCTCCATATTCGTCGAGAACGACCACCATGTGCGTTCGATCCCGCTGGAATTCCTGGAGCAATACGTCAACCGGCTTGGTTTCGGGCACGAATTTGGGCTCGCGCAGCAGCGACGTCCAGGGCACGTGAGGCTGGTCGCGACCTTTGGCCAGTTCCGGCAGGAGGTCTTTGGCATAGAGAATGCCGACAATATCGTCGCGAGTCTTCTCATGAACGGGAATCCGCGTGTGCCCCACTTTGATCACGAAATCGAGAGCTTCCTGCCAGGTAAGCGAACGGGGGATCGACACCATGTCCGTTCGCGGGGTCATGATTTCGGAGACCACGACGTCGCTCAGTTCGATGACCCCTTCGATCATCTCCCGGGCGTCTTCTTCGATCACGCCCTCTCGGTGTCCCTCCGTAACGATCGTTCGGATCTCATCTTCAAAGGAGTCTTCGTCCGGGCGCTCGGAGGTGCGATTTGCCAGACGGTGAAACACCGTGTCGACAAATCGAGCTCCAAGAACAAAAGGCGAGGCGGCGTAGCTGACGACTCGCCAGATGGGCCAGGTGAAGTAAAGAAACGGCTCCGACCAGAGCCGGACGATCGTCCACGGAATCCAGATTTCGAATATCAGGAGAAGCACGAAACAGCCGCCGACGGCAACGAGCGTGTGGCCCCCGTCCGGCAATGCACCGTCGTGGAATCGCAGCATCGACCAGCAGATCGTCGCTGCCACGGCCCCCGCCGTGCCGAGCACCTGAAACGTCTCGGCGGCCAGAGCGAAGCGATCGTGGTGCTTGAGGATCTCCCCGAGACGTTCGGGAACACCTCGCCGACGGCAGATTTCCTCCAGTTCATGGCGTGAAAAGCCGGTCAGGGATCGCGTTCCGATTGCCGCAAAACAGGTCGCAAACATCGCGGCAACAGCAAACCAGAACATGAAAGCGACGGTCATGACGTGGGAACAAACCTCCCGTGGAGACTTCGAAATGTGTGGAAACGCGCAAAAAGACCCGGTCGCATCATTGGTCGAAGTCCTCCCACGGCGGCACCAGGCCGAAGCCGGCCAGGTAATGCCGCTCGCGACTTCGCATCTCCTCGCGATCCGAGTCGGTCCGATCGTCGTAGCCGACCAAGTGGAGCGTACCGTGTACCACGTACATTAGCAACTCGTCTTCGGCCGGCCAGGCCAGATCCGCGGCCACGGCTCGCGCCGTGTCGGCGCTGACGATCACTTCGCCGTCGAGGCAGCCGCCTTCCCGATCCAATACGAAACTGATCACGTCCGTCGCATAGTCGTGTTGGAGATGCCGCCGGTTGACCTCGCGGATCGTCGCATCGTCGACGATGGCCACGCTGATCTGCCCCGACGTCACTCCCTCTCCGGCCAAAATGTCCAGAACGGCCTTGCGGATCACCGGTTCGTCGATCGCACAGGTTGTCTGATCGTTGGCGATTTCGACAGTCGGTTGGTCGTTCAACGAGGACCTTTCTCTCTCTTGGGGAATCAAGCGGGCTTCTGATCGGGGTACTTGATGCGCCCATGGTAGTTGGCGATCAGCGACTTGATCATGCTGTCTTCCACGGTTCGCAACTCGCGGAGCGTCAGGCCGCTCTCGTCGAACTGGCCGTCTTCCAGCTTGCGCTCGGCAATCTCGCGAACCAGGGCCTCAATTCGGGCGGGCCCCGGTTCGACCAGGGAGCGGCAAGCGCTTTCTGCAGCATCGGCGAGCATGAGGACCGCCGTCTCCTTGATCTGAGGCTTGGGACCCGGATAACGAAACGACGACTCTTCCACTTCGCCGCCGTCCGGATCGTTCTGCTTCTGTTCGCTGGCCCGGCCGTAGAAGTACTCGACCAGCGTCGTCCCGTGGTGCTGTTCGATGAAGTCGATGATGGGGCCCGGCAGTTTGTGCTGCCGAGCCAGATCCGCTCCGTCCTTGATGTGAGCCACGATCACCAGGGTGCTCATTTGCGGCACAAGAGACTCGTGACGATTCTCGTTCGGAGGTTGGTTCTCGATGAAGTAGTTCGGTTTGAGCATCTTCCCGATGTCGTGGAAATAAGCCCCCACACGAGCCAACAGCCCGCGGGCACCAATGGCGTCGGCGGCCGCCTCGGCCATGGCTCCTACGGTAATTGAGTGGTTGTAGGTGCTCGGTGCACGCCGGACCAGTTCCTGGAGCAGCGGATGCGACACGTCGCCCAGGTGGAGAAGGCTCATGTCGGTCAGCACGCCAAACAACCTCTCGACATAGGGCAACAGTCCCTGCATCACGAATCCCACGGCAGCGGTGAGCAACGCGTTACGCCCCGCGAGGGCCAGCAGTTCAAGCGAAAACGGCTGCGCGGCGACAAAACCGACAATCAACGTCAGGAAGAACGCGGCGATCGCGGTCACCAGCCCGACGTGAACCAGCTTGATACGGCTGCGGATGCGATCGAGCTGCAGCACGGCCGCGGCGGTCACTCCCCACAGCACACAGAGAGAAGCCAGCCCCTGCCCGATGCCGAGCACGACGGCCAAGGCCCCGGTTCCTGCAGCAAGCAGCGACAGTTGCCGGTCGAAAGCGATGGCCAGGACCTGCCCGAGCAGCAATATGGGGATTAACTCGGCTCGCCAGGCGTCGTGTGACGCCCATACCGCCGTCCCTACCGAGATTACCAGAAGAGCGGCCACCAGGGAGAGCCGACGAAGATCCTCCAGCAGCCCAGGCTGGTGAGCAACCAGGTAGATTCCCCACAGCGTCAGAACCACCCCAAACAGCATGAAGGTAGACAGTGCTCGCCCAGTCTTCTCGTAGAGCGTCCGCACACGGTTCACCACCTCGTGCTCGTTGCGCAGCAACTTGAGCTGCTCGATGCCGAGTGCGGTCCCGGCGCTGACGAGGCATTCTCCCGGCTCGTACTCGATGGTCGCCGGCTCGATCTCGGCAGCGGCCCTGTCCAGGGCGGCCCTGGTTGCCTCTTCCTCCAGCACAAGCGTATCCGGCAAGTTCACATGGAGCCACGCGAACACCCAATCTGTCACTCCTGATAGTTCCACCTGCCCCAGTTGGTATTCGAGCTTCTGACGCAACGGCGTGGCGTTGCCGATGAGGACGTCGCCGACGCTGACGACCGTACCTCGACGATCCTGTTCCGATTGGCGAACGACGATGCGGTCTCGATTTCCTTCCCCCAGCCGTTGTTCCACCTCTTTCTTCTGGGCCAGGGAGCGAAGAAGCCCCATCGAGTCGTACTCTTCAAGGGCGTCGTTGACGGCGCCCGTGAAGCGTTTCAGATCCTCGTCTCCCGAGAGCATCTTGCGGAACTGGTCGAACCCCTCTCGAATCTCCTTGTCGCCCGGGACCCGGTCCGGCGTCCGAGGCATGAAGCCTTGCCAGGCTTCGGGATGTGGTAACTCGTCGTACGACGGGGCAGCCAGAAGCTCCAACACCGTGTTACGCAACGTCTCCCCCAGACGATGGAGAGGCTCCCGATCGCGAACAAACACGTAAGGCACCTGCCATCGGGCGCGATCCTGCCGCGCTCGCGTCTCCGCGGGATTGTCGATCTGAAACGCCACACGAGCGGTGATGTCCCGCGCCGGGCGAAATCCGGCCCGGTAAGAAAACGGCAGATCCCACGCCCGGACGACCAGACATAACAACAGCGCGGTTGCGACCGCCAGGCCGACGCGAACTAGGACGTACGGATCGCGCAGGCTGGCCAACACTCGGTCCCATTGGTTCGGCGGGAACTCGAGCGCGGCGACGCGATCCAGACGTTTTCTCTTCTTACCGCCGCTGGCCATTCGTCACGTCTCGGTCATCATCTCTCGAATTGCGGACCTTGCTTGCGCTGAACCGATCCTCGCCCCGAAGATCGCTGCCCGGCTCCGTGCTCGTAAGCATCTACGATCTCCTGCACCAGTCGATGGCGAACGATATCTGCCCGAGACAGTCTCACCGACGCAATATCACGAATCCCCTGCAGACGCTCCAATGCGTCGGTTAAACCGCTCCGCGTCTCCTTCGGCAAGTCGACCTGCGTCGTATCGCCGGAGACAACGATCTTCGATCCGGCTCCCATCCGCGTCAGAAACATCTTCATCTGGGCAATGGTTGTGTTCTGGGCTTCGTCCAGAATAATGAAGGCGTCATTCAGCGTGCGCCCGCGCATATAGGCCAGCGGAATCACCTCGATGACGTCTTCCTCCATGTAACGGCGGATCATGTCGTGTTCCATCATCTCCCGGAGGGCGTCGAACAGCGGACGCAGGTAGGGATTGATCTTGGCCTGGAGATCCCCCGGCAGAAATCCCAGGCTTTCCCCCGCTTCGACCGCCGGCCGTACCAACACGATCTTCCGTATCCGGTCGGCTCTCAGATCGCCAGCGGCCATGGCCACGGCAAGATACGTCTTGCCCGTCCCGGCCGGGCCGATGCAGAACACCAGACTGTTTTCCCGAATGGCCTCCAGGTAACGCCCTTGCCCCGCAGTACGCGGACGTACCGTGCGACCATTGTATACCTCAATCGGACGCACGTCGGAAACCGCGCCTCCGCCGACGATCTCCGCTAACGCTCGTGCCACATCGGCAGAATCCAAACCTCCGTCGCGCCGAACCCGGCTGTTCAACCGTTCGAGGAGCTCCGTGGCACGCGCAACGGCGGCCGACTCACCTTCGACGGTAACGCGGCCTTCGTGGGCATGGATGCTCACCCCCAACGTCTCGCGAATCGTGCGCATGTGTTGATCGCGAGCCCCGAACAACGCTCGAAGCGCGTCGGAACTCACGATCGATATGGTTGCTTCACTCATGTTCCCAATAGCAAACGTGGCGTCGGCTCCCAAGAACCGACGCCCTTCTGGCGATCAGACCACTGAATCAGCCGAACCGGATGCACAAAACGACGCCCCGTGCAGACACATCCGCACCCCATCCCGGGTCTCGCCAGGCTGCCGATTCCGCCTCTCCCAACATTCTACAATATTTACGGCAGAAGCCACGCCCCCCGAACGCAATCGAAAACAAGGCATAGCTCGCCGGGGGGGAAGTAATCGCCGGTCGCATCGGTTGGCGCGATCCTCCGCCGGCCCGCAATACGCGCGCTGCCTCCGCCATACAAGCGGCCGCCTGTGGGCAACCGCAAGCGCCCAACTCCAGTAGACAGAAACAGTTTCTGCTCCAACTGGTGCGGGTTACCCGAAATCGCCAACTCCACCGATATAGTGATGGCAATACGGACAGATGTGCGTCTCGGCTTCAATCTCGCGCTCGCAACTCATGCAGCGACGCATCTCGACTTTCGACGATTTCTCCTCCTCCTCCGCCGATTCGCCCAACGGACTCTGGGGACTCACAACCTGCGACTTTCCGGGATCGTAGGGGCCGATCACCTGGAGAATGTCGCTTTCGTCGATCTCCCCCTGTTTCAACTCCGGAACCGAAACCCTCGCCTTGCAGGTGGGGCAGAGACCGGTTTTACCCGCCAACGAGTCCTTGACTCGAAGCGTGTGCCCGTTCGGGCAAGTCACCTTGATAGCCATCGAGCCTCCCTCCAAGATGTCAGGAGATGGTGGCCCCAGCCCGAATCGGCTTGAAGTCACCTGAGATCCTCGCGTCGTTAGCCTAACTTGACTTCTCCGCCCGTCGCTTTATTGGAAGCCTATCCCCAGAACACTCTCTATGATAATGCGTCCGGTTTCTGGAGGAAACCGGTTTCTAGCCCACAAACCCAAAGGCCCAAAAGGCATAGGCTACCGGAGACGCCAACAGCAAAGAATCGAGAATATCGAGTACCCCCCCAAATCCGGGTATCCAGCTACTTGAGTCCTTCTGGTCCACGTCGCGTTTGATCAACGACTCTGCCAAATCTCCCACAATCCCGCTGAGGCAAACCGCTGCCCCGAACAGCATCCAACCCCACCATTGCGTGGTGTTCGCAGCGCCACTCTCGGCATTCATCGCCGGTATCAGAAACAGGAAAGTAACCGCCGATGCCCCCACCGAAAAAACCACGGCGCCAACGGCACCTTCCACGGTCTTTCCCGGGCTCAGTCCTGGGGCCATCTTGTTGCGGCCAAACAGTCGTCCCACAGTATACGCCCCAATATCGCCCATCTTGGTAACGATGATCACGGACAATAGCCCGGCGATTCCCCATGACATTCGCAATTGAATCAGGAAGGTCAGCAGGACTCCCAGATAGACAACGGCAAAAACCGCGGCGGCAACATTGACCGTCACGCCGCCGGGACGCTCAAAGCGGCGCATCTCCGCCAAGAAGATGAGGAGGACACTGGCGGCCAAGGCCAACAGGATCCAGTTGCTCGTGGACGCGGGGTAGTTCGGTGAAAAATCACCCGCCATCTTGGGGGCACGCTCAAGCAGCGAGAAGTACAGAGACGATCCCCAGGCCGCGGACACCACGAGCAGATTGCTGACGTGGACGGTCCAGCGAATCGGACGAATCCCGCCGGCTTGGGCTAGATCAAGCACCTCGCCCGTGGCCATCCAAAGCCCCAACACGAGTAGCGGAAACAGGCACAGGCCGGGCGGGGCCAGGTGGTCAAGCCAGCAGAGTCCCGCCAGAACCAGAATAATCACGAATCCCAGGGCAAGTCGCCAACGCAGCATATACTAGTGTCTTTGTGCTGGACTTGTGCGCATGGTGCGCGCATGTTTGTAATAGTTGAGTTGCGGGCTTGCACCGCTTTGGGCTAGCCTTTCGTCCCGTTGCCTTGTTGCACAGGTCTGTCTTTCAGCCCTCCGAAACGTCGATCGCGAGACGCATAGTCGCGGATCGCACGGTGAAGATGCGCTTCGTCGAACTCGGGCCAGAACGTATCGGTCACCCACAGTTCCGCATAGCTGATCTGCCAGAGCAGGAAATTGCTGATCCGCATCTCTCCCGCGGTGCGGATCATCAAATCCGGGTCCGGCATCCCCCGAGTGTAGAGCCGGGAACTGATTGCCTCCTCGTCGATGTCGTCCACCGCGAGCGAGCCCTCTTTCACCTCCCGGGCGATCTGTCGTACCGCATCCGTCAATTCCGCCCGTGCCCCATAGTTGATTGCCAGGCAGAGTCGCAGGCCCGTGTTCGACGCGCTCATCTGAACCGTCTTATCCATTTCGCGGAGGGCCGCATCGGCGATCCCTTCGCGGCGTCCAATTACGTAGGCCCGGATATTCTGTTCGAGAATCGTCGAACGTTCCTCAATCATGTATTGCTCAAGCAATCGCATGAGAAAATCGAGTTCGCCTTGGGGGCGCTTCCAGTTCTCGCTGGAGAAGCAATAGAGCGTGAGTTGCTCAATTCCCAGCCGGGCACACTCCTCGACGGTCCGCCTGACACTCGACACCCCCCGACGGTGCCCCTCAATGCGGGGCAAACCCTTCGCCTGGGCCCAACGCCCGTTGCCGTCCATGATGATCGCTATGTGGCGGGGACGGCATGCGGCGGGCACGTCACAGCATTCTGTCAGTGTGGTGGTCGTTGGTTCTGCCATGTTCGATGTCTGCGGAGAAGACTCTTTCTTCAGAATCATTTAACCCCCCACGCTGGGCAGCGTCAAGAATCGTCGCCGATTGCAATGATTCAACGGAGGTGGGTTACCCGTGTGCCTCGGGCAACACTGGGGCTCGTACTCGGCCGGCTCCGGCCGCCCAGCCCTGCTTCGCCGTCAGCCAGTGGGGAACTGGCGGCAGTACTCATAGAGCGCCATGGCGGCGGCTGTCGCCGCGTTGTGGCTGTAAGGCATGCCGTAGACAGGGATTTCCACGGTGCAATGCAGTAGGCCAAGCAACTCCGGCTCGATTCCGGTTCGTTCGTTGCCGATCACGAGAACGCTTCTTCGATCGAAGGAGAAAGTGAATAGGGACTGCGATCCGGTCGTCTGCTCCAGGCCGACGATCTGGTAGCCCTCGGCAGCCAGTCGCCGCAGTACTGGAGCCAACGTGCGATGGACCTCGATGTCGAGCGTCTCGTGGCTGTCCCGGGCGATCTTCGGCAACAACTTGGCTGTACCGCAGCAAATCAACTTGCGAATGCCGCAACACCCGGCGGTTCGGGCGATTCGCGACAGGTTGATGTTGCTCCGCATCGGCGGGCAAGCGACGATCAACTCGCGTGGTCGATCCAATATGGCCGGTTGCTCGTGTCTCTTCTGGACAAACTCTTCCATCGCACAGCCCATACCTACATGGTGAAGTCAGGCAGTCTAGTTGGACAACGCCACTTTGGGCAATGCCGATGAACGCAAGTCCCAGCAAAGCGTTTGTTTCCGCTGCCGCAGGCGAGGTCGTTCACCAACTACCGGCCGCTTTGGGTTGGTTGGCAATCCTCGCCTGCGGCAGCGGGTTAAACGATTCTGCCGCAACGATTTCGGCTCCCCGCACCACCCCGAAGTGGCAATGTCCAATTAGGCAGCCGCTCGGAAAAACCCACTACCTCAGAAAAAGCGAGGCCGAGTTCCCGCTGAGAGAATGGCCACACGGCAGGGCCCTTGTTATGCGACTTGACCCGGCTTGCAGACGGCAACTACACTGCCCGTGTTGACCGACCGTGCCATCCACGAAAGGCGAGAACCATGACGAATGAGAATCGGCAGACCCAACGGGCACCTGAGACGGATCGAAGCGGCCGGCGGGAGTTTCTTCGTGCTGTCGGCGCATCTCCCGCCGTCGCGGCCGCAGGACTGGCAACCGGTGCATCCGCCGCAGAGCCGTCGGCCGCACGGCTACCCCAGATCCAACTCGGCCCCCATCGCGTGTCGCGGCTCGTCTGCGGTGCCAATCCTTTCAACGGCGGCTCCCACCTGTCGACCTTCGTCAATCGCCAGATGAAGGCCTACTACACGCCCGAGCAGATCCTCAAGACCCTCAAGCGGTGCCAGGAAGTCGGCATCAACTGCTGGCAGTCGAGCGGCGCAAACTTGGAACTCTACCGCCGTTTTCGCGAAGAAGGCGGACAGATGCACTACCTTTCCCTCGATGCCCAACGCAAGGATGGTTCCAACCTTCAACAGCTTGCCGACGCGGGAGCCATCGGCTGTGCCCATCACGGAGAAGTGACCGATCGGCTGTTCAAGGACGGCCGGATCGACGAGGTCCGTGACTTTCTGAAGAAAATCCGCGATCACGGCCTGCTGGTCGGCGTGTCGACGCACATGCCCGACGTCGTCGACACGATCGAGTCGAAGGACTGGGATCTCGACTTCTACATGACCTGCGTGTACGAGCGGCACCGTAGCGCCGAGGCCCTGGAGGCCCTGCTCGGCCAGGCCCCGATTCCGGTCGGCGAAGTCTATCTCCCCAAGGATCCGCCGCGGATGTTCAAAGCGATCCAGGCCACCAAACGCCCGTGCCTGGCCTTTAAGATTCTGGCAGCCGGGCGTCTCTCCGATCGGCGTCACTGGGTCGAGCAGGCCTTCCGCGATACTTACGCATCCATCAAACCGACCGACTCGGTGATCATCGGCATCTACGACCAGTACGACGATCAACCGGCCGATTGCGCCGAGATGTGCCGCAAGTATTCAGGAGCCGGCGGTGCTTGAGAATCAGGCAGCCCGACCGTCCTACTTCACTCCCTGGTTGGTCAACAGCCAGGTACCCGTCTTTCCGCTGACGGCGATGTCGATGCGACCGTCGTTGTTGAAGTCGGCGGTGCAGATCTGCATGCCGATACCGACGCCGCCGCCGAAATCGCTGATTGTGTGGCGGACGAACTTGCCCGAGGCTTTGTCCCACTTGTAGTAGAAGACGCATTCCGGTTCCAGGCCGCCGGGGTCCTTGCCGGCGTGGCCGCGGACGCGTTTCCCGGTGATGTACTCGGCCTGGCCGTCGCCGTCCAAGTCGGCGCCCACGATAGCGTGGGCCTGCGACCATTCCTTGTCGATCTCGTGTTCGGTCCAGGTCGTGGTTCCGTCGGCCTTGGGCTCGCCCTGCTCCCACCAGAAAAGCCCGTAGTCGTGGGCCTTTCCCCAGAGGATGTCGTTGCGGCCGTCGCCGTTGAAATCGGCGATGACACAGGGGCAACTGGGATGGGGCAGTGCGGTTTCCGGATGGAAAGCCCACTTGGCGGCGAAGGGATTCCCTTCCGGACGCTCGTACCAGCCGAGCTCGAGCAGGATGTCTTCGCGACCGTCGCCGTTGATATCGCCGAAAGCAAAGCCGTGGCCATGACCCTGATCGCCCAGAACGATCTTCTCGAGCGTCGGCTTGCCCTCGGCGTCCTTGGTGAACTTCCAGCAGGCCGTCTCGGCCTTCTTGTCCCAGTGGTTGATGAACCACTCGGGAGTGCCGTCCCCGTCAAAATCCTTGAGAGCGGTGACCTCGTTCTGATCCCGGGTTTCCTTGAGCAGTCCCGGCTTCCATTTCAGCCCCTTGGTGAGTCCGGGCTCGCCGGGATTCTTGTACCAATGGACGACCGAGGTCAGCCAACTGTTGGAGACCACGTCGAGCCAGCCGTCGCCGTCCACGTCGAACAGTTGATCGCCGTTGTTGTGAAGATAGTCGTCCTGAAACTCCTCGATGTCGCGCAACGGGCGGGGGATGAATTCCGGCCCGGCAAACCAGGCGGGGCCGGCCACGATGTCGAGCTTCCCATCCTTGTTGACGTCGCCGACGGCGCAGCCTTCGTTGGGACTGATCATCAGGCAGCGTTTAGAGAACTGGACCGAAGGCTCGCCGGCCGACGCAACGGACAAGGCCAAGCCAAACAAGACAAATGTGGACGCAATGCTCTTTATTCGCATGAGGCTGCTCCTACAGGACAAACGGCGACGAGGCCGCCAACTGTTGGCGTCAAGTTACCCAGGTTAGCCCATCGAGGAGGCGTCTGCAACGAGTCGATGCCCCTCCTCCCCACGCGGCTCAGTCGGACATGCCGGATCCGGAAGAACTTACGGCGCGCTATACCCAAGCGTAGAATGACGCGCCGGCGTAATCTTACCTGGAGCCGTATCCGGCCGTCAGACTCGACTCCCGGCGACGTTCACCCACTCACGGGCTGGTCGAGATAGTATCGCAGTTGGGCGAGAATCTCTTCACGCCGGAGGCCCCAGGGCAGAAAAAGGCCGTGCAGCACGTCGATCGGGGAACTCTGTTCGTGGGGCAACAGGAGAACGCCCGACGAGAGGATCTGATGCCGCCGGATCTCGCTCCAGGAAATGCGCCGATGCCGTCCCCAAACCCATTGGTGAACCCCATCGGCATTCAATTCGAAAGTGACCGGCAGAAAAAATCGCCATGCAGAAACGGCCAGAACCGCTCCCGCCCCAATCGCGAGATGGAGCCGGCCGGTCTCCCAGTAGACCACCGCTGCGGCGGCAACGAGCCCCATGACGCCCAACGCCCCCACCAGGAAGTTGTCGCGCAAAGGCCAACTGCGCCAACGCACCAGGGGAGGAGGCTCGTCGGCCCACACGGGACTGGCTGGAGTGGAAACGCTGCTCATCACAAGACCGTCAAGCTGAAAGGCCGGAGAATGGCTGGACAACTGCGCCTGCCGCAAGGCAATTCGCGGCAATAGCCTCCATTATAGCCTCCGATGGCAGAATTGCGTTGCCGGCATTCGCCGGAAATCCCTACTTCTTCGGCGGGGAGAGAGTCAAGACGTCTGAATCGAGCAGCTCAATAAGGGCCGGAATCAATCGGCGCGCGGCGCGAGCCCGGTGGCTCAGGATGGCTTTGGCTGTGGGGCCGAGTTCCCCGAACGTCCGGTGGTACTCCAACACTTCAAACAGCGGGTCGTATCCGAACCCGTGGGTGCCTCGCGGCTGAAGGGCGATTCGCCCACGGCAATGGCCCTCCGATTCTGCTCGAATCATGCCGCCCGGATCGGAGAGCGTCATGTGGCAGGCGTAACCCGCCGTTCTCTTGTCGAGTCCGACCCCGTCGAGTTTCTCGAGCAGAAGCTTGTTGTTCGACGAATCGGTTGCCCCGGGACCGGAAAAACGGGCTGAATATACGCCGGGTGCACCTTTGAGGGCATTGACTTGAAGGCCGCTGTCTTCACCCAGAACCCAGGCACCGAGGTGTTTGGCCTGAAGGGTGGCTTTCAATGCCGCGTTGGCTGTGAACGTCTCCCCATCCTCGACCACCTCCAACGGGTTCTCGCAATCGGCAAGCGTCACCAAGGTCAAGCCAAGCGGACCGAACAACTGGGCGAGTTCCAGGCCCTTCTTCCGATTGAATGTGCCCAAGACGAGGATCGGTCGTGCGTCGCCCATCGGTCAGTTCAGTCCCCAATTGCGTGAGGCATAGCTGGCGCTGATGGAAGCCCTGGGGACCTCGACCGGGATCGGCTGCATGTCGAAGGGAATGTCACCAATGTTCTTGCACGTGGTTCCTGTCGGGCCGCTCTCCGCCCCGAAGACTTTCATGATGCGGAAAATCTCCGGGTGGATCTCGGTCTTTCCGTCAGGTCGAGGCGTACCCACCACGTCGAAACTGCCCACCGTCACGATGCTCACATAGCGATCGTGAAACTCGTAGGCCTCAAATCCCTTTTCGCGCAACAGTCTCGTCATCCTCTCCGCTTTCTCGCCGGCCTCGGCTAGCTTGTTGTCAAAGCTCCCGCCAACGCTGGCTTGCTGAATCTTCCTTTGATCCATCACGACCCCTCCCGTGAAATGGGCCACTTGGACCGTGTACTTGCCCGGACACTTCAACAGGCTGTAGGGGCTGCCCTGGTTCAGTTCAACGACGAACTTCTCCAGCCCGGACGGGGCAAAGTAGTCTTTCGGCAACAAAGGATTGGCGACCATGAAGGCCTTCCACATCGGACCCTTCTTCTCGTTGGAGTCGTGGGCCATTCCGAAGAACAGACGCCAACTCGCCAGATTCTGGGCCGTGGGACGGTTCGGATCCAATTGAAGACACTCGGGACTGGCCTTCTTGATCTTCTCCAGGGTCTTCTGGGCCTGATCGCTGTCGACGGATTCGAAATCCCCGACCAAGACGGCGATCTCCGTCGTTTCGTCGCCCTGCCGATAGCGGAGAGCGAGGCGGTCGCCAAACTGGTCGGTGCCGCGACCGCCGTTGCCAACCTCAAACTCGAATGTCTTGCTGTAGAGGTAGGCGGGTAGTTTGTACTCCCGACGCAACTCCAAAGCCAGATCGCGAGCCTGTTCGTAGGCCTTCTCCCCAGAAAATGTACATGCCATCACCAGCCAGGGACCGTTCTCTTTACTGAGTTGATAGTCCTTGTTGGGATCGGCGTCGACTTTCCTTGCCGTGAAAATGTCGTCAAGTGGCCCGGCGTGGCTTGCGGCCGGAATTGCGACGGCTGTCGTAAGGATCGCGATTGCCAGGTAGATCGACACTCGTTCGCGCATCACGCTCTCCTTGCATCTTGTGGGGAATTGCCGAGGATGGGCCCCTCAGGGCGTGCGAAAGAGCTGAAAGGGGGCTGTTCCACGGAAACGAGAGGATCCCGATCCTTCAGGACCTCTGCCATCTCGCCATCCCGCCGACGAGATTGGCTCGGGAGTCTAGCAAATGGCCGGAACCGGCTCCAGGCCGATTTCATGCACCCCCTTTCAGAGGGTGCACGTCAGCTTTTGCGCGCGGTGGTGGGGAGCGAAAAAGGTCAATAGGAGAATTTGGAGTTTCTGTGGTAAAGTAGCTGGCTCGGGGCGGTTTGGTGAAAGCAGGATGCCTCAGAAAGGAGTCTGGCCATGGATGGCAATGGAGAGCGTCTACGAAAGAAGTTGGAGGATTTGCTTCGGGAAGCGGCGGAGGTCTCGGTGGCCTTAGACCGAGCCAATGGCACCATTCAAGGGGTACCGCATTACTCGGTCATTGAAACGCGTGCTCACGAATTGGGACAGCAGTTGAGCCGGCAGGTTCAAGAGCGTCAGATGGCGGAGATCGTGGCGGCCCAGGTCACCAAGGGAACGTGTCCGGGGTGCGGCAGGCGGCGCGACTTGTTTCCCATCAAACGCGCGGTAACTTCGATAGACGGGACCGTCACGTTGCAGGAGTTGCAGGGCTATTGTGCATCGTGTCGCAAGGCTTTTTTTCCCGTTGCGCGAGACGCTGGGTTTTGATAGCCGGGAACTGACGCCGACCGCGGTGATGCGGATCACGGTGTTGGCTGCCGAGACGCGTTCCTTTGAACGGGCGGAGAAGACTGTCTGCGATGGCGCCGGATTGAAGGTTTCGGCCAAGACGATTGAGCGCGTGGTGCACGATGTAGGCCGCGAATTGGAGCAGCGACGCGATGCCCCTGTGAAGTTGGGTGAGGCGTTGGCGCGGCGTCCGGAGCAGCCACCGGACCTGGCCGTGGTGGAGTGCGATGGGGGACGCATTCGGACGCGCGAGCCTGGGCACGGGCCGGGGGTGCATCGTTCAGGGGAAGGCTGGCGGGAAGACAAGAACGCTTGCCTGATTCGTGCGAAACGCCGCGTTTTTTCCGAGGATCCGCAGCCTGAGCCGCCTGCGTGTTTCTGCGATCCGAAGCACGTCGCGAAGATGGCGGAGACGGAGGCCCTCTCGGTGGCTGCACCGTTGCCCAGCCAGCCAAAGCCGATCGAGCCGAGTGACCAGCCCAACTTTCCCGTGGAGGATTGGCGACCCAAACGCCTTGTGCGAACGGTGTTGTCCAGCATCGCCAATTCAGAACGGTTCGGTCGCCAGATGGCTCGCGAAGCCAAGCAGCGGCGGTTTCATGAAGCCGCGGCGAGGGCGTTCCTGGGTGACGGCCTGCCGTGGAACTGGTCGATCTGGAAGGAGCACTTCCGCGACTTCACACCGATCCTCGACTTCATCCACGCGCTGAGCTATCTGTTCGTGCTGGCCAAATCGCTGCACGCAACGGCCGAGGATGCCTGGAGCCAATACCTGGTCTGGATGCGGGGCTGTTGGCAAGGCGAGGTCGTGCAGGTGCTGGAAGAACTCCGCCGCTGGCAGGACCGCCTGGGCTTGCCGCCAGCAGACACGACCGAGCAAGACCCGCGGAAACTTCTGGCCAAGACCATCCTGTACCTGGAGCACAACCAGTCACGGATGGACTATCCCAAGTATCGCCGCCAGGGGATGCCGGTCACGACGGCCTGGATGGAATCCTTGGTCAAGGAAGTCAACTACCGAGCCAAGGGTACCGAGATGTTCTGGAACGACCCCGAAGGAGCTGAGGCCATCCTCCAGGTCAGGGCCGCCGCCCTCTGCGACGACAACCGGCTGGTCGAACACCTGAAAACCCGCCCTGGATACCCCTTCACCCGACGTCCCAAAGCCCCCAGCTACTCAACTCAAAAAAGCAAAAGCTGACGTGCACCCCAGGAGAACTGCAAATTCCTCTTGTGGCAAGAAGAGCAGCAACTCTCCGAACGCCGCTGGCGGGAAATCGGGATTTCGGGCAGTTCTGCGGACGGCACGGCGGAGCGTGCCTGCTACTTTGCGGACGGCACGGCGGAGCGTGCCTGCTACTTTGCAGTTCCCCTGGGGTCTGGGGAGGCTCGCTTCCCATGCCGTGCAAGACGTTCTATACTAAACAGCCTGTATGTCACCCTACACAGATTGACGTAAACAACGGTTTCGCTTGGGTTTTTGTCTCCGAACAGGGGGCACGCGGCCGAATCGGCTGTGATAACGGATCATCTCGCGACAGCTCGCGATGCAGGACCCACGAGACCCGAGTCTCAGCTCCGTGCAAGTAGGTCGGCGTGGACCGATGGTATCCCGGCCTATTCAACTGCTTCTGGAACCTGAAGGAACGAAAGACACATGCCTGCCCCGGACCAAGGCGATCATTGGGACTTCCTGGCTGCCGATTTGGGAGCGCTGCCGCCTTCCAAGGAAGAACCCGAGCAAGAACTCGAACGAGAACAGGAAGAGGCCGAGCCCACGAGCGAGGGAATTGGGCCGGACCTCGATGACCAGCCAACCCCTTCATCTCCCGCGGACGAAGTGGACGACGCTGCCGAGAAAGACGTCGACGACGCTCCGGCGAAAGAGCCGCAGAAACGGCCCGGACGCAAGGGGGACCGTGTTGTTTCCGGCTTCGGATATCGGCGCGGCGCGGTGGACTGGGCGAATCTCGCGAGGGAACTTGGCGTCGAGGCCATGGAGGAGATTCCTGCTCCGATTCCGGCGGCGGGTGACGTGAGCCCATCCGAGTCGCCCGCGGATCTCGTTTCCGATTCAACGCCGTCGGAGATCGCCGAAGAGAGCAGCGTGGAAGTGGAATCGAGGCCACGGCCAGCCAAGCCGGCCCGAAGACCGGCAGCGGGAGGGTTTGGGGCGGGGATTGTTGAGGACCTTGTTCCCCAGACCGCGGAGGAAGCCGGCGGCCGCAGCGATACGGACGAGTCCCAGGAAGAGCGCAAGGGGCGCCGTCGGCGCCGAAAACGAAAGCCTCGAAGAGGGGACAGCGGCGAAGAACGGCCCGTCGAGACCGCGGCTTCGGAGTCGCCGGAGAGCGAGGCCGCGACCGTCCAGCCGAAAGAACGTGACTCGGGTGGGACAGGGCGTCGGGACCGAAAACGCAGTGACCGCAAGCGCCCGCCGCGTCAAGAGGTTGCGGCCGGCTCACAAGGCTTCGGCGAGGGTCTGGAGACCGCCGAGCTGGACGACGAAGATGCCGATGACTTCGCGATCTTTGCTCTGGACGACGAGGACGAAGACGAAGACGAACCGTCGCAGCGGAAGCGGCCGGACGGAGAGCGTTCCAAGGACAAGAGCCAGGACATGAAGTCGAAGAAGATGGTCCATCGAGGTATTCCGACCTGGGAGGAAGCGGTCGGCTACATGGTCGATGCCAATCTCGAGAGTCGCTCGAAGAGGCCCGACACGGGTGGTTTCCGGCCTCGTTCCGGTCGCCGTCGCAGCGGTGATCGCAACGGGAATCGGGGACGGTCCTAAATGAGAGTGCAAGATTTCCAGTAGTAGCAAGCATTGCCGGCGGCGGTCTCACCAGGCTATGGCGCCGGGAAGGGACCATAATGGCAGAGCACACACCGTTCCACCTCAAGAACCTGGAACTGTTGCGAGAAGAGCTGGATCTGCTCGGACTGTCGCTTCCGGTGGACGAGGATCTGACGCCCCTGGCGGAGAGCGTTTCGATCGGCGACCGCCGTCTGGCCAATCGGTTCATCGTGCAGCCCATGGAAGGCTTCGATTCGCTCGACAACGGCGGCCCCGGCGATTTGAGCATTCGACGCTACACCCGCTACGCCGCGGGCCGCTCGACGCTGCTGTGGTTCGAGGCCACGGCCGTGCTTCACGAGGCTCGCTCGAATCCCAAGCAACTCTGGCTGCATGCCGGAAGCGTCGACAACTTTCGGCGTCTGGTCGATGCAGCTCGGGTGGAAGCCCGGCGCAAGTTCGGCCATGAGATCACCATGGTCGTGCAACTCACCCATTCCGGGCGTTACAGCAAGCCGGGAGGCTCGCCCCGGCCGCTGATCGCCCATCACAGTGCGGTCCTCGATCCCAGGCACAACCTGCCGGCCGATTATCCGCTGGTGACGGACGAGTGTCTCGACCGGCTCCAGGACACCTATGTCGAAGCCGCCAGGTTGGCGGGCAAGGCAGGGTTCGACGGCGTCGACGTCAAGAGTTGCCATCGTTACCTGGTGTCGGAATTGCTGGCCTCGCACACCCGCGAGGGGAAGTACGGCGGCTCGCTGGAGAACCGCACGCGTTTCCTGCGCGAGGTGATGGGCCGGATTCGTCACGAGGTTCCCGAGGTGTTCGTGACCACGCGGATGAACGTCTACGACGCCATCTCCCATCCCTTCGGATTCGGCGTGTCGAAAGACGACTACCGCCAGCCGGATCTGACCGAGCCGATCGAGTTGATTCGCCGGTTGCGGCAGTACGATCTGCCGCTGATCAACGTTTCCATCGGCAATCCCTACTACAATCCCCATTACGGTCGCCCTTTCGATCGATCGGTGGCAGGGGTGGGGGCGCCGCCGGAGCATCCGCTCGAGGGCGTGGCTCGCTTCGTCCACATCACGCGGCAGATCCAGGAGTCCGTGCCGGATTTGCCGGTCGTCGGCGGCGGCTACGGATGGTTGCGGCACCTGATGCCTTACGTTGCGGCAGGCGTCGTGCGCCGCGGGTGGGCCACGCTGATCGGCCAGGGGCGAGGGGCGTTCGCCTATCCCGACTCGGTCAACGACATCCTGACCGCTGGGGCCATGGATCCCCAGAAAACCTGCGTGACCTGTTCCGGCTGCACCCAGATCATGCGCGACGGGGCCATGACCGGCTGCGTCGTGCGGGACCAGGCGATCTACTCCGTGCAGTACAAGCTGGGACGCCGGTTCGCGCTGGATCATCTTCGAGCCGAGGCGCAGCGCTGCCGCAACTGCGAGTTTGCCACCTGCACGCGCAACTGCCCAGCCCACGTCGACGTTCCGGGTTTCGTTCGGGCGTTTGCCGACGGCGACGTGGCCCGGGCCTACGACGTGCTGCGAGATCGGAACGTGCTCCCCGAGATGTGTGCCTATATCTGCCCTGCGGAAGTCCAGTGCGAGGGGGGCTGCCTGGAGAAGGTTTTCGACGAGTGCGCGCTGCCGATTCGCGACATCCAACTGGTGGTGAGCCGCATGGCCCGCGAACAGGGCCTCGTCGGCGTCCGGCTGCCCGCGGCCTCGTCCGGGAGGAAGATCGCCGTGGTGGGCGGGGGACCGGCCGGTCTGGCCTGCGCCGTGCGGCTTCTGGAGAAGGGGCATTCCGTCGAAATCATCGAGCGGAACGAGCACCTCGGCGGGACACCACAGTGGGTCATTCCCGGCGGACGCTACGAGGACGCGTCGGCGGAAATCGACGCGGTTCTCGCACCGGCCGTCGACGCGGGCCGGCTCACCTTGCGACTGGGCTGCAGCTTTGGACAAGACGTGGGGTTGGACGAACTGCGATCCGGCTTCGACGCGGTATTCCTAGCCGTCGGGCTTGGCCAATCGACGAGCCTGGGCAAGGCCACGGGAGTTGTCGACGCGCTCGGTTTCCTGCGCGACGCCAAATCGGGCAGGATCTCATCGCTCGATGGGAAGGTGGCGGTGCTCGGAGCGGGGAATACCGCCATGGACGCCGCCGTGACCGCCAAGGAACTGGGGGCACGCGACGTGTTCATCATTTATCGCCGATCCTTCAACGAGATGCCCGCCTGGCCCAGCGAACGGGAGCATCTGCTGGAAGCAGGCGGCCATATCCTGATCCTGACGCAGCCCACCGGCTACGAAACCGACGGCGACGGCAAGCTCGTCGGCCTGCGGATCGCCCGCACCGAACTCGGCGATCCCGACGATTCGGGACGGCGCCGCCCCATCGTAATTCCGGGCAGCGAGAGCGTCATGGCTGTCGATCTGGTGATCGAAGCCATGGGACAGGGCATTCCGGAGAAGCTGCAACATGCGCTGGGAAGCGTCACACTGACCAAGCACGGCCTGATTGCGACCGGTGCCGGATCGCAAGCCACCACCACTCCCGGCGTCTTTGCCGGCGGCGACCTGATCAACGGCGGCACGACCGCCGTGCAGGGCATTGCAGAAGGGATGCGTGCTGCCGACGAGATGGACGCCTTCCTCGCCCAGGCCGCCGTGTGACGCGGACGGACGCTGCATGTCTCTACCGCTTCGATCCCTGCCGATTGTCGAACACTGGGACTGCCACAGTTGCGCCCGGTGTTGCCGGGGGAGCATCATTCCGCTCACGCAGGAAGATCTGGCGAAGATCGTGTCGCAACGCTGGCACGAGCAGCCCGAATTCCGGGGCTCCAGAATTGTCGTCCGGCGCAGCCTGGCCAATCGACAGTTGATCCTGGCAAAACGGCCGGACGGCGCTTGTGTCTTCCTGATGGACGACGGGCGCTGCCGGATTCATCTCGAGCACGGACTCGAGGCAAAACCGATCGTTTGCCAGACATATCCTCTGCAACTGGTTCCTCACGACACAGCGGCCTACTTCACTCTGCGGCGGAGTTGTCCGTCGGCGGCCGCCGGTCGAGGACGAGCCGCCACTTTGGATCGGCCCGATATCCGGCGGCTTCTCCAGCGGCAGCAAGACAAGCTCCAGCCGAGAGCGGTGCCGCCGGTAACCGCGAGAATCCGCCTGCCCTGGAAGACGACCGGCCGCGTGCTTCAGACCCTGGGTCGGCTGATGACGGATTCTCATTATCCGATCGTGCGGCGGGTGGTTCATGCGCTGCTGGTGTGCGACGCGTTGGAGCAGTGCGACCCGCGGCGATTGGAGGAGCGTCAATACGGCGAACTGCTGTCGATGCTCGCCGATTCGGCCCTCGAGGAGGCTTCGCCCTTCTTCCGCGACCGCACGCCGCCCGCACGTTCCACGCTCGGACTGTTCCGGCAGTCGGTTTTCCATTTCCTGCGGCTTCATCCCTGCGCCAAACTCCGGGAAACCTGGCGCGACCGGCTCGCACTGACCACTGGGGCGTGGCGATTTCTCCGGGGTCGGGGCGTCATTCCCCGCTTGGGAACGGCGGCCGCGCCCGCTACGTTTGAATCGCTCGAGGAGCCGCTCGGGCCACTCGATCCGAGAATTATGGAACCCCTCAACCTGTTCCTCGAGACCTCCGCAGCCTCGTCTCGCTATGTTCTGCTGCGGCCGTCCGGGTGGAACGTCGTGGACGGGTTCCGAAGCCTGGCGTTGACCTACGCAGCCGGCATGTGGTTGGCGAGGTTCTTCTCCCACGAGGCGGAACTGACGCGCGACGCAATGGTCGATATCGTGGTGGCCCTCGATCGAGGCCAGGGCTTCGAACCTCTCACCGGATCTCGACATCGGCATCGGATCCGCGGGCTTTCCCGACCCGGTCAACTGGCAGGGCTCGTGGCCTGGTATGCGCGGTAGGGCAGTGCCATTTAGCCAGCGTGAGGTATTTGGCACCCGCCCCGCTCTTCTGCCATTTTCAGCACTGGGTGCCGCAAAAACGATCTGAGCGGCAGATTCCTCGGTTATCGATGTTGAAACGTAAGACCTTGCACAAAAGTCAGTTGCGTCCTATTGCGTGAAACGGCTGAACCATCGGCATGCGGTTTGCATCCAATAGACGTAGGCGGCCGACAAACGGGCCAGTTTGACATCCGTGCGATCCCGTCTGCTGGACCACAAGGAAGGGCGGAACCATGACCTTCGATCTGAATCAACTCCGTCGAATTGCACATCGTCTCCGAGAGGCCTCCGGATACCTGGAACTGGGCATGGCTCAACAGGCCTTGGATCGTCTCGAGGGGCTTGGTGAATTGGGACCGTTCAAAGGCGAGGTCAGCTTGCTGCGCGGCGAGGCCTACGGAGCGCAGGAGAAGTACTCTGAAGCGGCGGCATCTTTTAAGACGGCGGCCGCCCTCCTCCCGCCGCCCTACCGGCGTCCTGCTTTCCTGGCGTTGAGCATGGTTTATCAGCAGGCGGGCGACGCGGACAGTGCGAGCCAGGCGCTGGCGAGAGCGCGCGGGGCATGGTGTTCCAAGCGAGGATCCGACATTTGACGGAGTAGGAACGGCGGCACGCCTCTTATGGGCCCGAGGCAGGCCAAACTCACGCGAACTCCACCAACCCCGCCCCTTCCACTGCAATACACGGGATCACGGCCGGTTTGGTTCCGGCCGGGCGGTAGTAGTCACGGATCAGGGCGTTTCGGACCTCGGGGACCACATCTCGCCTGGCCAGCACCATGATGCAGCCGCCGAGACCGGCTCCGGCGATCTGGGCGCCGGCCACGCCGGGGATCTTCGAAACGGAATCGATCATCCTGTCGATCTCGGGCGTGCTGCAGGCGTAGTAACCGGGCTGCATGTCGAGTTGGGCGGCGAGGACCCGGCCGGGATGCTCGCTTTTCAGGTCGTCGATCAGCCGTCTCAGATAGTCGTCGCTGCACGGATCGGCGAGCACGCAGGACTCTCCGTCGGAACTGAGCGTGCTCACGCGGTCGCCATCGTGGCTGATGCGCATGAGTCTTCCGAAGGCTTCCACCTGGCCGTCCTTCAGGAGTTCCACGCATTTCTTGGCCCGCAGGATTTCGGCGATTCCGAACAGTAGGACGCCTCGGGGATGATAGTGCTCGGGATCGGCGTGGGTGGCGAAACTACTCTCGATGAGCTCGTGGCACTCGCTCGACAGCACCTCGCGGAACTGTTTTCGGGTCATGGTCTGCGGGACCTTCAGGAGCAGCCGGTAGATGTCGCTCATGACGCAGCCCAGGGTCGCCGGCGTCACGTCCCGCAGGTGTTCGATGGCGTCGCGATACTCGGGGGCCCGTTGTTTGAGAAGGGCCAGGCCGAGGTTGTAGGCCGCGATGCGGGAATTGAACTGGTCCCTCGCACCGCTGCTCTTGGCCGCCTGGATATGGCTGTTCGCCACCACGACTTGATAATCCTCGGGGGCGTCGAACACGTCGTGCAAGGCGAAGGGATGGTAGCCCACATGGGCGATCTTGCCGCGCTGGCCCAGGTAGATGGCCGCGTGGTCTCCGGCACCGCCGCGGGAACCGACGAACCACTCTCCCTCGCCGCACATGTCGATGAACTGCCGGCTGGTCAGATCGAAGTTGTTCAGAGCGATTGCCGCTTGCAGGGTTGCCACCACCAGGGTCGAACTGCTCGACAAACCGGCTGCCATGGGAACGTTGCCGACCACGGCCATATTCATGCCCCGGACCTTCACGTCGTTGTAGCCGTGCTGCAGCCGGAGCATGGCGGCCTTCAGGTAGTTGCCCCAATCGCCCGCCGTGCGATAGATCATGTCGCGGACCCAGTCGCTGTTGACGAAGTTGATCCAGTCGCTCCAGGCGAACCGGCCCATGAGTTCCGAGACGCGAAACGAGACCGGGCTGAACCGCCGCGGCTCGGCACTGACGGCCTGGACGGTATCGTCGTCGCGCAGGCCGGCCACGGCGATGGTTTCCTGGGCGATGGCCAGGAAGTTGGTCCAACCGCCGCGGTGGTCCACGTGCCGCCCCATCAGATTGATCCGGCCCGGGGCGCGGACGATACAAACCTGCTCGTCCATGCCGAATTCTTTCCCGTAGCAGCGCAGAACCTTGGCCAGATCCTTGCGTTTCTCCGCGTGGAGTTCTTCGTGGTCGCCGTAGATCTGGCAGAACCAGCGCTTCGCGTCCGGGCGATCCGCCTCGAGACGTCCCAGCCACTCCCGCACCGTCGCGTATTGGCTGGCGGCCAGACGCGGCTGTTCGGAAACTCGCGTTTCTTCCGCTTCCTTCGGTTTCTTGCGGCGCACGTAGTCCTGGATGACCAGCAATTCGTCGGGCGAATTGAAGCCCTGGATGCAGTAGGGGTTATCCATGGAAATGGCGCGGACCCGGTGGAGCCGGTTTCCGTCGTTGTCACGCCGGCAGCCCAACAGCCGGACCGTGTCGGTGATGTAGTACTCCTTCTGGGCGTTGTTGTTGTCGAGCATCCCCACGGCCTTGTAGAACAGATCGGCCCGGTACAGGTAGAGGCTCGGATTGGTGCCGGGGCACATTCGCTCGATCTGTTGGGCCGAATAGGGCTGGCCGTCGACCGTCAATTGGTAGCGATTTGAGTTGAGGGTTTCACGCAGTCGTTCGAGATCGAGAGGATTGCCCGCCGCCGCAAGTTCCACCAACTCGGGTACGGCCCGCTGCTGTTTCTTGGCGTTCGGGAAATGCTTGTCGAGGGTCTTCTGCAGCGAGGCGGCAGTCAACGCGCCGCCTTTTTCCAGCTTGGCACGCAGCCAGTCGACAACCGCCTGTCGTTGCCGATCCGCCACCTCGATGATGTCGAGGGCCTGCCCGTCGCGATCGACAAACACCCGTCCGACCGAACCGGCCGTGGCCTTGGTCTTGGGAACCGTCAACAGGGCCATGTCGGCTTGCTGTTTGACGAAACCGTCGAGCAGCGTTTCGATCGCTTCCTTCTCGATCAGCTTGTCGCCCGTCGAAACCAGGACGTTGCCGTCGTAGCCGATGGCGCGAAGGGCATCGGCGGCCACGCGCGCGGCGTGTCCGGTGCCAAGCTGCGGTTCCTGGTAGACGTACATCACTTCCGGATGGTGCGGCACCACGGTCCCGAGAACCTGTTCGGCCCGATCTCCCACGACCAGCAGGAAGCGTGTGAGCCGCGAATTCTTGAAGACGTCGATCTGGCGATTGACGGCGGGCACGCCGTCGATTTTGAAGCAGACCTTGACGAGTTCGTCGTTTCCCATGCGGGTGCCCTTCCCCGCGGCCAGAATGACGACCAACGTTTCTTCACGCACGCCGTTACTGCCCATCTTGTCATCTCCCCAGGATATGGATCTTCCCCCTGCCCACCGGAATCATACCTTCCAGACTGTCTCCCCGCCGAGAATCGTCTCTCGGAGCTTCATCGTGCATCCCTCAGGGGATTCTCGAGGCAGGTCGAAAAGGATGAAGTCGGCAGGTGATCCCACCTCGGCACGAACCGGTTCGAGTCCCAACAATTCTGCGGGTTTTCGGGTCGCCATGCCGACGGCGGTCGAGAGGTCAAGCCCCGCGAAGTTCATTGCGTTGGCGACGCCGCCGTACAGGGGGAGCGAAGCTCCGGCCAGGACTTCTTGCTGCCCGGCGACAACCACCTTGCCTGTGGGGAGAATCTCAAGGTCGCACAGGTCCGTCTGGTAGCGTCCGGGGGCGAGCCCGGCGTATCCCGACAGATCGCTGACCAGGACGCAACGGCCCGGTTCCTTGGCACGGATGATCGATTTGACGACGTCCGGAGGCAGGTGGTGGCCGTCGACAATCAGGCCCGCCGTGAGCCGATCGTCGGCCATCTGCGCCCACAGGTAATTGCGATGGCGAGGCAGCATCGCATGGGATCCGTTTCCCAGATGGGTGCTCATTGTCGCGCCGGCGTCGGCGGCGCGGCGGATCTGGTCCGGCGCGGCCGCCGTGTGGCCGAGCGAGACAATCACCCCGGAGTCGGCGACCTTGGCGATGTAGTCGAAGGCCTCTTCGAATTCGGGCGACACCGTGTGGACCCGGATTCGCCCTCCTGCCGCCTCCTGCAACCGGCAGAACTCCTCCCAACTGGGACGCCGGCAGTTCGCACGCGGATGGGCCCCCCGCGGGCCGTCTTCGGGCGAGATGTACGGGCCTTCCAGGTGAACGCCCGGGATGCGAGCGCCGATTCGCTCGTCCCGGCGGCAGGCCTCGTCCAGGATGCGAAGACCGTATGTCAGCGTGTCGAATGTATGGGTGGTAAACGTGGGTAGAAACCGGGCCACGCCCATCGCCGTCGTCGCGCCGACGATGTCGCCGATTCGTTCGACGGTGAGTTGATTCGAGCTGAACTCCTGGCCGCGATAGCCGTTGAGCTGCATTTCGATCAGGCCCGGCGCAATCCACGGCAACTGGCTTGACGCCTCGGGACTTGCATCGAGCTGGCTCACTTCGGCAACGCGACCGCCTTCAACGTGAAGGCGGACGGGGATACCGGTTTCGTGCCATCTTCCGAGAATTTCCATGATCTGATTCCTCCGCACATACTATACCCGCTGCGGGGGAAAACTGATAGCCGCTTGGGCTTGTCCAGCGCTTCGTTATGTGCGGGTCTCGCCGAGACACTTCCAAGCGCGAGGCAAGCCCACGCGGCTATCCGAATGACAGCCATTCCTCGCCAGATTATGCAAGGCCGTTCAGCCTTGCAGCACTTGCCGATAGTGTTCGACGAGATTGGCGGCGGCAAGAGGCAGATCGAAGGCCGCTTCGGCTCGGCGGCGTATTGCCCTCGCCAGCGACTTTCTGACGGCTTCGTCGGCCAGCACACGGACGATTGCCTCGGCCAACGCCGGCGCGTCCCCTGCGGGCACCAGAATCGCGCCTTCGTCTTCCGACGGGAAGATTTCGCGAGTTCCGCCCACGTCGGTGGCCACCACGGGCAGGCCGGACGCCGCGGCCTCCAACAGCACGCGTCCTAGGGGTTCCTGCCGCGACGCATGGACGAGCAGGTCGGCCTCACGGAGGATTCGATCCACATCGTCGCGCCACCCGAGCAGGTGCATTTGCCCTCCGAGGGGACCGCCGGCGGCTTCATGCAAGTCGGCCTCGAATTGCCTCGATTCGTCCTTCTGCGAGAACCGTTCTCCCACCACCAGCCAATGAACGTGGGGCAACTCGGCCGAAACGCGGATGGCCGCGTCGACGAGCACATCGTGCCCTTTCCGCAGGCCGATCTGACCCACCGTGACGACCAGGCCGCTTGAAGGCGGCAACTCGAGTTGGTTCCGCAGCCAGGTCCGCTCGGTTCCGGGGCGGAAGTGCTGGAGATCAACTCCGTTATGCAGCACGAAGGTCCGTGCCGCACTCACGCCTTGTCCCAGGTGGAAATCTCGCGTGGCTTCCGAGACGGCCAGCAAGCGGCGATGCTGATTCAAGTCGGCGACGGCGCGGCGGCTCAGGCCGACAATGTCGCGCAGATGGGCAACGCTGGGGATTCCCAGGTCCGCGGCGACCGGTCCCGAGAGTCGTCCGGTCGAGAGGCTGTTGGCGTGGAGCAGATCCGGCTTCTCTCGGACGAGCAGGCTCCGCAGTTGCTGGCGAGACTCGTTCTGCGGGAACCGCTGCCCGCCAGACGTCTGCGTGTCGAACGGGATGTGGTCGACTTGCAGTTCGCCCAACCTGGTTGCAAGGGGACCGGATTGGGGGCAGGCCACCGTCACGGAGAATCCGGCCTGCTCGACGAAAGGGATCGTGGAGAGCATCGACTGTTCGCCGCCGCTGACGGTGGGATACTCACAGAGTAGCAGGAGCCGTGGGCTGTTTGTCGGCGGTCGGGGTGCTGGACTGGCCATCCGATGCGGGCTCGAGGTCGGTTGTCTGCGATCGCACCCGGCAGGAGCGACCCACTGCTTACAGTGCTCCGTACTTCACAAGTGTAGCACGCAAGTTCTCTTCCTGCTGAGGGGAGAGGGGGGTCATTGGCATCCTCAATTCGCCCGTATCGCGGCCCAGAATCTTCATGGCCGCCTTGATGGGAATCGGGTTGGTGGACATGCCGAGCATGTCGCGGCACAAGGGGAAGAGCTTGTGGTGCCAGCGTCGCGCCTCGGCGATGTCTCCGGACTCGAAGGCGGAAATGAGGGCGATCATGTCTTTCGGAAAGATGTTCCCCACGACCGAAATCACACCCCGTCCGCCCATCGACATTAGGGGGAGCGTCAGGCTGTCGTCACCGCTGAGCAAGGTAATGTCGCTCCCGGCGAGGATCTGAGAGGCCTGGTCCATCGATCCCGTGGCTTCCTTGACCAGCGAGATATTGGGCCGTTCCGCCATGCGAAGAATGGTGTCCGGCTCGATGTTCTTGCCCGTGCGGCCCGGGATGTTGTAGACGCAGATGGGAATGTCGACCGCGTCGGCCAGGGTCTGGAAGTGGGCCAGAAAGCCTTCCTGAGTCGGCTTGTTGTAGTAGGGCGCCACGACCAGTGCGGCGTCGGCCCCTTTGGCCGCGGCCCAACGGGTCAGGCGCAACGCCTCCTGGGTGCTGTTCGAACCAGTGCCCGGCATGACCTTGATCCGCCCGGCGGCGGCCTCGACAACCGCCTGAATGACCCGCTCGTGTTCCTCGTGAGACAAGGTGGGACATTCCCCCGTGGTCCCCACCGGGCAGACGCAGGTTGTACCGGCCTCTACCTGGAACTCAACCTGTGCCTGCAGGGTCTCGTAATCCACCTCGCCGTTGCGGAACGGAGTCGTCAGCGCCACGGACAGCCCGGCAAATTCCTCAGCTCGCGTCGTCATCCGCTACCAGCCTCATGTTGGTCCAGGGTTTGAGGGCAACAAGTACCGCGATCGTCAGCTAACGTTCAAGAGGGCCATGATATAAGAACGGTGGAGGGAGTGCCAGGACCCCCAATCTGTCCTCTGTTGCCCCCCAACTGGGACAAGGAGTCAGGGTCGCCGGTTCGCGTCCTCCCCCAAGACAATTAGCCGCTCACACTCGGCGAGTTTCGCTCTCTGTCGGACGAGTATCCAGCGGTCGGCGAGGGCTCCGAAGAGGCAGAAGGGGCTCAGTACCAGGCAAAAGACGGCGGTTCCATTGGGAATCCACGAAACCCGTATGCTTATCACGCCGCCCACAACAAGCATCAGGAACGAGACTATCCAACCACGGATCCTCTGGCGTTGGATTCTTATGTTCCTGCGGACGGCCGGTGCTACCCTTTTCGGGTTCTTGCCCTGGAGTCGGAAGGGATCCTGCGACTGGTCCGGCAGACTCGTATTCATGACGCGAGTCCTCCAAGTTCACTGGTCGGCCTTCTCCGCGACCGTCAATGTGAAGGGAAAGTTCCGGTACGGGACCTGCTCCGGTGCGATCGTGTACTGCCACTTTCCGACCTTGGCCTGTTCGATACGGATCGAGAACGTCTCCTGCCCCGACTTCTCCAGTCGTTCACCGCCGGGACTCGTCACGGTGAGCCTCAACCTGGCCCCACGGTTGGCGAAACCGAGGACGAATTGCAGGGGGCCCACCTCTTCGTGCTGGTAGGAGTCGGTGATCGGCTGCTCTTCGGTTGTCAAGGCGAGCAGGTTGCGCTGGCGAGGAGAGAAGCCGCCTTTCACCAGCACTTGCCGGACGTCTTCCTGTTCCCGGGCGGTCACCGTCGCGAAGACCAGGTAGCGTAGCAGGAGTTTCTCGATATCGCTGTTCTGGGCTTCGTTGTGAAACGAGGTGAAGACCACGGTTCCCTTTCCGTACGGGAAGCTGACCAACAGGGCACCTTCGCGGCGAGTGCCGTCGAGCAGTTCGAATTCGCCTTCCAGATAGGTCGTGACCTTGGTGGTTCGGAACGCTGCGGGACGCCAGTCTCGCTTGTCGAACCGCAACGAGATCTTTTCGCCCAACTGCCCTTTCAGGCCTTCGTCGACCACTGTTGCTTCGATGGTCTGCACGGCCCCTCGTCCGACTGCCTGCTCATCGACATATTCGGGGAAAGCGATCACGAGCACGTCGAAATGGAAGTCGGAAACGTACAAGGTGCCTCCGTCGCGGACGAAATCGCGCAGGCTGTCGTACAGGGCCCGCACGGTTTCCGGCTTTGCCCGATAGACGCCCGCCGAACCGCGCTCGCTGTCGCGCAAGCGCTGGCTCAGCCAACTTGTCGGAACGCCTCCGCAGGTCAGGAAGACCACGTCGTGGCATTTCAACCGATCGGCCGCGAGCAGATCGTCGAGTTGAATCGTCTCGTACTGATAGCCCTGCCCCAGCGTGTCCAGCAGGCTCCCCATGTCGTCGTACTCCGGCGGCGTTACCGCCAGACGCAGACGCGTCGCCACCAACTCGGCCGGCTTGGTTTCCCCGACGACCTCTTGGATCACCGGCTGCCTGGCGGCTTCCTGGCCGCTCAGCGCATCGATGACCAAGACGATCAACAAGGCGAGGACCAACGCCCCGCCCACCGAAGCATCGAGAATCAGGCGGCGAGATCGTGCCCGATCGTCGTGATTCCTGATTGGGAGTTCCGGCGGCGCATTCATCGGGGGTTGAATCCGTCCAAGTTCGCTACGGGCCTGGTCTTTCCGAACCGTCGTCCTTCGGTTTGCCTTCTTTCCTTTCGCGCAGCTTCTTCATGGCCGACTCCTTGGCTTCCTGGAGCTTGTCGGCGCCGCGTGAGAGCCCTTCCGACAGTTTCTTGAAGAGTCGTTCCGAGATGGCGTTGACCTGATCGCGCCAGTCGTCGTCAGCAGGCCGGTTGGATGGCGTCGGCGGCGGGGTTCCCGTTCGAAGATTGGGCGGCAGCGGCGGCGGCAGTCCGGGTCCAGCCCGCGGTTCCGGGTCCGGTGCCCGCAAGTCATACATGTCCGGCGCATCCTCCGGTTCCGGCTCCGGCTCGGGAGTTCGTAAACCGTACGCATCCGGTATGACGCGGGTCGGTTCGTCGGCCGCGATGACTTGGGTAGGAACGTCAGTCGCGACTCCCGGCTCGCCCCAGTCGTCCACAGCCAGAAGATCCACTTCGGGCGGTTCGTCCGTGAGGGAGTTCTCGGGCAACCGGATCACCGGTGGCACATACTCCTCGGCCGGGTCGCCGGATGCCTGTCCCACGCGGAGCAGAAGAAGGGTCGCATCGTCGTAACGCATCCTCCCCTGATTTCGCAACGAGCAGACTTCATCCACCCATGCCTCCGGAGGCATATCCCAGTACTGCGACCAGACGACAGGCTCGCCCTGCTCGTACCGATCCAAGGCCCAGGCCGCCACGGCATCGGTGCACAGGACCAGCATGTCGCCCGTGCGGCACGAGATCTCCAGCCTTTCGAACTGAAGCTGACCGTCCCGCTTCAGGTCGACGCTGCCCAGAACCAGGGGGCTGTTGTCGAACTGCGATGAGGCTTCCAACGGGAACGACTCCAGCAACGCGTCGTTGCGAACGTGAAAGACGCAACTGTCGCCGACCGCCATCACTTCGACCGGCGACTGATCCCGGCCGTCGCGCAGCCCCTGATTGTCGAGCAGCCGCAACCACACCAGGGTGGAGAAGCCGCCTTCGCGCAGCTTGGCTCGCTGATACCAGGCCAGCCCCGACGTATCGATCTCGCTTTCCCAACGAGCCCGCAAATCGGCCAGCCAACGGGAAAACCGCTCGTCGTCGCTGGGGTCGGGCCAGTCGGCCACGGCCGCCCGGGTGAGGATCTGAGCCCATTGACGCGAGAAGATGCCCGAGGTCACGCCGTCGGCAATGGCAGCCACGCCCTCGTGGGCGTTGAGCCACCAGGCATCCTGGTTCTGATCCGGATGCTCGGGCTCCTTTGCCAACTCGAATACCCGCCACTCAAACGGCATGACATCTACTTGGGGTTCAGGGTTCGGGGTTCGGGGTTCAGGAGGTCAGGGGGCAGCGCTGTCAGTGTTCCGGTCGTTTTCCGAGCAGGGCCTGCAGGCTTTCCAGCAGGAGGTCGAATTTCGCCCCGACCACAAATCCGCGGGAGGCTTCGTTGATTGCGGGGCGTTTTCCGCTGATCTCCCTTGCACCGGCCAGGGGGCTGGTTATCTGCCACAATGCGGCCGTGCCAGGGTCGGTGATCCGCTCTGCGCTGTCAGGATATGCCAGGGTGGGCTGAGGGATCTCGGGCACGATGCAATGGTACAACAACACGTCTCGGAGTTCTCGCAGCCTCGCTGCTCCGGCCGCAATTGTCTCCGGCGAGAAGCCGCCGGTCACGTGAATTGCCAGGGTCAGCATTTGGCGGTCCCCAGCCGATTCACGGGCCGTTCGGGCCAGGTCGATCAGAGCGGCCATCACGGGGGCCAGGTCCCGCACAGGCTGGCTTGGGGTGTCGTCGACAAAGATGGGCCGGGACCGCCGCAATTCCACCAGGCCGCCGATTCCGTTCGAGACTTTCTCGGTGACTTGCTCCACGCGGAGCACCCCTTCGGCCAACTCGACGTCGGGAACCAGCAACCGGCCTTGCAGGGGGCCGCTGAATCCGGCTTCAACCGTGCCGCTGCCGTAGACGATCAGGCCCACGTCGACGTCGCCGCCGGCGCGTTTGGCGATCCGGCCGAGCATGTCGTTGACCTGCTCCTGCCGCCGCAGCCACGCACCGCAGGCGGGGTCCGATTGGGATCGGTCGGCAAGCACGATCAGAGTCAGGCGATCGCAGGTAGGCAGGCAGGGCTTGTTCGGGAAGTCTGGCGACGTGGCCTGCTCGGCGATCGGCGCAGGGGCAGGGATCGGTTGGCGAAACCCGAGCGACGCGAAGGGCTCGGCACTCGCGGAGGCATACGCCTTGGCCAGGCCGAGAAACCGTATCAAGTCGCCCATGCCGGCCTGATGAACCAGTCCTCGCGCTCCCGGCACCACGGCCACCTGTGCGGTACGCAGCATCTCTGCAAACGGAGCGGCCAACGGGCTGGATGTCTCGAACAGCGTCTCGACATCACTATTCGGCAATCGCTGGTTCGACGACGGGTAGAGGGTCGCCGGAATTCGCTCGTTTGCCCCCAGGTGCAGGTGGTACCAGATCGACGATTCCAACGCGGACTGCATCGGTCCGGATTGCAGTTCCGAAGCGGGCGGCAGTTTCGCACAGAGGTGAAGCACCAAGGGAGGTTTGCCGGATAAATCGTCGCCGGCTTCCGCCAGAATACGACGGACGAAATCAGCGGCCTGCTCGATGCCACCCCGTCCGGATTCTGCGGGCACATACCAGATCGGGAAGCGGACGGTTTCTTCCTTCGTGACGCCGATTCCACCGACGCCGGGAATGCGGCGTACGCGTTCTTCGACGGTCAGCGGAGCAGCGGCCAACTCGGACGAATCGACCAGCGCTCGCCCCGACAAGGGTCCCGCCCATCGAATCTGAACCGGTGCCGCGCCGCTGTCGCCTCCGCCGTATCCGACGACGGCCAGACGCACTTGCGGGCCTGCGGCGAGCTGGTTGAGCATCGAATTGACGGCGGTGGCGACGCTTTCTCTCTTCGACTTGGTGCCGCCCGCAATCGGCCCGGCCATTTCGCTCGACTCGTCGATCAGCACGACGATCGTTCCCGCTCGCGCGGTCGCGCCGGAGTCGTTTTGGGCCTGTCTGCTGGAAAACGTCATTTGGTAATACGTCCGCGCGATGATCAACGCAGGCCGGGCGCTGCCTGGGTCCCCATATTGAGAAACTGAATCAAACACACCATATCGGCGTTGAACGCCATCCCCCTTGCGCCAGGCTGAAGCTGGAACCCCTCCATGGTCGCATGGCGCACGAAAGGATCGGGGAGGACGCTCGACATATCGAAGAGGACCCGAGCCAGTTCGTCCGGCAGCCCCTGGCCATGGGCGGGGAACATGAACGGATCGGCCGCGGTCATGGAAAGATGGCAATTGAGCAGCAACACGTTGCCGTCCTGAGTCGCCAGATTCTTGATGGCTTCGGCATAGGGGAGCGGATCGCCGTCCTGCGACTCGCCGTCGGTGATATGGACCACGATCGGCGGGAAGCTGGCCGGATGGTGGGTGATCCACTGCGACAGCAGGCCGTGGGCGTGGTAGAGCATGTGGCACATGGGGGTGCCGCCCTCGGTGACCGGGTCGACCCAGACCGGCACCTCGCACGGTACTTCGAGCATCTCGCCCGTCGCCTCGTCGGGTATGTATTGGATCCGCTGATCGATTCGCGCCGGCGAGGAGCCGATCTCGGTGATCGACACGAGGGCCCGGTTCGCCAACGGTCCCTGCAGCGCCGACTGGATAATCGGATTCGCTTGTTGATCGGTCCGGTAACCGAAGACCCCCACGTCCATCCAGTCCTTGATCCCTTCATCGCCGCTGGCGCGGATGGCCATGTTCTGCAGCCAGCCGTTGATCGCGGTCACCAATTCGTCGCACTTGCGATTCGAGGAGTTTCCCAGAGGCTCTTCCATCGAGAACGACTGGTCGAGCAGGAACAGGAAACAGGCCTTATTCTGCCGGCTGATTTCTTGGGAATAGGGTGGACGTGGCATGGCGATGAATTGACGATGGTTGGTTAGTTCGACAGCGCCACTCTGAGCAGTCGCTGGTAATCGCAACTTCCTGAGGGTCGCTCGTTTAACGCCCAGCCGAAGGCGCCGGCTTCCGTAGTGCGGCCGGCGCCTTCGGCTGGGCGTTAAACGACTGCACTGCAACGGGCGGTTGGCCCATTCCTTGTATATCGGCAAGCATACGGGAAGACAAGCGGTGTCACTCTTCCCAGATCGCCTGCATCTGCTTCCAAACGGCCGGCATCAGCACGTTCTTCGCGAACTGAATCTCCCCACTGAACGAGAGCGACTCGCGGCTACTGCCGGGCTTTCGGCGATAGTCGACGAGCGCCGTCTCCGCACTCTCGCACGTACGCCGGAACGCCAGCCAGCAGTCGAGGTTGCCCGCATCGGCCAGCAACCGGCTCTGCGCGTTGGTGTAGGCGTCCACACATTGGCGAGGCACGGAGAGGTTGGGCACGCCGCGCAGATCGGCGGCCGGGTAGCGGCCCACGTTGCGGGTGGGGTTCTTTCGTTCTTCGGCCGTGGGATAACTCTTGTAGCCGATCACGCCTCCACCGGCGTCGGCCACCGGTTCGAAGAACCCGCGGAGGATGTTCCCCGACGTCGTCTCCACCTCCTCGATGCCGGCCGGTTCGTCAAGACGCTTTCTGGGCAGGGCCCGGCCCAGCCAGGCAACCACGCGCTGCTGCAACTGGCCGCGCACCCAGGCGGTCGGGTACTTCTCGGCAATCTGTGCGGCCGTCGCGAGCCCCTCGCCAAAGGGACGAGCGTCGTACTTCTCCAATCCGGCAATCGGTTGCCGGGCGGCATCGTTCATCTCCGCCTGCCGCAACTCCAGGCGAACGGCTTCCAGGCGTCCGGAAATCTCGCGGAGCTTCTCCTGTTCGGGGCCGCCACTCAGCCCTGAGTAGTCGTCGAGAAAACGGACCAGCGAGTCCCGCCGGCGGACCAGGTCTTGTTCGCCCGGGGATTCCAGCGGTAGCTTCTCCAACTCGTGCCAGAACTTGGCCGTCCTGAGGCGTTCCTCGACGGCCTGCACGTCGATCACCGCGGAATACTCGCGGAGGACTTGCTGGTAGAGCGACAGACCTTCGTCATATTGTCTCTCGCGGCAGGCGCTTTCGGCGTCGCGCAGCAGTTTATCTGCCTGGACCCGCTTCCGCCGCATGCCGATCTCGTCCTGCAGCTCCCGGCCCCGGCGATCCAGAACGCGAAGCAGGCGAGCGCTTCCTGCCGGGGCCTTTTTCCGGCAATCCGCCTGGATCTTCTCGAACCGGTCTCGGGCCGACTCCAGTTGGGCCAGCTCGGCTCCAACCAGAGACTCCTCGACCGCCAGGACTTCGCCCACCAGGTCGGTGGCGTCGCTCCAATGCTTCCAGTCACTCACCAGCGAATTCAAATGGCTCGGATTGGCGGCCAAGGCGTTTTCGGGCAACGGTCCTCCGGCAAAGAACTCTCGTTCTACAACCGCCTCAGCCAGTGCCTGGTCGCCTTCCAAGCCGTCCGGTGAAGGCAAAGATGGCGAGCCGCCCGCCGTCGTGAGATCGATCGCATCGATCGAGGGAAGATCGCGGTCCAAGTCTCCGAGACCGGCAAAACTGGCCACCGTCAGGGCCGCCAACGGCAGACAGCCAAGTACCAGAATCGCGATCGGCTTGCTTATCACGGCGATTTTCAACACGACCATTTCCGCAAGGGACTATTGGACTTCTGACGCAAGGCGTTTGAGCTCGTCAACGGCTTCGGAAGAGAGCACAAAACGAATATCGTATCGCTGGGCGGGCAGAATCGGTACCTCCGCCCAGGAAAAGGAGGTGGCCCGAATCACCGGCAGTCCCGCCGCCGGATCGGCAGGCCTTCGCGAGAAGCGGAACTGGACGAGGACTTTGTCGACTCCGTCGTACAGATCGAGTTTGTTTTGCGTCTGGAAGTCGGGAAGCTCGAGGTAGCGCGGCTCGCGCACAGCACTCTGTTCTTGAACCACGGCGCCCAGCACAAACTGTTCCGGGAGCCATTCGGGAACCGAATCGCCGTCCGCCCCCCGGACTTCCAACGCGATCAGGGCCACAACGGGCTGCTTCAATCCGTGGACCGGCGCCATGGTGGCCGCAAAACTACCCGAGATCGACGCCAGCGGGGCTTCCGGCAGGATCGACACGGCTTGCTCCGCCTCGTGTGGAGCATCCACGCCCCCGGCCGGACCGAGCGGGGCGACGAACGGTTCGGTGGCGGGGTCTTCCGGCAATTGGGCAGACGGCGGGTCGGTTGGCAGGCCGCCATTCGGCGCCCCGTCACCTCTTTCGGCCATGTTCGCTGTCTCGGGCTCGTCGTTCACGGTTTGTGTTACGGAAGGACCGTGTGACTCGGCTCGTTCGACCACCAATTGGCTCGGCTCGTTCGTCCCGATACCGATGGTGGCTAGTGCGATCACGCCCAGCACCCCGATCACCACGGCCGCGGCGATGGCCACGGCGATCCACATCTGCCGGCGATCGGCGGCGCCACCCGCCATCTTGTGCAGAGGGGCCGAAGACCAACTGCCCATCTCAATTCGCCAGGAGATCTTCTTCCAGATGGCCTCGTTTTGCCACTGGTTTGGCGGCAGGAAGGGTTCACCGCCTGCCAGTTGTCGGCCGATTGCCCGCAGGCGTTCCTGCTTGGCGTTGCCCTGCCGATCATCGCCGAGCAGCGAGGCCGGCATGGCCTCGATGGCTGCCTCCGTCATCCGCTGAGCCGCCGGTTCGAATCGCCGGGCGGCGGTCAACTGGCGCCAGGTGCCGCCGGTTTCCTTCATGCCGGCCAACTCGATCATTGCACCACGGCAGCTCAGCCAGGCCGCCAGGCGGCGGTCGGCATCCGGGTCCCTCAGCCATCGCCGTCCTGCTTCGAGGAGTTCCAGCCGCTCCGCGAATTCGGATGAGTGTTCGTGGAGCGTATTGAGGATTTCCAGCAGCCTGGCCGCGACGGTCTCACCCACTGAGTCGGGCACTTCCAAGAACCTCGGTCCCAATTCTCGCCACGCGGTCGTCAATGAAGTCACGTCCAAGCGGCGAAAGACCTCTGCAAACACGACCCATTGGGCCGGATTGCCGTCGCACGCATCCATCAGCCGATCGACGGCCGCCAAGCGGCGGGATGTATCCAAGCTGCCCAGCACGGCCACGGCGGCAGCGGCCGCCAGACGGTTCATCACGCCGACCGCGATCGCCTGCCTGCGAGTGGCGGCGAGCGGAGCCTGGCCGCCGTCTTCGTCCCAGATCCATTCACAGCCGGCAGGCATTCTCCCCGTTGCATTGATACGGCCGCTGAGCAACTCGATCTTCCAGGCATCGTCGATCTGGTCTCCACCGACAAACGCTGCGATCCTCCCCTCGGGCAGCCGCTCGAGCAAGAAACGGATGCCTCGGTCCGGCGCCCCGCCGGGGGCATTCGCGGCGGCAAGTTCCAGGATGGTTGCGTGGCTTGCACCGTCACAGAGGTGGTTGAATGCCGCTTCGGCCCCGTCGAACGAGGCGAGACGCTCCTCGGTCAGCAAGCGCGCGAATTGGGTCAGGGCCGCGTCGGTTCGCCACGATTCGTCGGCGCCGCCCGCGGAACGGAACATGGCGGTCACGGCATGCTCCGTCCGGGCGAACCCTTCCAACGCCTCGATTCGATCGGGCCCGGCCGAGGCGATCATCTCCAACCGGCGATCGACCGCCTCCCAGCCCTCTTCCAGCAACCGCTGGATCGAGCTCTCCGCGTAGGCCGAGCCGTTCTCCGGCCCGCCGCCGAAATCGCCAAACGTGTTCAGCGCGATGCCTCGCCCGCGCAAGGCTTCGACGTCGAACTCGGCCGTTGCCGGGCTCCAGAACGTGGTCGCGGCCATGGCGGTGGTCAACCGGTCTGCGGACGCTTCGAAAGTCGACATGCTGACGCCGGCACGGACCTTGCCGGGCGGCAGCAGTCTGCCGACTCCGTAGAAGAACAAGGCCGCGACCTCAGGTTCCATCGCCACGAGGAGCGTCTGCCGCCGGGTCGTTCCGGTCGTCAGCAAGGCGCCGAGCATCCGCTTCAGGATTTCGACCCGCCGCGTCGGGACGAGATCCAGCCAACGATCGGGCAGGCATGAAGCGAACGGGCGGTTATCTCCCCGCAAAAACGCCAGGAGGGCGTGGTCGTCGATCCTCGCGGCCTCGCCGCCCAGCATCGAGTCCATACGATCGAGCGCCGGAAGGACGAAGCCGTGCTCGGCGGAGTCGCCGGTCACCCATCCCGGCGCACCCCACAGACGCAGGGCATCGACCAGCGTCCATGACTGGCCGGAGTCTCCCACTTCGCGGCAGAGGAGATGAGCGAAGTAGGAGCCGGGTCGTCCTTCCGTGTCGCGTTGGCGATAGCAGACGTGTCCGATTACCTGCCACGAGCCGGTAGCCGGAATGAAGATCAAGCGGCGTGGGGCCGTCGCGGCCGTGAGCTGCAGCTTCTGCTCGCCGGGCGTGTCGTGGGGGAGGTGATAGGAGACGTAGCGTTCCACCTGCCGGTAGACCTGGCGCAAGGCGTCGCCTTCCAGGGAACCCGCACGAACGCTGTAGCCCAACATCCGCGCAGCCAGTTCCCCCTGGCGCCGTTCCAAGGCGGAACTGCCATGAGTGCAATGGGTGCAGTAGATCTGCTGAATTGCGCTCATGAACCCTCGCTTTCGGATTCGACCTTCGGACTCGCGATCTCCTCCTCGACCGGCCGCCGGTCTGATTCGTCTGTGCCGCCAAACAGCCTCCAGCCTCGCCGAGCCGATTCCGCCCGGGCCGGTACGTCATGGAATTGCCCCAGCACGAGCGGCTCGCTCCAGAACCGGCGGACCGCCAGGTCGACCGCCGCCCAGACCACGGCGTAGCAGCCCTCCCAACTCGGCTCCGCCTCCAAGGTGCAGCTTCCTCCCCCGATTTCCCAACTCGTCCGGTCGATCGCCTGTTGCAGGAAGACCTGGTGATTGTCGACGGTTTCGCAATCGCCCGGCTTGTCGCGAATCACGGCCAACAGGCACTCGTCGCTGAAACGGGGCAAGGGCCAGGTCCACCGCGCCCGATAGGTTCCCTTCTGCGAATCCAATTCCGCCAGGCTGGCGCGGCCGACCGCCGGCAGCAGGCCGATCAGTTCGGCCGCGAGAACTTCCGACTCCGTCCAGCGAAGCACGGTGGCTTCAAACGGCTGGAAGCGGTCGAAGAACTGCCTGATCAGCCGGGCATCGAAGGCTCCGATGAACGCCTTCCGGTCGTCGTTGCCCAAGGCGGCGAGCAGCACTCGGAGAGCGCCGACCCGTTGCCGGGCATGTTCCACCGCGGTCTGGACGGCGGGTGGAAGCGGATACCCTGCGAGCAACGGCCCGTCGACCAGTTCGAGCAGATCGCGATCGTTCCGTGCGGCGACTGCCTCTTCGACCTTGTCCATTTCGGCAATTCGCTTGACGGCCTGGGCGTGGGGGACCCGCCAGCGTTCGGCGGACGGGCAACTCCCCAGCAACTCCTCGTCCCAGATTTCCAGCAGCCGGCGGTCGAGGAGATTGGCCGGCATCTTCGAGGTGAGCCGCCGAAGCGCCACGAGACGCGATGCGCGGCGCACGGCCAGTTCGATCCGGGCGTGGTGCTCTCGCGGCACAAGCCTTTTGGCCTTGGCCTCCAACACCTTCTTCCACATTGTCGCGATGGCCACATCGTCGGCGTTTTCTGCAACGGCCTGTTCCAGCCAGCGAACGGCGTCCACGGCGCGGCGTGCCCGGTCCACCCGTGCCTCCAGGGCGAACTTGTAGCCGTCGGGAAGGCGAGCCGCTTCGGCGACGATGGCTCGTTCCTCTTCCAGCGACGTCGCCTGAGGCGACTTCTGGACGAGCAAGTGGAGCCGGTCGAGGGCGCGAACCCGCCGCCGCGACTTGCCCACTCGATCGCGCTGCTTCTCCGCGGGCTCGAAACCGGCAAACAAGGCTTCATTCCAGGCGTTCACCAGCCGGCGATCGTGCAGTTCGCTCTTTTCGGGGTGGATTCGCGTGAAATCCCGCCAGGCCTTCGCCCGGCAGTAGTGTTCGTAGGCCTGGTGAATCAGCGGCTGGAGATGCTTGGGGGCGTCGCGGAACTGCCCTCTTCGGTTGAGCAGTTCGACCGCCTCGTCCCATTGCTGGTCGCGGAGTAACGACTCGATCTTGGCGTACGAATTCGTCACTTCGCTGAGCGGCGGTACCGTGCTCATCGGAGACCGCGCCAAGTCGAAAAGCCGCCCGACCAGGTCGCGCACGTCCACGTCAGGCAGGGCCAGCAGGTCCTTGACCAGCGGACTCTCGGCAGGCCGCTCGAAATCCTCTTTGCGGAACAACAGCTTGTCGTGTTCCGGAACCTCGACGTACTGCGTCCAGAGCGACGGTTTCAAGCCGAGGGCCCTCAGGGCGATGTAGATGACCAGCGCGGAGAAGTGGTCGAGATCGAGCGACAGGTGCGTGTTGGCATCCCGTTCGGGATGCTGATAAGGTTCAACGCCGACTTCGAGGTTCCGTCTGCCGACCAGCGACGGGACGCACATGCAGTCGTAGTCGACCAATTTCAGTTCCCCGCGGTCGGTTACCATCACGTTGGCGTGCTGCAAGTCGCCGTGGGCGATCCGTGCGTCGCTCAGTTCTTTGACCAGTTCGACCCAGCGCCGGGCGGCTTCCGTAAGTGCTTCCCGGTTGCCTTCCAGGGCACGGGCTCGCGCCCATTTGAACAGGGTCTGGCCCTCGACCCATTCCATCAGGATCAGGGGATACCACTTGCCGTCCCCCGCCGAACGGATGCTCTCGTCGCGATACTCGAAATCGACCAGGCAACGGAGTTTGCGGGTCTTGAGGTACGTGCTGCTTTCGTGGTAGCGTTCTCGGCGCTCGGGCGATTCGGTGGTGAAGATGCGTACCGCAAAAGGCCGCTCGTCGACGGCGGAGATTCCCTTGTAGACGACGGCAAAGGCACCCGACCATGGGCGCGGCTGGTTTCGCTCGTCCTTGGCAATACGGCATTCGCGCAGCGTGGGATCCCGAAAGGCGAGCCTCGGGTTCTGCAGCATGGCACTGAAATGCGAAGCCAAAGGCCAGGACATGGGATTGATCGAGTTCGCTCAAAAAAGGGGTGTGGAAATCCGAAATCCGAAGCTCGAAATACGAAACAAATCCAAATCTCCAAATCCTAATGTAACACTGGGTGTCCGGTCATCTGCAGGAGCCATAGCAGGGGCTCCAGCAGTCCGAAGGGTGAAATGGTCCGCAGGCTCAGGTCGGCCTCGCCGCGTCCGTCGAGCCCCACCGGCGTGAGCGGAAAGAACGCGTAGCGGCCTCCAAACAGATCGTCGATCTGCCGCTCGATCTGCCAACCGGGCCAGATGACGTCGCGCAGTTGGCGGGTCAGTCGCGATCGTTCCTCCAACACCGATTGTTTGGTCGATTCGCCGCTCGGATCGATACGGCTCAGGTCTTCGTAGAACTTGGCAATGGCGTCGCTGCCGTCGTCCAGGCGGTAGTCGTGTCCGGCAAGTAGGTCGATCTTGGAGATACAGAGTGCCACCGGCGTGCGCAGGTGACGGCCCGCTTTGACGCCCTTGAGCAACCGCAGATCTTCCCGAAAATCGGCCAGCGCCTTCGCCTGGATTTCGCTCGGGTAGGTTGGATCGAGGAAGAACAGGAAGCCGTCCCCGTCCAGGGCGCGGCGGCGGCGATAGTCGGTGGAATCCATCTGCGACGTCACTTCGCCAGAGTAGTCGAAAATGTTCACCAGCATATTGGAACGTCCGAGCCGATCGTGATCGCGAAAGTTGAACACGAGCGGATGCGGGATGCGATCCTGCTGGGTCGCGGCCGTGCCGATCCTGGCGTTGAGGATCTCCTCCACGATGCGGTCGAAACTCTCACTGGTTTGCGATCGAACTCTCTCGAACTCGACGGTCTTCGGGTAGTTCCCCTGGTTGAGACTCCAATACAGCATGGCCAGCCAGTGCGTCTTGCCGGCCTGCGGAATGCCCAGCGTGGGGAAACAGAGCTTGGCCATCGAGCGATAGGCGTGCCTGAACGAAAAATCGCATTCCTCGTAAGGCTCCTGGCTGATCACGTTTCGGCATCGCACGATCTGCAGGTCGGGCGAGTCACCGGCAACACCCTCATCGGGATGCAACGAACCTCGCCCGAGGCAGAGAGGGCATGTGTCTGCCGTGGCACGGGCCCGGCGAGTCACGCCGCCGCGATACCAGATGCCGCCGGCCACCGTTACTCCCAGCAGGGCCATTCCCAGAAGACCTCGGATCCAGCGGCGGATGCTGAGATACCATCGCATCGCAGCCTCCTCGGATCGCAGTTCCTCCCCTTTCCGAGTCAAGACGGCCCGATCAGCCGCGAGTTCTTCCTCGACCATCTTGAGAGCCGCCACCGTCTCGCCGGCCGATAGCAGGGACTCGCGCAACTGCTGCCAGCGGTCGGGCAGCCGATTGCGAGCCGGAAGGCCCTCCACAAGCCGCTGGTGCAATGCACTGCGCCGGGCCGCACAGGCCGCGGCAAGTTCGGTGCGGCGGGCCGCCAGCTCGGATTCCCTGGCTTCCAACGCCGCCAGTTCCTGCTCGATTCGGCGGCGAGGAGACTCTTCGTCGCCCGTTCCAACCGTGAGGAAGGCTTCGTAAATCCGATCGCCCATGACGAACGTGACGACCGTTGCACAGGCGAGGAGCAGCAACAGTACGGCAAGGACCTTCGAAAGCCCGAGGGCCTTGGGCCGCCCGCCGTTGAACCACTTGCGAAGCTCGCGGCGCCGATCGTGGCACACGACGGCCAGCAACGTCCCCACGGCAACCATCCCGCAGAGCCAGAACCAGCGCTTGTCGACACTCAACAACGACGCGAGTTGGGCCGCCACCAGTCCGCTGCCGTGGATTTCCAACAACAGCAATTCGGTGCGAATCCGAGCGGCACGGGTCTCCTGCCAGGCCTCACGGGCGGACTGCTGCTGCCCACGCATCTCGGAGAGCGATTCCTCCAAGCCCTGCACGAGAACATCAGCGTTTTCCTGGAGGACGTCACCCAATGCCAGTCGCATTTCTGCGTCGGCATGGGCCAGCCCGCGGATCAACTGGACCTCCGGGGAATCGCCGTCCTGCGAGGGTTCCAGACGCTTCAGTTCCGCTTCGAGAAAGGCGTTGCCGGCCTCCAGACGGGCACATTGCACCGAGCGAGCAACGTGCTGCTCGGCAGACGCGGCGGCCTCGCGGGCGATGGCCGAGACGTCGCCCGCTGAAATGACCGGTTCGGCAGAGCCGGCCTGGCCTGCCAACAGGAACACAACAAGCGCCGACCAGGCGACGGCCTGTCTCGATTCCTGCGGATCGCGCCCAGCCAGCTTCATCGTCCCAACCATCTTGTGATTGTACGTGGGTCCCTGACATGCCCAAGGACCCAGCGTCGTCAAATCGAACGGCTCGAAAAGTCAAAAGACGAGCAGTCGCTCCGGATCGCGCCCATTCCCTAGCCTACACGCCGGTCGCATCTGTGTCAAATCCTTCCGTCACAACATGTTACGGCCATTTCCTGCCGTTCTCTCGGGATGGTGTAAACCATGCTACAGGCGTCCCACCGCACGTCAACGCAGTGGCGGCGGGGGCGGTGGGGGTGGAGGCAACTTGGGCCCCGGTCCGCGAGGCGGGCGCACCGACGGTCCGGGCTGGGACGGGCGAACAGGACGGGGAGCAACCGCGCCTCCGGGTAGAGCACCGCCCGGGGGACTCCCGCCACCGTTGGTTCCTGGGACTGGCGGAATTGGGGGCGGGGCAGAGGCAGGGCCCGCAGGGGAAGTCGGAGAGGGGGAAACCTGCCCCGACTCGGCGGGTGCTACTCGACCACCGCGGTCGTTGAATCGAACAATGTTCCCGCCCAGACGGAGCAGATCCCCATCGGTCAAAACGACCGGGCCGAGCAGACGCTGGCCGTTCAACAGCGTGCCGAGACGCGTGTTGCGGTCTTCCACGACGAAGGCTCCGTCCGCACGACGAGTGATCTTGGCATGTTCTGCTTCCAGATCCCGCGAAGCCGGACCAAGCAGAGGGAGCCGCAGATGGTCTCCCCGGCCCAGAACGGTCACCGCCTGATCGAGGATCAATTGCCTTCCGGGGCGAAAGCCGTCAAGAACCGTCAGCCAGGCCCGCTTGAGCACCAGGTGAGTCAGCCCGATCAGCGCGCCGATTGCGACCCCCAGCAGCACAAAGGCAAAGGCGCGACTGGCCATCTCGGCGCCGGGACGGGCGAGGACGTCGAACAGAATGCCACCCACGAGTCCGCCCAAGACGCCGCCCACGGCGCCATTGCGTATCCGCCGAAACGAATTCTGATGGAGCCCCTCGGCAGCCCCAATGGCGACGCCCATCGTCATCCAACCGAGGGCCCGGGGAAGTCCCGCGTAGGTGTGCAGACAGCCTCCCAGCAGGCCGCCGATGAAGCCCCCGGCCGCACCGCCAATCAAACCCGACAGCCCGTTCTGAAGCCGACTCATCCACCGCTGGTCCATTCCGCCGACCAGTCCCAACCCACAGCCGATCGCGCCACCCACGACGGTTGCCGTAAGGGTCGTGGTGATGACCGACCAGAGATTGATGGCCGTTTCCGTTTCGCCCAGGGAGCTGAGACGGCGGATCGGCGTTTCGAGGGTTATCCAGGCGGCAAAAGCGGCCCAACCGCCAATCACCGCACAATAGTAAACGAACCGATTCAGCGACATATTTCTTCCGGGCTCAGGGACGGTTTCCACTTGCACAGTCCCTACAAACCATACCCGATTGCGCCGAATATTGGTATTCTACCGCGCGTGAAGACGGTTCTCTCGGCACCAATGCGGCACATACCAAACCGACTCATCGTGCTGGTGGCGTGTTCCTCGTCCGAAGTACGCGTGGTTTTCTCGGCGTGAAACTTGCGACTTCCTCGAAACCGGATAGGCTAGAGAGTATAGGCAATGTAAAGCCTTGCCTGGGAACCATTTGCCTCGTCAGTGTGAATTCGTTGTGTGCCCTTGCGTCTCCCGTCGATCTTCGTGTTTGCGCCTCGCCGAACGCGCCGTATCATACGGCGTGTGTGATCGCCTTCCGCCCTGACAGGCCGCCACCCGTGAGTTGATTCATGGCTCAACGATTTGTCCGCGTCGATCTGTCCGACCGTGCGAGGGATTTTCGCCCGATCGCACTCGAACCCGGCGTACCGATGCTCGACAGCGCCAACGCCAACGGCAGGATTATCCACCGCTGGCTAGGCGATCTGGCTGCTGAGCCGGAAGTCGCCGGCGACTCGGTCAATTACTATGTTCGCACAAACGAGGGAGGGCGCCTTGAAGAAGTCACATGCCAGCCGGCTACCGAGGAAGATCTGCGCGGGCCGTTGGCCGACGAACTGAGGCGACTCGAAGAGCGAGTCTCGGCCGCCAAGGCGGAGAATTCCACCGAACGGCTGCTGCTGCGAGTTGTCAGCGAGAACCTCGACGATCTCCTCCACAACGATGCCCGGAGCGACCGCAGCAACTACTTCTTCAAATACCAGGACGTGCTGGGCCGATTCCGGCTCGTGTGGTGCTGGGGCTTCCAACGCACGGACCTGCAACCGGCGCCGGCGGCCCTCTGCGCCGATGACGACTGTAATCTGCTTTTTCTGCGACGTCCCGGCCAGAGCCCCAAATGTCCGGCCTGCCAGGCGGCCCTGCCCACCAAACCCAAGAAGAAGAAACGCAGCAAGAAGCCCCTCCTCCTTCTGCTTCTCCTGTTGCTTTGCGGGTTCCTGGCCGGAATGTGGTACTGGAACCGCAACCGGCTGATCGCGCAACCTGACCAATGGACGGGACCCGTGGGGGCTCGCATTCGTTTCCAAATTGTCAGCCCGGGACTGTTCGGGTTCGGCGACAAGGACGTCACGTTCGAGGCCGTTGCCGTTTCGGAAGACACGCGGGTCGTTCGAATCGAGCGACCGGGAGCCGCGGGAGTCACGCAGAGCCAGGGGAAGACTGTTCTGCGGTTCTACCATCGCGGCCGGATGGTCGAGGCGGCGGTGACTGTCACGGCTCCCGGCCCGCCGGAGCGGATTACGATTTCCCCGCAACTCGTCGAACTGGGCGTCGGCACGACGCAACGGCTGGAAGTGCTTGGCCACTATTCCGACGGGACGGTCGCCGACCTGACTCCCGTTGCCGAGTGGTTGCCGGTGGATAACGGCATCGTCTACGCCTGCGGCGGGCTACTGGAAGGGCTCGCTCCCGGTACGAGCACCGTCGCCGCACGACTGCCAACCCGCCGACCGGCGGAAGCTCGCGCGGAGGACAGTCCCGATCCTTCCCTCAAGCAAGCTGCCGACGGCACCTGGTATCGCACCGAATACCTCGAAGCCAGCGCGAACGTCAGTGTCAGTGAAATCCAGATCACCGGTCTTGAGACCACGATTTCGCCCCCCGACATCCCGCTAGGCCATTCGGCACGAATCGACGTGCACGCCGTCACCGCCGACGGCGGGCGCTTCTCGGTCCTTGAATCCTCGCGGCTTTCGCTGGTCGTTGAGCCGGCCTACGTGGCCGACGTGAAGGCCGCGTCGCTCGATGCCAAGCAACTCGGCCGGGGCCGCCTGGCTGTCGGGTTCGGTTCAACCACCGGCGAAGGCAGTTTCGAGGTCGTTCCCGCGACAGCCATCGACTCCCTGATCGTTGCTCCCGAGTCGATGCAAATGGCCGTGGGAGAGATCGCCGACCTGAGCATCGCGTCGCCCACGCGAGGCCGCATCGACGTCACCAGTTCCGAACCGGCCGTACTCCGGGTGACACCCGATCGACGACTAATCGGCCGAGCCGAGGGGAGTGCGACCGTGACGGTCTCCCAGGCGGGCCAGACGCGAACCGTTCAAGTGGCGGTCCGCAACGAAGAAATCCGGGCCCTGGAAATCTCGCCCTCCCGCGTTGTGGTTCCGGTCGATCACGAGCGCGAGATCCACGCTTTCGGCCACCTCGCCGACGGCCGGCGAATCGAGTTGGCTCCCGACTCGGTTCAGGCCGAGACACTCCCGTCCCCCCTTTACGCCGACTTCGACGCTCGGGACGTTTCACTGCTCGGTCGTGCCCCGACCACGCCCGAATCGCCTCAATCGTTGAGCCTTCGCTGGGCCAATCTCACCGACACGGCGCCCGTCGACGTGGTCGTCGCTCCGTTCCGATTGGAACTGACGCCGCCAGGTCCCGTTGACTTGCCCTTGGGCCAGATGCTTTCGCTGAAGGCTTGGGCCAACTATGCGGGGGGATATCGAGTTCAAATCCTCCCCGAACGTTTGCAGTGGGAGGCCCAGCCGGCCGAACTCGACCCGCCGGGGTTGGAGCTTCGCGGCCACAAGGTGGCCGCCCTCAAGGAAGGTTCCGGACGGTTGAGCGTCGGTGCAACCTATTTCACTCGTCCCAGTGCCAATCGTGTCGACGTGCAGAGTGTCGCTGCCGAAGACGTCAAGCTGCGAATGCAGTTGGATCGCACTCTCCGGCTCGGCGGTGAGCCGGGCACGATCCTGCTCGACGGGGTTGGGCCCCGAGGCGACGTCGAACTGGTTCCCGAGTTGGCCGAGTTCACCAGTGCCGCGCCTGATGTGGTCGCCACCGAAGGCAACCTGGGCCAGTTTCGAGCCGAGGCTGCGGGCGAAGCCACCGTCAGTGCAACTCATCCGGCCTCGCAAGAACCGGGAAGCCTGGATCTTGTCGTGGTCGACCCGGCCAAGGCACGAATCGTGTTTGAGCCGGCCTCCGCACAACTGGCGGTCAACGAAGCCGCTCCCCTCCGACTCTACCTTGAAGCACTCCATAAGGATGAGATCCAACGAGCCGAGATGGCAGGCCCCGGCGTGAGCTATTCGCTCGGGCAGCCTGAGGCGGTCACCTGGTCTCCTCCGGCACTCGTCGGCCAGGCGCCGGCTGCACCGTTTGAGATGTCGGCGGCCTACCTGCCGTATCTCACTCGGCCTGCCTCGGCCAAGATCGAGGTGCTCGATCCGTCGGCGCCCACGGCCTCACGGGTGGTTCCGTCCGAGGTTGCCCTCGCTCCCGGTCAGATCATCTCTCTGAAGGTGGAAGCGCAATGGCCCGGTAACGAGGTGTGGCGGGAAGTCCAACCCGATGCGGTCCAGTGGACTGTGCCCGACCAGGTCTTGTGGACCGAGGCCACCGGCGGCCTGCGCCCGTCGGCCGGCATGAGCGCCGATTCGCCCGGCGGCTACGCTCTTCAGGCCGCGTTCGGCGGAACGCAGGCCAGTTCTCGAATTACCGTGGGTCAGCCGAAACTCGATCCATCGGATCCCTCGGTCTCTCTGGGAGTCTCGCGGGAACCGGAAGGCCGCTATCTGCCGATCGGCCAGAGCCAGCGCTATCAGATCCTGCTTCGACAGAATGATAGCGAAGAAACAGCGGCCGACGTCGCCTGGCCGCCCGATTTTGAAAACGATTTCGTCCGCTGGCGTGCGCCGATCCTCACGGCCAAACAGGCCGGTTACCAGCAATGGTTCACCGCGAAGGCCGGCGGCCGGAACGTCCACTTCGACGTGCAGACCATCGACCCCATGCAGCCCAGCGCTCTGCCGTCGCGCCGGCCCGACCAGCCCATCGACGTGCGAGTCGTGAGCGACCAGGGTCCGGCCGTCGCATTTCCGGTCGGTGCCGTGTTCGATGACTTCCGTGTCGAGGCCGAGTATGAAGACGGGTTCGTCCGCATGGTCACGAAGAAGGCCACGATGAGCCTGGGCGGCGGCGAGCTGCGGGGCCCCGTGTCGTTTTCCGAAGGCACCATGATCGGTGTCACCCCCGGCTCGACCGTGGTGGAGGCCGAATTCGACGGCGTTGCCTCCAAGGGCGGCCTGCAGGTCACGGTTTCCGAAGGACTCGATATCGACGAACTCCGCATTACGCCTGAATTGGTCAACATCCTGCCCGGCGAGTCGGTCGTCCTCGAGGCGATCGGCTACAAGGCCGGCAAATCGATCGGGCGGATCACCGACATGGCCGGTGTTCGGTGGGCGAGCAGCAACGAGCAGGTCGCCCAGTTGAGCGGCGCTACTGTGTCCGGCCTTGCCCTTGGTGAGAGCGCCGTCACCGCCCAATACAACTCGATCGCAAGCGCACCGGCCAAAATCAATGTCGTCCAGTCGATCGACGACGCGTTGGTCGTCGACCAGGACACGATCGAGATGATCGTCGGCGAGAGCCGGCGCATCGGCGCCGATCTGGGCGTGTTCCGCGGCGATACCGATTTCAGCCGCTCGGCTCAAGTCACCTCGGCCCTGCCCGGCGTGGTGCGCTACGATCCGTTGACCCACAGCCTGGTGGGTGTGGCGCCCGGTTCGGCAGGCGTGACCTTCGCTTGGGGCGACAAGCTGGCGACGACCATGGTCCGCGTTCTGCCGGCAGGCGTGCTCGACGGCCGGATCGTGGTGGAACCTTCCAATGGTGTGCTCTCGCCCGGTCAGGCTCTTGAGCTGCGCGTTTATGTGGTCACCAGCGACGGTCGGCGAATCGACCGTACCACTTCCGCCGTGATGACCAGTTCCAATCCGGCCTCGGTCTCGATCCAAGGCAACCTGGCCTGCGCTCGCGGAGCCGGGACTGCCGAGATCATGGCCCAGCTACCCGAGTCGACCACGCCGGGGCGGTCCTTTGTCACGGTGGGTGACACGCCAATTACCGAACTCATCATCGATCCGTCGCGGCTTTTCCTCTCGGTCGGTGAAATCGCTCGGCTTCGCGTCCTCGGCCGCAGCGGTTCGGGGACGTACCTGCTGTACCTCGATCCGACGCTGCAGCTCTCGGTGAGCGGTTCCAACCCGGGCGCCGTGCAGGTCTTGGGAGCCGACGTTCAGGGGATGGCTCCGGGCAGCGCCGACGTAGTCGTCAACTACCAGAATCGGCTCTCGGCCGCGGTCCCAGTCACCGTCTCCGACAATCCCTGGACCGGGTTCACCCTCGATCCGATCCGTGCGGCCGTACATCCCGGACAGGGGCTCGTCTACCAGGCTTCTGCCCTACGCTCCGGGCGGCGGCTCGTCGTGAGCGAAGCAGACGGTCTGCGGCTCTCCACCTCCGATCCTTCGGTCGCCCGCACCGTGGGCGGTTCGGCGGTGGAAGGCGTCGGACTCGGACGCTCGGCCGTGATCGCTCAACTCGGCAACCAGACCGCCGAAGCGGCGCTCGACGTCGTCGCCGGCAGCGGGCCCATCGGAGGCATCGTGTCGGGCGAGACGACCGTGTTCGGAACTGGCTACGACTACGGGACCGAATACGTCATTCGCAATCGGCCGGGCTACGTTGTCGAAGGCGGCGATACGCGTTTCGTCACCCGCCAGGTCGGCACCGGGGTGGGTCTGCGGTTCTCGCCCGACGTGCTGCGGATCGGCATGAACTCGCCCGGCGCACTCGTTCGGGTCCACGAGTTCTTTTCCGACGGCTTCACCCAGGACGTGAGCAACGATCCGGCCCTCGAACTCACGCAGCCCCACGACTTCGCTCGGCTCGAAAAGACCCCTTCGGGCCCGGTCCTGCGGCCCGTCCGGCCCGGCGAATCGCGGATGTCCGCCCGGTTGGGCAACCTCGTGACTATACCTGAATTGTTCATTCAGGTGGGCGATTATGGCACGGTCGGCGGTCGCCTGCTGGTGAATCCACCGACTCTGGAACTCGCTCCCAATGAGATCGGGCGATTCACGAGTGTGCAGGTCGAACCGGGCGCCGGACAGGCGTCGTTCCCGGTGAGCTACTCGATGGAGATTCCTTCGGGCCAGGGCATTGTGGGCGCGACCGCCGACGGTCGGCTCCAAGGGCTCTCGGACGGCACGGTCCGCGTGGTTTTACGCGCCAACGCTCCCGACAGACCTTACGACGGCATCTCCACCGCGGCCATGGTCCACGTCAGCTCGCTGAGCCTTTCCATTCAACCGGCCGAAGTCTCGCTGAAGGTCGGTGCAACGACGCCCGTGATGACCGTGCTGGCGCACGAGACGGGACGGCCGCCGTCTCCCGTGCCGGCAACGATCGAGAGTCTCGACCCGTCGGTCCTCGCGCCGGCGGGCCTGACGGCCGGGACGTTCGTTGCTCAAGGGCTCGGAGGCACACAGATTCGAGCGGTTTATCGGGGGCGCGAAGCGTTGGCCAATGTGACGGTGACCGGCAAGCGTTTCCTGAGCGTTCAGAGCACCTTGGAAAGCGGCAGCAACGATTTTGCCGTTCGGATTGAGGTACTAGCGGCTGCCTCGGAAGGTCCGCTAGAATACCGCGTGTTTGCGGCCGAGCAGCCCCCACAAGGTGAGTGGATACCCGCCCAGAGTTACGAAGGACAGCAACGTGCCGTACTCACCACGCCGCGGATTGCCTACGGAGATCGTTCGGCACGGTACAGCCTGATCCTGGAATCGCGGCCCCAAGGAGGCGGTTCCGAGCAACGATACCCGTTCACGTTCCGATTGGAATCAAGAATCGTCGAAGACAGACCTTAGCGTAGCCCAGCCTGTCCCAGGCTGGGAGATTAGGAGTCCGAGTCTGGGACAGACTCGGCTACGAGTTTCGAAGCATTATTGAGTGCGGAAGGGCCTGATGGGATTTCCCGACGAACGCGACCGTAATTTGATCCGGCAGGCTGAGCAGGTCGAGGGGTTGGCCACCGACCTCTGCGACTGGTTGGCCGAGTTCAACTCGGCACGCCGTGCCGTCGACCTGCTGCCAATCGCCGAGAGCGACGAGTTTGAGGTCCTTCAGTTGCGGCGACTGGCCGGCAACCTGTTTACCTCCTCGAAGGTACCTGTCGCCGCGGCCGTCTATGGACCGTCGCAGGTCGGCAAGAGCCTGTTCATGGGACAGGTGCTCAAGCCGTCAAGCGAGGCCTACAGCCCGTTGGGCCGGGACGAGCAGCACGGCGAACCGGCCTACTACAAGGATCTCTCCTTCGACAACGACCTCAATCCCCAGAGCGGCTCGAACGAAGCCACCGCGCTGGTCACCCGCTTCACCACCAAGGACCGCATCGCGGCCAGCGTCGCGCCGGAATATCCGGTCATGGTCCGCGCCCTGACCCGGGCCGAATGGATTCGAGTGCTGGCCCGCGGATTCCACGTGGAATGCCAGGTGTCGGAGCGGGCGTGGCAGCAGAGCGAGTTAGAGGAACTGTTCGTGGATCTGGGCCGCCAATACGGCACCCGCGAGGTGGATCGCCGCTGGCGCATGGATCTGCTCGACGCCTTCTCCTACATGCGCACGGTGGATCGCCGCGGATTCCCGGCCAAGGAGGCCGTGCTGAGCGGCATGATGAGCCGCTATCCGCTCACCGAAGATGGCTACGTGGCCGCCGCCGCCCGGCTGTTCTGGAACGACTGGAATTCGCTTACCAGCCTTTTCGTTCGCATCAACAACTTCCTGGAGAAGATCCGCCTCGGCGACCACGATCCGGCTATTCTCACCCATTGGGCCGGCGTCCGCTTCCTGCTCGACAGCCAGCGGGCGAAGTTCCACGAGCGGCGAACGTCGAAGTGCTTTACCCGGGTCGACTGGACCGATTTCCATCTCCGCGAGCGCGGCGGATGGTATGTTCTCGAATATCACCCCGGGAGTGCCGACGGCGGCGAGGACCAGGAGACGATCCAGGCGGCCATGCTCGAACTGGTTCTGCCGGTACTCCCCCATCGGTTGAACGACGACTGGCGCAAGGTCATCGAGCAGATGGACTTTCTCGACATCCCCGGCATGCGAGCCGGCCGGCAGGGCGCCGAGCAGGGAAAACGCACCGCTGCCGAGACCATCGACGAACAGATGGAGATCGTCAAACGAGGCAAGGTGGCCTACCTGTTCGAACGGTATACCGAGGAACTGCAGATCCAGACGCTGTTTCTGCTCTCGCGCGGCGGAAACCTCGAGGTCACGTCGCAGATGAAGTACCACATCGACAAGTGGGGCCGTGCACGCTACGGCGACAAGGTCTGGCCCGGCAAGGTCCGCGACGAGGTGCCCGCCCTGTTCGTCGGCATGACGGGCATCGACGAGGAGTTTCGCAATCGCGAAGAGTACGCCGAAAAGGGGCTGTACGATGCCCGCCTGGGCCAACTGGTCGACGCCTTAGGCAACGTCATGAACGACTTCGGCGGCAAGGGGAAGGCTTTCGGCAACACCTACCCGATCCGCTATCCCGGCACCTGGGACACGAACGAGCAGCAGCGTCAGGAATCCGACCCCGAGAAGTGGGTCAGGGCGAAGAAGGCGTTCCTCGAATCGGAGATGGTGCGCGAGTACATGAAGTCGGCCGAGCTTCGCTGGGACGCCGCCATGCGCGACGACGACGGCGGACTCTCCCTGATCAGTGCCGGCATCCGCGCAGTCACCACCGCCACGGAGAAACAGGATCAGCTTCAGAAGGAGATTCTCGAGATCAAGAATCGCCTGCTGCAACTCTCGCGCGACTGGGTCGTCGATCCCGACGCGAACGTGGATCGTGAGAAACGAATTCGCGCCGCTCGCCGCGTCGTTGATTGGCTTCTTCAAGATGAGCAGCAAGCCTACTATCGCGTCCACGCCCTCCAGGAAACCATGAGCGTCCAGCCCGGCGATGAGATGAGCCTGGCCGACTGCGCCGATATCGTCAGCAAGCGCCACGGCGATCCGTTGCCGCGCAGCCTCCGCGAGTTCATGCACGAGTGGGCGACGGTCACGGTTCCCAAACGCTGGGAGGAATACACTGCCGATAACAGCGACGGCGGTCCTTGGCTCGACCCCAACGATCTGAACGCCTTCGTACGCTACCTGCGCGATTACCTGACGTCGTCGCAGGTCTTCGACGTGCTGGCGGAACGGCTCGGTCCGGTCGTTCACCTCAAGACGCGCGACGAGGCCGCCCGCCGCCGGGCTCGGCGAAAGTACGTGCAGATCATCATGAACGACTTCGTCATGAATCCCGGCCCGAGCATGACTCCCATTAAATCGCCCCAGAAGACCGTCGACGAAGGCGGCCCCCCCGCCGCCGCGTCGGAGGAAGCCGAACTGGAACAGCAGGATTTCGAGCGTTACGGTCTTATGTCCTCGTTCGTCCAGCGCTGGGCCCAGCGTCTTCCCCAGGCCCTGGCCCTCGGCGCCGGAGAACACGTGCAGATCCCCCCAGGAAATGCCGAACTGATCAAGATCCTCGATCCCTATGAATGAGAGGAACCAGGGTTCAGGTACTCTCCTCCTGAACCCTGGACCCTGAACCCTGAACCCCGCCCCCTGAACCCTGAACCCTGAACCCCGACAACTCCTCCATGCACATACTGTTTGCGAATACGGGCGTCCAAGTGATCTGCGTTCCGATGCGGGGCGGAAGCCGTTATCAGGCCGCCCAGATCGGTTACGGCTGGCAGCGCTGCCGATGCGGCGTCGAACAGGCCGAAGGAGCCGAAGGGCCGCCGGCGCGGGAGTACCCCTTCATTCAGTGGCAGATCATTCAGGCCGCTACGTCGAAGCTGTTCCTGGCGGTCGACACGACCTGCGGTGATCCCGACGTAGGCTACTTCTGCGACCCGGGCGCGCTCACCAAGGATTTTGAGATCACCTTGGACGGGTTTCTCGACGTACAGGGAAACCCGCTGCGCGGCATTCCCGCCGTCGACCTCTGCATCCGTTCGGCGGCGGCTACGGCCGGCGACGCCAAACACGTCCACATGATCATCGACTTCGGCAATAGCCGGACCGGGGCCCTGCTGCTCGAGATGACGGGCGAGATCACCCAGACTCCCCAGATGATGCCGTTCGAGTTGCTCAACCGCTATCACTTCGACGCCTGGAACGACGAAGGCGAATACGAGAGCACGCCGTCGGCCCGCTGGTTTTCATCCAAGACGATCTGGTGCAACACTCCCTATCTCCCGCCGGTGGCCCAGAAGAAGATCGAGTACCACACCGTCGAAGCGGACGACAAGGGCGGCTGGTTTGCCCGCGACAAGAAGAAGCTGAAGCAGAACAAGGTCGAAGTCACGATTACGCCGACGCTGTTCGACGACCTCTCGATGGTCCGCCTGGGGCGGGAAGGGGACGATATCTCCCATGTGATGCGGGCGGACGGAGATATCCGCATCGGGCTCAGTTCCCCCAAACGCTACCTGTGGGCCGACGATTCGAGTTGGCTGGAAGGGGCCAACTGGCACATGGCCGATCCGGGCGATCGTTGCGCAACCGGCGCCTATGCCGCACCGTTGCGCGGTCCCTACTTGCGTTTCGTGCACGAAGACGATCGCGATTTCCTGCTCACCGGGCGCAAACCCCGCGAGTCGGAGTATGCCACGCCGGCTCCCCACAAGCCGCGCCACGCCCCTCGCTGCATGATGACGGCCGCTCTCTACGAGATGCTCACCCAGGCCTACATGTACGTCAACTCACACGCCTACCGGTCGGCTTCCGGCGATTCGGGACGAGCCCGCGAGATCCGCACCATGACCTTGACGTTCCCCAGCGGAATGATCGAGGAGGAACAGAAACGGCTCGAAGCCCAGGCGCAGAAGGCGATCAATATCTTCAGGCTCACCCTCGGCAAACACCAGCGGGTCGAGCCCGAACTGAATCTCAGCATCGACGAAGCCAGCGCCGTCCACCTTACCTACATCTGGAGCGAACTGCGTCTGCTGGGCCAGGACCCGCGGCTCTGGTTTGCCTTGCTGCGGCAGGATCGCGGCGCGATGCCGGCAAAGCAGGAAGAGGAGGTTGACGAAGGTCCGGCGGCCACACCCGCCGCCCGGCGCCGGGCTCGTCCCGGCCTGCGCCGCCCGGGCGGTCCCGCCCCGCCGCCCCGGCGCCGCCCCGGAATGCCGGCCGAGGGGGAATCGTTCGGCGACCCGGCCAGCGAAATCCGCATCGCCTGCATCGACGTCGGCGGCGGCACCACCGACCTGATGATCGCACGCTACAACTTCGAATCGAAGATCGACGACTCGATTCGCGGCGCCGTCCTCCATCAGGACGGCATCGCCCTGGGCGGCGACCAGTTGGTCAAGCGGCTGCTGGAGACGATCATCGTTCCCACCTTCGCCGAGGCCGTCGGCCTGGAGGACGAGGACATCCAGTTCCTGTTCGGTCCCGAGGTGCCCAAGAACCGCGAGTTCCGCGCCCAACGGGTCGGCTGGATCAACCGGCTGTTCGTGCCCCTGGCCCAGGTCTATCTGAACAACGCCGTCGACAACGTCACCGACGAGCCGATCTCGCACACCGATCCCGAGATTATCGATCCCTCCGTACTCGATTCCCTCCAGGCCGTGTTCGACAAGCTGCGCGGCCCGGGCTACTACACGGTTCAGCAGGAACTCGACCTCTACGTCAATCGGGAGGAATTCGAGGGCGTCGTCCACGACGTCTTCGACGAGTTGCTGTTCGACTACTGCGAACGGATCGTCGACCACAACACCGACGTCGTCCTCCTGGCCGGACTGCCCACCAAGCTCGACTACATCCAGCGGCTCGTCCGCATGTACGTTCCCCTGTCGCCGTCGCGAATCGTGCCCATGCATCAGCACTACGCCGGCAACTGGTATCCCTACCAGGATGAAAAGGGGCGCAACCCCGGCGTGATCGTCGATCCGAAGAGTCCCGTGGTCGTGGGGGCGGCCATCGAATTCATGGCCAAGCACGGCATGCTCCCCCAGTTCAAGTTCGAGATGAAGGGCAAGGCCAAAGAGAACACCTATTACTGGGGCGTGATGACCGACGCCACCAGCGGCATCCGCAAGGAACGGATCCTCTTCCGTCCGGCCGAGGAGCAGGCCAAGGAGGAGATCACCGAGTTCTCCACGAGTTCCCAGCGCGTGATCATCGGCCGCAAGATGACCGAAGGCGAAGAGGCCCAGGCCTCGCCCGTCTACGTCCTCAAAATGGACACCGGCGACCGCATCGGCAAGACCGAGATCGCCGTCAAGATCAAACGGAAGCGTGCCAGCGGTGAGAAGGAGGAATACCTCGAAGTCGAGTCGGTCACGGGCATCGTTGCCGGCGACGACGCCATCCTCGGCGACAACGTCCACTTCACCTGGCGCACCCTGGCCGACGAACGCTACTACCTCGACACCGGCGGACTCGACAACATCGAAGTGAACCAATAAACACACGTAGGTTGGCTCTCCAGAGCCAACCACAAGAAGCGCCGGAGACCTTCGCTCTTCCAGACACCCAAGAACAACGCAACGCCCGCAAGTTCCTTCCCAAGTGTTCAATTTTCCCCTTGACAAAATACTGTAAATCTGTATACTATTAAATGACCATTGAAGGGGGACAGATCGCAGCGTTCCGCCGTACGCTGGTTGTCAAACGTCGCTCCTGGGGCCGGCCTCCTGATGAATAACCCGGAGATCAGAACTCGTGATCCTCGCTTCTGCACCTGCCGCGTTGCCGCCCAGCCGACGCCACGCGTCCGCCACTTCGACAGCACCCCTCCACCGGGCCAAAAGCACCTCAAAACTCCGCGCAAACAATGTCAACAATGCAAACAACGCAAACAATGGAGCAGGCAACCTGGGCAACGTAGCCCCCACCGCCGACCCCAATCCAGCCGCAGATATCGGCACAAATCGCTTCCTGTTGACCAAATCTCAACCCACACAACTCCCGCGCTGAGATCGCCAGTTGCAGCATCCGCCAACCCTGCCCACAACCATCTTGCAGCGAAGAATCACCGTGGATGACCCACTTGACACCGCCCAGTGCAGCGAACTCCAGCAGTTGACCGATCAGATGGCCGAACTCGGCCGGATGTTCGAGAAGGCCAACCGCCAGATTGCCGACTACCTGCTTCACCGCGACGCCCAGGCCGGCACCAAGGCGGAATCGGCACCGTCCGTTGAGGTCGGCGAGATTGCCAAACAGATTGCAGAACTCGGCGAGAAGCTCGATCGCCTTTCTGCTGCGACCCCGGCGACACCCTCCGCCGCCGCTGTGCCGGCCCCTGGCGTATCGCCGGAACGGCTCGAGACACTGCTGAAACCGCTGCGCGAGAAGCTCGACATTCTCGACCAGCAGAACACGGCCCTCTACCAGACGATGGAGCGTCTCCAGTCGCACATCGACGGCGGCGTGCAGAGTCTGGCCGAGTTGCTCGTTCCTGCGCCGCAGGAAGAAGAGACCTCGGCCGTCAGCGGCGATTGGCTCACGGCCGTGCTCGGCCCCGAGTTGGTGGCCGACGGATCGCTCGGTTCGGCCTGCCGGCAATTGGTGGAAGGCGTCCTGGCGGGCGAGGCCGCGGCCCAGGGCCTGGCCGGACAGTTGCTCGTGTTCCGCTCCGCCTCACCGGAACGGCTCCCCCAGTTGCTCAAGGACGTCGGCGAGGCCTATTACCGCTGGCAACCGAAGACCTCGCCCGGCAACACTCGGTTTGAGGAGGCGCTGATCCACTATTTGCAGCGGACCTGCGAGAATGCCGGGATCTACAACTCGATCGAGTTGGTCCATCCCGGCGAACGTTTCGATTCCAGCCGCCACAACGCCGCCTCGCGCGGAGTCGAAATCGTCGAGGTTCTCGGCTGGATCGTCCTCCGCGATAACGGAAAGGTTTACACGAAGGCAACCGTCGACGTCCGGTAGGTACCAACGAAGGATCTCCATGAACACGTTCCGCTGCACACGATGCGGATTCCATGTCCAGCGACCGACCCAACCCTATAGTTGCCCCCAGTGCGGGACGCAGGCGGTCGGGCTGTTTCAACTGGTTCCGCAAGGTGCCGCGCCGCCCCAGCCGCAAGGGCCGCCGCAGTATCAGCAGCCGCAGCAGCCGCAAACGCCCCAGATGCCCGGCTATCCGGCCCAGCCGCAGTATCCTCAGCAGCCGCCCGCTCAGCAGCGATTTCCCACCTCGCAACCTCAGCAACCGAGGTTTGTCCAGGGCTATCCGCAGTACCAGCAGCCTGCAGCACCGCAGCAGCCTGCGGGGCCCCAGTATCCTCAGACACCGGCCTATCCTCAGGCCCCCGGTTATGGAACGCCGGCTGGCGGTTATCCGGCGCAACCTCCCGGACACGGCGGCGTCCGTCCCGGGGGAATTCCCCGAGCGCCGGGCGTGCCGCAACCTCAACCGCCGGCGGGCGCACCCCCTCAATATCCAAGCCAACCGGGCTATCCGGGCGGACCTCAGCAGCCACAACATCCGCAGCAGCCTCAACAGCCGTACTATGGAACGCCCCAACAGGGCGGGCAGGCCTATCCACAGGGCTTTCCGACGCAACAGCCCCAGGCTCCCACGCCCGGTTATCCGGCCAACGCTCCGGTAACTCCGCAACAGCCCTACGCGCCTTATCCACAGCAGGGAGCCCCTTACCAGACGCCTCCCCCAGCGCAGCCGCCGCAGGGCTACCCGGCACAAGGTCATCCGCCTCAGGGTCAGCAGCCGGCGCCGCAGCCGCAGGCCGGTTATCCGTTTCAGCCGGTTCCTCAACAACCGTCTGCTCCTCAAACGCCGCCGGCTCAACCGCCCGCGTCATCTCGTCAGGCTCCGCAACCACCGCCCCCTACCGTCACCGGCGGTTTGACGTTCCAGTCACCAGGCACACCCCAGGCGCCGCCTTCGCGTCCGGCACCGGCTGCCCAGCGGCCCCAGGCGCCCAAGCAGCGGCCCACGACTTCGAAACCGACGAAGGCCCGACCGCCGGCTCCACAGACTCCCACGCGGACCACTCCGCCAGCGAAGACGCCGCAACCGGCGGCCGGCAAGCGGTCGACGGTTCGCCCGGCCGCTCAACCGGCTAAAGCAGAGCCGCCCAAGCCGGTTGTCAAACCGCGAAAGCGTCCGGAAGTGCTTCGCCCCAAGGAGTTCGTCTGGGCCTTTCCCGCCGAGCCGCCGTTTGCGGATAAGGCCCGGCCTGCCCGAAACGCCCCGGCCGTCGATGCCGAAGGCCGGATCTACCTCTGCACGCAGGGGCGTCTCTACGCCCTTGTGGAAGAGGAGGGCAAGGCGAAGGTTGTGTGGGAATACGTGATCGGCACACACGTGCCCGGCCCCGTGGTGGTCGCGCCGGACGGCACGATCCGCGTGCACGCTAGCGACGGCCTGCTCCATTGCATCAATCCGTCCGGGAAGCAGCATTGGACTCCCGCCGACGTGGGCGAGCCGCTCGGCTGGGCCGCCCCGGTCGTCGATTCCCGCGGCAACACCTACATCTGCGGATACGACGGGGGCCTGATCCGTGTCGACGGGGAAGGAAAGACCGGGCGGCACCCCTTCTTCCGTTCCCGACGCAAGTTCGATTCAACCGGCGTGGTTCTCAGCGACGTGCTGCTGGTCGGTTCCGAAGACGGCTATGTCTTTGCGATCAGCCTCGACGAAGACGAAGCCCGCAACCTCTGGGATCACTCCCAGGAGTTCGGCTATGCCGGCGGGTTCATCAACTCGGCCCCTGCCGTCTCCGAAGACGGCGGAATCATCGTGGTTGCCGCCCGGGATGAAAACCTTTACGGCTTTGCCCCCACCGGGGCCAAGGCCTGGAACGTCAAGCTTCCCGGCCAGTTGCTCGGCTCGCCGGTCATCGGACCTGACGGCCACATCCTGGTCGGCGTCACCCAGGCACCTCGCGGGCAGCAACCCAGCGGGCTGCTCTACTGCGTCGACGGAAACAGTCACAAGGTCCGCTGGCAATACGCCACCGGCGACGCCATCGAATCGACACCGGTCATCGGCGACGACGGCCTGATCTATTTCGGCGACAATTCGGGCACGATCCACGCCCTCGACTCCTCCGGCGAAGTCCAATGGAAAGCCCGAGTCGAATCGCCCGTCCGCTCCGCCGCCACCATCCTCGCCCCTCGGCGTCTGGCCGTCGCCCTCGACAACGACACGGTCGTGGTCCTCAAATGCTCATCCAACGGCCTGGCCACAACCGGCTGGCCCAAGCTGGGGCGGAATCTGGGGCAGACGGGGTTGATTGAGGGGTGAGTTGGGAGCATTGGCCCCCTCCATCCCATAGCCACGGGAAGCGGCATTTCGATTTCGCCGATGGCAGATTGGCACTTGGATGCCGAAGTGATTGAGGCGTTTGAGAATGCGACGATCTTGGGACGATTACCGGAGGTTCTGTGGGGCTCTGTCCACCCTTCCCCGGATTGACTACGTTATCGACGGCGGTATCCTGAACGGTAGCGGGCGGTGTGTTCCCAGGAAAAGGTAAACGGGGTTCGCATCCAGAGCTGGACTGCAAGATTAGGCGACGGGGAGTGCTTGTCGGACTTTCCAATCATTTGACCGTGGCCACCACGAAGGTCCAGGATGGCGGATAACAGGGGCGATCCATGAACAGGAGAATTGAGAGGATTCGTAACGGCCTAGAAAGACTTCGCTCCGCAAAACGACAGCCGAAAGTCTTCGGCGTTGGAGCCCACGGATTCGATCTGAATCCGCCGCTATCCGAGTCCGCCGTGCGGAAGTTTGAAGCCAAACACCGCATCCCTCTACCAGAAGACTATCGAGGCTTTCTGGTTCATCTGGGAAATGGTGGTGCAGGGCCATTCTACGGTGTATTCAAGCTGGGAGAGATGGACGATTGTTTTGACTTTCGGAAATGGAAGGAAGGTGATGGCTTTGTTGGCAAGTTGTCGAAGCCCTTCCCCCACAAGAAGCCATGGAACGATCTGACTGGTGAGCCCGAGGAAACGGACGACGAAGAAGAGTACGAAAAGGCACTTGAGGCATTCGACGAGCGTTATTGGACACCCGATAACGTCAACGGCGCGATCCCAATCTGTCACGAAGGATGCGCGAATCGTGATTGGCTGGTGGTTACAGGTCCCGAGGCAGGGCACGTGTGGCACGATGCCCGGACAGACCAAAAAGGCTTGTACCCAATCGCAATAGGCAAAAAGAAACGCGTTACGTTCCTGGAGTGGTACGTCGATTGGTTGAATCAAGCTTTGGCAAAACTGCCCAAACACCGCCACTGAATGTCGGTCGCGGAATCGGGTGGCTTTGTCGTCGTCAATCAACTCCCCGACCCGCTTCTTGTTGACCACTGTTCCATCAAATCACCGTTTTGGCCCAGAAGCAAGACACAGCTTGCCGCGCTGTTGACTTGGAGACGCGTCAGAAGCAGTTTGCAGCCCTGATCCATGAAGGCATCCCTCTCGCTACTCGCGCAATTCACGATTACCTATAACGTCTGTATGGCTTTGCATGAAGTGGGGCATGCAGTGGGCAATACGCTTTCTGGTGGACGGGTCTCGTTCATCTCGTTGAATCCCTTCTGTTGGTGTTGGACTGGTTTTGCGTCGAATCCGCATCCGTTGATTTCCATGTGGTCTGGTGTCGGTATCGGCGCGGTCTTCGGGGTGCTTCCCGCTCTGGGGTTTGTCGCGTTTCGGCGCGGGGTGCCCAGCCTTCTGCATCTCCTTGGCATCGTATCTCTTGCCATAAATGGGATTTACCTCCTCGGAAGCACTTTGGCTGGTGTGGGAGATGGGGCGGCCCTTGTTCGGCTTGGAATGCCGAAGGTGCCGCTTGTGGTTGCTGGGCTGCTCTTGATGTTGGGTGCCGCGTACTGGTTCATCATCGTTATGCCGCGATTCGGGATGGCATACTCGGCTTCCTTCACGCTTCGTTGCGGGGTCTTGATGGGTGGGGTGGGCTCCTATCTGGTGCTCATGATGTTGTACGTTGCCGTCTATCACAGAGGCGAGTTTGCCACGTTTGTTGTGTTTGCTGTTGTCGGGATTGCCATGCTCATCGCGTTGGGGGCTGCTCCGACACTTGCTCGTCATGCTCTTGTGAGTCGGTATGGGAACGCATCAGTCTCAAGTGTACGGTGGGCGCATGTGTTGGGGTACACTGTTGTGGGAATACTCATTGTCTCGGCGGAACTTGCCTTGTTTGGACTGTAGGGGGCGATGCACCGTGCCGGACACCCGGCCGCGAGTGGAATGCGGCAGGGAGAGCGATTTCGGGGCAGAGTGCCCAGCAGGTGATCCTACTCGTTCCGCCGTTCCGCAACTGTCCCACAAAACGACCGATCGTCGAACCAGGGCACCGCCGAATCAAACGGCCCGTATCTTCCCCTGCTTCTACACGAATCCAGCACGTTCCACACGACTACCCATCCCGCCTGTGATTGGGTGTATCGGAGGAGGCGAGACGGCCAGAACGGGGCCACCTACGCTCTGACGCGAAGGGGCCCGTTTGCGGGTGGCACGTTGTTCCGCCGCGTATCTCTGTAAAACCGCACAACTTCGCTCCACGCCGAAGGCGTGAAACACCGCGGCCCTGGGGGCGTTGGATCGACTCCGTCACCGCGGCCCTATCGCTCCACCATCAGCGACAGCCCGGCGTCGATGTATTGCCCGCCGCGGGTTTGGCGGCAGTGGATGGCGATCGTGTTCCGGCCCTGTTTCAAGGCGACTGTTGCGGCGGCGTCGAGCGGCACGTTGACGTAGGCGGTCGTGTATTTCGTGAAGGATTTGACCAGGCGACCGTTGAGGTAGACTTCGGCATCTTCGTCGTGGTGGATGTTGAGACAGAGGTCGCCCGCCACGGGCAGCGAGTCGAGCGTGAACGTGCGGCGGATCCAAATGTCCGACGTGTTCCACACCGTCCGCACGACGGTCCCGGGAGTGCCCTCGGTGCCGAAGCCGCCGGGGCCCGACTTCCACCCCGCGGCGTCGAAATTGGGTTTCATCCAGTCGTCGCCCGGCTTCTCAGTGGTGTAGCTCCAGGTTTGAGGCTGGTCCTTGCTGGAAGGCACGAGCTGGGTGAGCACGGGCGGCGGCAGATGGAGCTTGCGGGCCGCCTCGGCCATTCGGTCGAGGTCCATCTTGACGAGGGCCCGATCGTAGGTCATCAGCCCGTTGACTTCGATCTCGACGTCCGACGTCTGGGTGTAGACGGCCGCGGAAAGGCCCTGGCCGATCAACGGCCGCATGGCGGTGAGCAGCCCCACGTAGGCGTTCGTCAGGTCGTCGGCCGACTCGAAGGAGACGTAGCCCCAGTTCTTTTCGGCCTGCCAGGTGTGGCCGCTGACGGGCATGCCCAGGCCGCCGAATTCGCCCAGGACGACGACGCGATTCTCCTCGGCGGGACGAGTGCCCGGCCCCGGGTACTTGTGCATGTCGGAGACGTTTCCGCTGCCCTTATCCGTCCACCCGCTGGCCTCGTTGACCGGCCGGGTCGGTTCGTAGTGTTGGATCCACTCGACGATCTCGGGCGTGTCGTGCTGGCCCCAGCCCTCGTTGAACGGCACCCACATGACAATCGACGGGTGGTTGTGCAGGGCGTCGATCATGGCCTTCAACTCGGCGCGGAAGTTGGCCTTGCTCTCGTCGTTCTTGTCGGACCCGCCGGCCGGCATGTCCTGCCAGACGAGAAGGCCCAGTTTGTCGCACCAGTAGTACCAGCGGGCGCACTCGTACTTGACGTGCTTGCGGGCCATGTTCATGCCGAACTTCTTCGTCATCTCGACGTCGTACTTCATCGCCTCGTCGGTCGCCGGCGTGTACAGCCCGTCGGGCCACCAGCCCTGATCCAGGGGCCCGTACTGGAAGAGTACCTCGTTGTTCAGCATCAGCCGGTTCAGTCCGTCGGCGTCCTTGGCAACGTGGATCTTTCGCATGCCGAAGTAGCTCTTGACCGTATCGATCGTCTCTCCGTCTCCCACGAGGCGAACATCGAGGTCGTACAGGTTGGGCGAATCGGGCGACCAGAGTCTCGGAGCGTCGACGGCCAACTCGATGGTCTGGCCGGTTTCTCCGGCTTTCGTGGCGACGACCGTACCGCCATCGATCGCGGCGAGTTCGACCTGTGCGCCGGCCGACGCATTGACCGTGACGGAAACCAGCTTGCGGTCGACGTCGGGCACGATCTTCAGGGATTGAATGTAGGTGGCCGGCACGGTTTCGAGCCAGACCGTCTGCCAGATCCCGGTGACGGCCGTGTACATGATTCCGTGCGGCTTCAGCACCTGCTTGCCGCGGGGTTGCCAGCCGGCGTCGGTCGGGTCCCAGACGGAGAGGACGATTTCGTTCTCGCCGTCCCTCAGCTTTTCCGTGATGTCGAAGCTGAACGGATCGTATCCGCCCGTGTGCGAGCCGACTTCCTTGCCGTTGATCGAGACGCTGCACTGCCAGTCGACGGCGCCGAAGTGGAGCAACAGCCGGGCGCCGTCGGGCAGGGCGGGCGCCGCGAACGTCCGCCGGTACCAGAGCTTCTGGTCCGGCTGAACCGGCTTCATTACGCCGCTCAAGGCCGACTCGACGGCGAAGGGGACGAGGATATCGCCGTCCCACCGGGCCGGTTTGCCGGCGTCCTTGCCCTGAATCGCATACTGCCAGAGGCCGTTGAGGTTGGTCCATTCCGGGCGAGCCATCTGGGGCCGGGGATACTCGGGCCAGACGTTCTTGGGCGAGACGTCCTTCGCCCATCGCGTGGCCAACGGGCCTTTGGCCAATTCCCAGGCGTGTGCGATTCCGGCGGTTCCGAGCAGCGTCAGAGCTGCGAGCAGCAGAGTGGTCGAGCGAGGTTTCACTTGCAGTCCTCCAGGGATGATTGGACCAGAGTGCTTTGCGTTCCAGAGTCAATGACCATTATGGCGTCTTGCGGGAGCATTGGAAGGGCTGCAGAACCATGACGCTCCCGCTGCCGCATCGCGGCAAGCATCGCCAGTCTGTCCCTCGGCAACCAGCGTACCCCACACCCCATGACGCCGCCCCGGAGAACCATTGTTTGTTGCTGCTTCAGTCGCCATACTCATCTTTACCCGGCGGCCAGGCCGCCGGACGGATACGACCGCCGGACAAGAACCCTGAGGTTGCCCAGGAATGAGACGTTGTGTGCTGATTCTGATTCTAGCGGCTTGCTGCGAGGCTGCAGGGCAGGACGCTGCTCCCCGGCAGACCCCGACGTGGGTTTCGGCGATGATTGCCGCACGCCGGCGTTTCGAGTCGCCGGTCGCCGAACCCGAAGCGGCCGTTGCGGCCACCTGCCGCCGGCTCTGGCGTGACCATCCGGAGATGGATTGGTTCATGCAGGACAATCCCCACCGAGCGCCCGAGTCGAGCGGATTCGACGTGCAGCGGGAATTCGGTTGGTACCTCGATCCGTCCCGCGACGCGTCGGCGGAACGGGAGATGATCGGCCGCGTCCTCGCCGAGTTGAAGGACGCGGCTCCGTTGCGAGGGCGGCTCGACCGGATTGGTGAGGAGAATCCGCCGCCGGAAGATCCGCGTTGGCTGGAACTGTATGTCGAGGCATGCCGGCAGCGCCGCAAGGTGCGTCTCCAGGCGCTTCTTCAATACGCACCGGAGATGGTGTTCGTCAAGCATTACACGCTCGGCGGTTCGCACTATGCGTACACCGAGGGGCAGTCCGACGCTCAGGCCGAACGGCATTTCAAGCCCGGCTCGGCCTTGTGCCTGCTGCGCTACGACGGTTCGCAGGTTGCCGTCGAGACGCTTCTGGAGGATCCGGGCGGGGTGATCCGCGATCCCGACGTTTCCTACGACGGCCGGCGAGTGCTGTTTGCCTGGAAGAAGTCGGATCTGGAAGACGATTACCACCTCTACGAACTGGATCTCGAGTCGCGAGACGTTCGTCAACTCACCTCGGGGCTGGGCGTGGCCGACTACGAAGGAGCCTATCTGCCCTGCGGCGACATCCTGTTCAACTCCTCGCGGTGCGTGCAGACGGTCGACTGCTGGTGGACCGAGGTCAGCAACCTCTATCGCTGCGACGCCGACGGCGGTTCGCTCCGCCGACTGACTTTCGACCAGGTGCACGACAATCTTCCGACCGTGACCGACGACCATCGGATCCTCTACACGCGTTGGGAATACAACGATCGCGGGCAGATCTACCCCCAGCCGCTGATGCAGATGAATCCCGACGGGACCAACCAGTCGGACTTCTACGGAGGCAACTCCTGGTTTCCGACGACGATCCTCCATGCCCGGGGCGTGCCCGGCACGCAGAAGGCTGTGGCTGTGGCTTCCGGACATCATACGCGTCAGACGGGCAAACTGATCCTGATCGACCCGTCCAAAGGCCGACAGGAAAGCGAGGGCGTGCAACTGATCGCCCCGGTTCGCGAGACTCCGGCCGTCAAGGTGGATCGCTACGGCCAGGAGGGCGAGCTTTTTCAATACCCCTATCCGCTCAGCGAAACCGAATACCTGGTCACCTATCACCCGGTCGGTTGGGGCTGGAAGGAATCGCTCGGACTTCGCACCGGCATCTACTTCATGACGATCGACGGCAAGCGTGAACTGCTGGCGAGTGATGCAGTGCTCCCGTGCAGTCAGCCGATTCTGTTGCGGCGGCGGGCCATCCATCGAATCCGACCGAGCCTGGTAGATTATCGCAAGGATACGGGGACCTGCTACGTTCAGGACGTCTGCATCGGTCCGGGCCTCGCCGGAGTTCCTCGTGGCACGATCAAGACGCTGCGAGTGGTGAAACTCGACTTCCGGGTGGCCGGCATTGGCGAGAACCGCAACGGTGGCCCCGGCGGCACGGCCCTGATCAGCACGCCCGTGGCGATTGGGAACGGCACGTGGGACCCCAAGATCATTCTCGGCGACGCGACCGTTTATGACGACGGCTCCGTGTTCTTCTCCCTGCCGGCCCGAACGCCGGTCTACTTTCAGTTGCTCGACGAGCAGGGGCGAATGGTTCAGACCATGCGGAGTTGGACGACGCTGCAGCCGGGCGAGAACGCTTCCTGCGTCGGCTGCCACGAGCACAAGAACAGCACGCCGGCCGCCGACCTGCCATTGACCGCGGCGATTGCTGCGGGGGCGGAGACGCTTCGGCCATTTCACGGAGAAAGACGTGGCTTCAGTTTCGCCACGGAGATTCAGCCGGTACTCGAGCGGAAATGCGCAAGCTGCCACTCGGCGGCCGGCGGAGACGAACCGTTTCTGACCGGCGAACCGGTCACCGACGAGCTTGCCAAACGCCGTTGGAGCCGGGCCTATCTGAACCTGACCCACGCCCGGCCTGACAACGACAAGGGACACTGGCGAGGCGATCCGGATCACCCGCTGCTCAACTGGGTCAGTGCCCAGTCGGCTCCGCCCATGCTCGCACCCTATTCGGCAGGATCGGCCTCCAGCAAGTTGATTCAACTGCTTGCCGAGGGGCACGAAGGTGTGGAACTCTCGCGGGAGGAGATGGACAAGCTCTGCGCGTGGATCGATCTGGGAGTCCCGTTCTGTGGGGACTACCGCGAGGCCAACGCCTGGACCCCGGAAGAGACAGCCAAGTACGACCGCTACCTGAGCAAGCGGCAGCGACTTGCGTCCGAGGAAGAGGCGTCTCTGGAATCGCTGCGGGGCGGCGGCCAGTAGGGATTCGTGTGTTTTCGGCACACGAGGCGCAGATGCGTTGGAGTCCACGCCTTTGCGTGCTGGGCGTAGCCTGAAGGCTGAACTCCAGCGAAAAATGGGTTCTTCCGCAGAATTCGCGGGTGAATTTGTGTGGTCGGGGCCTATTGACGCCTGCGTAGCCAATGCACGAGGGCGACCAACGGAAGCCCGGATTTCTGCGGCCTTCCGCAAACCGATACGTAAACAGCAGCCCGCTTTCCTGTGTCAAGAATGGATCAGAGAAGAGGCACCGGTACTTCGAAGCTGAGTACCGGTGCCTCTTCTCTGATCCACGTCTTTTTTGGGCAAACGGGCAGATCCTCGCCAGCGGCGCGCTGCATGGTCTAATGGTCTATTCGTGGACGGCTTCGACGATACCTGCGAATTCTGAGAACTGAAGCTCGACGAAGCACTCGAGCCCTCGACTGGCGTGGCCCTCCGCCAGGGCATAGAATGACCGGCTGTCTGCTTTCAGCCTCAGCTTGCCACATCATTCGGGAGACGCCCCATGCCAACCAAGCCATCCACTCGCCGCGTATTTCTCAAGGCCGCCGGGGCAACGGTTGCCGGTGCCGTTCTGGGGACATCGGGCCGGGCGACGTTTGCCGGCCAGCCCGCCCAGACCGCCATCCCGCGTTGGCGAGGTTTCAATCTCACCGACTTCTTCCAGGCTTTCAGCCGGGGCGAACAATCTGCCGGGATGGTCAGCGAAGATGATCTCAAGTGGATCCGCGATTGGGGTTTCGACTTCGTCCGCATCCCGATGGACTACTGGCTGTGGATCGACTCGGACTGGCGCGAGACAAAGAAGCTCTCGCCCGACGATATGACCAAGATCGATGAGCGGACCATGGAGAAGGTCGACCGGACCGTGGAACTGGGAGCGAAGTACGATCTGCACGTGAGCCTCAACTTCCATCGTGCTCCCGGCTACTGCATCAACAATCCGGATCGCGAACCCTTCGTGCTGTGGAGCGATCCGCGGGCCGAGGAGGCCTTCGTTTTCCACTGGGACCTGTTTGCCAAGCGGTACCAGGGAGTGTCGGCCAAGCAACTGAGCTTCAACCTGGTCAACGAGGCGCCCGGGGTCCGCGAGGGATACATGTCGGCCGAGGACTATCGGCGGGTGATGACCCGGGCCACGGAGGCGATTCGGAAGCATACGCCCGATCGAACGATCATCATCGACGGCCTGAGCGTGGGCAACAAGGTCGTCGATAACATTATCCCCACGGGCGTTGCCCAGAGCGTGCACGCCTACACGCCCGCCGGCATCAGCCACTACCATGCCAGTTGGGTCGACAAGAACATGAGCTTTCCCACTCCCACCTGGCCTCTCCTCAACAAGAATGGCTCGGTCAAGTGCGATCGGGCAACGCTCGAAGCCCATTACGCTCCCTGGGCGGAACTGGCGAAGAAGGGGATCGGCGTTCACTGCGGCGAGGCTGGCTGCTACAACAAGACCCCCTACGAAGTGTTCCACGCCTGGCTTTCCGACGTGCTTGACATTCTCAAGGGGCATGGCATCGGCTACGCCCTGTGGAACTTCCGCGGTTCGTTCGGCCTGCTCGATTCCGGCCGGGCCGATATCGAGTACGAGGACTGGCACGGCCACAAGCTCGACCGGCGGCTGTTGACGTTGCTGCAGAAGTCCTAGCAAGGGCGGCCAGCCCGATCAATCCCACCACCAGCGTTCCGCCTCGGCAACCGGCGGCGACGCGGAGCGTTGGGATGCAATCTGGCCTGTCCGATCCGCAGCCAGCGAACTGGTTCGCAGGAAATAGCCCGGATCGATACGGACCCCGCCGCTCACTCCCACGATGAACTCACCGCGACCCGTCGAGCAGTGGTTGATCACGGAATCGACCTTCTGCGGCTCGGGCCCCAGCCGGACCGGGCAGGCCGCCGCGTCGGTGAAATGCGTCATGTTCCAGCCGGCCGCCTCCGCCAGATCCTGGCGACGCACCAGGGCGGTGACCAGGGCCAGATCGCAGACGTTCCGCAACTCGGCATAGACCGGGTAGCGATCGCAGAGCTGCTTGAAATGGCGGGTGAACGACTCCGCGAACTCCCGGTTCGGCTCATCCGACTGGCCGGTATGGATTCGCCGGCCGTCGGCTTCGAGCATCTCGTTCTCGCTGAGGACCTTGGCCCCCTGGCCCTTGAGTGCGAAGGCGTCGTGCTGATGGGACGCGATGACCGAATCGTAATCCAAGGTGAACCACCAGCGGAGAACCGACATGGTGGCCTCTGAGGTGCGATCCTTGGCCGCCAACTTGAGATAACTGTCGACGCCCACGACCCCCGGCTCGATCCCCATCCCCACCAGTTTCATGTGGTAGTCGGCTTCGAGCATGACCGACGCCACCCGCGTCCGCGGATCGATCCCGTAGACATCCAGGTTCTGCTTGCCCAGTTCCTGCTGAAGCCGGGCAAGCCACGACCTGCGGGTGCCCGGTCTGAGCGGTTTCTTGGCCGATTCCTCGGCGAAGGCCTTGAATCTCGCCAGGCCTTCCTGAGTCGGCACGATCAGGCATCCGAAGGGCGACTGATTCCCGCTTGCCATCTGACGAAGGACGACGATCAGGTCGTCGAGTTGAATGATCGGTTCACCCGTCTCGGTGCTGACGAACCGGTTCTCCTCCGACAGACGCCAATCGCCGGCCGGTCCGGCGATCACCAGGTCGCCGGACTCGGGATAGACGAAGACGTATTCGATTCGGCGCAGCCCGGCCATGAGCCCCATGGCCACCGTGGGGCCCTTTCCGGCCGCGGCGCGGAGTTGCAGTTGCTTTTCCAGTCTCGGCAAGGAGATCTTGCGCAGAAGCGAACTCTGGCGAACGTCGTCACCCTGAGCTCGGGCCGCCACGGCCTTTCGCAAGGCCGATAGTTCTTCGTTCGTGGCCGTGCTCACCGTTTTTCGGAGCGTCCCCTGCGGATCGATGTAGACGCCTGTGGCGAAGGGGGAGATTGCGCCCGGTCCGCCCACGTCTTCCCAGGTGTCCGGTTGAACCGTGGTGGTGATGAGCTGTATCAGGCTGTCGAAGTCGGCCATGACGGACCCGCCAAGCCCGGAGCCGACCATGGGATTCAGCCCCGGTGTCACGACGCCCGGGTTGTTGATGATCGGCTGCTGGACGACCTGGGCTGAGGCGGTCGCTGGCGAAAGGGCGAGAACCGACCCCAAGAGCAGGACGATCGGTAGGGAGATTGAGCGTAGAACGTCCACCGTTTGGCCCTCCGTTGATATTCCACGAAGCAAGAAACGCTGGCTTCACCCCCCTATTACTATCGCAAGTTCTGCGGACAAGGCAAGGGATTTGAGCGGTGAGCGGTGAGCGGTGAGCTTTGAGCCTTGAGCTTTGAGCCAAGCGGGGGGACTGCTTAAGCTGCGCACGGCGTGCCGCCTGAGACGGGCTGCGTCGGGGAGGGCGTGTGCGAGCAGCGAGAGTGCGCTACGCGTCGGCTACGCCACCGCGCGGCGCAATAATGGAGAAGCCGCCCAAGACCGAGAAGTCGTTTGGATTCGCACTGAGCAACGAGTGAACGCCTGCATCCATCCCGTGAATCATTGCCGCTGGTTCAGCTTTCTTTGGGGGGGGGCGTGGCATGGGGATGATACTGGGGCGATATGGACACCAGGACGCCGAAGTGGTATACGTCTGCGGTAGGGGAATTGTCTAAGACGCGGTGTTGTGAAGTGGAGGCCGATCCGCGGAGAGTCATCGGTACCACGCGCTGTCATCCAGGAGAAATGGTGTGTGCCGGCCGGGAGAGAAGATCCAGAAGGTACGTTCCGATCCATCCGAGGTTCTGCGTCGGAGAAGTCCCCTGCTTGTCGCGGTCTTCATGTTCTGTTTTGCTCTGGCTGTCGCGACGATTCATCAGGATCTTCGGGGTGGCGTCCCCGGGGCCATGAGCCTCAAATATCTACTGGCCCTTCTCATGAGCGTATCTGCATTCATTGGAGCATCCGTCAGAAGAAGCCGGATCGAGAAAACAGAGAGATCCAACGGGAAGCTCGGAACGACTCGGTGAGTCACATCGTGGTGACACACCGGGATGCAGGGGCAACGCTCGAGGAAACGTGATGAAATGGATCACAGTATCGTCACATTCTGGCTTGTCGTATCGTTATGCCTTGCCGGTATGACGGCAACGTGGACTCGCGTGCAATTCGCGGGACGCGGATGGGTTGCCGTCTATCTGGCGATCTTGCTCGTGGCCGTCACTGGTTGGTTGTTGGAGCAAGCGGCGATCGTCTACCTTGCTGCCGCACTGTGGTTCCTGCTGATATTCCTTCCAGGCTTGATAGCAACGCGCTATAACCGGCGGTTCATGCAGCAAGATTACGCCGGTGCCCGGCGGCTGGCGCAGATCATTCGGCGGCTGCATCCCGCGGACGGCTGGATCGAGTTGCCGACGATCATTCGCGCACTCGAGCTTTCGCAAAAAGGCGACTTGACGGCGGCGTCGGAAACGCTGGACCGCTTCCAGGGAGTCAAGTCGTTGGTCGGCCTGGCGGCGATCATGAATCTCTATCGGATCACCAATCGCTGGAACGAGCAGCCGGCCTGGCAATTACGGCACCGCGAGGAGATCGAGCGAAATCCGGACCTATTTGCCGGAGTGCTTCGGGCGCTTGGAGAAACCGGCGACGTGCGAGGCCTGGTTGAATTCTACGATGGACACCGGCAGAAGATCGGTAGACTCGTTCCGCCGGCGAGTCGGGACGTGTGCCGCCTCATGCTATTCGCGTTTTGTGGCAAGCGGCAGGAGGTCGAAAGGCTGTTTTCGGGAAATCTCGCAGTCTTGCCGGCTCCGATTCGAGCATTCTGGCTGGCAACCGCCGATTTGGAAGCCGGCGCATCGGAATCGGCCAAAGGCCAACTGGAAGCGCTCTTGCCGGGGGCCGAACCGTTGCTACAGCGGGCCATTGAACGGCGTCTGGCTCGCATTTCCCTCGTGCCGGAGCCGCTGGATGCATCGGCTGAGCGGGTCGTTGAGGAAGCTTCGAAGGAACGGTCCCATGAAGAGAGGTTCGGCTCTCAGCGTTCCTTGTTCTCGAACCGCGCGCGAGCCACTCAGCTTCTTATGGCAGTCAACGTTCTTGCATTCATTGCGGAGAGTTGCCTGGGCGGCGGTACCAATCTCGACGTTCTGTACCGGCTGGGCGGGCTGTTTCCGCCGGCGGTCCGGGACGGCGAATGGTGGCGGTTGGTTGCGTCGCTGTTCCTGCACTTCGGCGCGCTCCACCTGGCAATGAATATGCTCGCATTGTGGGCGCTGGGGCCGTTTGTGGAATTCGCCCTGGGGTTTTGGCGGTTCATGCTCGTCTACCTGCTCGCGGGAATCGGCTCGATGGCCACGGTGATGGCGTTGAGTTCGCCGACGGGTGCGGAGCCTCTTACCGTCGGCGCATCGGGCTGCGTGATGGGGCTTGTCGGGGCGACCGGATCGCTGATGCTTCGCGGTTGGCGGCGGGAAAAGGCACTCGCTGCCAAGCGCCGCATGGTCTTGATGCTCCTGATCGTGTTCATGCAGTTTCTTTTCGACTCGGCGATTCCGCAGGTCAGCATGACGGCACACCTGTCGGGCGCCTTCATCGGTTTTGCGGCCGCGATCTTCCTTCGCGATCGGCTGACGGCTCCGGCAACCGGGAAGCCCCGTCCGGCGGGGTGAGGTCGCGGGCACATTCTGTCGAATTCATGGAGGGCAACTTCGAGCATCGGATGTTCTTCCGGCGGGTGTTGTGAAGTGGAGACCGATCCGCGAAGAATCATCGTTGCCGTCCGTTGCGTTTTCCAGCCCGCCCAGCCGTTACGACCCGACCGACCCGCACTCCCTCGCACCGGGCATCCGGACCAATGAGCTAGACTTGTCGTGCCGAACACACCGATCCTTCTCTGGGAGAAGCACGATGAACCGGATTCTGATTGCCGCGGCCCTGGTTGGCCTGATCTCGAATTGTGCGACCGTCTGCGCGCAAACCTGGATGTTTCAACCTGGGACGTACAGCAACAAGCCCCACGGCTCCCAGGCCCCGGCCGGCACGCCGAAAGCCCAGGCATTTGCTACCTTCACGGAATCGCAAGCGGCCGCGGCGGCCAAACTGCCCAAGCCGGCTTTTCAATGGGATCCGACGGGCATTCACGGCCGAACGCAGCGCTACCAGATGTGGACCCATTTGGAAGAGATGGAGGCCAACCGGTTGCGCAACTACGCGCAAGGAGTGCGGGACGCCGTCGGAGCTCCCATTTGGACATGGAACGGGGCTGCGCCGCAGGCAACCCCCCAGATCTTCGCCCCGACGGCAACGTCGCCCGGAAAGACGCAAGCTCCCGGACGTCCGTAGGGAACCCGGTCAAGGCTTGACGACCGTGGCCGTGACGACGACGAACGTCTCGGTCACTTTGTCGCCCGAGGATCGCACGAAGCTGCCCAATAGAACGGGCTGGCCGTCGGCCACGGTAACCTGTGTGTTGATCACCAGCGTGTCGATTTGCGGCGTACGAATCGTCTTGCCTTCCACCAGCGATATCGGCGTGCCTTCTTCGTCCGGGCCAATGGCCGACCGCTCAATCTCAACGGCAAGTGCGATGGCCCCCGTTTTGGCAATCTGGGCCGAACCGCTGATGAGCATTCCCATGTTATCGAACTGGACCGAGTTCGCGGTACCGCGTTGGGAAACCGTCGTTCCGACGATTCGCGGAACTTGTTTCCCGTTCTGAAGGCGTGACTTGGAGCCATTCGCTGCCAGTTGCAGGCGGAATTGCTCGATCGCCTCGAGTTTGTCGTCGCCGGCCAACCCCGTGAGCAGGAAGGTGGCCCCGGCCGCTCCAGGCGAAGCACCGCCAGGCAGTTTTTCGCGTTCATCCTTCAGCTTGGCCGCCAGTTGCGCACCGATCGTGCCGGCCCGGAGGACCTCCGGTTCGGCCCCTTCCTTCTTGGGGCGAAGCTCACCTTTTTCGTCAAAGGCCACGCAGCCCATCAGGACATCGAGATCGACGCAAGGAGCGGGGGCCGCCGCCGGCAACTGTTCTGCCAGGCTTCTTGCGGCGACTTCCGCCGTCTGCTGAACGGCCTTCTTCAGCTCCCCCACGGCATCCTGAGAAAAACCCGCCTGAATCGGGACCAACAAGATCGGGAGAGACAACCACCATTGGCGCGACATACCCCACCTCGTGGGCAAAAAGCCAATCTGAAGCAACAGAATCCACCGCCGCGGCACTACGGTGCCGTGCGCGGTTCACTCTAGTCGATTGCGGTGCGGATGTCCAGGCTCGGCGTCACTGCTGGAGAGGCGACGTAACTCTCGTTGCGAGAACAAATTGCGTTTTCGGGGCCGGGAATCCAGGCGTGCACTTGTCACCCGGTTTACCTGCGCCTTATAGTAGAGCCAAATCACTCCGTTAGGTGAGGCAGCGCCCGCCATCCTTCCCCGAACCTGGGACCTCGATCATGACCAGCAGATTGCATCGTCGCGAGTTTCTCCATCAGTCGGCAGTTGCCGGAGTGGCCCTTGGATTGGCTGGATCGCTGCCGCGGTTGCAGACCGCCCGGGCGGCAGCCAGCGCAAACGACGAGATTCGGGCTGCCTGCGTGGGGCTCCGGGGCAAAGGCCTTCACCACCTGAACGGTCTGGAGAGCGTCGACGGCTGCACGGTGACCGCCCTCTGCGACGTGGACGCGTCGATTCTCAATTCGCGGGCCGACCAACTGGAGAAGAAGACCGGGCGCAAGATCAAGCGATTCAACGACTATCGCAAGCTGGTCGAAGATCCGGACATCGATGTGGTGAGCGTGGCGACCCCCAATCACTCGCATACGCTGATCGGCATCACGGCCATGCAGGCGGGCAAGGACACTTATGTGGAGAAGCCTTGCTCGCACAACATCTGGGAAGGCCGGCAGTTAGTCAATGCGGCCCGCAAGTATGGGCGGATGTGCCAGCACGGCACGCAGGGTCGCAGTTCGGAGGCCATTCGAGAGGGAATTCAGAAGGTTCAGGAGGGGGCGATCGGCGAGGTGTACATGGCTCGCGGGATCTGCTTCAAGTGGCGTCCGAGCATCGGCCACACGCCGGACGAGCCGGTTCCGGCGGGCGTGGACTACGACCTGTGGCTGGGGCCGGCGCCCAAGCGTCCCTTCAGCCAGAACCGCTTCCATTACAACTGGCACTGGCACTGGGACTACGGCAACGGCGACATGGGCAACCAGGGCGTTCACGAGATGGACATGGCCCGTTGGGGGCTGGGGGTCGGATTGCCGTCGAAGGTCCATGCGGGTGGCGGACACTTCATGTTTGACGACGATCAAGAGACACCGAACACGCTCGTTTGCATCTTCGAGTACCCGGAAGAGAAGAAGATGTTAGTGTTCGAGACGCGTCACTGGATCACCAATCAGGAGGGGTTCGGCAAGGATCCCGCGTCCAACGCCGTCGGGGTCACGTTCTACGGCTCGGAAGGCTACATGCAGGTGTACTATTTCGGCTACAAGACGTTCCTTGGCAAGAATCGCGAAGCCGGTCCCGCGCGGGAGGAGGGTTCCAACGAATACCAGCGGTTCATCGCCGGCGTGCGCAGCCGGAGGATGGAAGACTTGGGCGTGGAGATTGAAGACGGGCACAGATCGTCGGCGCTGTGCCACCTCGGCAACATCTCCTATCGATTGGGCCGAACGGTCAATTTCGATCCGGCCAAGGAGACATTCCCAGGCGATGCGGAGGCCTGCGCGATGCTGACACGCGATTACCGGGCGCCGTACGTGGTGCCGGAGATCAAGATCTGAGTTTGGACCGTCAAGAAAGAGCACCGGGCGGACCGACCTCCAGGTCAGCTCGCCCGATGTTCACCAATTCCGGCATGTACCGGTTTGCCGGTACTAATCCCAGAGTGAATTCAAGGACATATTCACCTGGAAGACCGACAGGATCGTGTTCATGACGACTTCGGTGGGCCGGTATTCGAGCACGACGAAATCGTTGGGTTCGATGAGGATCCTCTGGCCCGGGTCCCGCATGGCCTGTTTGAGATCGACTTCGATCACGTTTTGCCGGCCGTCGACAACCCGTAGAACAAGCAGGCGTGTCGGCGGGAAGATCGAGCCGACGCCGGCCCCGATTCCATTCTTGCCGACGCCGCCGGCCGCGGCCGCAATGCTGCCGCCGGCCATCGCCATCGCACCTAGGACGTCCAGGTCGTAGTCGCGAGGAATCGGAAACTGTCCGCCCTCGAGGAGGCCTCCGGTGTAGAACACCTCGGCGTCGCGAGACTGTATGTAGACAATGTCTCCGTTGCCGAGGATGATGTCTTCCTGCCGAAGCTTCTGTACCGGTTCACCGGGTCTGCCACGGAGAGGGATTCGAATCACATTCTTGGGGTCCTTCGACGCGTCATCCGAGACCTGGATGTAGTTGTCGATGTCGTCCAGCAGTGGCGCCAAGTCCTGCGCTTCGTCGAAAGATCCGCGGAGGATGACAAGTTCGTTCTTGGCCATCACGCCGGGCAGGCCGCCGCTTTCACCCAAGGCATGCAAAACGTCGTTCTCGTAGGCCCGCAACTCGACAAGTGTAGCCGAACCGAGTCGCTCACTTCCAAGAGCAAATTCTCCCGGAGATTCCTTTCGCGACTCAACGTTCTTTGGCTGGACGTCCTCGCGTATCACAAGCACCTTGTAATTCCGCGGTCTCATCAAGGTGACGATGATTCGATCGCGGCCCGGCACCAAGATCTTCTGGTCTTCCGTGTAGGACTTGCGGATCGCCGTCTCGAGCTGGGTAATCGTCAGTCCATTCGCCATGATGGGGGGCACGAGAGGCAAAGGCAGCGTGCCGTCTTCACGAATCGGGATCGGATAACCGATTGCGGGCGGCAATTCCCGTTGAAAACGTTCGGGAAAATGAACGGGGGGCGGCTCGTCTCGGGATCCCAATACGCCTTCGACGTAGATGCCCAGAGTGTCACCCGGGCCCAGCATGTAGACGGCAGGAGGATCCTGACGCAAACGTACAAGGTTGATTGGCTCCTGTTCACTTCTCGGGCCGCCGTAGAGTCCGTTGGTGAAGCAGTGCGGCGAGACTGTCTCGCGTCGACTGATGCTCGTGCAGCCTGAGGTGGCAACCGTGAGGAGCACGCAAAATAGCACTGTGCTCATTGGACGCTGACTTGTCGTCATCATCCTTCCCCCCTAAATGGTTATCTTCTCGCAGCTTCCGCTTGTTCGCGGGGGCCCTGAAAGACTCGTTCCTGACGTTCGCGGATTGGGACAACGATCGGAAACAAGCTCACAACCCGCGAAATCGGTTCATCCGGTTTGCTGGTGCCAATCCATACAACTGGCGTCACCGTAACAATCCTAATAATCGGATCGTCCGGATTGGCGATTAAGCTCCAACAGAAATGTTCTGCCGGCAGGAATTCGGGCCATTTCCTCCCCCTGCGAGGAGAGGAGCACACGGAGAGAATAGTGCTGAAAGGGGGTGTGATAGTCCTCGTAAGACCTGCCGCCGTGGGGGTGGCCCGGTGGGGACGGGCACGGACAGGACAGCGATCTTGTGCCAATTCCGGGGTTCTGCCGAATGCTCTGCGTTGGAGCATGAAGCGTGCGCGACGTTGCACTCGGGCTGATGGCGTTCAGGCGAGCCACACAGGCAGAAAGACACCGTGGGGGCTAACGGTCAATCTCGCCCCCCTCTGGCACAGTCCAGAACGTGATCAGTCTTGGCATCCCTCTCTTGGATTCAGTGACAGGACGGTTGGTGATCGCCGAACCGCTTCCGTGTTGATGCGGTGAGCGAAGGAGTGCAGGCCGCCCTCGTTTCCCCCTCTTTATGGTGTTCGCAGGGGCAAACCACCCTGGTATTGCATTGAAAGCGATGTTCATACCCCTGTTTTTGCAGGTAACACATGTGTTGCGGACAGCGATAGACACCGTACACCGTATGCACCCTTCTACTTGAGAAGCTCCCAAGTGTTCATACCACCACTTGCACATAGAATGCTTTTTTTCTATGTTCGGCTCCATGTCATTCTATGCGACCTTTGGTTTGGTCCCTTCTCAGATAGCTCGTTCGAAAGATAGCACCAGAAGATCCCGCGGGGCCATGGCTCGGCAGACGGATTGTTCACGATGAATTCTTCCCCAAAAGGAGTCTCTCATGAAAATGCGAACACGTTTTGCGCGGTGCGTCGGCGCACGCCTGTCTGGCGGCTACTCGGTACAGACGCACCGCGTTGGAATGGAACGCCTGGAAAGCAGGAGGCTTCTCAGTACGCTCGGCGACCTCGCACCGGACGTCTCCGATCGCCAGGCCGCGGAAGAACTGGTTTCGGTGTCAGGTGACATTGCCGAGGCTACGTCCGGTCGTCTGTTTGCCCTGCACGTGGATGGCAACAAGGGACGGATCTACGAGCTCAATCCGGATACGGGCGCTTCGGTCAATAGTTTTCCGACGCCGCAATCGATCAAGACGCCCGGTTATCAGGGGTTGGCGCTCGGGCCTGATAACCTGTTCTTTCTCGATGGGACCGGCCGAGGGCCGCACACTCTGTATGAACTGGATCCCGCGACAGGCAGCGTGATCGATTCCGACCTCGTCGGGAATTCGAATGATCGGCCGGTCAGCGGACTTGCCTACCAGAACGGCTTTGTGTACCTGGGGCGAGCCAGTGATCAGAGTCTCTTGGAATGGGACGTCGTCAACGATTGTGTCGTCAGAACGATCAGCGTGGATTTTGCGATGGGTGGAGGATTGACAGGCACCTCAGAACCGGGAATCGTGTACAACTCGAATAATTCTGGTGACGTGATCGCCATCGCGGTGGAGAACGGGCAAGTCATCAAGGAGCTTCATGCCGTCCAGTATCCGTTTTCGGGCGGACTGGCGTTCGTGAACGGCGAACTGTTCGGCGGCGACCCGAACAAGAGGAGGATCTATCGAATCGATCCGGACACGGGAGGCGTGCTTGGGAACTTCTTGTCACCGGGTTCCGGCGTTCTCGCGGGACTGGCGGGGGACGGGGCAGCCGTTCCAGGTGGCGAGATTCGTGGCTCCGTGTGGAACGACGCGAACGGGAATCGCCTATGGGACGACGGGGAGACGCCGTTGGAGAACTGGACCGTCTTCCTCGACGACAACTGGAACGGCTCCTATGAAATTGGAGAACCGTTCGCCGTCAGCGCGTCGGACGGGTCGTATTCCATTGGCGACGTGGTTCCCGGCATTCATGTCGTGGCCGAGGATGTGCCGTCGAATTGGATTCAGACGTTTCCGGGAGCGACACCCTCGGAAGGGCGCCTGTTCGCGCTGCAGACAAACGACGTGACGAAGATTGCGACGATCGCTGAACTGGATCCGGACAGCGGTACGATCCTCAACGAGTTCTGCGCTCCGGGCAATGTGGCGAGTTCGGGAGCGCAAGGTCTGGCCGTAGGCCCGGATCGGCTGTACTACGTCGAAGGCAACAGCTTCGTTCTTCACGAACTCAGCCTCGACACCGGAGCCGTGATCGATTCTCATGTCCTTATGCCCGAATACGAGGAGACCATTTCGGGGCTCGCCTATCTCGACGGAATTCTGTACCTCGTGCAACACGACGGTGAGCGTCTTCTCGCCTGGGACTCACTCGCAAAGACGCTTCTCGGCACGCAGTCCATTCCGGGAGTCGATCTGGGCGGCAGCCTGACCGGAGCCGGCAATTTGGGGCTGCTGTTCTGCGGCAACAGCTCGGGAGAGATTCTTGCGATCGACGCAACCACCGGCAACGTCGAACGCTCTTTCTCGACGGGACTCGGACAACTCCAAGGCGGCATGGCCTACGTCGGCGGTGAATTGATCGCTGCTCCCTTCGGCACGTCGGTGACCGCTCATCGGATCGATCCAGTCTCCGGCAACTCACTGGGGACGGCCGATCTTAGCGGCCTGCAACTGGGATCTCTGAGCGGATTGGGTGGCGACGGTGCCGTGGGAACGGGCGATTCCGGGACGCACATCGTGAACGTGGCTTCGGGCCTGGTCGTTGAAGGCGCAGACTTCGGGAACACGGAGGTTGGCACGTCCGAGAGTCTCATCGGCACGACGGATCGCGACGTCATTCTTGTCGAAACCGGCAGCGACGGACATGCAGTCACACTGAACGGAGAAAGGCGTATTCTTTCAAGGACCGTCAAGGAAATCCATATCGACGGTCTCGGTGGCAACGACACGATCACCGTCTATGGAACGGACGGCGACGAATCGGCGATCCTCCGCCTCAATTCCGTCAACGTGTCCGGGCCCGGCTATGAGATCCGCGCTGTGAG